>PVBE011943833.1_pt1 | contig 30928 bp, 30 predicted proteins | sample 1631181 | NCBI WGS metagenome assembly PVBE01 (sample SAMN08397723, study PRJNA350692) | Marine metagenome, whole genome shotgun sequencing project. | isolation source: water | place: Pacific Ocean | collected 2012-04
GGTAGCCACGGCCGCATCAACAGCATTACCACCCGCCTTGAGAACATTCACGCCTGCATCCGTGGCCAATGGATGAACCGAAGCGACCATCCCCCGGGACCCTTTACCTGGGTCAGCCTGGACCACAGGTACCCCTATGGCGATTGTCGCCAGGCAGGCAATAAGCAGCCAACAACCAGCAGCGCTAGTACGATCATTACGTTTCTTCATGGGACGACATTCTTTCTATTGTTCTCTCCAACCGGCCTAAACCTGGTTGAATCATTGCTGAGTTGAAACCCGTTACGTTGACTGACTGATCGCTACGCATGATCAAGGCCATTAAACCGAAAAACAAGGCCGGGTGCAAATTCAGCGACTTCCGACGTCGATTCCGGAGTTGTCTAGCGAGGCTTTCCCACTACCTTTCGACGAGTTCCCCGGGTCTGGCAATGAGGACAGTAAAACGTCGATCGCTGGCACTGCACGATACGACGAATCGAAGCTGACTCACAACCGGGGCAAAGATCTCCCTCACGATCGTAGACACGGTGTAGATTCTGGTAACCACCGGACTGGTTCAGGGCATTGCGATACGTACCATCCGACAGGGTCGACCCCTCATGTTCAATGGCTTCCAGCAGCACACCCTCCATGGCCTGGTGAATACGTTGCCACTGTTTCCGACTGACTCGATCACAACGTTTACGGGGATGAACGCCGGCCACGTGCAAGATTTCTGATGCGTATAGATTTCCCACGCCAGCCAGGGCGCGTTGATCCAGCAAGGCGACCTTGATTTCTCGTCGGCTGCTGCCAAGCCGTTCCTGGAGTGCTACGGGATCCACTTGCAGTGCATCGGGCCCCAAACGGTCCGGCCCCAGGCGCAGGGCAAATTCTTTCGGCCGCAGCAGGTAAACCGAACCCAGGCCACGGCGATCCCAGAACCAAAGTTGCTTGACGGGGCATCCCGCCAGGTCAATCCTAAGCCGCAGATGCTCCACGTTAGGCGGATCGGCCACCAGTACTAATCCTGTCATCCTGGGTTCCAGGATAATCACGTCATCATTACTGAGTTTCACTACCACACGTTTTCCCACTCGGCCCACATCCACGATGGTCTGTCCGGTCACACGGCGGCGAAAAACGGCTGTTTTCGGCTTAATCGAAATTGGCTTATAGGTTCCAACCAGGGATTCCAGCCCGGTAATACGAGCTCCCACGACCTGTAAAATGCCGCGCCGCATGGTCTCGACTTCGGGTAGCTCCGGCATAGATGACTCCTTGACCTGACTCAAAACTTCGTGAAAAGAGTGGCCGTATTCTAGGAGACTTATCCGCATGCGTACAGGATTGGCAGCGGTCTCCCCCTCTCTCTCACCTTGACCCGTCGATCGATCAGGCCGAGAATCATGGTTTACAGCTCCTTGAAACCAAACTGGAAACGCATGCCTCCAAGGGCATCGATTGCTGAACCTGATGAATCCGTCGAACCCAGAGTCTACTGTGCCCGATGAACGTGGTCGTTTTGGTGATTTCGGTGGGCGTTTTGTACCGGAAACCCTGACCAAGGCACTGGACGAACTGTCCCAGCAATACCAGCAAGCCATCCAGGATCCTACTTTCCTGCCCGAGCTCGATGCCTTGCTGCATGATTACGTGGGACGTCCCTCTCCGCTCTACCATGCCGAACGGCTAAGTGAACTGTGTGGTGGCGCACAAATCTGGCTCAAGCGAGAGGATCTCAACCACACGGGTGCCCACAAGATCAACAACACACTGGGACAGGCCTTGCTAACACTGCGGATGGGTAAAAAACGCGTGATCGCTGAAACGGGCGCGGGCCAGCATGGTGTCGCGACGGCCACAGCCTGTGCTCGCTTTGGCTTACCGTGCATCGTTTACATGGGTGAAGAAGACGTGCGACGCCAGGCACCCAACGTATACAGCATGAAATTACTGGGAGCTGAAGTACGACCGGTTTCCAGCGGGTCACGGACCCTGCGTGATGCCATCAACGAAGCCATGCGGGATTGGATGTCCAGCGTCGACACCACGCACTACATCCTGGGATCGGTCGTGGGTCCCCATCCCTTTCCACAGATTGTTCGCGATTTCCAGTCGGTGATTGGCAGCGAGGCACGCCAGCAGTGCCTGGATCGTTTTGAGCAGCTTCCAGAACTGGTCGTGGCCTGTGTCGGTGGTGGCAGTAATGCCGCCGGGATGTTCTACCCCTTCATCGGAGACACGGAGGTTCGCCTGGTCGGGGTCGAGGCCGGTGGTCGCGGGGACCAGCCTGGCCAACATGCCTCGCCATTGAGCTTTGGACAACCGGGTGTGCTGCATGGCAGCTACAGTTACGTGATGCAGGATGACGATGGACAGACTTGTGACGTCCATTCCATTTCTGCCGGGTTGGATTACCCGGGTGTCGGCCCGGAGCACAGCCACTGGAAAGATACCAACCGAGTGCAATACACTTATTGCCAGGACGATAACGCCCTCCAGGGTTTTGATGCATTAGCATCCCGTGAAGGTATCCTGCCCGCCCTGGAAAGTTCTCACGCCGTTGCCAAGGCCATGGAACTGGCTGCTGAAATGTCTCCCCAGGAACGCGTTCTTGTCTGCCTGTCCGGTCGTGGCGACAAGGACGCAGCCGAAATCGCTCGTCTCCGCGACGTGTAAGTAACCACTAACCTTCAATCCTCTTTACGACCTATCGGGAAAATGACCCACCACGATGTCCGCTATTGATCAAATCTTTGCCGATCTGAAAAGCCAGCAGCGCAAGGCATTCATGCCCTTTATCACCGCGGGAGATCCGGACCTGGAATTTACCGGCGAAGTGATCAAGGAACTGGCTCGCCGCGGGTGTAGCCTCTGTGAACTGGGAATTCCCTACAGCGACCCTATTGCCGATGGCCCTGTCATCCAGGCCTCTTACACGCGGGCCCTGCAACAACAGGTTCGTCTTTCCCAGATCTTCGAAAAGACCACGCAATGGACTGCCGAGGTGGAAATGCCGCTGATCACCATGGTCAGTTACGCAATCATTTATCGACAGGGACTCGAACAATACGTCCACCAGGCCCGGGAAGCCGGTAGTGCCGGGGCGATCGTTCCTGACCTGCTGGTGGACGAAGCAGATGAACTGGCAGAAATCTGCCGCCGTGAAGACTTCAGCCTGATCCAGTTGGTCACTCCCACCACGCCCCGGGACCGCGCTGTAAAAATCGCGCAGTCATCGAGTGGGTTTCTCTACTATGTTTCCGTAACCGGAATCACTGGAGAGCGGCAAGAGTTACCCGCACAACTGACCGACGACGTCGGCTGGCTCAAGGAGCAAACTGATTTACCCATCTGCATTGGTTTTGGTATCAGCCAACCGGAACATGTCCAACTGCTTGGATCGGTTGCGGACGGTATCATCGTCGGCTCAGCCATTGTTCGCCGATTTGCCGACCTGGCCAAGCATTCACGTCCGGAGGTTCTCGATTCGATCGGCGAGTTCGTGCAATCCCTGCTGGCCGCCTTGAATCCATCCGCCGAGTAACCTGGCCACAGCCGTCCCACCCAAAACCGTGCTGACACCCTGGCAGAGGAATTTCATCAAATCCATGTACTGGAACACCTTAAGGCGGTCCGTGATTTAGCCACCCGGCAAAGTCCATCTTGACCCTTTTAAAACAAGCCCGGTAGAGTTGAGGGCACATGCAGGTTGATTCATTGCGAACAGGGCTTAAAAGCGAGGACCTTTTGCCATGAGATTTCAGTCACCCAAACATCGGCTGCACCATTTCTTTGCCGGGATGTCAGAACACGTATTCCAGACCAGGCTGGGAGTCGTGGACCCGCCGTTGACCGACTACATCACGAACATGCTGATGCGGTTTATTCGCTCCGACCATCCACAACGTGTGCTCTCTCGCCGCGGCAGTGATTTACACGATCTCTCCCGGATACTCTGGGAAACCGACCAGCAGGATGGCCCCCAGGATCGTCGGCAAGTCCACCGTTTGATTGGTGACATGGCGCTCTTCTGGACAGGGCTTTTTCCCGAGTCCCTGGAATCCGGATCCACCCAGCAGACGCCTGGGCAGTTCAGTACTTATTGCTCCCAGGGGAAACGGGCTTACCTGATCGCCAGCAAGCTGGACATCACCGATTCAGAAGATGCACCGGCGGATGTCCTGCAGCGGCTGGCAGAACAATTTGAAATATGTGCGGCGGGGCTGCGAACGATTCGTCAGCAGTGGAAAGAGTCCACGGACACACCGGGGCTACCCCCGGAAATGCTGCTGGACTAACTACGAATTACTCTGTTTCGAGTTATCTTCTTGTTTCGCCTTCAACTGTTGGTAGTCATCAGGTGTATCAATGTCTTCCAGGGGTCCTTCGTCTTCCCAGGCAATAGTCCGACCTGGATGACGAGCCCATAGTTCACGAATCCCCTGGTCCGAATCGAGCTGATCGACCGTAACTGCCCACTCCCAGGGGAACAGGACCGGGTGCCCCTTCAGATCTCCAACCCGCGGCGCAATGATCGCCGGTTGTGCTGGCTGGTGCGCAGCCAGCACATGATTGATCAATGCACTGGACAAGCGCGGCATATCTGCCGGGGCCAACATCCAGACGTCGGATGCCCCTGGCTGGTAATGTCGCTGGATATGGTCCAGGGCTCCCTGCACCGAAGCCTTCATATCAGCCGGTGGCGGATCCAGCACTACCACCTCGACTGCATGCTGGGCACACTGTTGCAGCAGGGGTTCATCATCAGCTCGCACGGTAACCAGGGTTTCTGACACCTGGCTCTGGCACCAGGCCTGTAATACCTGGTCAATCACGCAACCACTTTCCCAGGGCAGCAGCAGCTTGGGACGTCCCATCCGGCGACTCTGTCCCGCCGCGGGTATGATGGCAAAGCTCCGTACCATTTATCGACTTTCCGCGGCATCCAGGATACGCTGCTGCGATCGGCCTGGCACCTGTCCGCCCAGGTTACGGTGAGCAACCAACTCGGCACAAATACTCACCGCAATTTCCGCCACGGTCTGGGAGCCGATCTCGATTCCCAGTGGCGCGTAAACCTGTTCCAGGGCTTCTGCCGTAAGCCCTTCTTCCAACAGGTCCTGGTAGATCATCTTGATCTTACGCCGACTACCAATCATACCGACGTAACGTGCCCCACGATCGGCCAGGTGATACAGGGCTCGTTCATCGTGTTGGTGTCCGCGTGTGACGATCAAGCAGTAGGTATCGCAGTTGATTTCCAGGCCTGGCAAGACCTCTTCAATATCACCGCAAATACAATCCTGGGCGCGGGGAAATCGCTCCGGGTTGGCATACTCCTCGCGGTCATCAACAACCCAGACATCGAAATCCAATTCTGCTGCCAATTCCGTAACTGCCTTGCCGACATGACCGCCGCCAACAATCACCAGTCGGCAACGCGACAGCAAGGGTAGCGTCGCGATACCACCACTGGCCTGGGCGCGAGGCCGTGTTTCCAGCGCGGGCAACCGACCCACGATCTGATCCACGGATGCCTCGACATCCGTTGCATCTGCCACGGACTCGACTGCCAGCAAATGTCCCTCACCATCAAACAGGTAACTGCTGGGAGCCGGCAACCCGCTGGCTTCCTCGTCAAAGACAATCGCCTCGATGACGCCTGCACTGGCCTCGATAGCACGCACCAGTTCCAGGAAATAATCCCGGGCCATGTTTTCAGCCACGGGCTGGATCAACACTTCCATACGACCGCCGCAGATCAAGCCATCGTCCCAGCCATAGTCATGATCCAATTGGAATCGACACACCTCGGCCACGCCCCGATCCAGGACACCCAGCGCGCGTCGCTTGACCTCGGCCTCCACGCAGCCACCACCGAGGGTTCCTGCCTGGGAACCATCGGCATAGACCAGCATCGTGGCCCCGGCTTTTTGTGGCGTACTCCCGCGTGTCTCAACAAGACGGCAGTAAGCCGTCGGACGTCGATCCGCGAGCAACTGTTTTAACTGGGGTAATAATTCACGCATGGTTTGGCGGATCCACGGGGCTTAAAACCTGGATGAGGGTCTGTTTCACAAGTTCCTGCACATGGCCACGATATTCCACCATGTGGGGAGCGACCAGGTGGGCCTCGAGCGCTTCCAGGCTCTCCCATTTCTCCATCACGGTGACCACGTTATCGCGTGCGGGCCCCTGGGCACCAATCTCGGTTGCCAGGTCAATCGTGGGGCCATATTCAATACATCCCTGCTCCTCGTGAACGAGAGGAACCAGGCGATGGAAATGTTCCAGAAAGGCGTCTCGCTGGCCATCTGCCAGTTCGATCGTAGCAACCACGTGAATCATAAAAAAACTCCCAATATTTTAATAAGCTTAACGACTCTCCATATTGTGGACGGGAACCAAAATCGAAACAATAGCCCCAGTAGGTTCGCGTGTTACGAACTGCGGGCTGCGAATCCTCGATTCAGCGTTATTCAAGGAGATTCTCGAAGTGAACACTTCTGCGGCAGGAAAAGAAAAACTAGACGTGGAGCTGGCTGTTAAGGATCGGTACAGCGCTGCCTCCCAGGCAGCCGAACCTTCCCTCTGCTGTCCGGTGCAATACCAGACGCAGTACCTGGAAGTACTTCCCCAGGAACTAATCGACCGCGATTACGGTTGTGGTGATCCTTCTCGTGATGTGGACAGCGGCGAAACGGTTCTCGACCTCGGCTCCGGTGGCGGGAAAATTTGCTACATCGCATCCCAGGTGGTGGGAGCGACGGGCCAGGTCATCGGCGTCGACATGAACGATGATATGTTGTCACTGGCTCGGCAACACCAGGGCACCATTAGTGAACGGATCGGCTGGGACAACGTACGTTTCTGTAAAGGTCGCATCCAGGACCTGGCCCTGGACCTGGATCAACTAGAGACATACCTGGGTGAACATCCGGTGCAGCGAACCGAGGACTGGCTGGCCGTACAAAGCTGGGCTGCTCGCCAGCGCCAGGAGAACCCGATGATCGCAAACGATTCGATTGACGTGGTCATTTCCAATTGCGTTCTCAATCTTGTCGAGAACCGTGACCGACACCAGATGTTCGCCGAGATATTCCGTGTCCTGCGTCGAGGTGGACGGGCCGTCATCAGTGACATCGTTTGCGACGAACCGGTTCCTGATCACTTGCAGGCAGACCCCGAATTATGGAGCGGTTGCATCAGTGGGGCGTTCGTGGAACATGAGTTCCTGCAGGCTTTCGCTGAGGCCGGATTTTACGGCATGGAAATCATGGCTCGACAATCCGAACCCTGGGCAGTCGTCGAGGGAATCCAGTTTCGCAGCATGACCGTCCGTGCCTACAAGGGAAAGGAAGGGCCTTGTCGCGACCATCGTCAGGCAGTCATTTACCAGGGGCCCTGGAAAACCGTCGAAGACGACGATGGACACGTACTACGTCGCGGGGAACGGATCGCTGTTTGTCAGAAAAACTTCCAGATTTACACGCGGCCACCCTATCAAGACGATGTCGTGGCGATTGAACCGGCAACCCCCGTTACCGAGAGCGATGCCACACCCTTTGATTGTCGCCAGGGATCCGTACGCACTCCAGCTGAAACCAAGGCGGCTGCAGATCCGTTGACCATTCTCCCCGGGGGAGATTGCTGCGGACCGAATGACTGCTGCTGATCGTCTCCAGGAGAGTCCCTGCAACCCATGTCAGATCAAAAGCCTACCAACCCGGCAATGAGGTCCGCGACCGATCCGAAACCTGCCCGGGCGATTCGAGACTGGTACCAGGATGTGGGGGTCGATGAATACTATCGTCTCCATGCCGACCAGTACCAGAATCCGCACTTGCCCTGGATCCGGGAATTAATCCACCGCAATCATGAGCGATTGGAACTGGACAACTGTCTTGATTTCTGTTGTGGGCTGGGGGAAGTATCCGAGGTCCTCCTGGAACTCGGATACGAGCGGGTTAGTGGTTGTGACCCCTACACCCACCAGTTATACCGTGAACGATTGGACCTGGACTGTTCCCCCTGGTCCTTTGAAGATCTCTTGCAGGGCCGGATGACCTCGAAGTATTCCTGCATGATCAGCAGTTTCGCTCTCCACCTGTGCCCGCTGGACCAACTGGTCCCCCTGGTCTGGCAACTCTTCCGCTGTACGGAACAACTGGTCATCCTGACCCCGCACAAGCGCCCAGAGCTGGAAAAGATCGCGGGCATTGAATTGAGCTTCGAAGACCTCATCCGTACCGATCGGGGTAAGCGAATTCGCTTTAAGGTTTATCGTCCCCTGCCCCCAGGCGGATAACTGCCGGCGATCAATTGCTGTCAGGAATCATCACAGCGGCGTTCCGTGATCTCGATGGCATGCAACAAACCACGAGCCTTGTTGAGTGTCTCCTGGTATTCGCTGGCCGGGTTGCTGTCTGCCACGATGCCGGCCCCTGCCTGGATAAACACCTGGTCATCCTGGATCACCAGGGTCCGCAGCGCGATACAGGTATCCATGTTGCCGGCGTAATCCACGTATCCCACGGCCCCGGCATAAGGGCCACGGCGATGCGGTTCCAGTTGATCGATAATCTCCATCGCCCGCACCTTGGGCGCTCCCGAGACGGTACCGGCAGGCAGGCAGGCTGCCAGGGCATCAAAGGCATCTTTCCCTTCCTGGAGTTGCCCCGTCACGTTCGACGTAATATGCATCACGTGGCTATAACGTTCAATCACCATGACGTCTGACAAGTCGACCGTACCGTAACGAGCGACACGTCCCACGTCATTTCGGCCCAGGTCAACCAGCATGACATGTTCCGCCCGTTCCTTGGGATCTGCCAATAATTCGTCGGCCAGCAACTGGTCCTCACGATCATCCTTACCACGGGGGCGGGTACCCGCCAGTGGACGTACCGTGACTTCCTGGTCAACAACGCGACACATGATCTCTGGCGAGCTACCGACAAGAGTCACCTCATCCGTGCGCAGGAAAAACATGAAGGGGCTGGGATTGACCACGCGTAACGAACGATAGATCTCGAATGGCTGACTCTTAACCTGCAATCCCCATCGCTGGCTGATGACCACCTGGAAAATATCACCCGCACGGATGTACTCAACACATTGCTCCACGGCGTCCTGGAACTGTTGCTCCGTGAAATTCGATTCACTGGCAATCGTCAAATCACTGGAAACAGATATATCCGTACAGGGCAATTCATCGCTGGCAGCAGAGAGACGATCGACGAGCTGGTCCAGTCGTTGCTGAGCCTGTTCATAGGCCTCGGCCGGCACCGTGTCCGGGTCATCCAGGCGTGCCATCACGATCACCGTGATCGTTTTACTGACATGATCAAAAACGATCACCTGATCATAGAAATCAAACGACAGGTCGGGTAATTCACGATCATCTTCAGGGGCCGTGGGTAAGTGTTCCGAGTAGCGTACCACGTCATAGCCCGCATATCCGATTGCACCTCCGGCAAACGGAGGTAATTCAGGCAACTGCGCAACCTGGAATTGCTGTAACTGGGAGCGTAATTCCTCGAGCGGATTATCCGATTCAAATTCCTCGCATTCCTCGCCAACTGTCACCTGGACCCGGCGCCCATGAGCCCGTATCCGTCGAAACGGTTCTACCGCCAGGAAACTATGACGACCGACCTTTTCCCCGCCGATCACGCTTTCAAACAGGCAGGCACAGCCACCGTCGTCGAGCTTGTGAAAAGCCGAAACAGGAGTCAGGGAATCACTTAGCAGGCAACGATAAACAGGGACCAACTGGTGGCCTTCTGCCAACGCGAGAAATGTCTGCAGGTCGGGGGCATACGGCATCGAACTGTCCTTGACGATCCTGGCAATCATTAATTCCGGGGAAAACAAGCCGTGGCAAGCTTAACAACGTCCTGCGTCGGCGACAACGGGCAAGGAACCCTGGCAGGCCCAGGGAGTTCATCTTGACAGCCTTGGAGCCCCTGATAGAATCCTAGCTGAATTGATAAGCCGTGATATTTCAAGGGGTTGCACCGATCGAATCATCTGCCTGGTTCACTGTATTCCGTCATTAAACAGCGGGTGCCAGGCAATTGAATACAGTCGGTTACCCGATACCGGAAGACCAGCAAAATCAATGAAATGCCAGCGTTGCGAAAAACCGGCCACGTTTCACATTACCGAACTGGCAAGTGATACTCCGGATGAACTGCACCTTTGCGAGGAACATGCTCGCCTCTACCTGACGCAGACAGAGGAACCGGAAGAAGCCATGAGCAGTCTTGCCGGGTCCCTGGCCCAGCAACTCAAGATTGGTCAAACCGCTGAGGATTTATCACGGCTGGATCAACAAGCCTGTCCCGTTTGTGGAATTACGTTCTATGAGTTTCGGCATGTGGGGCGACTGGGGTGTCCTCACGACTACGTTTGTTTTGAAGAGGAACTGGAACCGTTGATCGTTAACATCCACGGCGCTACGGAACACACGGGCAAGCAGCCCAAGAACGGCAAGGACTCCACGGATGGCCGCACCGAGTTGATCCGCCTGCGTCGCGAGATGCAGGATGCCATTGAGCAGGAAGATTACGAGCAGGCCTCGCAACTACGAGACCAAATCAAGAAAATCAGTGACCAATAATTATCGAGACAACCGATGATCTTGAAAGCATTGGAACGATAACGTGAAACTGGAAGATCTAGCACGTCAGTGTGGTGAATGGCTGCGGGGATCCGGCCCGGAGTCCGATATCGTCATCAGTAGCCGTATCCGGCTAGCCCGCAACCTGGCAGACTTCCCCTTTATTCGTCAGTGTAACGAGAGCGATCGCTTCGCTATCGAAAAGAATCTCAAGGAAACGATTTTCTCGATCGGCAAGTGGAAAGATCTGTCCTACGTGGACGTTAACACGCTGGCCAAGGTTGACCGACAGTTTCTCGTGGAACGTCAGTTGATCAGCCGGGAACATGCGGAATCAGACGGGGCCCGATCTGTCGCGATTGACCAGCAGGAAAAATTCAGCCTGATGATCAACGAGGAAGACCACTTGCGTGTTCAGGTCATGCACAGCGGACTCGCGTTGGACAGTGCCTGGAAACGCATCAATGAAATCGACGACCTCCTTGAAAAGCATCTGCCCTACGCCTTTCACCCACGCTTCGGCTACCTGACAGCCTGTCCCACCAACGTTGGGACGGGAATGCGAGTCAGTGTCATGCTGCATCTACCGGCACTGGTCATCACCCGTCAGATCGAGAAAGTTTTCCGCAGCCTGCAAAAGATCAGCCTGGCAGTCCGTGGCTTGTATGGTGAAGGCTCACAAGCAATGGGTGATTTTTACCAGATCAGTAACCAAATCACGCTGGGACGCAGTGAACAGGAATTACTCCAGCAGGTCAACGATGTCGTCCCGGTCCTGATCGATTACGAACGCAAGGCACGGCAATTCCTGGTTCGTGAAAGTCAAAAAGATCTCCATGATCGGGTTAGCCGTGCCTTCGGCATCCTTTGTACAGCACAGACGATCAGCAGCGAAGAAACCATGCATTTGCTCTCCAGCGTACGCATGGGAATCAACCTGGGGCTGATTGAAAACCTGGAAATCCCCATGGTGAATCAATTATTCATCCACACGCAACCTGCACATCTGCAAAAGCTGCGAGGCTCGGAACTGGACACGGCCGATCGCAATATCGAGCGTGCCCACTACCTGAAAAACCACCTGCGCAAACCGGATGACGATTCGGCCGAGAACAACTGACGTGGATGCTCGCACCACGAGCAATTCAGCAGCGGTTAGCGAGGGGTGATCTTGGCCCGCATGGCAGGTACGATCTCACTGGGGATAAATCTCGCCAACATTTCGTCCGTGGCCAGCGGGGCAAGTTGCTTGATCAACGAACTCGAGACATGGGCGTATTCTGAATCGGCCATGAGAAAGACGGTCTCGATTTCCGGGGCCAGTTGACGGTTTGCCAGCAGCATACTGAATTCTCCCGACACATCGGTCATCGGTCGTACCCCACGCACCATCACCTGGGCACCCAGGCTGCGCACGAAATCGACCGCCAGCCCTTCGAAATCAACGACTTCCACGTTGTCAAAGGCTGCGGTTACCTGGCGTGCCAGGTCCATCCGTTCCTCGACGGAGAACAGTGACTTCTTGTCAATATTCACACCAATGCCGATAACCAGTCGTTCAAAGAGACTGCTGCTGCGCTGGATAATGTTCAGGTGACCGTGGGTAATCGGATCAAACGACCCGGTGTATACGGCAATTCGAGCAGTCATAACGAACCTCACTTCTGACCAGCTTACCCGAGTACCAGTTGCAACTGGCTACTCTTGCTCCAAACTTTCAATCATCTGTTCGACGTCATCTTCGTTGACATAAGCATGGGGACTGATCCGCAACAGTCCGCCACGACAACTCAACAGGACATTTTTTTTTGCACATTGCTGCCGTTGAGCTACCAGGTCACGACCCGGCAAGTCAAAAGAAATAATTCCTGACTGATGCGGTTCTTCGTGACGCCCGGCAACCGTAGCCCCCAGCGACTCCAGGCGATCTGCAGCCGTGGCAGCAATTTCCAGGACTCGTTCAGCAACTGGGCTCTCGCTACAGCCTACCCCATAACTGGCCAGCATATCTAGGCTGGCTCCCAGCCCAATCACTCCCACCATGTTTTGCGAACCTCCTTCGTAACGTGCCGCCGTGGGCCGCCAATTCGGTTCGATACGAGAAAAATCGTGTGCATGGACGACGCTGTGCCAGCCCACGCCGAGGGGGCGGAGTTGGTCCAGTCGTTCCCGCCGCACGTACAACACACCAGCTCCCTCCGGTCCCAACATCCACTTGTGCCCATCTGCCGCAAGAAAATCCACTTTCACCTGGGAAACATCCAGCGGAAAAACTCCCAGGCCCTGGATGGCGTCCAGGAAAACCAGGATGCCTCGATCATGGGCCGCCTGTACGAGTTCGGCAACGTCCAGTCGATAACCCGTCAGGTAAGAAACCCAGCTAATTGAAATCAATCTCGTTCTCTGATCACAGGTTTCCATGATCCGATTGAGATCCACGGCCGCGGTTTCCATGGGCACTCGCCGCATTTCCACCCCACGCGCCTGGAGATTCATCCAGGGATAGAGATTCGAGGGAAATTCATTCGCCAGCGTGACGACATTATCGCCAGATTTCCAGTCCAGCCCCTCGGCGACCAGGTTGATACCAGTTGTTGTATTGGCGACAAAAGCAATCTCGTCGGGATCGGCGGCAATCATACCAGCGACCCTTTTCCGAACTTCTTCAACCCGGCGAGCCCAGGTCGGCCAGACGTGGCTTCCTTGCTCTGCTGCCTCATCTGCCCACTGAACCATCGCCCGTCGGGCGGGATCGGAGACCGGGGCAACAGCGGCATGATCAAAGTAGGCGACTGTCTCCGAAACCGGCATCTGCCGACGCATGGTCGACCAGTCCTGATCCACTGCTTGAGAACTATTCATGTTGTTTGCACCCATGGCCCAGTTTTACGAAACATCTCCTCCAGTTTCCAAGATTCATGAAGATGATTCAACTTCCCTGGCAATCCCTCTAGGCAAGAAAGATCGTTACAGTTGTTAGAACCTGCTCCATGAAATTGACGGTTCGAGGCAATAGTCCAGAAAATAGCTGCCATTTGAGTGACCTGATTGACCATTTTTAGCCATGGAATCTGCTTCAACGTGGAATTCCCGGGTGACAGGAACAAGAGATGAATTATACTGTGGTAACGGATGGGTTACTGAAAACCTCTTCCAGCCAACTGAATCGCATCTTTGAGGAAGCTTTGCATGGCCAAGGCACTGTGTTTGACCGGGATGATCATTGCTGTTCTCCTACTGGTCCTATTTATTGTCGATTTTGCAATCAACATTCCCTTTAAAAAGTTCGAGGGGAAGTGGATTCTCGATAGTTCGTTTATCCTCGCCTCGACAGGCCTGGCCTACCTCAGTTGGTCTGCCTGGCGTGACCAGGAATAAGAAACGGTACCGGCTCGATCGGACCCGGCCCTGGCCAAAATCTCTTGGCATCAAGCGTGGCTGCTGCCGCACCTCAGGCAGCAACTCTCAGTAACGACCGGGCCGTGACACCCTGTTGACTCGGTTGCCACTGAACTGCGAGATCTCTAAGCGTACAGATCTGCAGTTGGGCCGAGTGCTGATACTTGCTGATCGTATGCAGGATTCGGTTTACCAGCCTGAGCCCTCGAGAGGTAACATTCTTTTCCCCGGTCAAGTCCAGCAGCAAGTGCCCTACTCCACCCTGCCGCGCCATCCGACGCATCAATCGGTTAATCACGCGTCCTGATAGTCGTCCGCCCAGCAGGCTGGTTGGTGACAGACTCACGGCAGCGGGTGCTTCCCAAAGACCGTAACGAAGGCTGCGACGGCGGGATGCCTGCTTGCGAGATTGCGATTTGGTACGTGGATGCCGCACCATGGAAATCTGCTGTTTCGCCAGCAGGTCGTAGTCCGTCGACAACTGGCCATCGTAGAGTGCCAGAGTTGACAGCTCAACGCCTGCCTCTTGAGCTCTGGAAATGCGCTGCACCAGTTGCTGGCATAAGCTTTTCCGTCCCGCTTCCGGACTGATCCAGCTCATATCACCAAGCAAGGCAACTTCGTGCTGACTCGTGCCGTTTGCCAGGCCCGGGATAAAATGACTGCGAGCAGGATCACTGAATCCCCATGTTGCTGGGACCTGCGCCTGGTCGAAGACCTGCAGTAACTGTTGCAGGGATTCAACTCGCGAGCGGTGATCAACCAAGGAAACATGCTGTGCCTGGTCTGAATCGACACAAGCCACACGACTTAACTCAACATCAACCGATATAACGAGTGATGAGGGGGGGGTAGAATTCCGAGCCATAATCTTCCTTTCAGCGCAACCTCCTGTTCACTGGCCGGCAAAAAGCCTGCAAAGATAGTCATCGGCTTACCGTTCCAAGGAACTCAATGGGGATTCAGCAGGACGCCCCGGGGAACCTTGATTTGCCTGCTAAACTTTTCCTGTGGTACGGGTTAGACGGACCTTATGCTCAGGTTCGCGAAGACCACCGATCCTGGAGCTTGGTCGAGTCTCTTAAAAACCTGTCCACTCTCGGTAAAAAAAGCATGTGGACAGATTGGGCTACCAGAGAGATTGCCAGGTATTTACGACCAGATCCATCTCCCCGCAACGGTGTTTTAGTCGGTATAATGAGAATTCTCGTACACTATCAATTCGAAGGATGCAAATATCCCGTCACGGTTTTACCTGCTCATGTTACCAACAGCTAATTACCAACAGCTAACTTAGCATTATGACATCAGACCCACACCAAACCCAAATGTCCTCAAGTCCCTCGCCGGAGAACGCTCAGTCCAGTGACTCCGTGAATGATGGCAAACCTGGTGACACAAAAGACCCTCTTCAACGCATCCGCTTTCGGCACCTGCTACGTGGAACGGGCGCGTGCCTGTTCTCGATGTTGATTCACATCATTATCCTGCTGGTCCTGGGCTTTATGGTGATCCCGATTTCTTCCAGTACTCCGATTGAACCGATTGTTTCCGAGGTCATTCCAGAAGAACTTGAAAAGGACAATCTGAAAGTCGAACTAGATCCGGACCGTAAGCCCATGGATGACCTGGATCCCAACCAGGTGAGCAGTGCTCCTGCCGTAGGTTTACCCGCGAGTTCTGCGGGAGGTGGTGCCAGCGCCACGAATGCCATTGAACTGGATCAGCAAGTTGTCATGGAAAGCGACAGCCAGGAAATCGCCATCGAGAACCTCGCTTTCAGTCTTCCTCCGAGCAAGACACTCCTGACCCATTTACCCTCGGGAAGCTTCGGGGATCCTCGCCAGATCGTGGACGACTACCAACAGGCGATGGATCGCATCACCCAGGAAATCATGTGGATGCTGGACAAGCGGGACGTAATGGTCATCTGGTGTTTTGACCAGTCAAAGAGCATGGAAGATGATCGCAAGGAAATCCGTGAACGTGTGGAGCGGGTTTACCAGGAACTGGGTTTAAGCGACAAGGCAAACGGGGACCACCTGCTTACAGCTGTCACCAGTTTTGGTGGTGGGTTCCTCAACCACACTCCCAAGCCAACCAGCAACCCGGACCGCATTCGCCAGGCCATCGACAGTGTCCCCAACGATCCTTCCGGCAAGGAGATGCTTTGCCAGGCCGTCGGTAATGCTGTCCGCTTGCATCGTGACTATGCACGCGGTGGCCGCTACCAACTGGTACTAATCGTGGTCACCGATGAAAGTGGTGATCCGGAATCCAACAATCGTTACCTGGAACTAGCCATCTCGGAAGCAAAGTCTGCCAACTGCAAAACGTATGTCATGGGACGAGAAGCCGTCTTTGGATATCCTTACGCCTATATGAGCTGGCGCCATCCGCAAACCAATCGAGTGCATTGGCTACAGATTGACCGAGGACCTGAAACCGCTTTCGTGGAGCAGTTGCAGACCAATGGTTTCCGGCGACGCCAGGATGCCTTTTCCAGTGGCTTTGGACCTTACGAACAGACACGACTGGCCCGTGAGACCAGCGGTGTGTTCTTCATGCTTCCCAGCGTAGAAAGTCGCCTTGTAAGGGGCAATGTGGACAAACGCCGCTATGAACTGGAAGCACTGCGAGCTTACCTTCCCGACATGCGGTCTCGGTTGGAACAACTCGAGGAGCGAAAAACCGTTCCCCTAAGAAGCTTGATCTGGCAAGTCATCTATGATCTCAATCCGTACAATGCCCAGGTCGCCAAGATCATTGAAGTACGGATGAGTTTTTCTCTAAATCCTGTTCAATTCGTCAAGCAAGCCCGCACCGAACAGGCCAAGGCCAAGGTTTACCTGGAATATCTCCACCGGGCAGAAATGGCCATGCAGGAGGCCGCCGAACTGCGTGAAAAGGAAACCTCTCCACGATGGCAAGCCAACTATGACCTGATCTACGCCCAGATTGTTGCCTACCAGGCCAGGATCTATGAATACGGGGCTTACCTGGAAGGGTTTATGCGCAAGCCCAAGGTCGTTCCCTTGACCAAGGGACCCAATACCAAGCTTGTGCACTGGGATATTACCACACGTAAACAACTGGTCGCCGAAAGCGTCAGCCAGCCTTATATTGACAAGGCAACCACGATGTTCCAGCAGGTGATCAAGAATAATCCGGGGACTCCCTGGGCTGCGCGAGCCAAGGCAGAACTTGCCCGCGGCTTTGGTATTGACCTGGTACCCGACTACGACAGTACATTACGCAGATCACGGCCGATTACCGGACCGATTCAGCCCATTCCAAAACTCTAACCTCTTCTCTCGGTTGGCATACTACTTTCATGAGCATCTGGGAAATCCTGCTTTGCATTCTGTTTTTCCTGGGTACTGCGTATATCCTGTGCTGGCGGAAACCTCGCCCAGGAAGCCCACGGACCTCGACATCCATGGGCTTACAGGCCATGGGCCTGTTACTGCCACTGGGACTGCTGCTGGCGTTTAGTCGCCATGCTCCTCATCCCGCGGTCGCCCTAAAGGCACTGGTACCTCAGCAGGTCAACGACAAGGATTTTGTCTCCTCCACGACCTGCCAAAGCTGTCATCCCCAGCAGCACAACAGTTGGCATCATAGTTACCATCGCAGCATGACGCAGCTGGCACTCTCGGACGCAATCGTACCGAGCGAAGATTTTGACCGGGAACTGGAGCTAAAAACCGGCGAGGTCACTTTTACCCTGAAGCGAAACGGCGACGAATTCTGGGTTCGTACTCCCGATCCGGATCAGGAATACCTGCTACTGGAAGAGGGACGTGTCGATCCGCGCAAACAGCCACATGTTCCCCCTCTCGTGGATCGGCAGATTGTCTTGGCAACCGGCAGTCATACCATGCAGATATTCTGGATGCCCAGTGAAAAAGAGAACGCCCCACTCCGTTTATTTCCCTGGATCTATCAGATCCGCGCTAAACGCTGGATGCCTTATGAAGATTCTTTCGTGGTTCATCCGGATTTTGGTCGACCGCCGGTCCGCTGGAATGACAACTGCATTGCCTGTCATACCGTCAACGGAGAAATCAATCCACTTAACCAACCACCGGATCCACGCATCAAAAGTACCGTGGCCGAATATGGAATCAGCTGCGAGGCCTGCCACGGACCAGGGCGAGAGCACGTCCGCAAGCACCAGAACCCACTGGTGCGTTACCAGCAACATTTCCAGTCTCCACAGGATCGCACTATCGTCAATCCTGCCAAGCTGACCCCGGTGATGGGCTCGCAAATATGCGGTCAATGCCACAGTTCTTTCGATACGTACGAACCCTACCGGGCAGGCCAGGACGTGAACAAGGCCAGGAGCTTTGTGCGGCATGCTGATGCACGTGATCCGACCAGCCCTTTCCACGACAATTACTGGAATGATGGCAGTATCCGCATTGGTGGCCGAGAATACCTGGGCCTCACCGAATCTCCCTGTTACCAGCGTGGCAAAAACCACAAAAAGATGTCCTGCTTTTCCTGTCACAAGATGCACCAGGACCCAGCTGATGACCGTCCTGCTGAATCCTGGGCCAATGATCAACTCGCCCGCAACATGCAGACCAACCAGGCCTGCCTCCAATGCCATGAAGAAATGACCAACCGGATCAGCGAACACACATATCATCCCGCGCAATCAGAAGGCAGTCGCTGTTACAACTGTCATATGCCCCATACTTCCTATGCCCTCCTGGGGGCCATTCGCAATCACCGTATCAGTTCACCCAGCGTGGCGAGTCAGCTTGAAACAGGTCACCCGAACGCCTGCAATCTTTGCCACCTGGACAAGAGCTTGCAATGGACATCCAAGCATCTGACCCAGTGGTATGATCAACCCGCCGTGGAGTTAGACAAGGCTCAAAAGACCCTGGCCGCCTCTGTCCAAATGCTGCTGACTGGAGATGCAGTCCAACGGATCGTGGTGACCTGGCACATGGGGTGGGAACCTGCCTGGGAAGCTTCCGGTAAGAACTGGCAAGCTCCGCTGCTGGCCCACGTACTGCAGGATCCTTATTCAGCCGTTCGTTTCGTCGCACACGAGAGCATGAAGAAGCTGCCCGGTTACCAGCAATTACAGGCTGCCACAGAATATGATTTCATTGCGCCGCCAGAAAAACGGCAACAATACCTGGATGCATTTCTACGACGCTGGCAGGCCACTAAACCGCAGCCACCAGAAAACCCGGCAGCCATCCTGTGGAACGAGAATGGCACGCTCAAGACGAAGGCCATTCTCGAACTGCTGCAACAACGTGATGATCGTAGAATATTACTGGCAGAATAATCCTAGCGAGCTTAATTAAATGACCAGGGAGCTCTCGGCCAGCGAACGTGTAGAATCCCCTGGCTACCGAAACCTGCAGGCTGGCTGGTGGACACTGTTTATTTTTGTCTCCCTGGGTGTCCTGCTGGAATGGAATCTCGGCTTTCGAAGCCGTTTCTACATGGATGCTTCTCAACACATGCGGCGCCTGATGTGGCGACTGGCACATGCCCATGGGACGCTACTGGCCCTGCTCAATATTATCTTCGGCATTTACGCCTGTCACCTCGCTCGACCCGGCACGGCAAACCAGGAATTTGCCGCATCCTGCTTGCAGGCCGCCGGATTCCTGGTTCCCGGTGGTTTTTTCCTGGCCGGGCTGTTCGCATATCAATCAACACCCGGATTAGCTACATTGCTCATACCGCTTGGTGCAATCTTGCTGGTCCTTGGGGTGCTGTTGACCATTCGTACCCACGAGAAATAAAAACTTTTCCCGAAAGCGCCCTCCAGGGGTGCAATTTTTTCTTCGTAACAGGCACCTTTGCAGGCAAAACAATAATTGATCTGAAGAAAATCCTGATCGGGGTTGGACATCTCCGGGGAATTCAGGGAAAATCGTAGTCGTTCACAAGCAACTCAGGAATCGGCAAGGAATAACCGCTTATGACGTCCAACGTGACACGTCGCAATGCTCTTCAATCCATGGCAACTCTACTCGGCGGCTCCCTGGCTTACCAGGGTCTCCCCCGCCAGGCACACGCTGGCAAAAAGGTCCGCGAGTGGGAACAATCGATCAAAAAAGGATTGAACTGGATCCAGAAAACGCAGTCGTCGCTAGGACATTGGACTGCCGGTAATTACCCAACGGCCATGACGGCGTTGGGAGGGACAGCACTCATCTGTTCCGGATCGACAACCACGCAAGGACCCTATGCAAAAGCAATTCGACAGGCCGTGAATTACCTGACGTCCAAGTCGCGAGCCAATGGATTGATCGGCAACCCGCTGACCGACAACCGCTATACCTACGGCCACGGATTCTCGATGCTTTTTCTTTCCCAGGTCCTGGGAGAAGAAGAAGACATTGAAAGGCGCGAGGAACTCATTGAAGTTTTAACCAAGGCGGTAGACTTCAGTGCCAAGGCTCAAACCGCCTCGGGCGGCTGGGGATATGTCAGTGCGAAAGACGGCAACAACTTCGATGAAGGCTCGACCACCATTACCCAGGTACAGGGACTGCGAGGCTGTCGTAATGCAGGCATCTCCGTACCAGGCGAAGTCATTGAAAAAGCAAAAAACTATATCTACAAGTGCAAGAACAGTGACGGAGGCATTTCCTACAGTTCACGTAATCGCGGCAGTTCAAGGCCTGCGATTACTGCTGCCGCACTGGCGACACTCTACAACGCCGGCGTCTATGATGATAAGCATGTACCAGACATGCTGGCATACACCAAGAAGAACCTGCACGGTATTACATCCGGTGCTCGCTCATTCGGCCATTGGCACTACACGTATCTCTACTATGCCCAGGTAGTCTATCGCCAGGGCGAAAAAGAATGGGCACCCTTTCGTGACAAGCTCTACAACAAGATCGTTGGCGAACAGGCCAGCAATGGAAGCTGGACGGGGAATATCGGCCCCATTTACGTAACCAGCTGCAACCTGATCATGATGCAAATTGACCAGGCCTTCATCCCGATTTACCAGCGTTAGATCCCTGGACGATGGCATCCACGATTCCTTTCATCGTGTAGGATGCTGCCTCCACGGTTGGCTTCAGCCCCAGTTCACGCAGGACTTCCGAGGTAATGGGGCTGATACTCGCCAGACGGACCGTAGCCAAGTGGTCTCCCAGCAGGGCCCTCAGCGAACGAGCAATCGCCGAACTTGTCACCGTGACCCAATCCACGTCACCGGCTGCCAGGCGTTCCATGATCGCATCCGCAACCGTCGAGACATCCTGGCTTTGATACACCACTACCTGCTCCACGGTCGCCCCCGCTTCGCTCAACCGTTCCGCCAGCACTTCCCGACCGCGACTGGCGCGGGCCAGTAAAACAGACTGGTCACTGACCTTCGGCCCCAGGGCCTCCGCCAATGCTTCTGCCCGGTATTCAGTCGGCTGCAAATCGACGGTCAAATGATATTGCTGAATCGCTTCTGCCGTACCGGGTCCAATCGCTGCCAGCCGGATCCCTCCCAGGTCCCTCATATCTCCACCGATCTCAAGTAATCGATTCAGCAGAAAGCGGACGCCATTGCTGCTCGAAAAAACTAACCAATTAAATCGAGACAGGTCCTTCAAGATCGCATCCACCGCTTCCCAATCCTGGGGTGGACAAATCTCAATAGCCGGCTGACAGATCACCTCAGCTCCCAGCTCCGATAATTGTTTCACCAGGGACTGTGCCTGGGAAACGGGCCGCGTCACCATCACGCGTTGGCCAAACAACGGCCTTGATTCAAACCAGGAAAGGGTACCTGACAAGTCGGCGACCACTCCGATGATAACGACTGCTGGCGGTCGCAGACCACCAAGAGCCATTGTTCCTGCCACTTCGTCGAGCCGGCAATGGATGGTCTCCTGGTTGGGCGTGCTACACCGGCGCACAATCACGACAGGTGTCTCGGGATCTTTACCTGCCTCCAACAGCCTACGAGTCCAGTGATCTGCGGAAGTGACTCCCATGTAAATAACCAGCGTACCCGGGAAACGAGCCAGGGCCTCGTAATCCAGTGACGACTCGTCTTTTTTCCCATGTTCCTGCCCCGTAACCAGGGCGACTGCCGATGAAAGTTCACGGTGGGTGACCGCCACTCCCGTATAGCTGGCGGCGGCTAACGCCGTGGTAATTCCGGGCACCAACTCGAATAAAATTCCCTCATCGGCTAATGCCTTACCTTCTTCTGCACCCCTCGCAAAAACGGCAGGATCCCCCCCTTTGAGCCGCACGATGGTCTTTCCTTGACGAGCCAGTTCAATCAACTTGGAGTTGATTTCATCCTGTGTCCAAAGACGCGTACGACCATGCTGCCCGAGACAAATACACTCTGCCGTCGGCCTGACGTGCTCCAGGATCCTGGGATTCACCAGGTAATCGTACAACACGGCATCAGCCTGCCGCAGGCAATCGACAGCCCGCAACGTGATCAGACCGGGATCCCCGGGCCCTGCACCCACGAGAAACACCTTACCGGCAGTTTGCGATTCCTGAGTCATCCCGGGTATGCTGTGAAAAAGTATAATAAACAGAGTACATTTTATTGGACAGCGATCCCGCCTCTTCTGCAAGATGCGAACCCGAAAGGTACTGATGAAATCACAGGTCATCTCGCAATCCCAGCGGCGACATCTTCAGCAGATGTACGAGCGTGCCGTGATGGCCATGAAAGGCGAGGCTCAAAATCATCAACTCGCACACCAACTACTTTCTGAATGTGTCGTACAGGATCCTTCCACACCGATCTATATCAACGCCCTGCTGGACAACTTAAAGCAACGGCCTGCCAGATCCACCTGGACATTTCTCTCGACCCTGCGCAACTGGAAATTTTTCCTCGCCACGAAACACCCACCCAGCCCCTCGGTCATTGGCCTCGGATTACGTGCACTTTATCGCAATCCCGGCGACCTGCGCATTCTCTGCCAATTGGCAACAACCTGCCTGACAGCTGATCTGTGGGCAGCTGCCGAGTGTTATCTCCGACAAGCACTTACCATTCAACCAGGCCATCAACAGGCCATTCAACTGATCGCTGAATCCTTGTTGCAACAGGCCCGCTTTGAGGAATCTCTTTATTACTGGGAACAATTATCAAGAGAGCATACTGCCAAGTCCCCGGTACGAGATGTGATCGGATGTCTGCAAGACAACCTACCCACGAGGCCAGCAAACCCCACAGGCATTTCACAACGCCCGGAAGAAAACCGCTTCCCCGATATTGAGCAGGATCCAACCGTCCCTGCCTCGTACATGAAAGCATCACGGAAGCTGTGCGAACAATATCGCTGGGATGAAGCCATCCAACTGCTCGAACGTGGTTTGACAGCCACGGGAGCCAACCCGGACCTGCTGGACCTGCTGGAGACAGTTCGGCTGGACAGTTATCGTCACCGCATTCAAATTGCCAGCCAGTTACATCAAATTCATCCTCCGCTACTGGGATCGGAAACACTGGGTGATCTACAGTCGGAACTCGCTCGAACTGAATTGCAGGTCAACGAACGACGGGCTCGACGATATCCGACTGATTATCACTGCCAACTACAATTGGCTATCTGCTTGCGGCAAACAGCCAACTACCGAATGGCCTTGAAGCAATTGGAAGGCATCCCGAAAAACAACTCCCTGGCACCAGAAGTCACCCTGGAAACTGGAAAATGCCAACAGCATTTACGTCAATTCACAGAGGCCGCTGCGACCTATCAACACCTGATTGATAACCTGGAAAAACAGTCAGAACCCTGTATTTACGAGCAAGCCCTGTATCACGGGGGAATTCTAGCTGCCGCCATGGGTGTCCCCGGGCAGGCTCAGCAGTGGTTAAGTCGCCTACTGGACCGTTCCCCGGACTACCAAGATGCCCGTGACCGGCTAGACAAGATGGTATCGATGAGCGATAACAGAAGAGATAACTTTCCGCCTGCGGCTTCGCCGGGGTCGGATTCTTAAATTCCCTGCCGTTGACTATTACTGTTTGAGATTATGCCTAACACAAAAAGTGCCAAGAAGCGACTGAAACAAAACAAAGAGCATCGAGCCAGGAACCGCACGGTCCGCTCCAATATGCGTACACACATCCGCAAGGTTCGTGATGCGGTAGCCGCTGGCAATATCGAAGAAGCGGAACAGACTTATCGACTGGTCGCCCAACGCCTGGATCGTGCGGGAGCTCGCAGCCTCATTCATAAGAACCAGGCAGCTCGCCTAAAGTCCCGACTCCAGAAACTGATCAAGGCAGCCAAGCAGAGTGGTTAACTGATCTGCACACTGCAAACGGGCAACGCTCTTCCTTGACCATTCCTACCGCCAGCGATCGGGCCCAGCGATCAGACACTGTGCCGGTGCAATGTCACCAGACGATCCGTTCGGAATCAAAGACCGGGCCTTCCACGCAGGTCCTCTGGTAATCCCATTCTCCTGATTCATCTCGAATCTTAGCAACACACGAGAAACAGATCCCCAGGCCACAGGCCATCGGAGTCTCGAGTGATACCTGGCATGGCACCTGGTACTGATCAGCGATTTGACTGACTGCTTCCATCATGGGTTCCGGTCCACAGCAAACGATACGTTCGTTCAGACCGGACTCATTACCGTTCGACTTATTGGCAGCCGACTCCCGAAGCAGCTCTTCCAATCGTTCCGTCACCAGGCCATGGTGACCACGAGTACCATCGTCTGTACAAAGCAAGGTTTCCACGCCAGCCTGTTGAAAGTCTTCCACGCCTGCGAGGAACTCCTCGGATCGCGCGCCATAGCAAAGAGAAACACGCGGCACGACAATGGCTTCACGCGCCGGAGTCCCATACTGTTTCTTGCCAAGTGATTCCTGCCCCAACGCAACAAAGGGCGTCTGGCCAATACCACCGGCTACCATGATTAAATGCTCGGTTTCAACCGGTAGGAAACCATTGCCCAATGGTCCCCAGACATCGACCGATTGCCCGGCTACCAGGTTCTGCAATTGGCTCGTCAACTTACCTTTGACAATATAAACCACGTCAACGGCGATCGCGACATCCTGGCTATCTAGCATCGTATCGTACAACGCCAGTGGTCGCCCAATCAGCGGATCGTTCAAGCCGGACATGCGAACCATCAGGAACTGGCCAGGGAGAATCTGCCCTGCCATCTCAGGACATTCAAACCGCAGGCGAAAAGTATCCCGGGCGATCTGGACATTTTCCAAGACTCTCGCTGTACTCTGGATCGCCTGATCTGCGTAGTAATTGGCATGCACAGGATTGTGGTTCAACGTTTAGAACTCCTTTTCTTTCGCGTGCTTTTCTTAGTGGAACTGGCCTTCCGCTGACGCCCCTTGGGTTGCGATGCTTTTACCTTACCTTGTCCTTTTTTCGATTTCCGTGGCGTCTTCACTTTTCGCGAACTCGATCCCTTGACCTTGCGATCGGTTGATCTTCCCGCAGCGGTTTTCTTGCGAGCCACTGACTTTCCGCCAGTTTTCTTCTTGCGGGACAGGGACTTGCTCCCAGCCGTTTTCCTGCGAGTTGCGGACTTGCCGCTGACGGTTTTCTTGCGCGTCAGAGACTTGCCCTCGTCTCCTTTCCTGCGAGTTGCTGACTTCCCTCCAGCGGTTTTTTTGCGAGCCGCCGACGACGACTTTTTCCTGGCACGCCCGGATATCGCCTTAGAAACATTCTTTGGCTCTGCCGCATGAAGATGCATCGTCTCCAACTTCCGCACTTCCGCAGGTGTCAGCTTGCGATAAGATCCAGACGGAAGGCTACCGAGCTTGATGCTACCAACCGCCGTCCGACATAGATTGATGACCTTGTGGCCCACCCGCGCCAGCAACCGCCGAATTTCACGATTACGACCTTCCCGCAAGACGATCTCCAAATCCGTACTCTGGCGATGGTGTCGCTTGATGTGAACGGATTCCGGCTGCGCATATCCCTCCGCCAGGTGCACTCCATGCGCCAACTGCTTGATCTCTGCAAAGCTGATTCGCCCCACCACCCGAACCAGGTAAGTCTTGGGCACACGATAGCGTGGATGCGTCAATCGATTGGCCAGCTGTCCGTCATTCGTAACAAGGATCAATCCTTCACTGGTACGATCCAGACGCCCTACGGGGAAAAGCCGCAAGTCACTGTGAATCAGATCAATGACTCGCCTACGACCTTCCGGATCTCGGTTGGTCGAAACCACACCGACGGGCTTGTTGACCATGTAGTACGTTTGTCGGTGACTGGCCTTGAGTTCTCCATCAACTCGAATTTTTTGCTGTACCACATCGACTCGAGTCCCCAGCTCGGTGACTACTTTCCCATCTACTTCAACGCGACCTTCCTCGATCAGCGCCTCGCAGGCTCTACGACTTCCTACGCCGGCACGTGCCAGTACTTTCTGTAATCGCTCACCTCCATCCGAGTGCACTACAGATTTCCTGGATGCTGGTTTCTTCTTCACGCCGCGCCGTGTTCGGGAATTCATCGCTACCTTGCTTTCCAATCCTGCAGGTTCTTTAGGTACAACCCCAAGAAACCATCGGAGTACCCTCTTATCATACTTCGTGAAGAGGATTTATCACAGTGAGCGACCAGAAAGAGAGAGGCCCAGGACGACCCATCTAACGCCGAAATGGCAAGCTAACTCAAACGTGGTCACCTGCCTGGCACACTATCAACCCAGAGTCGATTATTGACAGCCTCCGGCAGCGGTTGTTGATATCCACGAGGCCGGCCGCCCACGATTTCCGGAGCAGCATCCGTATTCGGATAAGGATCATGCAACACGGCCTTTGACTGTTGCTTGTAGATAGGACCAGGTGGGCCGTCAACGAAACCACTCGAAAACGTCTGGCAACCGGTCATCCCTACCAACACCAAGCAGGCCAGTGAACCACGTAACATTGTCTTTATTGTTTCGATCATGTTTCCTACCACTTCAGGCCACAAGCGGCGGGAATTATACGAATCGGATGATTCCTCGCAAAGACGAATCCGCCTCTGGCTACCAACTTTTAATGGGAATCAGCAAAAAAACAGCTCGCCAGGCACACACTTTACGGCAGATACATGTTCAGCAGCGTCACAGGTTCCGTAGCCGTCAGCTGCACGGGGGAGTTGGCAGCCGGGATCAAACAGGTCTGTCCGATCCGCAGTGGCTCCTCCGCTGGATCGCTCGACAACGTTAACTGCCCAGCGAGAACAGAAAGGATATGAAACCGTCCGTCCCCTCCCAGTTCTCGTCGTCCCTTGAAACACAAACGATCAAGAACGAATTTATCGCAGCGAATCAATGACTCAATTCCATCGACCGCTGGACAAGTTGTCGAATCTTGCCGGACGACCGGGGCAGCGTCGAAATCGATTGCTTCGAACGCCTGCTCAACATGCAAGGGCCTGGACTCCCCGGCTGCGTCGAGACGATTCCAGTCATAGAGTCGAAATGTCGTATCGCTGGCCTGTTGAATCTCCGCGACCAGCAGGCCCGCTCCAATCGCATGCACAACGCCTGCAGGGATCAGAAAACAATCGCCAACGCACGGAGAAAAACGTTGCAAACATGACTCGACATTTCCCAGGCGAATTTCTTTCTCCAGTCGCTGAAGATCAACTTCCGGATTCAAGCCGGCGTAGAGCATACTACCCGGCTCTGCATGAAGCACGACCCAGGCTTCTGTCTTACCGCGATCCGGTGGATCAAACGCAGCAGCCAGCTTGTCATCCGGATGCACCTGGACCGAAAGGTCATGTTGCGCATCGATAAACTTGAACAACAGTGGAAATCCCGCTGCCGTGTCTTCGGTTCCCAACAGTTCTGATCCGTAACGAACACACAGTTGATGGAGGGTCATTCCCTGCAGTGCGCCGAACCGGACGGTACTCTGAACTTCCCGTCGATCAACCAGCTCCCAGCTCTCCGCATAATCCTCTCCGGGCGGCAGTGGTTTCTGCAAGCTGGTCGCAAAACGTCGACCGCCCCAGATATAGCGTCGTAACAAAGGTTCAAAACGAAGTGGATAAAGCGTCATCAGGTTTTCACATAGCCCATTGAAAATTAAATCTGTCGTCCAACTCCAACTGACCCCGCTACAGCATAAAGCAGTGCCCCGCCTGATCCCGTTGTCTCCGGGTATCAACAGTGGTATTATCAATTATGAATGAGCCGGCTGTCGTAAGAAACCCGTGCCTTAGCCAAATCTCGGGTCCGTCATCGTGCAACGAGCACAACAGTCTCCAGCGCTCAGCTGCTTTGCAACCCTTAAACTTCTGACTTCCCGGATCCCTCGCACGGCCTGAAACGACAGGCTCTTCATGAAGCTCCTCGACGGCTGAACTTAACCCCGTTTCAACCGCCGGTACTGAACGAGAAACACGTCATGTCAAAACAGCCCCAAGATGACCTTTTTGCCGACACCACGATGTCGTTCGGAGAGCATCTTGAGGAGCTGCGCGGAGTCCTGGTCAAGGCAGTGTTCGCCCTGGGAATTGGCTTTCTACTCGGACTCATGATGGCCAACCAGGTCGTCATGCTGATTCAAACACCACTGAAAACAGCCCTGGAAAACTACTACCTGGAATCCGCTCGCCAGGAGATGGAAGAATCTCTCGGTGATAACATCAGCAGCGAAGAAGCGAAGGAATTACGTAAGAAGCAAGAGGAATTGATGGAGGAGCAGCTTGGCAACCGAATGGTTCCAGACACCATCCAGATCGATGCCCAGGCCCTCTTACGTGACTTGCAGAAAGTCGCTCCTGACAGTTTCACCAATTCCTTCGATCCACCCGATGCACTTCGGCAATTCGAGGTCCAGACGTGGAACAAGGTCGACATTCGCGTACAAACGCTTAACGCACACGAAGCGTTCATGATCTGGATGAAAGCAGGTTTCATTTCCGGGTTCGTTTTCGCCAGTCCGTTTGTTTTTTACTACATCTGGTCTTTCATCGCTGCCGGGCTCTACCCGCATGAAAAAAAATACATCCATCGGTACCTGCCCATCAGCCTGCTGCTTTTTTTCGCCGGTGCCGCCCTGGCTTTCCTGTTCGTATTCGAACCCGTGCTGGATTTCCTCTTTAGCTTCAACCGTGCCATGGATATCGATCCTGATCCACGTATCAGTGAGTGGATGAGCTTTGTCCTGTTCCTGCCACTGGGATTTGGACTCGCCTTTCAGCTGCCGCTAGTCATGCTCTTTACACAACGGATCGGTCTCATACCCGTGGACGTCTTCGTCAAGAAGTGGCGTATTGCCGTAGTGGTCATCTTCGTCTTGTCAATGTTCCTGACACCAGCTGACCCCATCAGTATGCTCTTGATGGCAGGCCCCCTCTGCTGCCTGTACGTGACCGGTATCCTTTTCTGCAAGTACATGCCAGGGAACAAGAACCCGTTCGCTGCCGGTTACGATCCCTAGCAGATGCAGGGGATGCTGACGCTGCACATGCTCACGGTAAGAGAAACCTGAGCTGCATGGGACCCTCAGCCGCCTGGAGCCACCTAGATGGCCTCGCTGCCACGTTCCCCGGTACGGATGCGAATACAGTCCTCGAGGGGCAATACGAAGATCTTGCCGTCCCCTATCTCGCCCTGTTCGCCACTGCGCCCGGCGGCCATGACAGCCTCGACCGTCCGATCCACAAAATCATCATTGACGGCAATCTGGAGCTGCACCTTGCGCAATAGGTTGACCGTGAATTCACGGCCGCGATACACTTCCGTCTGTCCACGCTGGCGACCAAAACCCTGGCAATCGACCACGGTTAAACGAAACACCTCAACATCGGTCAGGGCCGCCTTCACGTCCTCGAGCTTGCTGGGCTGGATAATGGCAATGATTAACTTCATCAGGAATCCCAAATACCGGCTAGATTAATTCGGACTGCCTAGAATCTAGCCCCCCTGAGAAACCGGTTCAAGCCGAGACACGTGCTTTCTGGGCCAAGTCGGGACAAACCAGGGTCGGGGCAGCCGTAAAAAGTGCCCCAGGTTCCGACCAAAGTAAGGCGGACACTTGGCCGGAACCATAGGGGCAACATCTCAGCTCACAGGGAGCCGAAGTGTTTCTGTTTACCGCGGGAAAGAACCTCTCGATGGCCCTCCTCCCAGGATGCTCAAATCGACACCAACGGCAGTTTGCGTTGTTGTATCGACATCCATAAGGCTAGGTATTCTATAAGCAAGCGGCATGCCAATTAGCATCAATCTCCTGGCCAGCAGACCTGTTACCCAGGGCATAAATTACTGTTATCACGTTACTTAGGATAAAGATCGAACTTCACAGGCCGAGATCAAGAAGATCTACTAAACCATGAACTGCGCATCTGCTGCGCAAAGAACGACGCGCATTTGGGCAGGTCTCCGCTTACCCACCAACGAGGGAACGTCCGCATGACCTCAGCCTGCTAAAAACAGGCCCCTAGTAGGAAAGGATCGCGTCAATTCCAAAGGTCGTGGAATCGCCCAGCCCACCCAACACCTCATCAAGATAATCCCAGCGAACCTCCGGACGCACCAACAGGTTCGGTGTTACCTCGGCCCGTAAACCAACGCTCAGGTCATAGAACTGCCAATCATCGAGAAATCCTAACCACTCAAAGCGAAGACCCAGGTCAACAGAATCTGCCAGTTGATAGTTCATATACTGGGTAATGCCTGTCGCCGACGCCCCCCGTTCTGGTAAAAGAATGGAGGAAATGTAATCGGTTTGCAACGCGTAATCGAGACGATCGCTCAATTCCATCTCCAGCACGATCGTGTGTGAATACGTATTGTTAAACCGTCCCGAATCACCACTCGTGGCGATGTAGGAGAAACTAATCGCATCGGTTAACTGGACTTCCAGCCCACCGATCACCATGCTGCCATCTCCATGACTTGAGAATCCCGTGTCCCAACCTTCGACCCAGCCCGCAACCACCGACA
>PVBE012057924.1_pt1 | contig 30923 bp, 22 predicted proteins | sample 1631181 | NCBI WGS metagenome assembly PVBE01 (sample SAMN08397723, study PRJNA350692) | Marine metagenome, whole genome shotgun sequencing project. | isolation source: water | place: Pacific Ocean | collected 2012-04
CACGCCATCTTCGCCCGCGCCTCGGTCGCCCAATCCTCGACGTACCTCTGGTACGCCTGCGGTTGAGCTCGGTCGCCGCGAACGAATCTGACGCACGCTCGCGGCGCGAAACTGGGAAGTTATTCCTGCGCGGACCCTGAGCTACAGCGTCTCTTCGCAGATCGTTCCCTGGCGTGCATCGCAGGGGATGTCGTTCCAGGTGGGGCTGCCGTCCCAGAAGTGGCCGCAATCTTCCCGCCGGCCGGAGTCGTTGGGCTCGCCGCGGCTCCAGGCGTGGAAGCGGGGCTTGGTGCCGTCCCACCAGCGGTAATGGCCCTCGGTCACCAGGTCGGAGACGCCGATCCACCAGCGCTGTGACCGGCGCTGCGTGGCGACCTGCCAGAGCCAGGTGTTCTCCTCGGCGTCGTCGACGATGGCGAGGTCCATATCTTCGGCCTGGCAGAGCGTGCGGGCCTCCTCGAAGGTGATCCCGGCCGGGCAGAGCAGGTAGCGGCGCTCGCCGCGCCACACCGCCGTACATGTGCAGTCCTGGTCGTCGGCCGAGCCGCTGCAGTTCTGGTTGATCCCGTCGCCGCACACGTCGGTGGCCGCGGGGTGGCGCTCTGGATCCTCGTCGTCGCAGTCGACGCCGCAGCCCCCCGCCCCATCCTCGTCCGCGTCGACCTCGGCGGCGTCGCAGGCGCTCTCGCACACGACCCCGAGGCGGCCGCCGCAGACGCCGTCGTTCCAGCGTCCGTCGCCGCGCAGGTGGGCGCAATCCTCGCCGTCGCCGGAGTCGTTCGGCTCGCCGTCTGCCCAGAAGGCAAACTCGCGCTCGGCCCCATCGACCCAGGCGAAGACGCCCTCTTCCTCGCGGTCCGAGAGCCCGATCCAGTAGTCCTGGCGGGCGACGGAGAGCGCGTGACGGTGCACCCAATCGCTCTCGCCGCGGCTGTCGGGAACGAAGAGGTCGGCGCCGAGCCGCACGCACAACGCCTGGGCAGACGCCCAATTCACCCGCGTCGGGCACACGTGGTAGGTCTGCCCGCCGCGGCTCATCTCGACGCAGCGGCCGCATGTCTCGTCGTCGTCCGGGCGACCGGAGCAGTTGGGGCCGCTCCCGTCGTCGCAATCCTCGTGGCCCGCGTTCAGGCACTCGGCGTACGCGAGCATCCGCCCCGCGCGGGGACCGAGGAAGGCGCGGATGCGCTCGACCTCGAGGTCGAACATCTCGACCGACGCGAGGCTGCGCGGATCCATCTCCACCCAGGGCCGCACGGTGTCGACCTCGTCGTCGATCGACCACGCCATGCCGGTGAGCGCCTGGGCGATCTCGAGCAGCGCCGACGCGTAGGCCGTGCGGCAACCGGGGGCGTCCAAGCAGCGCGCGAGCAGCCGCGCCGGGCCACGCTGAGCAGGCACGGCCCGGCGGAACGCGTGGTCGGTCCCGCCCGGCATCGTGGCGAGGCGACCGAGCGCGTCGAAGTGCAACCACACGGCGCGCCGCGCGGGACCGTATCCGTCGACGCTGCCCATCCACACCTCGGCTGCCAGCGCGCGCACGACTTCGTCCCAGCGCACGTAGTCGGTCGAGGCCCCGTAGAAGTCCTCGTCGGGCAGCGCCGCGAGCCGCTCGAGCTCCGGGCGCTGGTCGAGACCGAGCTCGACGTCGAAGCGCCACACGTGATTCGCGATGACGTCTCGCCCGGAGGCCGCGAAGAGGTGGGCGCTCGAGGTGTAGTGACGGGCCAGGAAGTCCGCGTCGCGCACCTCGGCCACGGCATAGAGCCCGTAGTCCTCGTCGTTGATGCGCACCCACGCGAAGCCGATCCGCGGCATCGCGATGCCGGCCGCAGAGAGCACACGCCACGCCAGCCGGCGGGTCACGACGGCCGGGTCGAGGGTGAGCGCGTCGAGCTCGAGCGTGCGCAGCCCGCGCAGCGGAGCGTCGTCGAAGTGCAGCGTGAGCGAGGGCTTCTGCGACACGGCCTTGAATCGACCGGAGCGACCCGTGACGCGCACCTGCCCCGCGACGGGTGCGTCCTCTTCGACGGTCACCACCACATCCACGCGCTCTCGCGGCGACTGCAGCAGGACCGTGTAGCCCTCCTCCTGCACCGTCAGATCGATGTGGCGCACGGTCAGATCGAACAGGTCCTCCGCCGGCGCCACGAACGGTGCGTTGGGTGCCCCGGGCGTGGGCCGCGTGTGGTCCCAATCGCCATCGGCGTCCGGCAAGCGCCCCCAGGTCGCGGCCTCCACCGCGAGCGGCGCGACCGTCTCATCGACCTCAGTCCCGTCCGGCGCCACGAGCTTGACCGGGTCGCCGCAGATGATGCGCCGGGTCGCGAACCACCCGAACGCGTCGGCGTCGAGGGTCCCCTCCAGCGGCGTCCCGGCGACCGTCCACCCCTCGAGGTCCGCCGGGCCACCGAGGTTCACCAGCTCGACCCCGTCGTCGTCGCGGCAGTCCACCTCGTTGATCGAGAGCACGGGCGGCGGTGGAGGCGGCGCGTCCGGCTCCGCCGCGTCGGGCAGCGGCGGCGCATCAGGCGCAGCGTCGGGCAGTTGGGGCTGGGCGTCGGGGGTCGCCGCGTCGAGGTCGGCATCCGCTGGGTCGTCTGCGGCGTCCTTCGAACACCCCACGAGCCCGAGCAGCAGGATGTACGTCAGCGTCCGCGGCACGGAGAGAGCAGATCACGTTCGGTCGTTCGGGATCAACCGAGCGTCGCCGGGTCGGCGAGTTGAGCGCGGGCGACGCGGTGTTGTCGTCGACAACACGCGGGTGGACGACCGCTTGAATCACCACCCTGGCCCGCGCCTCGTCGGCCCCGCTGCTGGCCTACGGTCGACGTGCCCTCAGAGCGGATAGGCAGTTCAAGCGCTGTGCCGTGGGGATGCCAGGCTTGGAAGGCGGACGGAGTAATCGCGGACCACGGGCGAATCTCGATTCATGCAACAACGCCCTCCCGGCGCCGTCGCAGCCCGGTGAAGAGCAGCCCACCGCCGACCGCGCACACGAACAGGGACAGCAGGACGCGAACGCCGCGCCCCGCCCCCACGGGCATCAGGATCTCGCCCTCCGACTCGACGCCGTACACCTCGGAGAACGCGCCGACCTGGAACACCACCTCCGCGCCGCGCGCGTGCAGGCTGCGAATGAGGTCGATGCCCCGCGACCCGCCGGTGTTATCAATCAACAGCTCGCCACCTGGCCCTGCCTCACCCGGACTTCGGGTCCCTCGCGATTTGGATGGCACCTGCTCCGGCAGCTCCGCCGCGATTTGGATGGCACCTGCTCCGCCGACGAAGCCTCCGCTCCGTCGTTCAAGGTCCCAGATTCGGCCTGAATCACTGCCCTGCCTCACCCGGACTTCGGGTCCCTCGCGATTTGGATGGCACCTGCTCCCGGGTCCCTCGGCACCTGCTCCCGGGTCCCTCGCGATTTGGATGGCACCTGCTCCCGCCCTGGGGACGCCAGGCTTGATTGTCCGCCGCTCGCTAAGCCGGTACGCAGTCGAGGCGGAAGTCGGCGCCGATTCTCCGTGCAAGATCAGCGGGCACGTCCGCCGCCCGCGCCGCCTCCGGCCACCCATTCAAGGCATCCGCGACGGCCTGCACCACGCCGCGTCCGTCGTGCCGGATCCCGAAGCGTTTGCCGACAGCCACCAGGTCAGATGCCTCGAAGCCATCACGTTTGCCGGCGAGCGACATCTGGTGGATGCGCGTGAAGCCACGCCCGTGTGCGTATGTCAGATCGTAGGCAGGGGAGAGCCGCCAGCGCCCCTCGCGGTCCATGAGGAACGCCGTGTTCTTGACGTGGTCGTCCTGGTTGCGGGCGACCAGGTTGAAGACCGCGCGACGGTAGGCCTGCTCGAGCATCGAGTCGTCGCTCCCGAGCCGGAGCACCAGGCGGAAGAGCTGCTCGTACGCGTAGAGGCCGGGCTGGTGGAAGTCGGTGTGGGTCATCCCGCCGAGGCTGTGCACATGGGGGCGGCCACCGTTGCGGTCGAAGCGGCGGGTCATGAAGTGGGTCAGGCCCCTGTCGCGCAGCAGCTCGCAGTCGGACATCTCGATCCCGGCGCGTCGCGCGAGCAGGTGGTAGGCGAATTCCACGCGGTTGTACGGCTGCGCGGCGCGCTGGGGGTCCTCGATGTCGCCCGCGCCGTCGAATTTGATCAGCCAATGCTCGTCACCTGGCTCGGGGGCCGCGAAAGCAGAGCGGATTCGGTTCGCGTCGCGGTTCCAGAGCACCACCGCCTTTGCTCGCGCTCCGCCGGCCGAGGCCGCGACTCTCATGATCTCGGGCACCGCGATCTCTGATGACCCCTCCACGACCTGACGGGCGGCGCGTACCAGCTCGGACAGCCGTAGCGCCTCCTCGGCCGCCGGTGCGACTTCCTGACCTGGGCGAAACGTAAGCGCACCCATCGCACGGTCGCCCACGTACAGCAGCTTCTGCACCGGACTCAGCGCGTCGGCCGGACGCCCCCGTTGTTCGAACCAGCGCCGGATGACAGCGTTCCCGAACCGGTCGGGCAGGGCGTCCGCGAGTACGCCAGGCAGGCCCTCGAACGCCTCGATACCTGCGAGCTGAGGGAATTCGATGGGCCCCCTGCGCTCGAGGGGCAGATGGACCGGCGAGATTTCGAGGCCGCTCCGGCGGAACTCGGGCGCGAACTCGAAGGTCACGCGTCCGTCGTCGGACTCCGCGACGGCCCCCACCGTCTGCCCCCATAGCAGGACCTCAGCGAGAATCATCCGACGAGGTCCGGCTCGCGCGCTTGCGCTCGGTCAGCTGGTTTTGCAGCAGCTCCATTGGAGAAGTGCGCGGCGGCGGCAAGAACGCATCGACCGCGTCGAGCCGGCCGAGCGCTCGCAGCACCCGCAGCAGCGTCGACAGCTGGACGTCCTGGCCTTGCTCCAGGCTGCGCAGCGTCCGCGCGCTGACGCCGGCTCGCTCCGCGACGGACGATTGAGGCAGGTCTTGCTGGAGCCGGTATCGTCGCAGGCGGGCGCCGATCTCGGTCAGGATCTCCGGAGTAGGTTTGTCATGCACACCAGAAGAGTAGTGCCGATTATAGCCCGTAGCCAGGTTTAAGCGGATCTATGATTCCGTCTGGATGGGTCGGCGCCTCCGCGAGCATCAGTTCCTGACGAATCGGTCGATCCACTGCCCGACCAGCGACGTGCCGCCGCGCAGCCAGTGCTCGCCGGCAAGCGCCGTGGCGGCTCGGGCTCAGGCGGCCAGCGCAGCTCCGGTCGTGACGACCGTCTTCCCGCGCGCGTGGCCGCCTTCGATGTGGCGGAGCGCGGCGGGCGTCTCCGGCAGCGGCCAGCACTCGCCGATGGCCGACGTGAGCTGCCCGGACTCGACCGTCCCCGTCAGGACGTCGAGGTCCTCGTGATTCGGCATGGAGAGGTAGCGACGCAGATCGTGGCGCACGAAGGGTGACAGGAGAATCGGCTTGAGCAGGCGGACGAGCATCGCGAATCCGCTCGCTCCCGTGCCGCTGTTGCAGATCAGCATCCCCGACGGCGTGAGCGCGCGCCTGCAATCGGAGAGCGAGCGGCTCTCCACGTTGTCGAAGACCAGGTCGTAGCGCTGCTCGCCCCGAGTGAAGTCCTCCCGGGTGTAGTCGACCACGTGGTCGGCGCCGATGGAGCGGACGAGCTCGACGTTCCTCGTGCTGCACGCCCCGGTCACCTCGGCGCCGCAGCCGCGCCTGATTCGCCGGCTACCAGCAGCGGAGTCGCTGGATCGAGAGCGAGGTGTCCGCGACCGTCACGAGCGCCACGCCACCGTCGGCGGTCGCTGCGGCGTCCACCTGGTCCACGCCTTCGTGCAGAACCGCCGAGCCGCGCGGCGTGGTGCCGTCCAGCGCGACGACGATCGCCTTGCCCGAGTCGTCGAGGCCGAACCAGGCGGGCCCGGCCTCGAGCGCGAGCAGCCTTCCCTGTTTGCCGAGGGACCACACAGCGGGCACCAGCGCGTCGGGCGCGTCCAACCGCAGGATGACGCCCCACGACCCGCTCCCCACGAGCCACTCGCTCTCACTCGTCCGTGCTGCGCTCAGATCTCCGCCAAGCGCGAAGTCGACCGGCGGCGCCACCCACTGCTGCATCTCCTCCTCCGTGACGCGGGTGACGGCGACACGGCGGTCTGTGCGGGCGTGCACCACCCAGAGCGCTTCGCCCGCGACGAAGACCGCCGGACGCACGGGGCTCGGCGCCGCGGTGGCGTCGCAGTCGAGGCAGATGAGGTCCCCCGGCGTGGGCCGCGACGGGTGGATCGTCCCCAGATAGATGTGCGCGGCGGTGGGGAAGACGACGGCGACGCGGCCCCCGAACGACACCAACGACGGCCCACGCACGGCGTCTGGTGCAAGCGTGATGGCGGTCGAGCCGCCCGCGCGTGACATCGAGAAGACGAGCGCGCGGTCCCCCTCCGCTGCGTCGACGAACGCGGAAGCGACCCAATGCGCATCGGTGCCCACGGCGGCGAGGTCGCTGGGCGTCGCTCCAGCCGGTGTCACGGCTCGCCGGCCGCCGAGCTCGCGGATTCGCAGACCCTCCACATGGGCGACCGCGAGCCCGACCGCGTCCCCCGAGTAGGCGACCGCCGCCGCGTGTGCCGCGCCGACCGACTCGGCCTCCGGCAGCCGGCACCCGCGCTCACAACCGTTGGCAGGGTCTCCGTCCGCGTCGACCAGCGCCTCCGGGCAGGGCGCGGCGACCGGGCCGTCCGGCACTGGCGGCGCGGCATCGGGCATCGGCAGGGACTCGTCGCCCGCCGCATCACGCGCCGCGTCGCCGAGTTGCACGGCCTCGTCCGCCTCGTCGTCGACCTCGGCGTCCGGGCCCACCGGAACCACGAGGCAGACGCCTGCGCGGCAGACCTCCTCCCCCGGGCAGTCGCCCTCGGAGCAGTCCGCTTCGAGCGTCGGCAGACACCCGGCGAGCAGGAACGGCGCCGCGATGGCGTAGTGGAGGAACCGCACACCCGACTTTACTACGTGGGCGGGGCGGCCTGGGGTCTAGCTACTCCACGACCAGCTTCGACTCGAGCGCGTTCGACTCGTTCTCCTCGCCGTCCACCAGCCAGACCGCGACCGTCATCTCCGTAGGGGCGGGCACCTGGAGCAGGAGCTGGAAGGCGACGCGGCCCTGGGTCGTGGTGCCCGAGAGGGCGACGTCGGGGAGGCGTTGCACCACGCCGCCGGCTGCCCGTAGCTCGAGGGCGAGGAAGCGGACGTCGGCGTCGGGGTCCTCGAAGCTGACCTGGCCATCGAGGCGAGTGGCGGCGCCCGCGTTGATGGTGCCCGGCGTCAGGGCCAGGTCGGAGATGGCGGGCGGCTCGCCTGCGTCGCCGGACTCTTCGCCGCCGCATGCGACCAGGAAGACGGCGGTGAGGGCGGGCAGGATGTAGCGCGACATTTGGGTGCTCCTTCGCTTCGCAGATTCTGTGTGCGGCGAAGGTACCCACCGGGACCCCAACGGCCCGGTCAATCAGGGTCAAACTCCACCGCGAGGTCCGGACTGAGCCGGTAGCCTCGCGGCGCCGTTTGCAGGAAGTCGGCCAGCCCGGCGCGGCGCAGGGTCCAGACCGCCGTCTTGAGCCGGCCGCGCGCGGCGTCGGGGAGGATGCGCTCGCCGGGCCAGCCGGCCTCGAGCAGGGAGTCCGTCGTGACTGAGGCGCACGGGCGTTGCAACGCCTCTACGAGGGCGGCCAGGATGCGCCGGGGGGCATCTCGCCCCGTGAGGTCGACGCGCGCGTGGCCCGGCGCATTCATCCAGACGCATCCGGGCCCGAGCTGAAGGATGGGACGGACCCGCGTTGCTTCGGCGACCGCGGCGTCGAGCACGCGGGTGGCGATGGCCACGTCGTCGTGAGCGGCCACGGCGTCCGGCGGGGCGGCGTCGGCCGCGGCCTCGCGGTGCCAGCGAGCGGTCTCGTGCTCGCCGGTGGCGTGGGCGACCCGAGCCTCCGCCAGGTGCCACACGGCCTTGAAGCAGGCGATGGCCGCCGTCAGCGCGACGTCGTCCCGCTCGGCGAGGCGCTCCACGAGCGCACGCGCGTCTCCGCGCTCGCCGCGGGCGGCCAGGGCGGCGGACTTCGCCGCGGTGAACAGCGCCAGGTGCCGGGCCGCGCCCGCCGCCTCTACCTCGGGCAGCGCCTCGTCGTAGCCGGCGATCGCCGCCTCCAGGTCGCCCTCCTCGTGGCAGACGCTCGCCAGGTAGCCGGTGAACAAGCTCGCGAGCAAGACGTCGCCTGCCCGGCGCGCGTGCTCGACCGCGCGCCTGTAATGCTCGGTCGCCTGGCGCGGCTCGCACGCCGCCTGGGCGAGGTTGCCGAGCAGCCCCTCGGTCTCGGCGGCCATCGCGGTGTCGGACACAGCGCGAGCCAGGTCCGCGCCGCGGGCGAGCTTTGCGCGGGCGCTCGCCCGGTCTCCGCCTTCGAGCGCCACGACGCCGGCGCACGTTTCCGCCAGCGCGCGCGCACGGTGCGGCGAGTCGGGCGCCGTCTCGAGCGCCTCGGCGGCGAGTCGGGCCGCGGTCTCCATCTCGCCACGTCGCAGGGCGAGCACGGCCCGGGTGCAGCGGGCCTGCGTGCGCAGGCCGTCGTCCGTGGCGAGCCGGATCGCCTCGTCGGCGTCGGCGACGGCCTCATCGAGTCGGCCGGCGAGGCGCAGGCCCCGACTGCGCGCGTCGAGCACCCACGGGCGGGTCGCTTCGTCGCTCACCTCGAGCGCCTCGGTGAGAAGTTCGGGGCGCGGCGGGTCGAGCACGACCGCGGCAGGTGCGTGCGAGGGCGCGAGGCGCAGGAGGTCGGCCTCGAGGTCGCGCAGGCGTGCGAGCGCGGCGTCGACCGGACCGCGGCCGAGCTGTGCGCGCGCCCGGTCGACGGCTCCGACCAGCAGCGCCTGGTGGCGTTCGAGCGCGTCTGGGGCGGGCTCGATGCAACGACGGACCAACGCGAGCACCACGAGTCGTGCGCCCGTACGCTCGACGAGGCCGGCGTCGACCGCGGCCGCCAACGCGGAGGCCGGAGCGCCGGCGACCTGCTCGGCGTCGGCCACGTCGAAGGGCCCGGCGAAGGCGCAGACCGCGCGGAAGGCGGCGCCGGCCGCTTCGGGGCTCCAGGTGACGGCCGCCTGCCAGCTGGTGTGGTGCGGTGCGCCGTCGCGCCGCCCCGGTCCGAGCGCGCCCGGCTCGCGGCGGATGAGGTCGAGGGTGGCTTCCGCGCCGAAACGTGCGGCATACGCGGTCGCGAGCTCGATCGCGAGCGGGCGCCCCTCGAGCTCGGCGAGCAGCGCCCGGTCGAGTTCGGGGGCGAGCGCCTCGGCCTCGGCGGGCGTGAGCGCAGGGACCTCGACGCAAACCTCGGCGCCCAGTCGCAGCGGTGCGCGGGCGGTCGCGAGCACTCGAGGTGCGCCGGGCGTCTCGAGCAATCGCGCGAGAGGACGAGCGAGGGCGTCGGCCACCTCGTCGACGTCGTCGAGCACGAGCAGGTCGACCTCTGCGGTGAGCGCGGCGATGGCGTCCGCGCCGGAGACCACCCGCGAGATGCGTGGCTGCTCGGCCGCGTAGGCTCGGGCGAGGAAGCTCTTCCCCACGCCCGGTCCGCCCACCAGCGTGACCAGGCGGGCGTCGTCGGCGAAGCAAAGCGCCAGGTCCGCCATCAGATCCGGGCGCGAGACCACCACCCACCTAGACTTGCACGGGAACGGGCCCTCAGGGGACCGTGCCGTACGGGGGGATCTCCGGGGGTGTTGATGCGCGTCGCGTTCGTCTTTGCGTTGCTGACCTGTGCGTGTGTGCCCGGCGACAAGCCCGGCGGCGAGGTGGACATGGGTCCGCCGCCGCTCCCGTCCCGCGCGGTGTGCGGAAACGGCATGGTCGAGGCCGACGAGGCCTGCGACGACGGAAACGCCGACCCCACCGACGGCTGCACGAACGACTGCGTCCTGGCGGATTGCGGCGACGGCGTCGTGCGCACCGACGTGGCCGAGGGTGACGACGCCTGGGAGGAGTGCGACGACGGCAACATCTTCGACGACGACGCCTGCCGCTCCGATTGTCGGGTGCCGGAGTGCGGCGACGGCGTCCTCGACGAGGGCGAGCGCTGCGACGACGGGAACCTCGACGACACCGACGACTGTCGATCCGACTGCCGGCCCGCGCGTTGCGGCGACGAGATCCTCAACGGCGACGAGGAATGCGACGACTCGAACGGGGTCGACACCGACGCGTGCACCAACGACTGCACCGAGGCCCGATGCGGTGACGAGGTGGTGTGGGAGGGCATGGAGGTCTGCGACGGCGGCGAAGGCTGTCGCGAGGATTGCACCATGCCGGGCTGTGGCGACGGCCGCCCCGACGAGGGCGAGGAATGCGACGACGGCAACGACGACGACACCGACGCCTGCACGGCGGGCTGCCGCGACGCGTTCTGCGGTGACGGGCTGGTGCAGGGCGGCGAGGAGCAATGCGACGGGGCCGACGGGTGCCGTCTCGATTGCACGATGCCGGCGTGTGGGGACGGGATCGAGGATCCGGGCGAGGATTGCGACGACGGCAACGACGCCGACGATGACGACTGCACCACCGCCTGCGAAGACGCGGTCTGCGGGGACGGCATCGTGCGCCTCGATGTGCCCTTCGGCGAGCCCGAGTGGGAGGGCTGCGACGCACCGGACGACCCGCAGCGGTGCACCGACGATTGCGTCCCGCTGCGCTGCGGGGACGGTGAGCTCGACCCGGAGGAGGAGTGCGACGACGGCAACGACGTCGACGACGACGCGTGCACCAACGCGTGTGCGCCGGCGGCGTGCGGCGACGGCGTGCTGCGCGCAGGCGTCGAGCCGGGCGACGAGGGCTACGAGGTCTGCGACGACGGCAACGACCGCGACACCGACGACTGCCTGAGCGACTGCACGGAGGCGGCCTGCGGTGACGGCTTCCTGAACGAAGGCGAGGAGGGCTGCGACGACGGCAACCTGCGCGACGGCGACGGGTGCGACGGCGAGTGCAACTCCGAGGCGCCGGTGGCGGTGGCCGAGCGGCCGCTCGATCCGGTGTGGGCCAGCGTCTTCGCGAACTTCCACCCGAACTCCGCCTGCTACGACAGCGAGACCGGCCACGTGGCGCTGATGATCCAGAGCCGCCGCGAGATCGTCTTCGTGGATCCGGCCAACGGGCAGCGCGCCGGCCAGGTGGCGCTCGGCAACTACTCGCACACCACCGGCGTGGCGTGTGACGGCGACGACTTCTACTTCACCGACTACACCGCCAACGCCAACGGGCCCGACCTCTTCCGTACGAATCGCGCGGGCGGAGCAGCGGTGCAGATCTCGCCGGCGGTCGCGGCGTATGGCGGCCTGCCGCTCACGATCCACGGCGACACGATGTGGCGGACCAACGACTCGCGCCGCTACGACTGGACGGACCTGACGAGCGTGCGCGTGTCGACGAAGGCGGCGCCCGACGTTGTCCAGGCGCAATTCAATGTGGCGGTCCCCGAGGGCATCGGCGACCTCTGTCACGACGGGACGCACCTCTGGGTCCTCGGCAATGTGCGCCAGGAGGCACCGCTTCCCGCGGCCTCGCTCTTCCGGGTCGATCCGGCGACCGGCGAGATCATCGACACGTATCGCGGCTTCTACGAGTGCCAGAACGGGCGCCCGGCGGGGCTCGCCTGCGACGGTGAGAACGGGCGCGGCTGGCTGTTCTGCTTCAACGAGAACCGCAACGCACCCGGCGGCCTGGTGGAGTTGCGGCTGCCGGTCGCGGTGGCGTGTCCCGACTGCGAATGCGGCAACGGCGAGGTCGAGCGCGGCGAGGAGTGCGACGACGGCAACGACGACGAGACCGACGATTGCCTGCCTGATTGCAGCGCCGCGGCGTGTGGTGACGGCCACGTCTGGGAAGGCGAGGAGGCCTGCGACGACGGCAACGAGGTCGACGACGACGGGTGCCGAAACAACTGCGCGCTCGCCGGCTGCGGCGACGAGGTCGTCGACGAGGGCGAGGATTGCGACGACGGCAACGACTCCGACGAGGACGCCTGCCTGAGCGACTGCAGCGAGGCGGCGTGCGGCGACGGGCACGTGCATGGCGGGGTCGAGCAATGCGACGACGGCAACCTCGACGCTGAGGACGGCTGCTCGCCCGAGTGCAGCATCGAAGGGCTGGGTGCGCCGCCGCTGCTCGTGCGCGAGACCGCGCTGCCAGCGGCCTGGGCCAGCGTGCGCGCGAACTTCCACCCGCAGGGCGCCTGCTACGACGCGCAGAGCGGGGACGTGGTGCTCGCCATCCAGAGCCGTCGTCGCCTCGACTTCGTGGATCCGGCGACGGGCGCCCTCGATGGCGGCGTCGCGCTCCCTGATTACCAGTCCATCGTCTCGGTCGGGTGCGCGGGCGACGGTTTCCTCTTCAGCGACTACACGCGCAACCAAGGCGGCCCGGACCTGCTCGGCGTCGGCCGTGGCGGCGGGGCGGTCGTGCAGCTGTCGGCGGAGGTCGACGCGTTCGGTGGTTATCCGCTCACGGTGGCGGGCGACACGCTGTGGCGCGGCGTCGCGACCCCCGGCTACGACTGGCGCGCGATGCGCACGATCCGCGTGTCGGCGGTGGATGACCCGGACGTCATCGACCAGCAATTCCAGGTGCCTGCGCCCGGCGGCGTGGGCGATCTCTGCTTCGACGGCGTGAGCCTGTGGGTGCTCGGCTATGTGCACGAGGGCGCGGGCGCCGACGCGAACGTCGACCTCTACCGCGTCGACCCCATCACGGGCGTGCTCGAGGCGGCCTTCGAGGACATCTACCGCTGCCGCACCGGCCGGCCGGCGGGGCTGGCGTGTGATGCGGCCGGCGCGCGCGGCTGGGTGTTCTGCTTCGACGAGGATCGCGGTGACGGCACCCTCGCTGAGTTCGCGATGGGCGGCTGCGGCGAGGACGACGACTGCGCGATCTGCGGCGACGGCGACCTCGACGAGGGCGAGGAGTGCGACGGCGGCGAGGACTGCCGGGCGGACTGCACGCGAATCCTCTGTGGGGACGGGATCCTCGACGAGGGCGAGGCCTGCGACGGCGGGGACGACTGCCGCGAGGACTGCACGGAGATCCGCTGCGGGGGCGGCATCGGCGACCCTGGCGAGGCGTGCGACGACGGGAACAACGACGACGGTGATGGGCGCTCGGCGGCGTGCGAGGGGGAAGAGGACCCGCCCGAGCCAGGCGCCCCGTTGCTTCAGCGCGAGGTGCGCCTCGACGCGCAATGGGCTGGCGTGCACCAGAACTTCCACCCGCAGGGCGCGTGCTACGACCCGTTCTCGGGGAACGTCGCGCTGATGATCCAGAGCCGCCGGCGCATCGACTTCGTGGATCCGGCGACCGGGCAGCTCGACGGCGGCCTGGAGCTCGGCAATTACAGCCACACGACGGGCGTGGCGTGCGGCGACCCCTTCTTCTACTTCAGCGACTACACCGGCAACGGCGGTGGCCCGGACCTCTTCCGGATCGTGCGCGCGAACGCGGCCGAGCAGATCAGCGCGCGCAACAACGCCTTCGGCGGGTTCCCGCTCACGGTGCACGAGGGGATGATGTGGCGGGGGACCGACTCCGCTCGCTACGACTGGAGCATCATCCGCGCCGTGCGGGTGTCGACGGTGGCCGAGCCCGACGAGGTCGAGGCGCAGCTCGCGGTGGATGTGCCCACCGGGATCGGCGACCTCTGCCACGACGGCACGCATCTGTGGGCCCTCGGCTATGTGCACGAGGACGACCCGAACCCGGTGCCCGAGGCCGACCTCTACCGGCTCGATCCGGAGACCGGCGAGCGCCGCGCCTTCTACGACGACGTCTACCGCTGCAGCCGTGGGCGCCCGGCGGGGCTGGCCTGCGATGGTGAGGCCGAGCGGCTCTGGATCTTCTGCTTCGACGAGGCGCACGGCGACGGCACGCTCGCGGAGCTCACGCTGGGTGAAGAGGCGCCGCCGGACCCGGAACTCGAGCTGCGGCTCGAGCGCGAGGTGGAGCTGGCGGCGGACTGGGCGAGCGTGCAGAGCAACTTCCACCCTCAGTCGGCGTGCTACGACGAGGTCACGGGGCGCGTGGCGCTGTCGATCCAAAGCAGGCGGCGCGTCGAGCTGGTCAACCCGGCGACAGGCCAGAACGACCAGTTCGTGGCGACGAATCTGAGCCATATGACCGGCATCGGCTGCGATCCGGCGGGCTTCTACTTCGCGGATTACACCGCCAACCAGCGGGGCCCGGACCTGCACTTCGTGGCGCGCAACGGCAACGTGAACCAGGCCGCCGACGAGATACTGGCCGCCGGTGGCTATCCGCTCACCGTGCACGGCGACACGCTGTGGAGGGCGGAGGTCTCGGGCGGCTACAACTGGACGCCGCTGCGCGATCCGCGTCTCGACGAAGGCAAACCCGAACGCGATCACCGCGCAGTTCCAGGTCGCAGTCCCCGAGGGCATCGGCGACCTCTGCCACGACGGCCGAAACCTCTGGGTGCTCGCCAACGTACATGACGGCGAGGACGACCCGAGCGCCACGCTGTACGTGGTCGACCCGGGCACCGGCGAGCAGCTGGCGCGCCTCGACGACTTCCATCGCTGCGACGCGGGCCGCCCGGCCGGCCTCGCGTGCGACGGTGGCGCCGGGCGAGCGTGGCTGTTCTGCTTCAACGAGGAGCGCGACGAGGCCAGCTCACTCGCTGAGTTCTCGTTCCGCTAGACGTCAGGGGACGACAGGGACATGGCGAGTCTGCTCAAGACGCTGTTTTCACCCAAACGGCTCGGGCCCTCGTATCCCGTGCTGCCGGATGTGGACGAAGCGGGCGAGACCAACGTGCCGGGGATCTACGCGGTCGGTGAGCTCGCGGGGACGCCGCTGGTCAAGCTCGGGCTCAACGCCGGGCACGACCTGGTCACGCGCGTCGCGCCGGAGCTGAAGGCCGAGTCGAGCGGGGACATCCTCGACATGGTCATCATCGGCAGCGGCAGCTCGGGGCTCGCGGCGACGGTGACCGCGAAGGACCTGGGGCTGCGCACGGTGACCCTCGAGGCGGCGGCCTTCGCGAACACCTTCGTGACGATGATGAAGGGCAAGTGGCTCTTCGCCGAGCCCAGCACCATCAAGCAGACCTCGCGTGTGTGGTTCGAGGAGTGCACCAAGGAGACGCTGCTCGAGAAGTGGCGCGCGATCGTGGCCGACGAGCAGCTCGACGTACGCGAGAACGAGAAGGTCACCGAGATCCGCGGCTCGAAGGGCGCCTTCGAGGTGGTCACCAACGCCGGCTCCCACAAGGCGCGGCGCGTGCTGCTCGCCCTCGGCAAGGCCGGCAACCCGCGGCGCCTCGGGGTCCCCGGCGAGCGCGAGAACGGCGACCGCGTCCACCACCGGCTGCTCGACGCGGACGACTTCGCGGACAAAGACGTGGTGATCGTCGGCGCGGGCGACGTGGCCTGCGAGGCGGCCACCGCGCTCGCATCAGGGGACCGCGGCAACCGCGTGACGATGAGCGCGATCGACAAGGAGTTCACGTACCCGAAGAAGCGCAACATCGACGCCGTGCGCGCGCTCGAAGCGGAGGGCAAGCTCACCATCGCCCTCGACTCGAAGGTGACGCGCTTCGACGACGAGACCGTGCACATGGTCTGTGGCGACGGCCGCGAGGAGGATGTCCGCTACGACACGGTCTTCGAGATGATCGGCGCCGAGCTGCCTATCAGATTCCTGCGCGGCGCCGGCATCCAGCTGAACACCGACTGGCCGATGAAGCGCTGGTTCGGGCTCGCCGCGGTCTTCTTCTTCGTCTACTCGCTCTACGCGCTCAAGAGCTACGGCAAGGGCATCGTCGCGTGGCCGTACGAGGGCCTCATCTCGAAGGCGACCTACTACGGCGAGCTCCAGGCCTTCTTCGAGGTGTGCTTCGCCCCGTTCGCCTGGACCTTCGATGACGCGGCGATGGCCGACATCCTGAAGGAGAAGGGCTTCCAACAGGGCTACCTCTACAGCCTCGCCTACACGGTCATCATGATCGCCTTCGGGTGGCAGGCGATGATGCGGTGGCGCGCGAAGGCGTCGAATCCGAAGTACCAGACGTATCGCTACAGCTCGCTCGTCGGCTTCCAGCTCGGCTTCTTCGTGATCGTGAACCTGGTCGGGGTGCACGCGCTGTCGGTGAAGTACGCGTGGCGGGCGTGGGGCCTCTACCAACCGTTCCCACTCTTCTTCAACACGTACTTCTGGTGGTATCCGGGCGATCCGCAGCTGCTCGTTTGGGGCTTCATCGCCGCCGGGCTCGTCGGCACGTTCATCGCCATCCCCTGGGCTTCGCGCAACCACGGCAAGCGCTTCTGTACCTGGATCTGCGGCTGCGGCGGCCTCGCGGAGACCCTCGGTGACCGCTGGCGACACCTCTCCGCGAAGGGAGCGCGCGCCCGCGCCTGGGAGTTCCAGGGCGCCGTCATCGCGGTGGCCGCGTTCCTGATCGGGATGGTGGTCGTCGGGGTGTACAACACCGACGGCAACAACGGCTGGTGGCGCGCCTACAATTACCTGGTCGACTTCTGGCTCGTGGCGGTCATCCCCATCGCGCTGTACCCGTTCTTTGGCGGGAAGGTGTGGTGCCGCTACTGGTGCCCGCTCGCCGCCTACAACGGGCTGCTCTCGAAGTGGTACGGGCGGCTGAAGATCGTCTCGAACGACAAGTGCATCACCTGCACCGAATGCTCGAAGTACTGCCAGGTCGGGGTCGACGTGATGGCGTTCGCCAAGAACACGCAGCCCTTCGACAACAGCAACTCCGCCTGCATCCACTGCGGGATCTGCGTCGACGTCTGCCCGATGGACGTCCTGCGGTTCGAGACGAGCGACGGCAGCGCCGTGAAGCTCATCGAGCTCGGCAAGTCATCGGGCCTCACGGTTCAGGCCAAGGCCGAGTAGCCGCCGGCACCAGTTCTGCACGATTCCGGGTCGGGCCTGCCACGAGGCCGCCCGGGGTCGCCGCGCGCAGTCAATAGCGTCCGAGGCGTGGGACGTACGTGGACCATTGCCGGTGCGACGACTCTGGCGCTGACCTTCGGGTGGCTGCACCGCCGCAGCCTCGGCTGGCTGGCCGAGACGCTCACGCACACCGACCATCGGTTCAACCTGGCGGTCCTCGCGGTCGCCCTCTTCCTCGTCGCGCGCCGAGGGCTCCGGCTCGGCACACCCGAGCTGCGCACAGGTCCCCTGGTGGTCTTCATGCTCGGGACGGTCGGCGCCGTCTTCGCCCGCGCGGTGCTCGACATCGACCTCTTCGCCACGGCCTGCGTCATCGCCTCCGCCTACGGGCTGCTCGGCTTCTTCCTGCCGGCGGCCACCTGGCGGGCGGGGTGGGCGGTCGCCGCGCTGGCGACCCTCGCGCTCCCGTTCGGCACTCAGCTCGACACGTACGTCGGCTTCCCTGCGCGGGTGGCGACGGCCCGTGGGGTGGCTGCGGTGTTGGCAGCCGCCGGCGTTCCGGTCGGGGGGGCGGAGACGGTGGTGCTCGTCGACTCCGGGATCGCCCATGTCGACCTGCCGTGCAGCGGCGTACGCGGGTTGTGGGCCGGCGGGCTGCTCTTCCTGACGGTCTCCGCGCTCGAGCAGGCGCGCCTCGGATCGCGTTGGATGGGCGCGGGGCTCGCCGTCCTGGTGACGCTGCTGGCGACCAACTTCGTGCGCGTGCTGGTGCTGGTGCTGCTCGTCTCCGTCGCCGACCGTCCGGATCTCGCGGACCTGCTCCACCTGCCCCTCGGCGTGGCGGGGTTCGTGGCCTCGGGCGTGCTTGCCCTCCATCTCCTACGCGCGCCCGCACAATCGGCCGTCGCCGAGCCGACCCGCCGCGCCGCATCGTCGCGCCTGGTGCCGGCGCTGGCCGTTGCCTGCCTGATGGTCGCGGTGGTCGAACCTGCGCCGAGCCGCCCTGCTGTGCCGGCCCCACCGATCTTCGCCCTCCCTGACGGGCTCGAGACCTCGGTGCTACCGCTCGAGCCGGCGGAGGCGGGGCTCTTCGCACGCCACGCGGTGGCCCTCGAGAAGCGCAGGTTCCGATACGGCGGGCTCTCCGGCGCCTTGCTCGTCGTCTTCGCCCGCGACTTTCGCGCCCACCACGCGCCCGAGGTCTGCCTCGCGGCGGCCGGCGCCCGCGTGGAAGGCGTGTCCCCCGTGCGCGCGCCGTTCGAACTGCGCTGGCTCTCGCTCGGTTCCGGCCGCCGCGCCGCCTATTGGTACCAATCGCCTGCCGGGACCTCGTCCGGTCTGCTGCGCCGCACCTGGGCCGACCTCGTCGGCAGCGAGCGACGCTGGGCGATGGTCACCGTCGTCTACGACGGCCCGGTTCACCCCGATGAAGCTGCCCCCCTGCACACCCGCCTGGCCGCCGCCGTGCGCGCCGCGTGGAGAGGAGAGACGACGTGACCGCGAAGCTGCTTCGGAAGCTGCCCGATGTGCTGTTCTGGACCTGGAACGGTCTCTTCCTCGCCTTCGCCGTGCTCGGTGTCGGCCTCGACCTCTTCTTCGGCGAGGCGCCGATCACGGCCCCCCGCGCGTTCCTCACGCTCGCCGTGTGTGCAGTCCCGCTGGTCGCGATGCGCCTCGCGCGGACGCTGACCGCACCCGCCGAGCGGCTCACCCTGCTGTATGGCGTCGAGGCGCCGGTGCTGACGCTGTTGCTGCTGCGCATCCTCGCGCTCGAGGCGTTCTCTCCGGCGGCGTGGTTCCTCTTCGGCGTCGCGGTCGTGTGCGCGGCCGTGCTCATTCGCGACCTGGTCGCGGCGCCCGGCCGCTGGCCGCTCGACCTGGCGGCCCACGCCATCTTGCTCGCGGCTGGGGTGTACGGCGTCGTGTTGGCGCTGCTCTACGTCGTCCCGGCCGGATGGCTCCTGGGTGGCCAGCTGCTGAGCTTCGACTGGGCGGACGGGCTCTTGCGGGCGATCACGCGCAGCAACGGCGCGGCTGTGCCGGCGCTCCTGCTGGGGGCGATGCTTCTGGCCTACACCGCCACCTTGTGGCTCGCCGCGCCGTTCGTCTTCTGTGGCCTCGCGGCCCGCGCATTCCGTCGGGCCTGGCGCCGGAGCGCGGCCTCGCCGGCAGGCGCCACCGTCGTCGTCGCGGGCTCGGTCGGCGCGCTCCTCTTCGGGTTCGTGCTGATGGCGGCGCAGCCGACACGCGAGGTCTTCGCCACGCTCGCGCAACCGCCCGAGACCGCGGAGGCGCTGCAAGCCCGGGTCAACTCGGCGGACGCGCTGCGCAGCGCGCTGCTGGATGTGTGGAACGCCGAGCAGCGGTACGTCGGGGTCCAGGGACGCCGAGGCGCGGTCGGGCATCTGCACCGCGAGGCCTTCGGGCTGTCAGCCGAGGCCGTCGAGCGCGTGCTCTCCACCCACGACGCGCTCGCCTCGCCGTTTCTCTACGAGGGTCAGCGGCCGTCGAAGGACCGGGCGCGCGCCCGGGCGCTCTTCGCCGAGTTCTTCGATGCGCCGATCGCGGAGCCCACCGTGAACGCCTGGTCGGGCCCGGCGAAGGCGGTGCGCCGGGTGGTGCACGTCGAGCCGCACGACGGGTGGGCCGAGGTCGAGCTCCAGATTGCATACGAGAACCCGGGGTTTGGCGACCGCGAGGCGACGGAGGCCTTCACCCTGCCCGAGAACGCGGCCCATCGCTACGCCTTCGCGAGCCCGTGGTCGTCGTGGGTGGTCTTCGTCAACCAGGAGCAGTGGCGTCAGCTCGCGAAGGCCGAGGCCGGCGACGACCGGTTCACGCGGGTGGAGCCGCCGACGCCGAGCACGTTGGACAACGCGCCGTTCTCCGTGAGCGGGACGCCCGAGCCCGCGACCTGGTGTCTCTTGCTTTTGGCCGGCGGCATCGCCGCGGGCCGGCGCCGGCTCACGGAGCGCACTTGACCGTCGAGGCCCCGTCATCAGGCGGCACGACGAGATCGCACGCCGGGCCTACAAGTGGTTCAAGAAGGATGGCCACCGCATCGAGATGAGCTGCAGCAAGGTCATCGACGAAGGCTGGTGCTCGATGAAGTTCATCTAGCCCGAGTCGGGAGGGGCGAGGCGCTCTTGGGCAGCCAGGTGATTCTCGCCGGGACGTAGATCGCCCGCGACGCGGCCCTGGCACCGCGGACACCGTTCCTCGTCGTCGAGCCTGGCGTGGCACGACGGCAGCGAGCAGCGCGTCTCGGAGGGCGCGGAGATCACGAGCAGCAGGACGGCGGCGATGACGAGGGCGCCGACCACCGGTCCTGGCAAGTACCTGGTCAGTGAGATGCCAACGGCGAAGGCGATGAACCCTCCGACCAGCGACCGCCCTATGCCACCGCGGATCCGCTCACGAAAGACGACGCTCGTCTCGTCTCGCCGGGTCAGCAACTCGCGCGCCTGCTCGACTTCCTCCGGGGGGACCTGGACCTTGACGCCGCCGACCACGTTGGACAGGAGCGGGTCGGTGCCCACGGTGTGCTGGTCGAGAAGCTGGGCGTCGAGGCCCATCCCACGCAGCGTCGTCACCGCCAGGGCAGCTTCGTGAGCATAAGTGAACGAGGCGACGCTGACGCGGTCGGTCATGCCTGGATTATGCATCGAGGCGACGGCGGCCAGGCAACAAGAGTGGGAACAACGCGAGAGCACGCCGGCCGACGTGCGCCTTCACCCGCCACGTCGGCCGGCCTAGACTATGACGACTTGTGGATTCGCTGAGCCGCTGAATGCCCGAGATTCGAGAGTACGTGGTCGTTGGCAGCGGGTTCGGCGGCTCCATCCCGGCGATGCGCCTCGCCGAGGCCGGGGCCGATGTGCTGGTACTCGAGCGCGGAAAGCGGCGCACGCGTCATGACTTCCGCCACTCCTGGGCGCCGCGCTACCTGACCGAGCTGTACCGGACGGTCATCGACGAGGACTTCGAGGTGACCTTCCGCTACGCGAGCGCGCTCGGCGGCGGTTCGATCCTGTTCAGCGGGGCGATGATCCGGCCGCCGAGCGAGGTCTTCGACTACCTCGACCGCGACGGCTACCACGTCTGGCCGGAGGGGGTGGACCGGGCGGCGCTCGATCCGCACCTGGCGCGGGTCGAGGAGATGATGCAGGTCGAGCAGGCGCGCTGGGACGAGGTGCCGATGCCGGGCGTCGTCTTCGCGACGCTGTTCGCGAACATGGGGCTGACCTGCGACCGGGTGCCCTTCAACTACGTCGACTGCCTGCAGTGCGGGTATTGCGAGGCGGGGTGCCGCTTCGACCGGAAACGCAGCCTGCCGCTCAACTACATCCCACGCGCGGAGGCGGCCGGGGCCGAGTTCCGTACCGAGGTGGAGGTGCTGCGGGTGTCGCCCCACGCCAGCGGCTACGAGGTGCACACGCGGACGATGGACGGGCGCCGCGGCTCGGTGGTCGGGCGACGCGTTCTGCTCGCGGCGAACGCCATCGAGACGCCGGCGATTCTGCTGCGTAGCGCCGCGTTGCCCGAGCTGCCGGACGCCGTCGGCCATCACTTCCACAACAACGGTGACATCGCCTGGTACTTCGAACTGCCCGAGCAGGGCTTCCCGGAGTACGCGTCGTTCAAGGGGCGCACGAACGCGGACCTACGCGTTCTGGGCCTCGGACCGCATCACCATCCACACCGGGACGCTGCCGCCGGGCATCTTCGCGGGGACCGAGGTGCACCGCGACGAGCCGGGACCTCTCGGCCGCCCCTGGGGGCTCGAGCACAAGCACTGGGCCCGCGAGATCTACCGCTCCGGGCGGCTGGTGAGCGCGCTCGCGATCGGGCTGACGGACGGTGAGGGGCGAGTCACCCTGGCGGACGGGCGACCCTCGGTCGCGCTGCCCGTGACGCCGACGATGCAGGCGTATCACGCGCGGGTGCTCGACATCGCCGGCCGCGTCGCCGAGGCGAATGGCGCCCGACTCGTGATGAGTACGAAGAGCGGGTACGAGCGCGGCGGTGCGCACCTGCTGGCTTCGTGTCGGATGGGTGACGACCCGCAGCGCTCGGTCACCGACCGCTTCGGCCAGGTGCGCGGCTATCCGGGGCTGTACTGCACCGACTCGTCAACGGTGCCGGGCTCGACCGGGGTGAACCCCGCGCTGACGGTCGCGGCGAACGCCGAGCGCATCGCTGAGCACCTGGTGGGCAATCGATGAGCGCTCCCAGCCGCCGCGAGCTGTTGCAGGGCGCCGCGGCCTTCGCGTTGACGCAGCTCGTCCGCGTGACCCCTGCCTCGGCGTTGCCGCTCGCGCCGCGCGGCTTCTGCCCGGCGCCGCAGACCGAGCTGGAGCACACGCTCTTCGCCCTCGCCGAGACCATCGTGCCCGGGAGCCGCACCGACCCGTCGGGAGCGCCCGGCGCGAGCGACGTGTGCGCGCTCGGCGACATTCCATCGGCCCATGACCACGGGGCCTCCGCCGGCGCCCGCGGTGGCCGGTTGCGCGCTAGATGCCCTCGGCAGAAGTGCTGCACCGGTCGCGACGGTCGCTGACGCCGATGCCTGCGTTGCTCCTCAAAGGCGCACCTCTGGTGCGCCTTCGTCGTCGCGCCTTGGCCTCGACGCCAGCGCCTCGCCGCGTCCGGCTCATCACTTCCGCCGAGGTCATCTGGGAGGCTCGGCCAGGTTGCCTCCATTCGAACGCGCGTCCGTGCGCGTGTGCCCCGAGCGGGGCTGCGGGTGGCGGCCGCCCGATGCCGACCACGACTTCTGCCCCCATCACGGTCGGTTCGCGTTGCCGGTGTCGGCTGACGAGCCTCGGCAGACACCGTTTCTCGGCTGCGCCCTCGAGTCTCGTTACGTGCTCTTCGAACTCATCGGCCGCGGCGGGATGGGGCGCGTCTATCGGGCGCTCGATCTGCGCCTGGGCCGCGGGCGCCCCGTCGCGCGATACCCGCGAGACGGTCAAAGAAGCGGAGGTGCGCGTCTATTGAACGAGAGTGACGACCCCGGTCGACACGCCCGTGACGCGCCAGTGGTCGCCGACTCCGTCACCGTCGTGGTCGACGTCCGGGCGCATCAGGACCTGCTCCATGAACCCGAAGGCCATGCCCCACTTGCCGTCGTTGTCCATCGTGGAAAGGTGCGCGGCGTCGCCCTGACGCACCATGCCCAGGACCCGGGCTTCGCCGCGAAGCTGCCCGTCCTGCTCGTAGACCGAGAAGTGGGCGTGCGGGCGCACTCGGACGTAGCGATGCCGCCCACCGAACTCGATGCGGACCTCCGGTTTGACGGAGGCGACCTCGAAGCAGGCGAGCGCGCGCCCGTCTCGACACGGCGCGGGCCGCGCGACGCCGTATAGCGGCCAGTCAATCCCCATCCGCGGATGCCGGCGCGTGAACCACGCCTTCCGCGTCCCGTCGGCACGCAATGGCCCGAGCCCGCCGGCGCCTTCCCAGCCGCGCTTCATGTCGCGCCGGAACCACCAGTTGAGCGAGTGCGAAGCGAGCGTCGGCCGCTGGACGTCGATGTCGTCCGCCTTGAACGTCAACGCCCCGTCCAGCCGAGGGTCCCCCGGCGGCATCACGTCCCCCGAGAGCTCGGCCTTGATCGCGTCCTCGCTGAGACCGGGGGGCGGCTCGAGATCGATCTGGACGGAGAGGCCGGCCGTCATCGCGGCCGCGGCGAGGAATCGAATGCGGGGGATCTGCATCGGCAGCCCGCGATGGCCAGGGCCATCAACAAGACCAACGTACAACTCAGCGAATGTGCATCTCTCATGGAACCCTCCCACCTGCATGGCAGGCGACACCATCGCGTCGAGGTGTCGAGTTGGGAAGCCCCATGTCGGCCCTCAGTAAATGCGCCCGAAGATGGAGTAGACCGCCTGGATATACTCGAGCAGCTCCACGTGGCGCCGCAGGGCCGATCGGTCGCGGAAGTAGCGGCGCGCCAACCGGTTGTCCTCCACCTGGTCGGGCCCGTTGTAGCTGTACCAGGCGGCGAGGCTGGCCTCGTAGTCATCCGCCAGCTTCTGGGCCCGCTTCACCATCTGAACCGCGCCGGTGTCGCCGGGTCGCAGGTATTGGCAGGTGGCGGACGGCGCGTTGGTGTCGGTGCAGGTGCCCTCGACGCAGGTCTGCCCGCGCGCGCAGCTGCCGCGGTGGTTCGCCTCGTTGCACGGGCGCGGCTCGAAACACTCGCCCGCCTCGGGGATGCAATTGCCCGCGCCGTCGCACGACTCGCCGAACCGGCAGACGCGCTCGTCGTTCGTGCAGTCCTGCAGGCAGAATGTGGGCTCGCCTTCGCCCGCCTCGAGCGGCTGGCAATACACGCCGCCGAGCGATCCCGTGTTGCCGGCGCATTGCTCGCTGCCGGTGCATTCGCCGCACAACCCGACCGCGCCACCCGGGATCACGTCACCGCCGCAGCGCGGCTGGACGCCGGCGTAGGTGATGCCGGTTACGGGGTCGGTGAATTGCACCGTCTCGCTCGTCTTCGGATCCGACTCCACCGCGTTGTCGGTGCCGGGCCGGAAGACGTTGAGGCCGTCGTTGAAGCGGGTGCTGTACGACGACGTGGTGTAGAGGAAGCCCCAGAACAGGATGTCGGTGGACAGTGAGAACGTCGGGTCCGACTCGATGACCGGCGTCCACGGGTACGCGACGCACGTGCCGTCCACGCAAGTCGATCCGGGGTCGCAGTGGCCGATCGGGTGGCCCTCGTCACACGCGCCGGCGAAGACTTCGCACGCCGCCAGATCTTCGCCCGGCACGCAATTCCCGGCGCCGTCGCACTCGGCGTCCCCGCACACCGTCGCGTCGTTGGTGCAGTCCTGCAAACACACGCGCGCGCCGTCGGGCAGCGGCTGGCAATACGATCCGCCCAGGGTGCCGGTGTGGCCCGCGCAATCGCGGTCCGTCTCGCAGACCTCACACAGGCCGACGGGCCCGGCCAACGGTCCGGCCGATGGATCCGCCACGACCTCGGCGCCGGTCTCCGCGTTGAAGTAGCCCCCGGCCTCGCGGTCGTAGAGCGGCGCAGCCGGCGGGTAGTGCAGGTCGAGCTTGAGCACCCCGTAACGCATGTCGGGGGTCCCCCGCGGGGCGAAGGCCGGGTAGTTCTCGGTGAGCAGGCTCGCGGAGAGCGCGTCGAGTTCGTCGGCGAACCAGTCATAGAAGCTGATCGAGTAGGTGCCTGCGTCGCCGTCCACCCCGACCAGGTACGCCTCCGGATCCGTCAGCGCCCACACCGCCGCCATGGTGGTCCAGACGTGTCCGGCCTCCTGCGGCTTGTAGGCGAAGAGGTAGCCGGCGTCCGCGTCGTAGGCGGAGAACGGCCGCCGCCCCTGCCCGGGGTCGAGCACCACGGAGCGGCCCCCGTCGACGCAATCGGGGTCGATGTACTCGTCGCCTTGCAAGACCGGTTCGTCGCTCAAGTGGACGAGGCGCCCGTCGTTGGCCTCGCAGAAGCGTCCATACGGCGGGGTAGCCAGCACCTCACCGAGCAGGCTGAAGCCCGCGTTGATCGCGAGGTCGTAGGTGCGGTCGAAGAGCGGGTCGTCCCCCCACGGCGCCACGTACCAGCTCTGGAAGATGTCCGAGAGCGGCAGGAAGGTGCGGAAGTAGTAGCTGAAGAGCGGGTTCCAGACGTCCCACCAGGGGCGGTCCCGGCGGAAGTTCACGAACGCGTAATTCGAGCGGTAATCCTCGATCTTCGAACGCGCGAGCTCGTACGGATCTGCGCCCTGGTCCCACGCGTGGCACGACAGCAGGCCGCCCTCCCACTCGTCGCTGCAGAAGAGGAAGGGCACCCGCACCGCGCGGTCCTCCGCATCCTTCTGGTCGAGGAAGTCCGCGTAGCTCATGAAGGTGCGCCCGGACTGCGCGAAGTCGTCCAGCCCCGGAAAGGCCAACGCGACGGTGGTGTAGTGGAACCGCTCGAGCAACGTGACGGAGGGCAGGCCCGGATCGTCGAAGCTGAAGCCCAGCTCGGTGCGCGTGAGCAGCTCGCCCGCCCGCTCGAGGGCGCGTGACTGCTTCTTGAAGACGGGCACCACCCCGGGCAGCTGAGCGACGCAGCCACCGCCTTGCGCCTCCGACGGATACGCTTCGCACCGCGCGCCGCTCGCCTCGTACGCCCCGGCGGTATAGCCGAACACCAGCGCCGCCCGGTCGTACTTGCCGATGCCGTCCAGGTCGTTCGCCCAGCCGAAGCCGTAATCCATGATCGAGCTGTACTGCAGCTGGCGCATCTGGCCCTCGTGCTGCGCGTCGGTGAGGGAAGACAGCCGGTAGATGTCGCCCAGCGAGGTGGCCACCTCGAGGTTCTCCTCGCGCAGGTTCCAGTACTGGTCGGGGTAGTTGAGGCTGTCGTAGCTCGCCTGGAAGTTGTGACGAAGCCCCAGCGCGTGCCCCACCTCGTGCTCCGCCACCGCGGCGAAGATCTCGGCGCGCAGCTCCTTCCAGAGCTCGTCGTAGTCGGTGCGACCCGCGTGGCGACGCACCAGGCCGCCCAGGTCCGGCTGCACCAGGTCGGCGAGGTCCGCCGAGCGCGCGATGGCCGCCTTCCGTTGACGCATCAAGCGCTTGAGTGTGATCGGGTTGAGCGTGCGCGTCGGGTCGAGCCGCGCCTGGGTCTGGGCATCGAGGGCGTCCCAGCTCTTCCCGTGCCGTGCCGCCGCGGCCCGCTTCACCTCGTCGGTGAGCAGCATCGACGCCGCCCCGGTCCCCCGAGCCTGGTCGAGCCGGGCCTCGAATCGCGCGGCGTCGTACGGCCGCAGCTCGTCGCGGGCGGGCTCTGGCCGCTCCGGTCGTCGTTCGCGATGCATCGGCCGGTCGAGCGGGACGCGGTCGAGCCGCTCGCTGGGCCGCGCCTCCGGGTCCGGACGGTTGTCCAGGCGCGCGAGGATCTCCTGGAAAGCCTGCTCGCCGTGGGTCAGCGCCTCGAAGTCGAGATCCTCGTTGAAGTAGCGGATCACGTCGACCGCGTGGGCCGCCCAGGTACTCACCGCCGCGCCGTAGACGTAGGCCTTGCCGCTGATGGTCTCGCCCGTCACGGGGTCGACGGCGCTCGGGCCGTAGCCCAAAAGGCCGATGAGCGTCTCGGTGTCGACCCAATGCAGCGTGGAGTAGCGCAGATCACCCATGCGCGGGCTGAACCCCTCCGTGCCGCACGCGTCGGAGTCCCCGGTCTCCACGGGGTTGTGACAGAGCACGAACGGCGCCGTCTTCGCCCCATCGCCGAGCACTGCGTTGAGCCCTTCGAGCAGCCCCTCGCTCCATTGGTCGATGGTGCCCCGCGCCGCCTCTTCGAGCAGCGGGTCGTCGGGGAAGCTCGGCGAGAGGTAATAGGGGACGGACTTGATGGTGCGCTCCGGGATGGGGATCACCGCGCCCGACTCATCGGTGGACCGCTCCCAGATGTGGTGCCGATTGATCAACAGCCGGCGGCCGTAGTCGGTGACCCCGCGCTGGGTGTCGTAGGTGAAGAACTCGGTGCGGAAGTACCCGAAGCGACTCATCAACTGGTCGTCGTAGTGGAACGGGCGATACGTCGACTCGCCCACCCGGTTGAACGACGTGCGGATGCCGATCTCTGCGGAGGCGCAGTCCTCGGCGGCCCAGCCGTACCAGCTGTAGATGCAGCCCCAGAGGTCGGGCTCGACGAAGATCTTCCCGGTGACGTCGAAGTAGCTCAGCGCTCCGTCGCCGTCGTGCTCTGTGTAGAGCGCGTCGGGTCCGCCCTGCTCCTCTGGCGTGAAGTACGCCAGCGACACTTCGCTGCGCGTCGGCGCGATGAAGTCGAAGTTGACGACCTCGCTGGTCGACCAGTCGACGCGCAGGAAGTCGCGCTCGTGCCACTGCCTGTCAGAGGTGTCCTCGACGATGACGTTGCTCTGCTCGCCGGTCTGCGGGTTGTAGTCCCGGATGACGTCGATGTGCTCGAGGATCGGGTAGGCCGCGACCGGGTTCTCGGTGCCATCGAACGGCTCCGCGGTCGCCGGATGCCCCGAGTTGGGGACGAGCTCGTAGCTGCGGTACGCCACGAGGTAGTCCTCGTGAATCGCCCACCGCACCCGCTCCAGTCGCCCGGTCTCACCTTCGAAGGTGAACCCGCTCGTGGCGGGCACCCCGACGACGGTTTGCAGCAGATGCCACTCGCCTTCGAGATCGGCCTTTCGGATCAGGTTGCCCTGGGTCCGATCGATGTCGGGCACCTCGGCGCTACAGGCGAAGGAAAAGGCGGCGAGCAGCGAAACGACCGCGCGTTGCATGAGCACACTCCCGGATGGCGGCCGCAGCCTGCCACGCCGGTCACACCACTGAACAGCGCGCAGCGCCGTGGCTCAGACGGGTCTCGAGCACCAACCGGAAAAGCGGACCGAGCACGGGGCGGGCCACGCTGGCAGGGGCAAGGCGCGAGGAGGAGGCGTGCCGAGGCACGTCGACGACGAGCAACGCCGCACCTGACTGCGTGGCTCGTCGCGGGCGACGGGAGCTTCTCCGACTGGTGCTCTGGGGTCGGCGCCCGTGGGCGTGAGCGGGAGGACGATGATGTTGTCGCCCGGCTCGACCTCCGTGCGAGGGCGCGCGCCTTCGAGCACCGTGTCGCCGACGTCGTCGATGCCGAGCGCCTCGATCGTGTAGTCGCCCGGCGGCAGACGGTAGGTGCGGCTCAGCTGCGACGTGTCCCCCGCGAGCGCGAAGACGTCGACGATGGGGTCGCGGCCGTCCGCGGGGTCGAAGCGCAGCTCGATGTACGCGGCGAGCGCGGGGTGGTCGCAGGCGAGGGCGAGGCGGACGGTGCCGTATTCGGGGACTTCGCCGACCTGTCGAGGCGACTGGGTTCCGGTCGCGCAGCCCACGAAACTGACGGCCGCGAGGGCGAGCACGGCGAGGAGAAGGGCGCGGCCGCGGGTGTGGTTGAGCATGGACGACTCCCGGATTCGCAGCGCCCGGCTCGGCGCGTCTCGACTTGGTGTTGCCCAAACGCGCCCCGCTTCTTTTATCCTCCCGCTCAATGCATCCCCTCGACACCACGCTGCGGCGCGCCGAAGCGGCCCTCGCCCTACAGCGTCGCCAGCCCTACGCCTTCGGTCCGGCGGTTTACGCCCTCCGGGCCCTCGCCAACGCGAAACGCAACGAGCGCGCGATCGACTACGCCGCTCAGTACGCCCAGCAATTCGGGGCGCACGAAGACGCGGCGGCCTCGTTGTTCAAGCTCGCGCGCGAGGCCCCGATCCGGCACTTCGTCGCCGACGAGGTGATCCTGCGCGAGGGCGAGCGCTCGTACGGGATCTACATCGTGTACGGGGGCGGCGTGCGCATCGAGCGCGAGGGCGCCGGCGTGCTGGCGCATTTCGACGTGGGCCAGAGCTTCGGTGAGATCGCGGTGATCGCCGAGACGCCGCGCACGGCGTCGGTGCTCGCGGACGGCGGCTGCAGCGTGCTGGTGCTCGAGCGGAAGGCGCTGGCTCGCGCGGTCAACCAGGTGCGCGGCATGTCGAAGATGCTGCGCCACGTGTACCGTGACCGGGTGCTGTCACAGCTCGTGCCGCCGGACTCGTGCTTTGCCGCTCTGGATACCGAGCAGCGCCACGCGCTGTTTGCGCTGTTCACGCCGCGGGCCTGGAAGCCGGGCGAGGTGGTGCTCGAGCAGGGGGCGACGGGCGACGGGTTCTATGTGGTGCTGGCCGGTGAGGCGGAGGTGTGGCGCGACGACAAGCGCCGCGAGCATCTCGCTGTGCTTGGGCCGGGTGACTTCTTCGGGGAGATCTCGCTGATTGACGAGGTCCCGGTCACGGCGACGGTGCGGGCGACCGCGGAGCTGACTTGCTTCTTTCTGGCGCGGGCGGCCTTTCACAAGGCGATGCGGGACCTGCCGGAGCAGCTGGAGCGGGTGCATCGCGTGGCGCGTGAGCGCCTGGCGGAGCAGCACACGGGGCCGGAGACGCTGCCGCCGGGCAGCACGATGACGTGCCCGGCCTGCGGGTTCGACCAGGCGGCGGCGCCGATTTGTTCGTCGTGCACGGCGGATGTGGTGACGGCGCGACCACAGGTGCTGGCGCAGGCGACGCCGGAGCCGATGCTGCAGTAGGCGGGCGATCGGGCGGGGTGCGGTCGTGGGCTTCGATTCAGCCGTCGCCGCCTGCGTAGCGGGCGCCTGCGCCTTCGGCGCTCGCGATTACGTGGGTGGAGGTTCGGGCGTGGGGCCGGAGGCCTGGGCTCCATGGTTTGAACGGAAGGTCGGTCGGGGGCGCGGATTCGGTCGGTTCTGCCTACCGGGGGGGCGCAGACGCGGGCGCCTTCGGCGCACACGCGGATGCCATTCTAGTCTAGAGCCCGACCCGAAACGACTGTATTTCCAGTACGTTGGCCGAGCCAGAATGCCGACCAGCGGGTTGGTTGTGGTCTCGGCCGACAGCGGCCCCCTCCCCAGGACTGAGCATCGTGATGTGGTGACGCGGAGGCGGACGGCGGCGTGGGTTCAGCCGCTCCCGATCCGCGCGAGCGTCAGCAGATTCGCAGCGAGGACCGACGCCCAAGCGTAGGCCTTGAACGACGCGAGCCCCTTCCACGTGCAGCGGCGCAGCGCGAATCCCCGCTTCAAGTACGAGATCGTCGCTTCGATGCCGGAGCGGAAGTTGCGCAGGGCGCGGTAGGTCGGCTTGTCGCGAACCATCTCCTCGACCTTGAGACCGCGGCCCTTCGAGAAGCACACGTCGCTGACCCCCATCGACTTCAGCGCCTCCAGGTTGGCGCGCGAGGCAAACCCACCATCGAAAGCGATCTGGTTCGGCGCAGCGCCATAGACCGCGGCATGCCGCTCGACCGAGCGGATGGACAACGTGGAATCGGCTGGATTGCCGTCCTCGACGAACAGGTCCGTGACGAGCCCAGAGGCGCCGCCCGCGAGGCAGAGCTTGGGTCATCCGCAGAAACCGGGGTCAGGTCTACCCACTTGACACTTA
>PVBE010097778.1_pt1 | contig 30916 bp, 39 predicted proteins | sample 1631181 | NCBI WGS metagenome assembly PVBE01 (sample SAMN08397723, study PRJNA350692) | Marine metagenome, whole genome shotgun sequencing project. | isolation source: water | place: Pacific Ocean | collected 2012-04
GAATGTTTCCGAATACGCAATTTATTATGCTGATAACGGGTTTCCAGTCTCGGAGATAATAGCAGGTGAGCGGCAGACAGCTGGAGAGAAGCTTTTATCCCATCCGTCTTCAGCTAACTTTGAAGCTTCTCAAAATAGTGGACACACCTAAGAGCAAAATTGTAAAAGGAAACAGGAGGTGTGTCTATGCTGAGAAGGTATGATAGAGAATTCGAGTTGGAAGCGGTACAGATGGCGTCCGAGTCGGACTTCTCGAACAATATCAACGGGATGTTTGTATTTGAAGCTATAATCATTGATTTGGTCCGGATCTCCAGAAAAAATCGTCTCAAAATTTACATCCTTTATTTTGGTCTTAAAATTTCGGAATTGATCTTGAAAAGTGATTTCATATCGCTGACCCTCCATTTAAAACATGATTGTTTTTATTGTTCGCCAGATCGCTTACTAGGTCAGTTGCAAAAAACACAAAAACAAGGATCATAATAAGAGTTGAGTGAACCGATTAAGATGGCCACGCAGTTTCATTTAAATTGAGAATGGCAGCGGCGTTTTCACCGAGAATCGCCACCACTTCCGCTTTGGTAAAAACAATTCCCTTTGGCGCATTATTTGGCAAATTTTTTATCAATCGGATCCAGTTTCGAGTCGGTTGAACCGTATTGAAGATGGGGTTATCAGTCCCAAACACCACCTTGGATACCCCGGCGTAATCGAGAATATCACGCAGCTCACGGCAAAACAGGCTATAATGTCCAAAGGCATAGGAATCCCACATGGCCAAATCGCCATAAAGATTTGGTTGGTGGACAGCCAGTGCGGCCCAGGGTCTCCAATTAATCGCACCCATATGGGCTGCAATCACTTTGAGTTCCGGAAAATCAACAGCCAGGTCAGCCAAAAGCGAGGGACTGGCAAATTTACATCGTGCCGGAGGCATTAAAGGTCCTATGTGGGTTAAAAGAATACCACCATTGTGGTTCAAAACGTCCAGAACCCTATAGGACTCCGGCCCGCTGGGATCATATCCGTGATCCGGATGATATTTCAGCCCTTTCACTCCAAATTCTTCAAAACATTTTTTCAGCATATCCGGCGCGTTCGGCCTTCTCGGGTCGATACCGGCCAGTGCCATGACCCGATCAGGATATTTCTGAGCGATATGACCCATTTTCTTATTAATTTTTTGAATAACCTCCTGGGTAAGTCTTTCAGTATTGTCAACTGAACAGATCACGGTCAGGTCAATTCCAGCCTCATCCATAGAGGAGATAAGCCGTGCACCGGTTGGATCCGGCCATGTTTTCAGTGCCTTTTTAATGAGTTTCTCAGGGTTTATGTTAATTCCCATAATTTGGGCCGCCCGGAGGGCATGTTTGGCTGTTTGGACCACCCGCTCCTCATTAATTATCGGCATTATGTGATAGTGAACATCTATGATCATTATGCTCTCCTTACATAGAACAAGTGTCCATAACATTCTCCAAATCAACCACGCTCCACAAGAACAGTTCCCTTTTATACATAATATGCTCCTTTAATCAATCTTCTCGAGGCCTTAATTTCTGCGGTTCATGGCAATATCGAGGATTTTCAGACCATAAACAAAAAAAGAAGGATCAGAAGACCGATCAGTAGTCGATCCCTTTCTGTGACTCGACATCCTGTCGATAGGCGTGTTTGATATCCTTCATTTCGGTGACGATATGCGCCCTTTCAATTACTTCCAAATGGGTATCCCGGCCGGTCAGGACAAGATGTAGCAGTGGCGGTTTTTTATCTTTCAACGACCGAAACGATCTCAGCCTCCACCACCAGCATTTTCATCCATTTTTTTTGATGATAACGAAAGAACGAGACGACAAACAAGGTGCCAACAAAAAGTAGAACGCACAACCATGCGTAGTAGATTCCCATATGGAAAATCTCGATGCCGATATAAATCGGAAATATCATTGCAAACAAAGAAGCAATAGCGACGTTCCACATGATAAAATTTGTATCTCCGGCCCCCTTGAGCACCCCCGAAAAGGACATGTAAAGCGCATCCATGAAAACATACACGGCAACAACCTGTAAGAGATTGCGGCCGGTGTCCATCACGGAAACGTAATCACCCATCGTACCACCGGAGGAAATGAAAAGTGAAAGCACCTGATCCGGCGCAAAAACAAAGAGAAAATCGATCGCAAAAGTGTAGGCCATAAGAATATGGATTGCGCTCCATGTGGCATATCGGGCCTCTTCGGATTTTCCACGCCCCAAAGCCTGTCCTACCAGGGTGCTGATGCCATAGGAAAATCCCATTGCCGGCATGAAAGCCAGTGAATTAATGGAGAGAACGATATTACTGACGGCCAGTTCGTTTTTTCCGATCCGGCCCACCATGAAAACAAAAAATGTAAAAGCAAAAATAGCGATGCTGAACTGCAGGGCGCCGGGTACGCCGAATTTCATGAGGCGGGTAAAAAAGTTCGAGTCAAACGCCAGGTTGTGTACTAAATACTTTTTCTGATTTAAACGGGTAAATATCAGAAGCGAGAACAATAGAGTGATTAATCCCCAGGATGCAACTGTGGCGATGGCTGCGCCTGTAATACCGAGCTCTGGGAATACCCACACCCCGTTGATGAGCACATAGTCGAGGGGAATGTTAAAGGCCATACCGAGGCCGTTGATCATCATTACCGCCCGGGTAATTCCTCTTCCGATAAAAAAAGCCGACAGTGCATGATTGCCAATGTGTAAAACAGAACCCCAGCACAATATTTTGAAATATATCCGTTCCAGGTGCTGAATTTCCGGTGCATGACCTGCCAGGGTAAAGAGCGGAAGAGCGATAAGGCTCGAAAACACAGCAGCCAACACACCTGAAAAAATGCTGAAATAAATCCCCTGCCAAAGGGTGGATCCGATCCTTTCATATGCCCCGGCACCACAGTACTGAGCGATAAAAACGCTTGTGTATCCAGCCACTCCGCTGAAAAAGGCCATCACCAGCAATGCGGCGATACCGGCCGGAAGAGCAGCGGCGATGGCATCCACACTGTAGTTGGATAAAAATATCCTGTCCGTAAATTTCATCACTGTGACAGCAGCCATGCTCATCACCAGTGGGAAACATACGGTCGCCACCTCCCGGTACCGGCTCTTCTTTCTCCATTTTCCCCAGACAATCATCCTGATCCTTCTGAGCCTAATCTTTATTGCTGAGTTGTTCCTTTAGACTATACGATAGTTTTACGCTCCCAATATAACTAAGCATCGCATCCGGCTGGGTGCGAATAAAATTTTTTGGTAAAATTAATGATACGAAACCTGAGTATATATTAAAAAACAAGTCGAAACGGCATGACTGAAACAACCGGTTTATTTAACAGGCGAATGGAAAAAGTCAACTGAATTGAAGAATCCCGCATTCCGACTGAGCCGCTCCGGAAATGCGCTCGCTGGTTCTGTTCAAACTTTTACCTGTGATTTAACATTTGACAAGGATTTGCCCTGCCTGCTAATTGACAAATATAAGGAGACAGTTGTTTTTTGGTAGAGCATATAGGGGGTGAAAAATGAACTGGTTTATCTTCATTGCCGGAATAATTGCCACAATGACGGTGGTGGGACACTTTACCGTAGGGCGAAAAGACTTTCTGATGCCTCTGCTTGATTCATCCATTGACGATGTGCCCAAAAAAGTGCTGCATTGCATGTTCCACTATATTTCAGCATTCCTCGTCATTTCGACCCTCGCCTTACTCGCCGTGGGGGTTGGTGTAAAATTCAAATCCGGCTACACCCTTTTGGTAGATTTTATTGCCATTCATTACGCAACTTTCGCAGTGACACAATTGGTCATTGCGCTGAGATCGAAGATCCCTAGCCCGGCCTTTAAACTTTTCCAGTGGATATTTTTTTCGTTGACCGCCATCTTTGCCTGGTTGGGTATTTCGTAGCGCACCCTCTTTGGAGAACCCTGCAACCCAGAATGTCGGGATCTTCGCTGCGCTTCGATACGCCATATGGACTTAAATAAAATGAAAAACACCTGTGATCCGAGCAACCCATATCCACAGGATTATTGCGGGCGTATTCTCGATGGTGATTACAGCGATCAATTGAAACAACGTGTGGCCGGATATATTGAATGCTATCGTGCTACTGAAGAGACCGGATCCCCGGCTATACAGTACATTGCCGCTTGGCGGGGAACAAAAAGGGAGATCTGGTATGAATATGCCAGCAAACGATTGATGGCGCTTTTGGGATGCAAATATGACGAACTCGCCGAGGTTTTTAGAAACCGAATCATCGACCGCCGAATTTATAAATACATAGATGTGGATTCAAGTATCATAAAAGAGGTTAAAAGCCAGGAGGAATTGAGTGGTGCCAGGGAAGAATTACGCAAAGAAGGGAAAAAAACAGGAGCGATCGAGGCGGTCTACAAGATTTCAGTAAAGAATGGCCACGCCATATGGCTCAAGGACCAGGCAACCATAGAAATCCATGAACAGGACAGAATTTGTCTGTCCCTGGGGTTTCTGACTATCGTTTCCAAAGAAATGGAAGCAGAAGATGAATTGAAAAGACACCGTGATCATCTTGAGGAAATTGTAGAGGAAAGAACTGCTGATCTGGTAAAATTAAATGTACAGTTGAAACAAGAGGTAGCAGAGCGTAAATTGGCGGAAGAAAAACTCCGGCAAAGCTACAACATATTGCAACAAAATTTGGATAAAATTGTCACTGTCATGTCGTTGACGGTGGAAGAACGGGACCCCTACACCGCAGGTCATCAAAGACGCACTACGGATCTAGCTGTGGCAATTGCCGGAGAGATGGGGCTTTCCGAGCATCAGATTAAAGGAGTCCAAATGGCCGGGTTTATCCACGATATAGGCAAGATATCGATACCGGCTGAGATTTTAAGCAAACCCGGCAGACTAAATGAAGCGGAAATCCTATTGATAAGAAGGCATCCTCAGGTCGGATATGAAATCTTAAAGAAGATTGATTTTCCATGGCCTGTTGATCTCATTGTGCTCCAACACCACGAAAAAATGGACGGCTCCGGGTACCCGCAGGGTCTTTCGGGAAAAGAGACACTTGTGGAAGCAAGGATTTTATGCGTAGCCGATGTTGTTGAAACCATATCGTCCCACAGACCTTACCGACCCGGCCTTGGTTTAGATAAAGCCCTGGAAGATATCACCAAAAACAGGGGGATCCTCTTCGATCCACATGTGGTGGACGTATGTTTAACGCTTTTCCAAAATAAAAATTTTCAGTTTGAATAGGTTGATTATAACATCACCGCCCCTATTTGCCACGGCACAAAATCATGATCGCCAATACCGTATGCCTCGCTTTTTGTCTTTTTCCCGGATGCCGTCTCCATGATACAGATGTTCGGCACCATAAATTTCAGGTGTTTCCCCCAAAACCGCCGTACCACCCTGATGCACCAGAGGATCGACGGCGACTCCCAGGGCCGAGTTTGCCGTAATTCCTGAATAAGCATCAGATCCCCCGCACTGAAGTTTCAGAACCAGTCGACTCACCGACACCAGCCGGCGTTCAACCCAACCCGGCAGGCTTCAGGGAGCATTTTCCTGATTTTATCTATACCGCTTTCAATCGCCGCCTGAGGATCGGTTATCGTGATCGCGTCGGATGTGGCTTCCTCACCTATGGCATAATCACGGGTAAACTCTATCACCGAAAGATTGTGGGTGTGAACATGTTCACCGGGTTGGATGTCCAAGGAGGCAAAGCCGATAATTTGACCGTATTTTTTTCCAGAGTCTCCTGCCCTGCTAAAAGAGGTGGCGATTTTATGACCAAACGCAATTGAACCGAGACAGGTGACTTCCTCTTCCGGAATAATGGCCCCGCTGGTAAGGTCAATACGCGCCACTACCACATTATCGTCACTGTGAAGGCGGATGGTAAGTGGATTGAATGGCATCTTTTTTCCTAATTCATCGGCATTCCGAATCATTTCATATCACAGGTGCTCAGTTCATGTGTCCTTGGGCTCTCCCAATCCAAGAATAGTTCTTGTTTCATCCGGAGAAGCAACCTCTCTGCCATATGCTTTGGTAATCCTGACGATACGCTTCACAAACTGGGCATTGCTTGTTGCGAGGACCCCTTTGTCATAGTAAATGTTATCTTCCATTCCGACCCTGACATGGCCCCCCAGGGTCAGGCCGATCATGGACATCGGCAAATGATTCTTGCCGATCCCAATGATAGACCAGGTCGATTTTTTTTGGGATATGTTCATATAAGTGCAAAAAAAACTTGTGCGTCGCAGGTGCGCCCCAGGGAGTTCCCAGAACGAATTGGAAATGCAGCGGTTCATCCAGTTTGCCCTTTTGTTGCATACGAAGGGCGGTGACGATCATACCCGAATCAAATATCTCGATCTCCGGTTTGACCCCCTTTTCTTTCATCCTTTTGGCAGCTTTATCCAGAAAGTCCTGTGGGTTGCTAAAGACCCCTTTTCCCAAGTTGATCGATCCAGCATCAAAGGAAGCCAGTTCCGGCTCCAATTCCAGTGGTATCAAACGTTCTTTGGTTGGCAGATTTCAGCCTGGAATGCCGGACGTCGTCAAACAGAGAACAAGATCGGTCTGTTCTCTCAATCGGTTTACCACCTTCTGAAAAAGTGTAAAATCTTGGGTGCCCAATCCGGTTTTGGGATCCCGTACATGAATATGGACGATGGATGCACCTGCATTCCAGCATTCTATGGAAGATTGGACGATTTCTTCGGGTGTGTATGGTATGTGCGGTGCAACGTCCCGGGTAATCCGGCTACCGGTAATGGCCGCTGTAATGATCAATCTATCCATCCTATTCATCGGGGCAACTCCTCAATTTTTAATTGCCTTTCAGCGCAAAAAATCTGTTGCCTAAATTCATTTTTATTATCTCCACCTGTTCCGCCTGATTTTTTTAAGGCGATATATTCAACCGTACCACGGTCATAGATAAAAGAGGTAATAATCCAGCTGATCAAGCTGATCAGAAGAGAGCCAAATAGACCTGACCAAAACCCGTAAACATCAAAACCCGGGATCAAACCGGAAACTATCATCAGGAAAACCGCATTCAGAACGAAGGTAAACAGCACGAGACTAAGGATAGTTATCGGGAGTGTCAAATACAAGCAATATCGGCCTGAAAAATGCATTAAATATGCCCAAAATGGCCACAGCAAAAAAGGCAGAAAAAAATCCGCCGACATGTATCCCGTCCATCAGATAAGAGGTAACAAGGATAGCCACCGTTAAAATTATCCGCCTGAAAAACAACCCGTTCATCCCGACCCTCTATGAAAAATATCTATATAAAAACCCTGGCCCATTGCACCGTTTGCATCAGCAACAATAATCAGAAACTCAAGTTTCACACCCTAGACTTTACGAAAACACGCCTTTAACTGATAACGAATAACATCCAATCGAGTTTTGACTCGATTAGGGTTTGTTTTCGGATTGTAAGTGATTACATTCAAATTTTCAAGGGGCTATACACAACCTCAAAGGCCATGGGCACGAATGCTGAAATATATATTTGAGAAAAATTGTTACAAATGATATTCGATTTATTTGTCGAATAGCCCCTAACTCGATTAGGGTCATAGGTTCCAGAAGTAGAAGATTTTACATGTTTAAAATAGGATTTTTCCAATTCAACCCGGAGTTTGGGAAGGTCGAGTCAAATCTGGCAAAGGTTATTTACGCGTTAAGCGGCGTGCAGACTGATATAGTTGTCCTTCCTGAATTGTCCTTTACCGGATATTTTTTTAAGAACCGGGATGAATTAAAAAGTATGGCGGAAGATTTAAAGAATTCTTCTACAGTTGAAAGCCTAAAAGCATTTTGTCGGGAAAAAGATTTTTACATTGTCACCGGATTTGCTGAAAAAGCAGCGGACAGATTGTTCAACAGTTCGCTTCTTATCGGTCCTGGTGGGATCATCCACACCTATCGAAAACTTCATCTCTTCAATACTGAAAAAGATTGCTTTGACCCCGGAGATACCCCCCTGGAAGTAAATTCCGTTCGCAGCATTAAACTGGGCATGATGATCTGCTTTGACTGGGTGCTTCCGGAGACCGCTCGAATTTTAGCACTCAAAGGCGCTGATCTACTGTGCCACCCCTCCAATCTGGTCCTCACGCACTGTCAACAGGCCATGCTCACACGCTCGCTCGAGAATTCGGTCTTTTCTGTGACCGCAAACCGATATGGCATTGAAAGCCGTCCCCACGGTAATCTTTCATTTACAGGACAAAGCCAAATCGTTGATCCAAAAGGCAAATTGCTCCATCGGGCAAACGCCGCCCAAGACGAACTCCATGTAATCGAGATCGATATCGATGAAGCGAGGGACAAAAGTTTTACAGAGAAAAATAACCTCTTTAAAGACAGACGACCCGGGTTTTATGGTGAAATGGTAAAAACCGGTTCAAGTATTTAAGATTGTTGTCATCGTATCAGCATTCATATTACCCCCACTGATAATAACACCGATCCTCCCTTTCGGCTGGATACCACGGCTCAAAAGTGCTGCAATCCCAAGGGCGCCCGATGGTTCCACAACAAGTTTCATGCGATAAAAAAGAAATCTGACCGCCTCCATAATCTCTGCCTCAGATACTGTTTTCATATCATCGACATATTCCAGGACCAGTGGAAACGTAAATTTGCCCAAAGACGGGGTACGGGTGCCATCGGCAATGGTGGGGGGGTTTTTAACACAGTGAAGCGTCCTGGTATGAAATGATTTTGTAGCATCATCGGCCAATTTGGGTTCAATACCGACAACCTGGCATTGTGGATCCATGCCTTTGGCAGCGATAGCCGAACCACTCAACAGTCCGCCGCCGCCGCATGGCACCAGCAGCATATGAAGGGACCGAAGATCTTCAAACATTTCCAGGGCGGCTGTCCCCTGCCCCGCAATTACCTCCAAATGATCGTACGGGTGAATCAGCGTGTATCCATGCTCAGTCGAAACGGCCTTCGCAATATCTTCACGATTTATTTTTTCAGGGTCATACTCAATGACGGTGGCACCGTACGCTTCGGTGGCGGCGCGCTTGGTGATAGGGGCATCATTTGGCATGACAATGGTGGTTTTTATCCCCAGTAATTGACCGACCAGAGCGACTGCCTGTGCGTGGTTTCCCGAAGAGTGTGTAATAACGCCGCTTTCTTTTTCTGATTTTGTAAGTTGTGACAACGCGTTGAAGGCGCCCCGAAATTTAAATGCCCCAGCCCGTTGAAAATTTTCACACTTGAGATAGACCGCCGCCCCCACCAGGATATCCAAAGTCCGCGATGTCATAATCGGTGTGGTATGGGCCTGACTTTTTAGACGGTTTTTAGCGGCTCTGATACGGCCAAACATCGATGTTGTGATTTTCTTGTTCGCATACCGCACCGGTCTTGTGGCACGTTTATCGATGGGCGACCCACACCCGGGTTTTGGTCCAGTACCCGGGACGGTCCACGATAACAATCCAACCCCCGGGAACCCATTCACCATACTGGTTGTAGTGGCCCGGGTTCCGAACCCTTCGATAGGTGGGCGGAACCCATTCTTTTCTCACTTCCCAGTGCCCGGATCTATATCGTTGCCGCGGGTGGTAAGAACCGTATTCAGAACCATGGCGGTGACGTCCATAATATGCATCTTGTCTGTTGTGATGCAAAAATGCACTTCCCAAAATAGCCGCTCCGATTCCGATGGCAACGCCCTCCCAGCGATAACGCTGTGCACTCCCCGCTTGAGCAGGAGCGGATAAAAGCGAGACAGTAAACAGGGCGATGAACACAAAAACTAAAAACGATTTTTTATTCATTTTTTTCCTCCACGGTTGATATCTAATCTAACCAAACAGACACCATTTTCCAAAAAAAACTCAAAAATAATTAAAAATATTAAAAAGCAAATCTCCACCCCTGTATTTTGGTCCACCCACGGTAATACTGCTTCTGTTGCGGAGCTGGACCACAGTCTGGAAAATTTTACGATTTTTCTTATAAATTTCCAGTTTCAGTGAGGCCCGGTTTCCGGAGATCCCCTTTAACGTGATGTTCATGATCCTGTTTCCCGGAAGCGACACTCTGCCGGACTCATTGAGCTTAAGATTTAGCCGGTTCTGGCTTAAAAGTTTATAGGAAGAATATCGAAGGACCGATCGATACTCCTGGGTGAGACTCTTTATTTGCGGACTGGAGGGGCCGGCATCCTGGAGGGCTAGGAGGGTTTTTATATTAATATGGATTATGGGGCCGGCCCAAACCTGGGGGAGAGCGCCCAGGGTTGAAAACAGAAGGCAAAATAGAAAAAATCGTTTTCCAAATTTCACAAATCTAATCTTTCAGGGTTAAATTCCTCGTTAAACCACAGTATGGTCTGGCGTGTCCGGGGGGTTTCTATAATAACGACAGAAGATACGTCGCCGGAAAGAGAGGCGATAATGGCACTGGGTTCGGTAACGCCAGGAGATTGGAACACCGTAAAAAAGACGAGAAGCAAAGAAGCCGCAGCGATAACCGGAATCCATACCTTTTTTGCAAGCACCGCCTCTTTTACCCGTTCTCTAAAGGGAGTTTTCTTTTTGCAGATCGTCTCAAGAAGCGATTTTTCAATCGATGCATGATCTGTATCACATCTGCCGGTGATATGTGTTCGAACCTGTCTGGATAAGGTTTTAAGATCATCAAACATTTTCCTGCAAGAAGGGCAGGAATTGATGTGCCGGTCGACCGAGGCATTATCTGCCGGGTCAAGTTCTTTATCAAAGAAGCGGCTGACAATGACTGGATCACAATTCCGGGATGGTTTTTTCATTCGGTTTCTCCCTGATCCAACATACTTGAGATGGACCTTTTCAGCTTTTGCCGAGCGTAAAAGATTCGTGAGCTCACCGTTCCTTTATTAATCTTTAAAATTCCGGCGATATCCTCGTAAGACAGCCCTTCCATCTCTTTAAGAATAAATACGGTCCGCACATCCTCCGGTATTGTTTTTAATCCTTCCTGTAGAATTTTTTCAAGCTCTTTTTCACGATAAAGGGTTTCCGGGCTGTATGACTCCGTCCCCAGTTCCATCACATTCTCTCCCTCACCCTTTTCAAGCGGCTGGTGGCGCCATCTAAATCTTCTTTTCCATCTTCTGTGCCAGTTCAGACACATGTTAATGGTAATACACCTAAGCCAGAAATAAAATTTTGAATCACCTTTAAACGTATGAATATGCTGATATACCCTCAGGAGAACATCCTGAACAATATCCGAACTTTCCTCTCTGTCCAAAGTGATCCCATATGCAATGCGGAAAAGTTTTGCTTGATACTGTCTGACGAGTTCTCGGTAGGCTTCCTCATCTTTCTCTTTAAGCCCCAAAACAAGCTCGGTTTCATCCCATACCTGGGTATTTGTTTTATAAGACACCGCCTAATAGAAAAAACTCAATTTTTTTCCCGCCGGCTGCGGGGTTTTCAGTGGGTTTAGAGGCAACAAACCAGTCGATTGGGGGTGCGAAACTTGAGTCGTTAAGTTGAAAGCAACTCCCTGCATTTCTGTGCCGCTCCATGGGAATCGTAGGCATATCCATCTGCGCCAATTTGGGTCGCAAATGCTTCCGTTATCGGTGCACCGCCCACAACGACCTTGATGGAATCCTTAAGTCCTCCTTCTATCAGGGCATTTATGGTACTTTGCATCTCGACCATCGTTGTGGTCAACAGGGCACTCATGGCAAGGATGTCCGCTTTTTTTTCTTTAACCGCTTTGATAAATTTCTCGGTGCTTATGGAAACGCCTAAATCTTCCACGGTAAATCCCTGTCCCTCAAGCATCATGGCCACGAGGTTTTTACCGATGTCATGGAGATCCCCTTTTACAGTCCCGATGACCACCGTACCGAGCTTTTGTTCCCCTTTTGCCATAAGCTCATTTTTAAAATGCAGGAGCGTTTCGGACATACTTCTCGCCGCAATCATCATCTCAGGGATATATATTTCACCGGCTTGATATTTTTCACCGATAAAGGCCATGGCAGGGATCAATCCGTTGTTAACAATATCCGTTAAATTGACGCTGGTTTCAAGCGCCTTCTGGACCATCTCCACAACTAACGAAGGCCCTTTCCCCAGCAGCGCTGATACATATTCAACCCCAACAAGGGGTCCCGCAGATGTTGATGGTATTTTCTGTTTGGGCTTTCCCTGGAATTTCCAGACCTTGCCCTTGACTTCCCCCTTTTCAAGCTGGATGGGATATCGACCAAATTCAAAGGTAGCATCGATCATGGCCTTCATGTTATCAAAGGGTACATAGTCGGTAATGGAATTGGAAGAGGCGACCATAAAACCGCCGCCGGGACCGATGGTTCGAATACGTTCATAAACCTCGGCGCGAACGTCTTCCGGCGTCCCCAAAGTCAAGGTCGAATCCAGATTGAGGTTTCCGATTAAGCAAAGCTGATTTCCCCATTTTTTCTTTACCGTTTCAATATCCATTGAATTGGGCTGTATCGGGTTGAACCCATGGAATCGACAATCGATAAGGTCGTCCATGGCATCTGAACAGTTGCCGTCACTGTGAAAGACAAAACCAATACCCTTATCCCGGCATACATCTCCCATCCTTTTATACCATGGAAACACATATTTTCTTAAAAATTTGGGATGTATCAAAAGACCGGTATTGTGGGCGATGTCATCCGGATTGAGGACCGCGCCAATACATGGATGTTCGATGACCCTGAGAAATGTTTCATATTGTATCTCCCCAATCTTTTCAAATATGGTACCGACGAGCGCTTCATCACTTTTTAGTGCATTAAAAAAGGTCTCTGCACCCATAAACATCCATACCGTGGTATAGATTTTGCCCAGAAGAAGAATCGCCTTCATCCCTGGAGGAAGCAGGTGGTCGAATGCATCCCATTTAGATAAATCAAAGTCATCCGCCGATGGCCATTTATATGTGTCAAACGTTTCCCAGTCCGTAATGACGCCATCGTGTTCACGTGCCCATTCCCGCGCAACGCAATGCCATACGCGGTGTTAACCGCATCCCCTTTGATGGTCATTCCCTCCGGTGCCCGGACAGGTTCGAGGATCCCAGACGAGGAGGTGATATAGTCGAATCCTGCTGTGAGCCAGAATTCAATCTGGTCCTCCAACGTAATGATCTTTTTGCCCATATAGTTTTCCTTTGGCAGTGCATCCACATGCCAATCCCCCAGTGGTATCCGGTCGGGCTCTTCGCAGTTTAATGCAATCATGTATCGCTCAAAATCCGGATTGGGTTTAAATTTCATCTGAAATCCTCCGTTGGAAGATAGTGTTTCTTCTGAAATCAACTTTTAATCTGAACGGCTTAGTATTTTGTGGACCTGATTTGACAAAAAAAAGTCGGACCGATTTTAAGGCGATCACTTTTTGTCAATTTATAGACTATTAAGAACTCTTCTGCCAAAAAAGCAAACTAAAATTAAGGTGCTTTTACCCGCACCTCATTCAATGACCATGAAATTGTTGCCGCAAATTTGCTTGAAGATGATTCGCGCCGGATAAGCGACCTCATCCTTGCTTACGGTCTTTACACCGACCCGCCGCTAGGCCGTGCCGGGATGACAGAAGCACAAGTTCGGAAATCGGATCGAAAAGCGTTGATTGGCAAGAGGCCGATGACAAGTGTCGGCCGCGCCTCCGAGAAGAGCGAAACCCAGGGGTTTATGAAAATCCTGGTTGATGGAGAAACCAAAGAGATCCTGGACACAACGATCCTCGGTGCTGGCGGCGATGAAGTCATCGCAACGGCAAGGTCAAAAATTTGAGCTAAATGCTATCCGTCTCTTGCTGGCTTGAGGGCGAGAAAAACCCCGACAAAATAATTTTTATACACGCAGTCCGCTTGGAAACCTGCCATTTTCATCCAGTCCAGCTGGTCCAATAAAGAGGCATCCTGGTCAAACTTCCGTCTGCGATCGATACTTTTTTGAATATGCTTTTCCTCGGCACCCGCCTCGCGTACTTTCCTTAACCAGGTGGTCCAATACAGCTCTCCAAACCGGCCAACGCCCTTAATCTGATCGACATTGATGAAAGCACCGCCCGGTCGAAGTGCTTGATATATCCGCCGGCATAGCACCTGCTTCTCCTGATCGCCGATGTGATGGATTGACATGCTGGAAATTACAAGGTCGAATTTCAGCCTGTAGCGAACCTGTACAAGATCTCCCTGAATGTATTCGAATCTATTGGCAGATGCGGCAAAACGCTTGCGGGCAACTTCCAGCATTTCGTCGGAAAGATCATAGAGTACGAAGCTTGCATTCAGAAACGCTTCCAAAACATGTTTGCAAAACAGACCGGTACCGGCCCCCAGATCAACCACTTCGATTGCTTTTTCAGGTCGATACGGGATCGATTCTATTGCCGTATCAAAGATTTCGTTATAGCCCGGAAGCGCCTTTTGAACCCACTGGTCGTAGTCATGCGCCACATCGCTGAATGCCTCGTCTACGGTTTCTCCTTTGGGTATGTGTGTTCTGGCAGTCATTGTTTACTTCACAGCTGTCAAGGGAATAAGGCTTATGATTTTTTTTAATTTGATATCGCCCGCTAAAAAATGGCGGCAAATCGTATTGCGAAAGAGAAAGTCACTTTTATATCAGCCTTATAGAACGGTTTCAATTGTCATATCAAGTGCGGGTTAGGCCGTTGATAAGAAAATTTCATGAAAAGAGTCGACTATTTTTTTTCAACTTTCAGCAATTTGCCCTTTCCCTGTATCGTTTTCATGAATTATACAGGGGGGGTTGGAGCGTTGCCTTCGGCGTGGGGCGATGGAATCCCGATCCAGCAGAACTTCAGGGGCTCTAAGGGATTTTAACCCATATATAGAAAATAATTCGAACTTGTCTGAAGGAGGAAACCATGGAAATTTATAACTTTAAAGACTGTGAAGATGTTAAAATCGATAAATTCCCGTTTAAAGGGGAAAAGCGAGATGTTATTGGGACCAGCGTCCGCTGGCTTTCCCGATCTGGTGATGATGGCAGCGGATATCCGGAATATGGATTGCGCTTTTTCACGATTCAACCCGGTGGTGAAATCCCAGTTCACAATCACTTTTACCACCAGACCATGTACATTTTATCCGGCAAGGCCGAATGCTGGCTGTTTGACATGGATACTGAAGAGATCGTTGAAAAAAAGGTCACAGCACCTGGCGACTTTATCTATATCCCCAGCCTGGAGCCACACGGGATGAAGAATATCGGTGATGGGCAGCTGACCTTCCTTTGCTGTATTGCCAATATCTATGAAAACGAAAGCCAATCCTGAACGCAATTTGTTATGGCTTGCCCAGTTCCGCGGAACGGAGGGTTGCCGCCTGAACCGCGTTGATCAATGCATGCCTTAAACCGCCGGCTTCCAACTGATGGAGTCCGGCGATGGTGGTACCGCCGGGTGTGGTGACCATGTCCTTAAGTTGCCCGGGATGCTTCCCCGATTCGAGGAAAAATTTCGATGCGCCGGCAAGTGTCTGCGCAGCCAGGATGAGTGCCGTCTCCCGCGGAATACCCATCCGAACCCCCCCGTCCGCCAATGCGTCGATCATTAGAAACACATAAGCAGGACCGGACGCGCTGAGCCCGGTGGCGGCATCCATCAGGTTTTCTTCCATAACCACTGTCCGGCCGACTGTTTTAAAAATCGTCTCGGTAATTTCAAGGTCTTTTGGCGATGTCGTGTTGTCTGCCGAAATTACGGTTATCCCTTCCATGACCATAGCGGGGATATTGGGAATGGTCCGGATAACCCTCGTGCCTTCTTTGGCTTTGGCCTGGCTGAGAATGTTATCGACAGTAACACCCGCCACAATCGAGAGAACCAGTTTTGTGTTATCCAAAACGTTGCCTATCTCATCCAAAACCGTCGGACAAACCTTCGGTTTTATGGCAAAAACAATAATATCGGATTCCGCCACCAACTCCTTGTTATCGGGGGTGGTCCAAATACCATAGCTTCCTTCAATATGTTGACGACGACGCGCCAGTGCATCCGAGGCTATAATCTGTTCCAATGGGATGACATTACTGCTGATTAATCCTTTAATGATAGCTGTAGCCATGTTTCCGGCACCAAGAAACCCGATCTTTTTTCCAGCCAGTATATTTTTTTTCATAATACTTCCCCTTGCGAAACATTTTGTAAATAGGGTTTATTTTTTAGGTCAAATCTTATTCCAGCCCAACTTCATTCATGGTAGATCTGATCATGCATACCATATCGCAGGAATTGGCTGTCAAGAACTATTTGGCAACCACTTTTGGCGATATGGTCTACAATCATTACAACTTAGATTAATCCTAAAGTATCGCACCATCAATAGACCGGAGAGTCGCCTTCGTAAAATCTAAGGTGCGAAATTTAAGTTGATATTTGCAATTTGCAATTTTTGATTTATCAGTAGCTTCTCCTTAACACCGACCAAATCATCCTCGTTTACAAGAGGAGGAACAAAAATGAGCATTCCGACAACGTGTTAACGTGTTTTTAACATTAAAAAACTGGGCCCCTACCCTGTGGAGATTCTGAAAAGGCTTGATCTTCCCACGACTTTGACAAAGGCGGATGAACTTCAAAGAGTAGATGAACGTGAGAGTGGCTTTAACAGAGCCCTGCGGGGGGATTTTGGCGCCTACCTTCAAAAAGAGAGGTACTGTTTTGTGGCAAAACATCCACTTTCAGGTGCCTTGGGACAGGTGCAATTCAACTTTGTCGATCCTGTAGATGGACAAGTTTCGGACAATAAAGCGCCCATGCCTGATGATGCGGCAATCATGGCCCGCCATATCAAGGAAACAGCCTACTTTCTTCGGGCGGATCTTGTCGGCATATGTGAATTGCCTCCTTATGCGATTTACAGTCGCAGTTTGGGGGTGCGATACGAAGAATCCTATGAAAAGGCATTGCCGTTTGATGAGAGCGTCAACAGCATGATTCGACCTAAAACGATAGACGAAACAGTGATGTTAATGGAAGCCGCCATCGACGAGGATGTGCATCTTAATATTTCGGTTAATAATCGTGCGGGAGGCAACGCACCAGCAATCGCTCAAATCGTATCGAATCGGTTCCTTGAGAGCGTGAACAGAGGGAGAAAATAATGAATGAGATAAAAAATATTTTCAAAAAAATCCCGAAAGAAATTCCGGATGAAATATTCCAGAAAATTTTATCTACCGATAAACTGAAAATAGAACGGATTCTATCAAAGGGGCATGCTTCACCTAAAGTAGGTTGGTATGATCAGAATACTAACGAATGGGTAATTCTTCTCAAAGGGAAGGCAAAATTGGCTTTTAAAGAGAGTAAAAACCCCGTTGAACTAACATCCGGCGATTACATCAATATTCCATCCCACGTAAAACATCGGGTGGAATGGACCGATCCAAGCCAGGAAACAATTTGGCTGGCAGTTCATTATCGCTGAGCAGCTTCTATGAACCAATTCGCGAAGCAGTCTTTCCCTCGATTTCATTTATCAGCTCTTTTGCCAGCGTCCTATCCCTTTGCCACACACTGCATGAATCGATGAGAAACTGTATCAAGGCTTCGGGGAATACGATTTCCATCTCGGGTTTTCGGGTCAGGTTGGCCCAGTAGCCCTGAATAGCCGCAGGCACCATGGAAAGCAAAAGCGCCGTCAAGTGAACACACCCGTTAATACCGCCCACGTTTTTTTTGATCCGGGATGCAAAGCCCTGGATGATGCTCGAACCCTTGAGTTTATTCAGGCTGTTTTTGTTTTCAACACAGGGGTAGTAGGGCGTACAGGGCATCTCCACCTCGATTTCCTCCATGGTCAAGGACTCGCCTCTAATCCGCATCCTGACGACCATGTGGTGAACGATACCCGGCGGGAATTCATCCCCATCAAATGTATACTGGGTTACAAAACGATCGTCTTTGAGCACCCCTTCCACAGCAATGCTCTCTTCATCGAGCGTATAAATGGCCACCGAAATATTTCGAGTACGGATCTTTTCTCCCTTGCACTGTTCAATCAGACTCATCTTTGCGACTCCAATCTCTTTAATCTCGGTAATTTCGTTAAAGCAGTAAACTTTCCCATCAGATCACGCCGCCTTCGGGAAAAGCTTCGATCGACTCCTCGGTTTAATCGAGTTCCTCTGGACCTGATCGGTACCTGTTTGTCGGAATTAGGATCTTTCACTCGAAAAAACATCGCTGTTTAAAATTTCTTCAGCACACTTGACAATTCCATTAATCAGCTCCTTCACATCGACTATTTTGTCTATTGCACTGACAGCTAGAGAGGCAGGAGCGGCCCTCAACACTTCTTCTGGTTCAAAGGACTGCCCCTGGTCAGGGTCTTCCTTTAATAAAACCCTCTCAAGCTTGGCCCTCCATTCATCGTGGGGGATATTGCCTTTTTGCTTCATAACTTTTTCCAGCATACCAGGGTCAGGAGGAGTCAAGACTTTCCTTATTATCTTTGGATCATTCGGAGCGGTATCCACAAGAAACTGTTTATGCCGCTTGGTGATCGGACATTCTGTGGTCCCCATAAAAGCCGTTCCCATATAAACGCCTTCTGCGCCCATGACGAGCGCGGCCAAAAAACTTCGTGCATCTCCGATGCCTCCGGCTGCAATGATAGGTATTTTTATTTTCTTTGCCGCCCAGGTTATACTTGTAAGGGTTGGCAACTGATCCACGCTTTTAAATCCGACACCTTCCAGACCGACGATAACCACCGCATCCACCCCCTGTTTTTCTGCAATGATTGCATGGTTAACGGTAGCAACCTTATGAATCCACTTAACGCCGGCCTCCTTTAAACGTTTCCCATGATCGGTGGCTTTATAGGCGGCTGTCTCAACCACGGAAATTCCCTCCTCGATTGCCACCTCCCTCATTTCATCTATTTCAGGACATATACCAATGCTGAGGTTAACCCCAATCGGTTTATCGGTTAAGGTTTTTGCCCTTCGTATATCCTCTCTCAATGCTTTCGGCGTCTTCAATGCGCTGGCTGTAATAATGCCCAACCCCCCGGCTTTTGAAACCGGTACGGCTATTTTTGAGGTACCGAATCCTGCATAGGCACCCTGGATAATGGGATATCTTATATCTAACATTTCCGTTATTCTGGTTTCCCACTCCATCGTATCATCTCCCGGCATTTATTTCTAAATTGTTATCCGATATGACTGTTGCAAGCCAACTATCATATCTCCAACCCTTCGGCAATGTTATTTTTATGCCGGCTATGAAGTGAATCCAATAAAAAAAGCTGTTGCGCATCGCCCGGTCGGCTTGGATTGCTATCTCGTTCCAATGGTGATAAAAAGCGACATGAAAATAAGTGTTGAATGTTATTCCGGATATAGAGGGGAAGAAACCCCCCGTGCGGTGTGGATAGGATCCAGAAAGATCGAAATTATAGCCATCCTTGATCGATGGCTCTCGCCGGACCACCGCTACTTTAAAATCCGTGGAAACGACCGGTCGGTCTATATCATCCGAAATGATTCAATAGCTTTGGAATGGGACCTGACATATTATAGGCAGGAAAATCCGGTCGCCGATTCTATGCAAAATGATTAGATGTTCATGTAAGTAAAATAGATAAAAATGATTTTACTGAAGCCCAAAGTACATATTAAAGCGAATTTTAAAGCCGCTTTGGCGGTCTTTTTCATTTTCCCCCTTTTCGTTTGTTTATTTTTGGAAACCGCATCCGGAGGCGTCATCATCCGTGACATCATCGTTTTGAATCACCAGAAGGTGATGCTCAGGGCGAAAACAACGGGAAAAATTTTTGCTAAAGGTGGGCAGATTGTTGAATTTTTTGTGGATGGTGAATCAGTTGGAAAGACGCTTTCAGGGGGTGACGGTGTTGCTTTCAAATCTTTTACACCGATGAAAATCGGCCTTTATCAGACGAGGGCAGCTTCCGGGGAGGATAAAAGTGCTGGGTTATTATTTTCACTAAAAAAAGACACACGCATTGTTTTTATTGATGTAGAAGGGAGTTTGCTCCAAATGCGTTTTTCTACGGTTCCGAAAAAAGGAAGTCAGAAGGCCGTAGAAGAAATTTATAAAAAATTTACGGTTGTTTTTCTGCAAACAGGTTTTTTCGGCGTAACAATCGTTAAGGCATGGTTAAAAAAGAACAATTTTCCGGAATTGCCCGTTGTTCCATGGAGACAAGGGGCCATCTTTCAGGAGATCACCGAGAATGGGCTGCGGATTCACGCTGTGATCGGTTCATCCAATGTGATTGAATCAGCAAAGGACTACAATGGCAGATCGTTCAGTTTCAACGCTCTTGAGAATTCAGAGCTCGCAAAAGATTGGATGGAGGTGATCGAAAAACTCAAATAACGCCATGTTCTGAGTTTGATATTCCTTGCATATCAACCCCATATGAGAAATTGGACAATCTATCCGTTATGTGCTATATTGGCCTCTTCCTCAGGAATTTAATTTAATCTTTTCCCTTGACCTCGCCCGGAGGTCTTACCAACACCTGAATATGTCTCAAACCCCTCCGTAAAGAGGGCTCCTATCGCGGACGCGCTTTTCATTTGAGAGATCATTGGGGGAAACGGTTTCCAGTCTTTTTAGAATTGTCTTAATTTCACCATCCATCTCGGACTGGCCATAATTTGTCTTGGCCGATTTTTCGGCGCATTTTCGAGCTTCCTCGTATTCATCCATAGCGGCAAGAGTGCAAGCCAAGGAGAGGTGGGCCCCCGACATCCTCCCGGGAGCTTGAATTTGCTCTCCTGTCTCTAAACTCTTTTGCAGAGTTTTTATCGATTCTCCATAATTTCCCTTCTCCAGAAGCGTGCGACCCAGGTTCTCCAGGGTCACTGCCACCCCTGCAGTGTGTTTAATCTCCTCTCTGAATTCGAGACTCTCTCGATAGTACTCGATCGCATCCTCCAGCTGGTTCAGACTGTGATAAACTCTGCCCAGGCTGTTAATTGATGTACCAATTCCCAGAGCATCTCCCACCCGACGCCGCAAGTCCAGGGTTTTTTGATAATACTCGAGTGCCTTGGAGTAAGCCCCCCCGCTGGCAGGCGACTAGGCCCGGGTTGTAAAACGAGGTGGCCATACCCAGAAGATGCTCCAGCGCCTCCTCTTTCTGTAAACATTTTTCAAAATGCTCATTTGCTTTTTCATAGTTACCATCCCGCAAGTGGGCGGCACCCAGTATGTTGTGGGCGTGCGTGATATCCACGGGGCGGCTTAGCTCTTAGGTCAGACGGAGGCCTTCGTTGGCCCTACTGCCTATTTTGGACTGCTTGATTTCGATAAGCCCAAGGAGGACGGAACTGTCGTGGTCTCAGCTGCTGCTGGTGCTGTCGGTTCGATTGCCGGTCAAATCGCGAAGATCAAGGGTTGCCGTGTTGTCGGACTCGCAGGAACCAATGAAAAATGCGCCCGGATTAAGGATGACCTCGGCTTCGACATGGCGATCAATTATCGTTGACGGCCTAGAAAATGCGCTTCAAACGTTGAAAAAAATCTTCACGGGAACCAACACTGGTAAACTGATAATTCGCGTAAAGGACGTATAACAAGTTCATAGCGAACGAATGTGGTCAGACTTATTGCTGTCCTGTTTTTTTATCTGGTATGCCGCACCCGGAAAAGCACGCCTGATAAAATGAAAGGGTAGGAATTTTATTAGTTTATTAAATAATGATGATTTTCCGGATGAATTTTTTCTACAAACCGGAAATTAAAAATATCTTCGATAACAAGCTTTCGTTTAATATATCCTAATCTATGAAGGGCTTCGACAAATTCCATAGTCGATGTAACGTACCCGTTAGAAAGCGCAATACAATACTTAGGGGAAATGCTTAAGACTTTCTTGATGTATTCTTCGTTTGCCATCTCAACCGTCTCGGCTATCATTTTTGCCGCCACATCTGGAGATTGTCGGACAAGAGTGGTGGATTTTTTGTGGAAGGCTAAAAATTCCAGCACATAGTTGGGGTGTTTTTCAATTAAATCCTCATGGAAAAAAATGCCGTAACTTGGACTGTTATCCCATAAATTCTCAGCGCCAATGACAAGATGGGATTCTAACAGGGTTTCGGCAAAAACAGCTAAACAGGGAGTTCCTACCCCCCCTTCCAGTTTGTTACTTTTCATATCCAAAGCGATAATTTCCGGCTGCTGGTAATTGATAACTTCAATTTCATTCTGGAAATTGTATTTTTCGATGAAAAAACTTAAGATTACATCATGAATTGATCCTTTGGCGGGAACGCCGATTGTCGACCCTTTAAATTGGGATAGTACCTCAAACACATTATTATCTAATTGAATATCACCTTTGTATTTCTTTTTGGCACACATAATTGTTCCTTCGACATGCCCGCCGGCTACACACTTAATTTTTACGTCTTTTTCTATTCCTATAATTGCCGGCGGTAGCCCCATGTACCCTATATCCAATTCATTGTTTCGAAAGGCCGCCACCATTTCCGGACCTGTTCCGAACATTTTCCATTCTATTTCCGTATTAAGCTGGGTTTTCAAATCATCATTCTGCATTAAAATAAAGTTAGAATGATAGCAGGTTGTAAGGTGACCGATAGAAAGTCTATTTTTTTCCATTTTCATCATCCAGTTTCGAAATATTTACAATAGTTAAATTGAGCGGGTTGGGTGTTAATAAAATTCCGCTTAACCTTAAGGGTTTACAAAAAAATAAAACAAGGCTATTGAATATGTTGACCGCCTAAAACTTTATACAATTTTGGAGATAATTCAACATGATTACTGTAAAAATTTCTTTCCTATCGTTGTTAAAGGATAGGATTGGTGCCAAAGAGTTAAATATGGATTTAGAAGATGGATCCTCAATTAAAGATCTATTTTCGAAATTATTCGAAAAATATGGAGAAGATATTAAAAAATTGTTAATTAAAAAAACGGGTGATTTAAATGATCAAGTCGTTATTATGATAAACGAAAAAAATATCCGATCCCTGGACAAATTTGATACCAAAATTCACAATAATGATAAAATTATATTCTTACCTGCAATTGCAGGGGGTTAATTTTAGCTGAAAACTATTTTAATCGTACCGGTATCTCGAAAGGCATCTGGTTAACTTAGGCTATCCAGCGCCTGCCCGATATCTTCACAGATATCTTCGATGGCCTCGATTCCAGTAGAAAATCTGATCATATTGGCAGGGATAGAGAGCTTTTCCCTGGTCGGTTCATCCTGGGCAAAATACTGGGAAGAATAAGGGTGAATCACCATGGTTTTGCAGTCACCCAGGTTTGCCAGATGATAGATCAATTGAAGATTTTTTATGAATTGAAAGCAAGCCGTCTGATCCTTCAATCCAAAGGTGAGCATTCCGCCAAATCCCTTGCCCCCAAACTGGTTCAAAGCAATACGGTGTGAGGGATGATCCTCCAGCCCCGGATAATTGACCCAAAGCACCTCGGGTCTTTCCCTTAGGTAGCGCGCCACCTCCATAGTGTTTTTCATGTGTTGCTCCATGCGAAGCGCCAATGTGTCGAGGCCGATCATGGTCAGGAAAGCATGTAGCGGGGCGCCGGTTGTTCCGAAATTTATGTGATGTTCCCGCCAAACTTTGTCGAGCAGCGCAAGCGGTCCCTTCCTGTCGATAAAGGGTTTGAAATCCGGAAAGCGTTCGTTCGACCAATCAAAATTTCCCCCGTCAATAACCGCTCCACCCAACGCCCCACCATGTCCGCTCAGGTACTTGGTGGTAGAATGAATCACCACATCGGCTCCCAGCTCTAAGGGGCGGCAAAGGTATGGCGTCGGCAGCGTGTGATCCACCAGCAAAGGAACACCGTGGTTGTGAGCGATCAAAGCGGTTTGAGCGATGTCCGGAACATCCATTTTAGGATTGCCGATGGTTTCCAGGTAGACAAAGCGAGTTTTGGAATTGATGGCCTTCTCGATGGCCGCCGTATCAGTAGACTCGACCAGGCGTGCCGTAATGCCATACTTTTTAAAAACACCATTGAAAAGATTATATGTAGACACAAAAAGAGAGTTCCCTGTCACAAACTCGTCGCCGGCACGAAGCAGGGCCATACACGAGTTGTTGATGGCTGCCATACCCGAAGCCATCACTACCGCACCAAGGCCGCCTTCCAAAGCGGTTAGCTTTTCTTCCAGTACCTGGTTGGTCGGGTTTGTAAGCCGCATGTAAATATGATCATCACGCTTGCCCGCAAAGGTCTGGGTCAGATTCTCCGCTGTGGCGTGCTGATGGGAAACGGTCTGAAATATGGGCGGCAAAGTTGCGCCCTCCCAGTCTTCAGGTGACTGGGCGGCGTGGATAACCTGTGTATGGAACCGGTATTTCTTTTTTTGATTCATGTCCAACCTCCATTGAACATAGCGACCTCTTTTTCTTGCACTCCGGCTTCTCTCGTGTGATAATATTTTTTATATATTGGCAGCAATTTGGTAGTTGCATCAATAAAAAAGGTCAATCCGAGTTTTTCAAAGAGTTCGTAGTAGAAATTGTTAAGTTTTTGTGATGACATTTATAGGTTTTTCATCTTACACCGTGTAAACGTAGGTTTACAGCAAAATGTTTTAATTGGAAGCCAATGAATGGCTCAAAGGTGGAGATTGTAGTTTCCTCACATCAGCATCAATTGTGTTTTTGAGTTGTCAAAATCTTCTTCGTCGCAATGGCCTTTTAGATCTTTTACCACCAGGGTTAGCCTGATTTACTTTTATGTTTTTCCCTTCGATAAATTTCCCGTTCAACGACTTGATCGCTTGGTCGGCTTCCGAGTTATTTGGCATCTCAACAAAACCAAACCCTTTTGATTTGTCGGTAAATCTGTCCATTATGATTTTAGCGCTTTCTACTTCGCCGAACTCATCGAACATTGCTTTTAAGCTATCCTCTTTAATTTTATAGGATAAATTGCCAACATAAATATTCATTGAAAAATCCTTTCTCTCATTCTTTATTATCACGTTTTTATGAGATCGGAAGCTGATGCGTGGAATAACTGTTTAAAGTCATTATAAAAACATAAAGGGCATTCCCTCCATATTAGAAGGAATGCCCTTTTTACTCAAAACATAAGGTTAAATCACAGTGACATTTGCAGCGGCAGGACCTTTTTGACCTTCCTCTATATCAAAGGAAACCCGGTCGCCTTCTTTGAGGGATTTAAAACCTTCTGCATTGATTGCTGAATGATGAACAAACACATCCGGTCCGTCTTCCTGCTCAATAAATCCGAACCCTTTTCGGTCGTTAAACCACTTAACAATTCCATTAGGCATAATAACATCCTCCTTTTTTAAAATTTTCAACGGCTCTAACTGGAGGATGCCACTTTAACAAATGGATGGTTCCTTCAGAACGAAACCGTCTTGCCAATTAAAGACGGGACTTTATTGATGAACAAAGGATAACCTTTGTTTTGACCGAAAGCAAGCTAATTATTGATCTTTTAATTGAAAGACTTGAAATTAAATAAATATTTACAAACCGGAGGGATAATCCACGATTTATCCACGGACCGTTAATGAGTTGCGCTGATCGGCAATCTGTAGACAAAGGGATGTTATCGCGCCTTGAATATCGGTTTTCGTTTTTCCATGAATGCCTGGCGACCCTCCTTGTAGTCGTCGCTTTCATAACAGGTGTCGATAAGCCTGTTGCACATTTCAAGATCCCGCGAAACGAGATCTTTTAATATTTCGCTTATTACAATTTTAGCCGCTCGAATCGTTAACGGTGCATTACCTGCAATATTTTCCACGTAGCCGTTTACATATTCTTCTAAGGATTCTTGAGGCACAACCCGGTTCACCAAGCCCATATCGTATGCTTCTCTGGCACTGAATTTTCGTGCCGTGTACAGAATTTCCTTGGCGTAAGCCGCACCCACGAGATCAACCAGCGTACGCAACACATCGTATCCATAGCCCAAACCCAGTTTTGCCGCAGGGATGGAAAATGTGGCACCATCCGATGCAATTCTAAGGTCGCAGCAAAGCGCCATGGCGAGCCCGCCACCGAAACAATAGCCATCGATCTTCACTACCGTGGGCTTTTCCGCCGTCGAAAGCGCGGCATATGCCGCTTTAACCTTGGTGTTATAATTCTCTATGGCTTTTTTCGTTCCTCGTTGCTTTTCAAATTGAGAAATATCGGCTCCGGCGGAAAACGCTTTACCGCCGGCACCGCTCACCACAATAACGCGAACACCATCATCGTGTGAGTAATCTTCAACGACTGTTCGTATGCCTTGCCACATCTCATACGAGATGGCATTAAATTTTTCCGGTTGGTTAAGGACCAGATGGCCGATACCAGATCCCTTGGAAACGAATATCTGGGGAGTTAAAGATAAGGATTGCATATGCTTTTGTTCGGAAGTCTATGCCTTGTAGCTAAATATTTGATAAGAATTCTCTTTATGGGTAGAATAAGGAAAAATTTAAAGTTATGCACGGCTTGTGGATGAATAACAACTTATAGTGCCATCGAGTGAAAATTGAAGATTTGCATCCAACTTCGGCAATTATGATCCAACTACCCTATGGTGGATATATTGTCAACAGGTGATTGTTATCAAAATCGGCTAAAATTCGGGAAATTAATACGAAGAGATCCAGCTTACCCGTATGTGAATTTTCCTAAAAGAAAGATAAAGAGGTCAGAGTCCCAAATCCTCATTCTCGACAAATTGCATGGCAAAAGGCCATAAGATTCGCATAATATTAGTAGCCATTTAAATGAACTAATGCGATTTATAAAATCATTCAAAAAACATAGCTTGGGATTTGCACTTTATGAACTTACGTCGATGCTGAAAATAAATGATTTATAACCTGTCAGCTCGGCGGACAGCCAGGGCGCTGCGGGTTCTGCTTTGTCACCCTCTCTGGGACCGATTTTCCGGGTTGAGTATCCAGCGGATTTATGGATAGGAAGGCTAAAATCCAAACGAACAGGCGAGTAGGACACCGGAGGGAATGAAAAAGAGGATACTTTAGATGTCATCCGTGGTAAGATCAAAGGCCAAGCTCCATACAAGATATCCCCTGTCAAGTATTTTGATTTACAACGGATTCATGGTCGTACATTATTTGCTTGGGGGGATCGGGATTATTATAGGATATAATTTTTCATCCTGAGCCGGCTAACTGTTCGGTGCACTCTATCTTGGTTTTCCGTTTCTGGCAATGTACATCATAATGCCGTTAAAAAGACTGCCAGAGCTGAAAATACACAGAACCACTTTGTAACCGAAATGTACTGTTTTCATAATTCCATTTTTTCCTCCTTTTGACGTTTGGTTTTCAAATAAAATGAAAACCCCTATATTGTTGACAAATTCAGATCCTACCAGTTGACTATTTTCTTTTTTTGCAGTGAATAACCCGAGCCCCATATGCTGCTACGGTGTATTAATTCAAAATTTAATGTTTCACAAGTCAAGCCCTTCTCTATATTGTCCAAAAAAAACTCAAACTCAAAAAGTTTTATTGATTTCTTCCTTAGTATCTAAATAATACTTTGAATTTGGGAGTAAAAAGACTCAAGATAGCCTTACAGGCGTTGAATCAGAAAAAGATACGCGGGGGGCGACTCAGTTTTTTAATCTCAACAAAAGTACTAAACAACCCACGTTTGTTTTGACTTGTATTCAAAGCGGACAAGTAGATAGCGCCTTTACTATAAAATCGATCGAGCCGATTTCGAGCCAATTCGATGATGGATCGGTAATGGTCAAGGGGGAATCGGTCTCCCATGAGAATATTTGCGGTGATTTCAATGTTAGGATAGCCACGATTAACTTCGAGCATCATCTCAAAGGCGTCTTCAATTTTTTGGATTTCCAACGGCTTTTGAATACGTGCCAAAGTGGCTTCATCCCCTGACTCGAGCCCGATGTTGATATATGTATAAAAAGGAATTTTATTAAGTGCCTCGAACAAACTGTTCCTAGCAGTTAGCAGAGAATCGACAACTTTTCGCCAATAATCTGATGAGGTTTTTCTGATTTGAGGCGTAGCGCATTCGAATCATTTCGTAAAATAAGAAACAAAAAGTTTCTTATTTTTAGAGGAAGGCCATTGGTTAGCAGCGCGCGAAGATCCACACGCGTTTGAGACCATGCTGCCAGGGCATTATGGATATTTTAACCGCAAAAGGATTATATTCCCAAACCGAATTGCTTGGGTATTGAAAAAACGGAAGATAGTATTCGCCGATTAAATAAAAGATCTCGTTGTACCCCCCGACCGAATAAAAAACCCAATCATTGGTATCGGTCCGCTTCAACCATTCGGCCGGATGGGGCCAATTTTGGCAAAGACCGCGAATGTGCTTAATTTCACCGTTTAAATTAAACTGCAACAGGTATTGAGGCGTTTTAATCTCGGAAAATATTCCGTACCGAATCGGATAGCTTACCTTTTCGAATCGGTTGGCCCCTTACTTATCCACAGTGATGTTAAAATTGTTCAGCTTATATGATTCCACATATAATTTCCGGCGTTAACGGTGACAATAGATTTGATGAAAAAGCTCCCATCGATTATTTGCGATCTTTAACTTCAATCTCCAAAACGATAGGGCTCCAGCCGCTGCTCCGCCTCTATAAAGTGCGATTTAGAATGATATTTTCGGAAAATGATCCAGTACATTAACCGTCAGGCTTTTTTCAATATCTTTAAATTCATATCCTCTACAATATGTTTAACCTCTTCCCTGTATTCTAACATATGAGGTATCTTGATATGCGCCCTTAATGCGTCTAGGCTCTCCCATTTTTCCAAAATAGTCACAACCAGTCCATCTTTGCTTTGTATCGCTATTCCGGATTCGACATCAACGGCCGGATAATACTCAATACATCCCCTCTCATTTAATACATTGGGCATATTGGCTTTGAATTTTTCAATAAACTCTCCGACACACCCTTCTTTTACCTTTATCGATGCGATTATATTGATCAAATCGACCCCCTTTCTTTATCAAAAGCATAGAAGTTAATTTAAAACCAACGGCAAATATTTTTTCGGTCAGGCTCGGAATCAAAAAGCCCGGTCTTCTTGATATGGCATATTATTTTTATAATTTCCACAACTAAACCCGCAAAATTTTTTCAGCAAACAGTCCGAGCTTCGAATCGTTCATTGACACACCAGCAAAAAAATTGCAGACTTCAATTGATCGTAAACAAAACTGAAAGAGTATCGAAGATGATCACCAACCAACCCGCCTTAAAATTCCAGCCGAGGTGCATGGCCACAACCCTGAGTACCGTATCCTTTCGGGATCCTCATCTCGCCTGCCGGACGATGCTGGCACATTTTCCTGAAGCACCCTGCGTGCCCAAGCTGAGCCTTTCGCTTCGCCGATATATTGACGGTATGCCTTGCCTGGTGATAGATCCTGAAAAAAAGCGTATCACCTATGATTTATCGATAACAAATCAACTTCAGACTTTTTACGAGCGATATATAGCTGAGGATCTTGAATACTTTGCCATTAATGCAAAGTACGCTCCCGGTTTTTACACTTTTCTCAAAACTCTGAAATTGGCACCGCCGGCTGATCTAAAAATGATTCATATTGGTCTTCCAGGACCTCTCACCTGGGGACTATCCCTGCTTGACCATGAAACCGGAAAACCTGTCTGGCATGATCATACCATGAGGGAGGTTTTGATAATTACTTTGACGATAAAGGCCAGATGGCAGAAAAAGAAAATAGAGGAGACACTTCCTGATATCCCAGTTCTTGTCAGTTTTGGTGAACCTTTGTTGGGCGCCATTGATTCGCCTTTTGGAAGCGTGTGCGTTGAGGAGGTTATCGACACTTTTGACGAACTGCTCAATGGTATCGATTGTGCGGCTGAGGTGCATTGCTGCTCGAACATGGATTGGGCCAAGCTGATGCAGACCAGAACGAATGTGATAAATTTTGATGCGTATCAGTTCGCTGACAAAATCGCTCTCTACCCTGCCCCATTGAGTGAGTTTATCAACCGTGGCGGTATGTTGGTCTGGGGAATCGTACCGGTCAACCCTGAAACATTGGCCGCTGAAAATTACGACAATTTACTTAATAAATTGGAGACCGGGGTCGATCGGCTGGTCAGGGGAGGCTTAGACCGGCGCTCATTGTTGGAGCAGAGTTTTATCACCCCTTGCTGCGATGCCGGGACCCTCACGCCGGACCAGACAATAAGAGCCTGGAGTCTGATCAAGAAAATTGCTCACACGATGAGAAACAAGTACCTCGGGGATTAAGGAGGAATAAGGGGGACTCTGTACCCAGGTCGGATGCTTCACCATCAATACGAACACGGAACGGAAAACTTCACATGACAGATCAAATTCAATCCCTGAAACAATTAAAACAACGCATGAATGCAGATCTTTTCGATCTGAGTGGCCGGGTGGCTGTTGTCACAGGTGGATCGAGCGGTATCGGAAAAGCCATGGCGGCCGGTCTGGCCCACTACGAGGCAAAGGTAGTCATCACCAGCAGTAACACCGAAAAATGTGAAGCCGCCGCAAAAGAATTGAAACAGATCGAGGCACAGGTGTTACCCCTCCCGGCTGATGTATCACAGCCGGACCAGGTAACGGCCGGTTGATCGCACCGTTAACGAGTGGGGGCGTCTGGACATCCTGATCAACAGTTCGGGTATCTACCAGGGTACTCCGGCAATGGAAATGACAGCGGAGGAGTGGAAAAGGGTGATGGCCGTTGACCTTGATGGTGCCTTCTTCTGTTGCCAGGCAGCCGGGAAAGTGATGGCTGAGGCGGGCCA
>PVBE010717307.1_pt1 | contig 30912 bp, 31 predicted proteins | sample 1631181 | NCBI WGS metagenome assembly PVBE01 (sample SAMN08397723, study PRJNA350692) | Marine metagenome, whole genome shotgun sequencing project. | isolation source: water | place: Pacific Ocean | collected 2012-04
GAGAATGAGGTGTGGGTCTACATCCCGAGGACTGTATCGACAGCAGACAAGGAGGTCCGCCACGGCCTCCCGGTATCGGGCCCGGCTTAACAAAATCATCGCCCGGGAAAAATAGGCATCGGAAAATGTCGGGCTAGCATTGATAGCGGAGGTAAAATCCCGAAAAGAAGCGTCGATAAGTTTGCGCGTCGGAACAGCCACGCCTTCCATTTTCCGCATCTTCAACGAAGAAAGCGCCCTATGGTAATAGGCTTGCGCGTACGTCGGATGGTATTTGAGCGATTCCGTGAACGACTCAATGGAATCTTCATACCGCCCCTCCGCCTTCGCCTTCACCCCTTCCAGAAAATATTCTTTCGCCACCTGAGGATCGAGCGTCGTTTCGGTAGAAGCGCATCCAAGAATAAAGAGAAGAATTAATAACGAACTTTGTCGAGCCACTTATCGCTCTCCGATTCAATGTCTTTTTGATCTATAATCTTGAGCTTCGCTTTTTCCACGTCGCTCAACTCTTCCAGTTCTGCCGTCGTATACGCCACGTAAGGAGTTATGAAAATCATCAATTCTCGTCGGTTTATATTCTCTTCTGTATATCGAAACAACCATCCGAGAAGAGGAATATCTCCCAGAATCGGTACTTTGGTTTTCGTTTTGTCGACCACTTCCCGAATCAACCCACCAATGACGACTGTCTGGCCATTGTGAACGGCAACGGTCGTTTCCGCAGAGTTAATCAGGAACGTCGGAGACGTTACTCCTTCCGTGATCTGGACACTTTCTGTGCTCGGAGCGATATCAGAAACTTCCGGTTTTACTTCCATCGTTACCAGGCCATCCGGATTAATATGAGGCGTTACCTCAAGAATAATTCCCACGTCTTCATATCGAACCGTATTCACGGTATTTCCGAGGGAGTTGATCGTGGTGTTGCTCACAATCGGAACCTGTTTCCCGATATTGATGTTCGCGGTTTGATTGTCGAGGACGAGAATACGGGGAGTGGCAAGGATTTTCAGTTTCCCTTCCTGCGCATACATATTCAGTGTGCCACCAAATTCATCCCCGGTGAGAGTATAGGTGAACCCTTGCGTTGCAATAGAAGAAAAGTTTGTGTCAAATCCGTATGTTCCCGGGTCCGCATCCCCTACGGACAATTGGTTTTCCCACCGACCTTCCACTCCAAATTTCATCGTGTCATCGAGGGTCACATCGGCAATTAACACCTTGATCAAGACCTGCGGTCGAAGTCGGTCCAAATTGGTTACAATATTCTGGATCGCCTCGTAGTTTCGGGGAGAGGTCCGGATCACAAGCGAATTCGTATCTTCATCCGCCTGCACATCAACATCCCCTTCCACCCCTCGTCGGGAACTTTCCTCTTCTATGGGGTCCTGTAGGTCCTCTTCCTGCTCCAGAGGGCCGAGATTCCCACCCCGGTTTCCCCCACTATTGCGGTTCCCTGAATTTCGATTTCCCGAATTTCGGGTAGATCCCGAATTACTGTTCCCGGTAGTTCGGCTCGAACTGCTCCTGGACCCCTGAAGAAGATCTCGAATCACTTCTGCTATATCGGGAGCATCGGCAAACCGAAGGGGAAGAACATACGTACTCGTACTTTCCGTCGGATTATGATCGAGCCGATCGACCACTTCATCCATGATCTTGATGTACTCGGGAGAAGCCTTGACAATCACGGCATTGGTCCGTTCATCACTGGTAATTTCAATCTCATCGTTGGGAGAAAGGCTGGTTCCCGAATTCCCAGAATTACCCATCATCTGCATAAACCGGCCGCCTCGACCCCCTCCCCCGCTCTGTTGGGTTCGACCTGCGGCTCGAGTTGTATTTACCTGAGGACGGAAGATATCCTGCAGGATCTTGGCCATTCCATCCGCATCGGCGTTCTGCAATTCGTATACTTTCACGACAAGCATATCGGAGATCTGCCGATCGAGGCTTCGTACCAGGTCATCAATCATCTCGAAGTTCCGTTCGCTCGCCGCCACAATCACCGCATTCGTTCGAACATCGGCGACCGCTTTCACTTCCCGGGAGGAGGCAACCGGTTCCTCTGGTTGTTGTTGTTGCCGCCCCCGGCCCATCCACCAGGGACTCTGCTGCCCTGACTTGTTGGAATCCCCTTCGGCAAACACCTCTTTCACAGCGGCGGCCACCTCTTCGGCATCCGCATACTGAAGTGGATAAAACTTCATCTTGATCAGCTCGGCCGATCCCTGATCCAGCTGTTCGACAAGAGCTTTGATGGTGGTCATGTTCTCTTCTGTTGCAACCGCTACGATGGAATTGGTCCTCGTATCGGCAATGATTCGAACCACATTTCCGGCCGTGCTTTTTGCCGTCGGGGAGGAACTGCCACCACCTCCTCCTCGACCACTACGGCCGCCACGGCCCCCTCCGCCGCCGAAAAAATCCATCCATCGGCCCATTCCCCCTCGACTGCTGCCACCGGAGGAAGTTTTCTCTTCCTTGAAAATTTCGGCCAGGATTTTACTCGTTTCCGTTGCATCCGCATTCTGAAGGGGGAAGACCCGGGTTTTGAGTTCTTCTACCGCTTCGACATCGATTACCTTGAGAATCAAGGCCGCTCGTCGGATTCCTTCTGACCGACCCGTAATGACCAAACTATTGGAATAGCTGTCGATCGAATAGGTCCCATCCGGAGCGATACAACCTTTGATCGTATCCCCCAATTCCTTTTGGACGGAAGCCACGTTGGCTCCCTTGAGAGGAATAATCTGGGTGATCACCTTATCGGTGGGAGCAATATTTTCGGGGTCCGATCCAAACCGAACCTCCAAATTCTTTTTCATCGCATCCTTCACCTTCATGATTTTGATCGTTTCCCCTTTTCGGGGCATACGGGGAGCATAGGGATTGAGCGTGGCAAGCCCATGCTGACGAAGAGCGGTATCCAGAAGAACCAGAGCCTGCTCCGGAGAGACCTCTCCATCACTGATCGCGGTGATGGTTCCCTTGGAGGGAGCGGTCGTATTTTCATAAACGTAATTCCAGCCGAGCTGCTCACAAACGTATTTTAAGACGGTCTCGACTCTTGCATCCCGGAAGTTGAAAGAGAGTTTTGGCTCTTCCGGTTCCTCCTGCCATCCCATAACCGTGGAAGGCAGGAACAGGAATGTCGCCAAGATCAATTGGATTTTGGTCCACTTCATGAGACCCCCTGAATTTGGTTTCATCTATTCGTACCCTTTCTTATCGGCGAAATCCGGCCTGTTTATTCCGGCTCTTCTTCCAATTCCACTTTCTTTCCATATTTTTCCCGCATCTTCGCGCGGAGTTTTTCAAGTCGACTTGATCTTCCTTCTGACGGTTTCGGAGAACTTTCTTCTTTCGTAGACGTGCTCCCCTCCAGAGTAGATCCATCGGTTCTTTGGATTTCGCTCCCGGTAAAGATCTCTTTTTCCTCTTCCCCCACACGAATAACCCCTTTTTCGAGGTCCGTTTTGATAATTTCCGCCCCTTGGACCTTTTCCCCCACTTTGCAGAAAGTCTCTTTCCCCGTGGCTGGATCGTGGATAAGAACGCGAAATCCTTCGGCATATCGCACAAATCCACGAACCACAGGATTGGGGGCCGCCTTTTTGGGGCGCGGTTTTTGGGGGGTCGTTTTTCTGGGAGCGCTCTTTTTGGGCTTCGGTTTGGCTGGAGAAAAGATGTTTCTCTCTTCGATAATTTTCAAGTCGTCATATTTCACCTGGGAAGGAACCCCTCCTTCCTGTACAGGAACCAGAAAAAATAAGATCCAAATCATCATCGGGACCCTCTTTTCCGGCGATTCGATTTCACTTCGACCGGGAAATATTCGATCGTGGATAGTTTCATATCCACCGCGAGCACATTTTCAGGGCGATCAAATCGACTTCGAAGAGCAAACCGGCGAACCCGTAAAAAATCGGATTCATTCTCCAGATTCACCAAAAATCGAATCCATTCCTGAATCCCAAAGTGGGCGTTTTTCACCTCAACCGAGGTTTCCAAAAAATCCCCCTTTTGTTCTTTTTGATTCAAGGGGGTGAGGGTGGGAAGCCGGGATTTACTTTTAATTGTTCGATCCATCAAACTTCGTACAAAAAGATCAAATTGATCTTTTTGTGTTTCCCGGTCTGGATCTTCGATCTCTTCGACAGTGGAATCCCATTCTGTTTCTATGACTGTTTGTCTCTTTAAGTACGACTTCTCCAGGTGCAGCGCCTTTTTGGTGGCCGAAATCTGACCGTCGAGTGTTTTCATATCATCTATCACCGGTTGAATCCCGATCAACCAGAGGAGGTAAACCCCACCCATTCCGACCGCGGCAAAAAGAAGTATCTTTTTTCTTCGTTCCATTACTTTGTACTCCTTACCAACACCGCTTTGACGCTGAAATCGTTTTGATAGGAGCCTTCTCCCCGTGGAATGAGCGGGCCCGGCTCTACATTCCGAAGGTAAGGCAACGCTTCCAATTCTTTCCGGAATGTGGCATACGATTTCCGGTCTCGTACCTTCCCCGTGACTGTAACACTTCCACTCTCCTCAAAAGTTGCGCTCACCAGGTAAAGATTTTCCGCCGAAACGGATGTTTGGTTCATCGCTTTTAATAATTCTCCCCAGGGAAAACGCCCTTCTTTTTGCCAGGTTCGCGCTAATTTCAGATTCGCGTCCATTCTTTTGAGATGGATCACTTTTGGTTTGATTTGTTTTAGTTCAGAGCGCAGTCCCGCCAACTCTGCCTCTCTATCGGAAACCAGTTTCAGGGAAAGAAAAAAGATTCCGGACAAGAGAACAGCTGCAATAATGGCAAGCCGGTGTTCTTTTTTCAGATGAAATTTTTTCTCTACCGCGGGGGGTTTTAAGAGGTTGGGAACGCCTCCTTTTCCCGCCAAACAAACTCCTACCGCGGAAGCCATGTTCATATCCCAGGATACACCCATCCCTAATGTGATAGCTCCATTGAGGCCAAGATCGTCCCATTTTGTCGGCATGATAATTTTCTCGACATCGGAACCTTTAGATCTCGCCTGGAAAGCCAAAACGCTTCGATCCACTTCTATTTTGATCGCTTCTTCCAACGTTTCTCCCCTGGGAATCGGTGCGGTTCGGGTAACGGAAAACTTTCCTTTACGGGAAATCAAAATTTCCGCTTGTTGGCCGGATTTCCCAATAATGGCAACCGGATCCGTTTCATCCGAAACGAGACGAGCCAAACCAAACGTACTTACCGTAACCGCATCAACCTTGAATCCCCCCTTTTCCAACTCTTCCAAAAGGGGATCGAGAACCTCATTGGGTACCGCGACAACTTGAACAGAAACTTTCCCTTTCTCTTCGTTTCCGATCGCAAAGGAACTTCGAATCTGGTGGGCATCGAGGGGAAATTCTCGTTCCATTTGAAAATGAACCATTTGGATGATTTCTTCCAGACTCCCCGAAGGAATCTGGAACTCTCTTAAAAGTGCCATTCCCCGGGGCACCACCAACGTTCCATGACGATAAGAAGAAGGAATTTGAGAAAGGGAAGCGGCAAGATCTCCTGGGGTGCGTACGATACTCTCGGCATGGACAATCTCCGCACTCTTGCCGGTCGACTTCGAAACGACCAACACCAGGTTTGTTTCTGATATCTCAAGCGCAATAAAGATCATGGGCTTTCTGGTTTCTCCCATGGGTTATAGGGAAATCCCTGGCGACTGATATCCTTAAAATAGATCGGCCTTGGAGGGTCCTGAAGTTTGTCATATATCGCAAGAATTCTTTTAAAAGCAAACGGCGATTCTTCTTCTGTCACGGAAGATCCTTCCAATCGATCTCCAATACGACCCACCACATCGATCCGAAATTGATACGAACGAGTTGTGATCTGGTTAGCGATCATTTTCAATAGTTGTTTCTTCATTTCTTCATCGAGTGAAACGTCCAAAAGCCACCCTATATTGGACAAGTTAACCTCTTCCTGGGATCGGTACGCCAACATGGCTTCTATCATTTCCTCTTCCATGCCCGGCAAAGTCTGAAGTACCTGTTTGGGGGCCGTATTTATATTGATTTGACCCCCAATGGGAACAGGAATGACCGTCACCCGATCCACTATTTGTTTAAAGTTCTGAGTTGTAACACCTTGAACATCAAGCAGATAACCAACACTCATATAAGGACCGGAAGTCCGGATGGAGTTGATGGTCGAAGAAGAAAGGACGTCACTCAAACCATTTTCCAGGTCCGCCTCTGGACTGTTAATATTGAGCCGTTCCGAACCATTTGCCTGAACATTTTTATCGACACTATAAACGGTGATAAAATTCGCAAATCCAAAATCGAGTTCCCCATCTTCATCCTCATCTTCTCCCGGATCGAGAATCCCGTTTTGATTCCGGTCTTCCCCCCAAAACAGCTCAGAGGTCACCCCTTTGACAAAAAGAAGCTCTTCCCCCGTTTCAAAGAATGAGTTTTTACAGGAATACGGAGGATCCAAGGTCATATAGTAATCCTCTTCCGCCCCCGAAGGTTCCGGTTCACTGTTTTCATCACGCCAGTCAATAATGGAATCGGCGATTTCTTCCGACATTTCCGGAAGAGCTAAAAGAGAATCTTTTTCCGCGGTGTTTATATTGAGGCGGGCTGCTTCATCAGACATCCCCCAATACATTTGATTTTCTGAATAGACTGGATGAATAAGAGTAAAAACCCCTTCTCCCAACTCAACCTCATACCACTCGTCTTCTTCCTGTGCCCAGACATCTTCCAACGTTTGTTTCGTTTCTTGATCATTATTGAGAACCACAATTGCTTTTTCGTATCCAGAAAGGGCTAATTGCTCCGCCTTTTTCCGTGCTGCAAATCCATCCGCCAGAGATGTTTCCGCCGCTGTTTCCAAAAGAAGGGAGTAGAGCATGAGAATCAACAGCATAGAGATCCAGAGAACAACAATAAGTGCGATGCCCTTTTGTTTTCTGGATTTATTCATTCCGTAGCCCCGGTAAGGGTCGAGGTTTCTGCCGCCACAGGTAAAAATATTTTTCCGGTAAACGATTGGATGTCGTCTTCGGATCCAGGAACGAGGATAAAAAGCGTTACCTCAATGGCCCGGGGGAGAGTCAGACTCAAAGTGGAATCCCAGCTTTCCTGCCAATCGCTGCCGTCATAATATCGTAATCCAAAAAAGACAACATTGGGTCCGATCTCCTGTGCTTCTTCCTCTTCCTCCTCCACCTCGATCGCAGAAAGAAGGTCGCTGTTTTTAATACGAACAAGCCCTTTTTGGGCTATATCCTCTTCTTCTCCTATGAGGTAGTACCGGGTAAGACCCAGATCAGATTCCGGTGCGGAAGAAGAGACCGTTTCCCGATTTATGGCGAGAAACCGAACTTCATCCAGGGGCTCCTCTTCCGTTCCCTCATTGGTTCCGAGAAACTGATAAACGGTCGATTCAGAATAAGATCCCACGCCTACCGTACCCTGAAGATCCCGCCGAAATGTTTCCAAAACAAACCGGACCTCCTGTTGAACCGCGGAAACTTTTTGCGCATCCGAAGAAAGCGACTGTCCACTGTCAAACAAAGCATACGCCGCACTCATGACAAGGGAAAAAAGAACCATGGCAACAATGAGTTCTAAAAGAGTAAACCCCCGCTTCATGGCCCTTCTCCCGGGCGCTCCCGAATAAGGCGATGCAATACGTAAGAGCGGTCCTCTTCCCCCTCTTTGTAAAATATAGATACGGAAACAGAATATAACCCTTCGTTTTCTTCATCCGCATCCGTTTCTATTTCATAACGAAAGTTCTCGTACTCTTCGAAATCTCCGGAATCCCCCTGCATCAGGGATATTTCACCCGTTTCCAGTTCTGATATTTTCATATCCGCAAGCATGACCGCGAGTGATTCCTGAGCGGCTTCTCCCGTGGCCCGACCACTCCATGTAAACCCTTGCGCCACCACCGCAAGGACCGTTCCCAGAATCACAAGTGTGACCAGAACTTCCAACAAGGTAAATCCCCGCTTCATTCTTCTTCCTCGACAAAGACCACTCTTCCGGTGGCCGCCGAAATTTCAAGGATACGGGAATCTCCATCTTCATTTGTAAGGACCAGCCGGGCGGCTTCAGAAAGTGACCCATCGGCTTGAAATTCCAAAAGAAATTCTTCCGGCTCTTCCCCCCCTACAAACCCTTCTAATTCGGAAAATCCAACACCTTCCGGAAGCGTTGTTGTTACCCAATTGGGCCCCACAGGAAAAAACTCATCCGGTTCGGAAAAGGGTTTCGGCTCTTTCACAAGCCTCCATGTTCTTTTTTCCTGATCTACAATAAATCGCGTTCGGAACCCGTATGTGGCCGCTTCGTTTCGCCCAATATGGAGGGCCGCATAAACCTGATTTGCCCCGGATCGAATCTGGGCATCGGGAAGCCCTGCTGCAAGATACGGGACGGTGATCCCGGCTATGATAAAGAGCAGAACCATCACCATGATCAGTTCAAGAAGCGTGACACCCGAACGACAATTAATCGATGGTCTCATGGGGATAAATATCATCCTCCGTATCCGGCTGACCATCTGGACCTACGGAGAAAATGTCTGGCCAGGTATTTCCCCGATCGCTCGGATACCGATATTGAAATTCATAATCCCAGGGATCTAAAGGGACGATTTCCGCTTTCATGTAGGGGCCCTTCCAGTTATCCGGGTTATTCAAACTGGGAGAGGGAACCAAAAGAGCCTCTAGCCCTTCCTCGGTACTCGGATATGTTTTGCAATGCATTTTGTACCGTTCCATCGCATTACTGAATTCTTTGACTTGCGTGCGGGCCGACTCCAGTCGGGCATCATCCGCTCCCCCGATAATATTGGGGACAACAATGGCTGCAAGAATGCCGATGATGACAACCACAAGCAGCAATTCAATTAATGTAAAACCGGCCTGGGTCGAGATTCGATTTCTTCTATTCATAGTTCCCTCCTGAATTTATTTAACCATGCTGGAAAGGGTGAATACCGGCAACAACATGGAAATAACGATAAATCCGACCACGCATGCCATAAAAAGCAAGAGCGCCGGTTCAAAAAGACTGACAAACGTTCGGACAGAACGATCCACCTGGACATCGTATGTATCTGCAATATTGACAAGAACTTCATCAAGATTTCCCCCTTCTTCTCCCACCGCGATCATATCAATGACCATTCTGGGAAACGTGTGGGATTGACGAAGAAGTTCCGCAAGGGTTTTCCCCTGTTTCACCCCAATGGAGGCTTCATCAATATCCGCCATTAGAACCACATTTACCATCGCCTCTTTGGCAATCTGTAATGCCGAAAGAATGGGAACCCCACTTCGAAGAAGAGTTCCCAATGTCCGGGTGAATCGGGATATGGCGTTTTTTCGGACAATATCTCCAAAGAGAGGGATTTGAAGAAGCGTCTGATCAATCCAGGCTCGCCCTTTATCCGTTTCGGTAAATCTTTTGGCCCCGGCAATCAAAGCAAGAGTCCCGGCCAGGAACGCAAACCAATAATCCTTCAGGAAATAGGAGATCGCCATGACAATTTGCGTGGGAAGAGGTAAATTCCCTCCCATCTTGTCAAAAATTTCACTGAATCTGGGAATGAAAAAGACCATGAGAAAAGTGATCGCGAGAAACCCGATGGTCATCAGCAATGTCGGGTACGCAAGAGCCGCCTTTATTCTACTTTTCAACTCCTCATCTTTTTCGATAAAACCGGCGAGTCGATGAAGAACCTCTTCCAGAAACCCTCCTGTTTCCCCGGCTTTCACCATACTGACATACAGCGTTCCAAAAATAGTTGGGTGTTTGGCAAACGCTTCGTGGAAGGTCTTTCCGGCCAGCACTTCTTTATGGACATCCCCAAGAATATCACATAACTGTTGGTTGGAGGTCTGTTCGCGAAGAGTCATAAGCGCCCGATCAATAGAAACCCCCGCTTTCAGCAAATCTCCCAATTGCCGGGTAAAAAGCGCGATATCACTTTTCCGAACCTTTCGGGAGATTCTTTTGGGGGCCGCATCCGAAAGAGTTTTTCCTTCAACAGAAACGTCCATCGGAAACATTCCCATCCGGCCCAGGGAATCGATCGCATTTTTCTCGGTCTCCGCCTGAAGGGTTCCCGAAACAACATTTCCATCTTCCGATTTCGCTTTGTATGAAAATTGCGGCATAAATATTCTCTAGAACTTATCCGCCTTGGTGATCCGGACAATCTCTTCGGGGGTGGTTATTCCACTACGGACACAATCCCACCCCTGCTCTCGTAAGGAAACCATCCCCTTTTCAATGCAATATTTCTTGATTCGATTCGCCCCTTCACGATGCAGGATCATGTCCCGAATTTTGTCATCCACCACAACCAATTCGAAAACCCCCTGCCGCCCTGAATACCCTGTTCCCCGGCAATGATCACACCCTTTTCCAGATCGGTATGTTTTGATGTCCTCGGGAACGATCCCTTCCTCATGGTCGGCCAGGGGAATGGGATGTTCTTCCGAACAACGAACACATACTTTTCGAACCAATCTTTGGGCCATCAGACCTTCCACAGTACTGGCCACAAGAAAAGGCTCTACTCCCATATCGATCAAACGGGTAATGGCACTCGGAGCATCATTCGTATGCAACGTGGAAAAAACCAAATGACCCGTCAAAGCGGCTTGAACCGCAATTTCGGAGGTTTCCAAATCCCGAATTTCCCCAATCATGATAATGTCCGGATCGTGCCGAAGGATCGCACGCAAACCACTGGCAAAGGTAAGTCCGACCTTGGGATTGATTTGGATCTGTTTGATTCCGCTTAACTGGTATTCAACAGGGTCTTCTACCGTAATAATTTTATCTTCTGTCGAGTTAATCTTATCCAGACCCGCATACAAACTGGTTGTCTTTCCGCTCCCCGTAGGTCCCGTAACCAGGAAGATTCCATGAGGTTCTTTAAGAAGAGAATGGAATTGTTGTAACACCTTGGGAGGCATTCCCAATTGTTCCAACGTAATGTCCATATTGGCTCGATCGAGAAGACGAAGACAGATTCCTTCTCCCCATACATTGGGAATGATCGAAACACGAACATCGATTTCTTTGCCAAGCATTTTTAATTTAATTCGGCCATCCTGAGGCAGGCGTCGCTCGGCAATGTTCAAATTCGACATGATTTTAATACGAGAAATAATCGCACTTTGAAATCGACTTACTTCAGAAGGAACGGGAACCCGATGAAGAACACCATCTATTCGATACCGAATTCGAAGTTCTTCTTCCATGGGTTCGATATGAATATCACTGGCTCGGTCCCGAACCGCTTCCGTGAGAACCTGGTTTACAAACTTGACGAGGCCGGCGTCCTCGGCCATTTTGACGAGTTCTTCTCCAAAATCGTCTTCCTCCCGGACGACTTGGATCTCATCCCGCGAGGCACCGACCATGTTGTCGACTTCTTCCGCGCCCACTCCATAATGCTTTTTAATTAACCGATCGATCTCACTCGGTCGGGCAACGACGGCGGTCACTTCGGTTTTGAGAAGAAGTCGTAATTCGTCGAGAACTTCCAGGTCCAGAGGATCTGCAATGGCAATCCTTACGGTTCCATTATGATCATCCAAAGGGAGGATTCTTCTTCGGAAGATCGTCTTGACGTTGACCTTGGAGAGAAGTTCGGAATCTGGATCAAGTTCTGTAATTTCCAGAAAGGGCAGTTGGGCTTGTTCTGCCAGACAACGAAAGACATCGTCCTCCTCGGCCAAGCCGAGGCGGACAATCGCCTCCCCTACTCTTTCAGAAGGATCTTTTTCCTGAAGAACACGGTCCAACTCTTCCCGAGATAACTTTCCTTTTTGAACGAGGACTTCCCCGATGACCATATTGCTCCTGCCACAAAAACCGCTCTTGGAACACACCAGACCCGGGAAAGTTCCGGTTCCTATTTCAAGACGCCATGCCGAACCAGAACCGCCTCTTGACGGTATGTAACTATTTCGGCCAACTCTTTCCTGAGGGTGGAGAGGGTTTTTTCATGAGTCCGGCGCGTCGTACGCATTTCTTGAAGCCGAACATCGATCGCGTCTTCTCCCAAATCGCTTTCAACGACCTCTCGAACATCCTGTCTCATTTTTCGGAGATATTCATTGAGAGTTCGATCCGCATTCATTGTTTCACTGATGATTTCCGATATTGCAGCTCTTTCTTCCTTATTTTCGATTTCCAGATCATTCATAATGCGTTCCAGTCTCTGTTCCGGCGAATTTCGACGTGAGCTTCTTTCTCCAGAATCGCGCCGGTTCCCTCCAAACTGGGACCTGTTTTGGAGCAACTCCTCGTATTTCTCCTTTTGTTCCGGAGTAAGATGTTCCTGAACTTTGGTTGTCAGTTCGTCCATTCTTTCGCGGAATTTTTGCATTTCTTCCCGCCAATCCATTCCCTGGAATCCCTGCTCACGGAGTTCTGCAAATCGTTCTTCTGCTGATTTCCGGAAGGTGGAAAGAATTTCATTAATTTCCTCGGATTGCTCTTCTGTTAAACCCAAAGATTCCTTCAATTGGTCAATTTGGGGTCCCATAAAACGTTCCATCCAGTTTCCACCACCGCCGCGCCGGCCTTCGCTCTGGGTTCTTCCACCCTCACCCTGCCGAAGGTCTTTGTACCCTTGTTTCTGATCTTCGGTTAAAACCTCCCCCACTTTTCCTTCCACTTCCTTATATATATCCGTGATGGATTTCGTCTGTTCCGAAGACAATTCCAATCTTCGAGTCAGTTGATCGATCCAGCCTTTTGTAATCGGATCTAAATCCACATCCTGGGCGCAAACAGGAAGGCAAAGAAAAGCAAACATCGCAACCGTTTTCATGATGGATCTCCAATATATGGTTTTAAAGATACAGCCGTTTTTTGAAGGGATTCTGACCAAATATTTCCGGCGAGAATGACTACCGTTCCCTTCATTTCCAATATGAAGGCGGACCCGATTCCCAAAGAAATTTTTCTCGTGAAGATACCTTTCCCTTCCTTTGATTTTGGGAAAAGGGTTTTCATCATTTTCCAAACGGGATTTTCATTGGAAAATTGAAGAAGAGAAAAAAGCGCAATTCCATCACTGTAGATGGAGTAAACAATTTCTACGTTAATCGGCCCCGTATTAATTTTCATCCGGATCGCGTCGGTTAAAACAAAACCGGCCGGTACAACCTCAGGGATCCATACCGGGAAACTGAAGGCAGGGTTTTGTTGGAAAGAGATCTTTTCTTGCGTGATGGACCCCCATCGAGATTGGTCACTTCTGTTTTTATGAGTTCGGCCTCGATAGACGCCGGGCAGGAATCGTATTGAATCAAATTTCTTTTCATAGGCCATTTCCCCTTTAGATCCAATAACCGCGAATCGGAGGGGAAATGAATTTTCTTTATCCGAGACCAGAAGATACGAGGGTCGGTCTTCATATCGAGGGGTTATCCGAATCAATTGCCCGTTACGACCCCCAACAATGACGTCCTCTCCACAATGAATTCGATAATTATTTACAATTCGGCTTGGGTCCTGAAGTCGTGCACGACGAAAACTCCCCGGTTGAAAAAGGGAGGCCATTCCGCCGCCCATTCGTTTTTTCCCATGCCGGGGTCGGGGGTTCCCCCCCTGTAGATCCAAAAGGTGAATTTGTCGTTCGGATCCACTTCGATAAACTTCCATCCGGGTAATATATTCCGTTCCCTGCCTTTTCGTTTTAACGGTGCTTATCCCTTCGAATGCTTTTTCGCGCCGACTGTTTCGAATTGATTCCAAAAGAGCTGCTTTTTTTCTTAGCCCTTCTCTTCTTTCCGCTTTATTTGAAAGGAGCCCATAGGTCATTCCGCTCGTTCCAAAAAGAATGAGGAAAGAGAGCGTGTGAAAGAGGAAAGACCGATTCATCATCGATCCCTCCTATACGGGAAAGGAATCATGGTGTTGGCAAGAGCTTGTTTCGAATCTTCCTGATCATACCCAGGAACAAAACCGACAAGGGATCGAGACGTTTCTGGAGAAACTTCTACGATATTCAATTGGAGGTTTTTTTCGTTTTTCATTGTCACCGGCCTTTGGCTAACCAGATATCCCATTACCCCCAACAGGAGAGCGGCGGCTATTCCGATCCAGGAAACAATTCTGAATCGAGGAATGGTTGTCGTACATTCAATACGATTTTGAATCTGATCCCAAAGGTGGAGCGGAGGTTCTGGAATTCTTGCTGTAGAAAGAAGGTTTCCTTCCCGTTTCACTTGATCGAGAAGTTCAAAACAAGCGGAACAGGATTCTAAGTGGTTTTTCGATTCCTTTGTTTGAGAATCGAAAATCTCTTTTTGAAACTGTTCACAATTCATTCTATACATCCTTCGTTTCGAGCGAGATCCCCTTTAACAGGGGTCGCAACGTTTCGTGCGCCAAGAATAACCTGGATTTGACTGTTCCTAACGAGATTTCCAGTAAATCCGCCATTTCGTCGTAAGAAAGTCCTTCTAAATATCGCAAACTGACGATGGCCCGTAATTTGGGAGATAAAATCTGTATCGCTCGATGAATCTCTTCATCTACCGGGAGCCCTTCTTTCGTTCCTCCAGAAGGGCGTATCCCCTCCTTTTCGATTTTTTCCCGAATCCGAGTATGACGCCGGATCTCATTTGCGCGGTTAATTGCATGGTTTACAGCGACTCGAAAAAGCCAGGTCGACAATTTGCTTTCAAATTTGAAAGAGCGCAGCTGGTTATAAATCTTGAGAAAGACTTCTGAGGTCAAATCCGCGGCCTGTTCTTCTTCTCCCACGATTCGGTAAGAAGAGGCAAAGACCTTTCGATGATACTTTTCGTATATCTTTCGAAACGCTTCTGGATTTCCAGAAACATGCTCCCGGACAAGATCCCAGTCGTTCTCCTTCGATTTATCTACAATTTCCGACAAGCGGACTCCCCGATAGGTTCGTGGAAAAATGCAGCCCCAGAATAAACTTGATACGGTCTATGTACCCGATTTGAGAGCTTTCGTATCCCCAACTATAGGAAAAGGATCAATTTCTACCGCATAAAAAGGGCTCATAAAGCCGATGGAGTGAATGGGGAAGGAAACCTAATGAATCAGAATACGGGAGAAGATCTGGAAGTTCTTGTTTTAGAACGGGTTAGGGAAGACCTGCAGGATATTTCCGAATTCTTTTCGAATTTGGGATTTCTTGTTCATTCCCCCCCTCCCATAGATCCAGCACGATATTTCGTTCGGACCCCTGTGGATCTTCTCGTATTAAATCTTCATTATGAAAATCTTGATCCTTATCCCGTTATTGCCCTCGCTCGAAAAAAAAAGATACCGACTATTATTGTCTCCCGATCTTTCCATCAAGAAGAGGCGAGAACGGCTTGTCGCTTGGGAGCCCATACCGTCTGGGACCTTCCTCTTGATCGAGATCGATTTTTTATCACCCTGCGTGAATATTTCCCAAAAATTCAAATTCCATCAAAAACCATCTTGATCATTGATGATGTAGAAGAAACGCGATCCGTATTTTCACATACACTTAAAAATGGAAATTTCCATACTTTGGAGGCTTCAACGGGGAAAGAAGGCTTATCCATAGCGGAAGAAAAAGAGGTGGACCTGGTCATTCTGGATATCGGTCTCCCCGATATAAGTGGAAAGCAACTTCTTCATCAGATTCGGACAAACCCGAAAACCGCCTCTCTTCCGGTCCTTATCTGTACCGTAAGGGGAAAAGAAGAAATACTGCCACAGAATGAATATTCCATACAAAAACCCATATCGCCAAACCAGTTATTGGACCAGGTGGCACAATTCTTTCCTCAACCTTCTCGGAAATATTGAGTGGATACGGCAGCTCGAAAACGGGGAGCTTATTTCACACCGAAACCAGGGAAGAACAAGAATAGAAAAATCAATTCCTCAACCTTCCCCTTTCTACTCTGAAAGAGGTTCGATTCGTTGCGGAAATTCTAAGAGACAAACGCCTTGGTTTTAGATCCGCTTCTGAAGGCTGCGAATAGGTTTTACTCGTTCTCTTTTCCCCTTTCCTGCGGCGGCTTTCTTTGCGGTCTCCCGCTTGATCAAAAAGCATGAAATCGAGTATCCAACGGAGGCAAAAAGGGGTCAAATGATTGAAAATACGGCCCCGTAAGAAAAAAATTAAAAAAAGTTTTTACGGTAAAATAGTGCCAATTTTTATGTATCTACTTTCGCAATCATTCTTTTTCATAACTTTTAATATTTTTCCCACTCTCTGTTTTGCCTTTTTCTAGGCTCCTGCCGTCGTGTCAAGTTTTGCTTTCCAAAACTGCAACCCATACTTATTCATTCTCTCCTTTTCCTATTATTCATTCTGTACGGGATCAAAGTAAGTTCTTCCCAAGAAGAATTTGACTTCGAAAAGTTCATGGATAGAATACTCAAGCTCATCAGCTCAAGGAATCTTCAATGGGGGAAGAATTCCTTCCACAGTTGCTGCTGAGAGTAGGTTGTTCCAAAAGGTCTTTATTTAAGACCTGGGGTGAGAGGGTTCATGGCCCGATTAATGATAGAATCTGGAGGGGGGAGGCGGGAAATCGCATTGTCCGGGATCATAACGATCGGACGGCAAAACGAAGCCTCTATCTATATCGATGATCCACAATCGTCTCGGTCCCATGCTCGATTATATCATGATGGTAAATATTGGGTTTTAGAGGACTTAGAGAGCCGTTCTGGAACCTTTTTGAATGGGGAAAAGATCGTTTCTCCGCAAAATCTGAAATCAGAAGATTCTTTTACTATTGGATCTTCCCATTTTTATTTCTTTCCAGATCCCACGGAAAATCGAAATGAAGGAAAATGGGTTCGGAAACAAGGAAGTCTACAGTTCCCTATAAAACTTCAATTGTATTTTGTCCTTTTTGCGATCGGTATCGTATCCACGTTTGGATTCCATTTTGCTTTTCTCTGGGTCTTCGATAACTATCTATAATGACCGTCCAAGATCAAATTAGAACTCATTTAGAAGAGAATTTAGACCACCAGGTTTACGACACCTGGTGCCAATCTCTCGAATTAAACAACAAAGGGGAAAATCTCTGGCATATCCCTGCTCCAAACCCCTTTTACCGGGATTGGCTTGAAAAAGAATTACGTCGACCTTTAGAGGACGCCTTTAAACAACTTTTCGGCCAGATTCCTACTCTGGTCTTCAAAGTGGAAGAAGGAAAGGGTTCCCCACAGAAAACCTTTACCAAAACAGAAACACCCTCCTTCCAAAAGATCCCTGTCTTGAAAAAATTACCGGCCGCATCTGAACCACCGCGTACACCACCCCCAACTCCTCCCATTCGGGAGGAAGGAAAGCAAACAACATTGAACGGAAAATATACTTTCCGTTCATACGTTGTTGGTCCTTCCAATCGATTTGCTCATGCCGCTACTTTAGCCGTCAGTGAAAACCTGGGAACTTTATACAATCCGCTTTTCATTCATGGTGGTGTGGGACTTGGAAAAACCCACCTGCTTCAGTCCCTCTGCCATGCTGTTTTGGAAGAAAACCCCTACACAAAGATCATATATTTATCCTGTGAAAACTTCGTGAATGATTATATTGCCGCCGTTCGGGGAGGTGGATTAAACGAATTTCGAAGACGATATCGAAATGCGGATCTCCTTGTCGTAGATGACGTGCACTTTTTAGTTGGAAAGGAAGCCAGCCAGGAAGAGTTTTTCCATACGTTTAATACGTTGCACATTTCACAAAGACAAATTGTTCTTTCCAGTGATCAACCGGCACATGACATCCCCACCTTAAAAGATCACCTTCTTTCCCGATTTGCCTCTGGATTAGAAGCGCGGATTGACGCGCCTACATTTGAAACTCGCCTCTCTATTTTAACAGACCGCGCGAAAGCCCAGGGAAAAGACCTTCCAGGAGAAGTCTTGACGTACATTGCCTCTACAATTCAAAACAATGTTCGAGAATTAGAAGGAGCCGTAACGAAAGTAGTTGGTTTATCTGCTCTATCGAACAGGCCTTTAACCCTGGAATTAGCGCAGGAAGCTCTTCGAGAATCCGTTACTCCTCGAATTTCGACCGTCACTTTAGGACGTATTCAAGAAACGGTAGCCCAGTATTATCGAATAAAAGTTTCGGATTTCCGATCTCGAACATGGAGAAAATCAACTTCACTTCCTCGGCAAATATGCATCTATTTATGTCGAAAAAATACTTCCCACTCTCTCGCTGAAATTGGAGAGGCTTTTGCCGGCAAGGATCACAGTACGATTATCTACTCTGTCAAAAAAGTAGAAAAACTAATGTCCAAAGATCTGGCGGTCCGAACTGATGTGGAAAGGCTTTCTCGAGAGCTTCAAGGGTAAACTCTCTTTTCCCCCCTCCTTACCTTAACCTTCCCCCATATCTCCAAAAAATGACCCCCTAACATTCTGTTTTTGTTAGGGCGAACAACCTTTCCACTTTCGTATAAAGAATGTGGATAAAAACAGAAAAGCCCGATTTTTAACCACTTTCCCGAAACATCTCGACACTGTTTTTACAAACTATCACTATATTTCAACGTGTGTTAAATTTTTAACCTGTTTGGTTTCAGGGGTTTGGGTTTTTTATCCACACCCCCTCCACAATTTTAAGGCCCTATAAGAATAAGAATAGGTTTAAAGAGTATTTAAACCTTATATACCCCTATAGACCTAAGGTTTACATTTTTGACATGCTTTTTTTCCTGTATCTCTCGCATGCCATTTGCTTTCAAAGTAAACCTTGGAGGCTTCGTCTAATTTGTGGGCCGTTGCACAATAAGACAAATGAAAAAGACGTGATTTGGAAGAAGAGACATACTCTCCTAAAGCGCCTTTGGACATGTATTCATCTATGGGAAGATCAAAGGCCACAACAGTTTGGTGTTTATCTTCGAAAACCTGAAGAAAACGGTGTAAACCGAGTTTTTTGAGTACTAAATCAGCTTCTGCGGAAAGGCCGAAAAATTTTAGATCGCCCCCTCTGGCTCTACTTTCATCCACATAAGAAATAAAGCAGGAAAAACCGCGGCTATCCAAATATGCGAGTTCTGTGGCGTCTATCGCTACGCGAGCAAAACCTCGGTTCATTAATTTTTCGAGCACTTTCGTTAAAGGTTCGGCCGTTTTGTCATCTAGACGACCTTTCAAAGAGAGAAGAGCTATCCCTCCCTCATCTCTAAGATCTATTTTGAATTTATGACTGGTTCCTCGCAGTAACTTTTGTTCCTGGAGAATATCTCTGATCGTTAATCTGTCTAAGAGTTTCCTTTCTGCGAGTATAATCCCTATTTTTCTCGGGTTTTTTCCGGCATCTATTTCCGCTTTTTGGACGGCCAAAGCTTCGTCTACGGCACGAACATTAGAAGCGCTTTTTCGAACGAGAATTTCCCCAAATCGATGGTATTTGTTGTCTGTTTTTTTACCCACAATAGATCCTCCTGGAGTCATTATACACCACGAAAAGGCTTTTCGAGTAAACGACTCTACAATTCGGTGATTAAAAAAGTTTGAAATGCTTTGAGGGTGAGCTCGGATGACTTGATTATGCTTTTGGGTAGATTTGCCTTTTGAATGGTTTTCTCTAAAAAGGTGGTTTCATTCCATTTATATTCTGTTGCAACATGAGGGAGAAGTACACCTCTCTTTCCATAAGCCTCTACAATAAGACCATGCTTCCCGACAATGATCTCTTCTTTAGAGATCGGTTCCGGAGGGGAGAGAATAGAAATTTCAATTTTAAATGGGTCTTCTGTTTTGAGGAGTGGGAATCGATAATCTTTGCACGCAGCTGCAATGGACATGTCTCTTGCGGATTTCCATAAAGGATCTATGGCGTCGAGTTGGCCTATACAACCTCGTAAGTCTCCTTCTGTTCGGAGAGTAACAAAGGTCGCTTTTTTTTCGAGGAGGGGTTGGGAAGGGTTTAGTAAAGAAGGAACGGTTACACGCTCCATGGCGGCCTTTACGCATGTTCGGACATAGGCCAGGAGCGTGTCACAATCCTCTCGACGTACCTCAAAACGAGGATTTCTATTTTGTATTGGGATTCTCAACAGCCGGAGGAAGAATATAGATTTCTACCCGGCGATTTTTCTTTTTATTGGAGGCTCTGTTGTCATTGGGAGCGACAGGAAGGTTGTTCCCCCAGCTTTCAATGAACATGTTGTTTCCGGTCAATCCGAACTTCCGCAGGGTCATATACACTACCGTAGCGCGAATAGCTCCGAGCTCGACGTTACTATCGGTGTGTAGTTTCCTTTTTGTTGTGGCTTTGGCGATGGGATCCCGATCGGTATGACCGACGATTCTAAAACCGACCTCTTTTCCCTTGTAGGTCTGGCAGAAGGTCTTTAATACCGCTTCCCCTTTTTTGCTTATTGTCCAGCTTCCAGAAGAAAATAGAAGGTCTCCCGCCATCGTCCATTTTCCTGTTTTTGGATCATATTGAACATCGGCAGTCCCAATTTCCATTCCTTGAAGAGTTCTTAAAAGTGCGGTTCTTAGGTTTTCAAGCATGGAGGCTTCGGTGGTGTCGACAAGGACTTGATCTTTCAGAGATTCATACGCTTGACGGTACTTTCGGAGGTCAGCCGCCTCTTTTTCGAGTTGATCGGTGTACGTTTTTAAGGCCATCACATCACGATTATATTCTTCCCGAGTGACATGATTACTACACCCCAGAGATGCTACGGTAAAAACAGCCGTTAAGGCTACGAATGAGATTGAACGAATAGACATGGGTACCCCCTCTCCAAAACAGAAATGGTCTCTCTCTCCTACGATTGCGACTCTCTGCCGCAACCACTTCCATATAATTTATATAATGTAAAGTGTTTAAGTCAAGGGGAAAACGCACGCTCAGATCAGAGCGAGAATAGACTAATTTCCTTATTGAACCGGTTTCGGAGCCATATCCGAAATTGTAAAACTAGGCCCGGAATAGACCTCAGCCGGGTAGTTCAACATGGGGTTTTCGGAGGAGTCTTTGAAGGGAGGTTCTTTCCTTTCGGGATATTCATTTTTGTGAAAGGTTGTCCATTCGGAATCAGCCCAGAAGTACTCCGTAAGGACCCAGGTAGAAATGTCCCCGGTAATTCCCATGGGTTGATCTGCATCACCCGATTCGAGTCTCATTGTGTCATAGAAGAAAAGACCGCTGGCGGTTCCTGCCAGGATACTCAGCAGAAGTATGGCCGCCCAGAGAGGGCTGGATTTATGAACCTCTGCTTCTACCGCAACGGGCACTTGAGCCGTTGTTCTACGTCCCATACGGGTTCGGCTTCTGGGTGAGGGGGATTCTATTTCATCATCGATAACATCAGCTTCCAGTGTTGCGTCTGCATCATCTTCCAGGTCAATAGGTTCTGTTCCAAGCCCTGTTTCGGAATCTTCTTCAATAAAGGTTTCCGTCGTATCGCTCCCTATTTCAGAACCGGTTGCTTCCGTAACAAGAAGATCGTCATCTGTATCAAAAGGGCTCAGATCCGAAGATTCACTAACGTCTGTTCCAAGGTCATCAGAAAAATCAAGACCGGTATCGCTCGACTCAGCGGCCGCGAGAGCCGCTGTTTCATTACCGATATCAAGATCGAGAGACGTTTCTTCGATAGGCTCGTCGCTGGGTGTAGAGGGAAGAATGATCGTTGGTTCCGTAATACGTCCTTTTTTAAGGCTATCAACATCTTCTTTTTTAAACTTCATTTTGTTTTCGTCGCGGAAGGCGCGCAGTTCTCCTTCGGAGACCATGCGCTTCAGTTCTTCCTCTCCAAGCTCCAGCTCGGACATGACGTCTTCAAAACCGAAATAATCGCCCATTCTTCAATCCTCTTAAAACTGGTTATTTCTTCTTTTTCTGGTTTCTGAGCGACTTTACGACATCGCTAACAGAAGGTCGTTCGTTCATAAGTTCCAGAAGGTCCATGTCATAAGAAATATTTCGTAAACCGACTAATTTCATCATTTTTCCGTTTTTGGTCACTTGGTAACAACCGAGAGAGACTAGGTTCTCTTTATTGGTTATATCATCCTGGGTTGCCCCGCTATCGGATCCACTTTGACTCGTATTTTTCCTCTTATAAACAACCCAACAGATATCGTTCAAATTCTGTTGGCTTCCGCCCGTAGCGAGAACAATACCTGCAGAAGGATCAGCCGTTCCACTGGCAGGGGAGGCAATCGCCATCGGTTGACTCGCCTGAAGAAGCAGAGAAAAAGAGAGAATGGCAATCATGCCGGCCATGATACCAATCGTGAAAAAAGCCCACTTTTGTGTCATTAAAACCGCCTCCGTGTGTACTTGAAAGGTTCTTCCCCGCGCCAACTTAATTAGACACATGCTGAAAAAAGGTGTCAAGCACTACCGGATTCCAATAGAACCCAGCATATACAAGACGTAAAAGAAGCGACATTTCAGGGGGAAGAATCGAAAAAATTACCGACAGAGAAGAAAGATAGACCGCCTTGAAAGGACGGTTTTTTCCCGATAAAATAGACAGGTATGTTTGTAATTACATTGTTCTTCCTGGCTCTTCTTTCTGCGGGAACCTCTTTTCAAGAAGGACCTTCTTCCGAAGAAGAGTGGGAATGGCTTTTAGAAGCGCTCATGATCCAAATGGAAGAAGAAAACGATTGGGAGTCTTTTTCCGAAGAAATGTTTGGGGAAAACAGCCCTGAATCGACAAGAGGAGACTCTTTCGGAAGAGAAGAGCTTTCAGGAGAAGAACAACTCCGTCTTCTTTTAGACGAAAATACCGATATGGCAACTCGTTTGATCATGCTCGAAGATCTCCGTCAATCAGAGGATTCTTCCGCCTTGGAAGAGGTTTTGCGTGCTTTTGCGAGCCAAGAAAAGGATTCGCCTCTTCCAAGGAAACAGATAAAATCGGACCTTCCCCAGGTAAAAATAAAAACAGTTTCTCGAAAGGTTCGTATTTCGACAGAAGAGGCGGTTCCCGAAAAAGAAGAACAAAAATCACTTGCACAGTGGGTGAACATCTTGATAGGTGGTTTGGCATTAACCCTGGCCGGCGTATTTATATTTAGAAGGGGACATGTTCGATGACGGTGGAAATCACCTCTCAATTAAAACACTTTCTTACACAAGTCGATTCCCTCCGAGACTCTCTTTGACCTCCCTACAAAGAAAAAAAGAATCGAAGAGATAGAGAAAGAGATGTCCCAACCCGATTTTTGGGACCAGCAGGAAAAAGCACAAGAAACGATTGGCGAATTAAAATCGATCAAATCAATTGTGGAAGACTTTGATACCCTGTCTCTGGATCTTTCGGACGAGATCGAACTTCTGGAAATATGTGATGAAAAAGAAGACCAGGCTCATATCGTAGATGTGAAAAAGAAGATCTCTACGTATCAAGGGCGAGTTGATAAAATAGAATTAAACACGCTTTTCAGTGGTCCAAATGATGCACGGGCTGTTTTTCTGTCGGTTCATGCGGGAAGTGGTGGCGTAGAAGCGATGGATTGGGCCGAGATGTTGCACCGGATGTATTTACGGTGGTTGCAGGCGAACAATTATAACGTCAACCAGGTTGATTATCTTGCTGGGGAAGAAGCGGGAACAAAGAGAGTGGTTCTGGAAGTGCGGGGTCATTTCCCGTTTGGATATTTAAAAAGCGAAATCGGGGTGCACCGCCTTATTCGAATCTCTCCCTTCGACGCAAACAGCCGAAGACAGACGAGTTTTGCCAGTGTGGATGTCATTCCAGAACATGATGCTCTTGAAGTAAACATGGAAGATAAAGATCTTCGGGTGGACACCTTTAGCGCTGGGGGGCCGGGTGGGCAGCACGTAAACAAAACACAAAGCGCCATTCGAATAACACATATTCCAAGTGGACTGGTCGTTTCCTGCCAAAACGAACGCTCGCAAATTCTCAATCGAAAAACAGCCATGAGAACGCTCGCTTCCCGGCTCCACAGAATGGAAGAGGCAAAGAGGGAGGCCGCTCTTGCCAAGGTTTATGGAGAAAAAGGAGAGATCGCTTTTGGATATCAAATTCGAAGCTATACGATGCAGCCATATACCCTCGTAAAAGATCACCGGACAAGTGAAGAAATGGGAAATGTTGAAGCGGTTTTAGATGGAGAGATCTCCCCTTTCATAGAAGCTTTTCTCCGCTGGAAAGAGAGAACGTATTGAGGAACTCTCTTCGGTACCAGGTCCAATCCGTTTTCCGTATAGGGTGAGTTCAAGGTGATCAAATACATCAAATTTTTCCTTCGCTTTTCTAAACTGATCCTTCTGGGTGTGGTTTGTCTGACGATTTTTCTTGGATACCACGCTTCCAAAATACGCTTCGATTTTACGATGGAGGGTCTTTTTCAAACCGGAAGTCAAGAGAGGAAGGATTACGATTGGTTCCAAAAAAACTTCGGAAGTGATGATGAGGTTGTTTTCGTTGCCTATAAAGCGCCAAATGTTTTGGGCAAAGAAATGCGGGAGTACGCAGACCATCTGTCTCAAAAACTATCAAAAGTACACGGTATTTCAGGGGTTTTCGGAATCAAGGATGCATATGATTTTGGGTGGTCCTATCTTGAAAAAGAGCCCGGGACCTCTCAACTCAAAGAACAATTGATTCGAAAAGAACTCCGGACCAATCCCCTGTTTCAAGGAAACGTTATCAGTGCAGACGGGAGGACGACCTCACTTTGGCTCGTTTTTTCCCAATCTATTCAAAGCGAGGAAGACCGAGCGGCCGTATTGGAGTCCGTACAAAAGATTCTGGAGAAGGAAGAGGCGGAATCAGGGCTTAAGTTTTACATTGCCGGGATCCCGGTTATCGAACATGAATACGTCGTTTTAACCAAAAGAGATCTTCTCACGTTTCTTCCCCTTGCCGTGGCGGTCTTTTTCCTGTTGCTTTGTATGTATTTCCGAAATGTCATGGGCACTTTCCTGCCCCTGGCAACCGTGGGAATTGCCATGCTCTGGACCGTTGGTCTCATGTCTTTATTCGGTTTGAAAATCAGTGTTTTATCCAGCATTGTACCGATTTTGATTCTCATTATTGGAATTGCGGATTCGGTGCATCTTCTTTCCCGGTATCGGGAAGATGCCCAAAAATATGAGAATAAACGGGAAGCCCTTGCGCACACGATGTTGACGATGGTGGCCGCGTGCTTCTTAACTACGTTTACAACGGCCATTGGATTTGCCGCCTTATTAACAACCGACCTGTACATCGTACAGGAATTTGGGGTGTTAACTGCGGTAGGGATCATGATCGCCTATGTGGTCGCAATCGAATTCTTGCCCAGCGTGCTCGATAACGTTCCTCGTTTTCGAGGAAGAATTGCTGATAATTTTTCCGAAGAATTGTCCGACCGAACTTTGACCGGGATTGCCCGCATCAATCTTCGGCATCGAGGCATTATTTTCATGGTCGTTTCTCTTGTCGTCGGTATTTCGGTGATCGGAATTTTCCGGATCAAGAACGAGGGAAGTTGGTTGCAGGATATTCGAGAAAGTAATCCGGTATACCAATCCCATAAATTTTTCGAAAAGAATCTGAGTGATGTTGTCACTCTCGATATTATTTTGCGCAGTCCGGAAAAAGGGGAGATCAACGATTTAGAGAGGTTGCAAAAAATCGAAGCGTTCCAGAGAGAGGTTTCCTCCTGGGTCATGCCTGGTAACGATCAGGTTCGCGTTACCCAAACCCTTTCCTATACGGATTTTCTCAAGGAGATAAACCGCGCCCGGGTGATCAAGAACGCGTACGAAGAAGCGTCGAATAAAAAGGGGCTTCAAAAAATGGCCGCCTTTGCAGAGGTTCGAAAAAAGGTGGATGATCCGGTACTTCGAAAACTTCCTGCTGACCAAAAATCGATGCAGGCCTGTCTTGCCCTCTATAACGGGACTCCGGAAGTAAAGGGGATCGACAAGGAGTATGACCTCGTTGCGAGAATGACGGATAAAGACTTTTCCTCTTCCCGCCTTTCCGTTCGCCTGCAAAATGCGACGTCCACCCGTATCGAAGCCTTCATTCAATTTGTGCGCCAAAAACATAAGCCGTTCGCAAATGATTTTTCATTTATGCCAACGGGAAAGACCTGGCTCGCGAAAAAGGCAATGGACAGTGTAATTCGAAATATGGTGGCGAGTCTTGGTCTTGCTGCGATCATCATCTTCTTCTCCATGTCCCTTCTTTTTCGATCGATCAAAGTGGGTCTTCTCGCGATTGTTCCGAACATGCTTCCCATGGTGGTTACGGGTGGGGCCATGGGGTGGATCGGGATTCCTCTTAGCTTTTCTTCGGTGACGATTTTTTCGGTTGCCCTTGGAATTGCGGTTGATACAACGATTCATTATCTCGCCCGGCTTCGATTGGAAGTGGCTGTGGATCACGATCATACAAAGGCGATGTACCGGGCACTTAAGGGGGCGGGAAGGCCGATGATTTTTGCCACGATCCTTCTTGTTCTCGGTTTTGGATCGATCCTGACTTCCAATTTCAAATTTACCTTCCACTTCGGTCTTCTCGGTGGGATTGCGATCGTGACCGCCCTTCTTGGCGATCTTTTTGTTGCTCCCTCCCTCTTTTTGACGTTCAAACCGAAAGTCCGGCGGTGGGAATTGCTCGAAGAACATTGGAAAGAGTTGGATCGAAAAGTTTCAGAGCTTCTTGAAAAACGGGGCGCCAAGTTGGATTAGGATTTCTCAGAATATGTGCTAGGATGCTCCTCCATGACAGCCGAACTTCTCCAAGGACGCGATCTTGCGTCTCAAATCCGGGAAATCTCTCGGGCGGAAATAGAAACTCTCGGGTATCGCCCCAAAGTTGTCGCCATTCATAACCAGGACAACCCTGCATGCGGGGTTTATATGCGTATGCAAAAAAACCTTTTCCGTAAAAGTGGTGTTGAATACGAGGTTGTAGAGATAGGAGAACATACGCCGGAAAAAGAGGTTCGATCCCTTCTTGCCACGCTCAACGAAGATCCTACCGTTCAAGGGATCACCATGCATGTTCCTTTTCCTGATGGATATGATTCCGATGCCCTCTCCCAGCTTATTCTTCCTGGGAAAGATATCGAAGGCGTACACCCACACAACATAGGTATGATTGCGTATGGCGAGCACAACCCCACGCCTTGTGCGGCCCGGGCGGCCGTAGAAATCGCCCGCACGGCGCACTCTTCTTTGGCCGGGATGGAGACCTGTGTTGTTGGTCATGGAACCCTCGTCGGAAAACCGATCGCTTTTCTACTTTTACAAGAGAAGCGGACGGCCCCAACACCCACCATCTGTCATGTGGCGACAAAAGATCTGGCTTTTCATACAAAACGAGCGGACCTTCTTTTTGTTGCGGTCGGAAAAGCCTCGTTGATTCATAAAGAGATGGTGAAGCCGGGAGCGACCGTTATTGATATTGGGATCAATAAGGGAGAGGATGGAAATATTGTCGGGGACGTTTCGCCCGATGTGGCGGACGTGGCCGGAAAGATCACTCCCGTCCCGGGAGGGGTTGGGCCGGTTACTCTTGCGATTCTATTGAAGAATGTTGTGGCTTGTGCACGAGTTCTCCCCGTGAAGTAACGGTAACCTGTTGTATTAGAACAAGGTACCGTTCCGCGCGGTAATTCTTGACCTCGAAAAACGCCTCCCTATAATCGGGTCTTTCCAGAAGGACTTTTTAATGACTATATTTCATCCAACGCTCCTCGTATCGGCAGAGACAGACTTGATCGGTCATCTCTTTATTTATGCATACATAGCGCTGTTAGGCTGCTTGAGTGTGTATGGATTCCATCGCTATATGATGGTTTTTCTTTTCTACCGGCATGCGAAGAACGCTCCCAAGCCAAAAACGAACTGGAAAGAATATCCGAGAGTGACCATCCAGCTTCCGGTTTTTAATGAATTGTACGTGGTCGAAAGGTTGATGGATTCTGTCTGTGAAATTGAGTATCCACGCGAAAAACTCGATATCCAGGTTCTCGACGACTCTACGGATGAAACCCAAGAGATCTGTAAAAAGAAAGTAGCCGAATGGAAAGGAAAAGGGATCGACATCAGTTATCTTCACCGAACAGACCGGACCGGGTTCAAGGCCGGAGCACTTGAGGAGGGCCTCAAGGTTTGTAAGGGCGAGTTTGTTGCCATGTTTGATGCCGATTTTGTTCCCCAACCTGATTTCCTTGAAAAAACGATCCACTATTTCACCAGCCCCAATATTGGATGCGTTCAAACCCGTTGGGGGCATATTAATCGTGATTATTCCCTGCTCACCTATATCCAGTCTGTCTTTTTGGACGGACATTTCATTATGGAGCATGCCGCGCGGAACCGTTCCGGACGCTATTTCAATTTCAGCGGAACAGCGGGAATGTGGCGAAAACAAGCGATTGCCGAAGCGGGTGGGTGGGAGCATGACACCCTGACGGAAGATCTTGATATTAGTTTCCGGTCTCAGCTGAAATCATGGGATTTTGTATTTATTCCTGAGGTGGAAACTCCGGCGGAATTGCCGGTCGATATGAATGGCCTCAAGTCTCAGCAGCATCGCTGGGTCAAGGGGGGGATGCAAACCTCCAAAAAACTGCTCGGGAAGGTCATTACCGCAAAAATACCGTTGAAAGTGAAAAGCGAAGGGATTGTCCATCTTACGGGAAACACCTGTAACTTGATGATGCTTTTCCTGGCTCTTCTGATGTTCCCGGTGACCTATTTCCGTCCTCTTCTCAATCTGGAACATTCTGCGTTCCTTGATCTGGCGATATTCATGCTGGCGACCACCTCCGTTTGTGTCTATTACGTTACGGCGCAGATGGAAATTTATGGATTCCGCCAGGTCATTCGTGCCATTTTCCATATTCCGATTCTCTTGGCCGTCGGAATTGGTCTTTGCGTTTCCAACACTCGTGCCGCCATTGAAGGGTTACTTTCAAAAGAGAGCGGAGAATTTGTTCGTACGCCCAAATATATGATTGAGAACAATATGGCGACCATACAGAAAAAGAAATATCAAGCGAAGATGTCGATGAAAACGGTTACCGCTTTTATCGAACTCGCCATGGCTGTGGGATTCCTCTTCATCATCGGGTATTCGATTGAATATCAGATGTACGGTGCGGTTCCTTTCCAAGCCCTCTTCTGCATCGGTTTCTTCTACGTCGCCTTCCTGTCGTTCTTCCAGGGCAGGTTGACCACCCGGTAAATTGAAAACTCTTCTGACAGGTGGGGCCGGTTTCATCGGATCTCGTCTCCTTGAAAGACTTTTGACACGAGGAGATGATGTGGTGGTGGTCGACAATCTGGACCCTTCCTATTCTCTGGAACAAAAGAGGGAAAATCTGTCTCGGGCGCAACGGAAGGGAGATTTTCAATTTGAAGAGCGAGACCTCCGAACCGGTGTTGAAGACTTACTTCCCGTAGACCGTATTATTCACTTGGCCACTTATTTTCAGAAATCGTCCTCCCCGGAAGAAGCCTTTCTTTGTCACGACATAAACGTGAACGCTTCCCTGTTACTATATGAGGCGGCCCGGAAAACGAAAACTCCCCGCGTTCTTTTGGGAAGTTCATCCGAGGTGTACGGAAGACATCCCAAAACCCCCTTTCCGGATGACGCTGGTTTATTAACACCGGTATCTCTAACGGGCGCGACGAAACTGGCTGCCGAAAATTATCTTCGGGTTTATTCGGATCTGCACGGGATCGAAGGTACCATTCTCCGTATTTTCAATCCCTACGGACCGGGCGGGGGTTTGATCCATCAATGGGCCAAATCGATTATGGTGGAAGAGGAAATCGACCTTCCCGGAAAGGGAGAACATGAGCGGGAATACACGTTTATCGATGACCTTCTTTCCGGAATAGAAGGGGCATTGGATCATTCCGATCCTTTCACTTTCTACAACATCGGAGGGGGAGCGGGAGCTTCTGATAAGGTTGTTATTTCCATGCTCGAGAATGGTCTTGGAAAGAAATCCCAAATCCGGTACCGGAAACAATGGAAAACCGAAGTGGAAAAAGTCTGGGGGGGAACCGAAAAGGCACGCATTAATCTTGGTTATGAACCACGGGTGTCTTTAGAAGAGGGGATTCGCCAAGTCGTTTCCGCGCAACAGTCAGAATGAAAATACAGGTTAAATTTTTTGGACCTGCCGCTGAAAAAGCGGGGTGTGTCCATTTCATAGTGGAATCAGAGGGGACGATAGGGACCGTGGTCGAAAAGGTTTTGCATGAGTTTCCGGAGCTGAAAACTTTTGGTTCGGCCATGAAATATGCCCGAAATACCGATTACGCCACACTCGATACCCAACTGGAAGAAGGGGATACGCTCTCTTTTCTCCCTCCTGTGGGTGGGGGGTAGAGATTGATTCTCATTACGGATAAACCGATCTCTATCGATGATGCCTGGAAAAAGGTGATTCGACCCGATTGTGGAGCCGTCTGCCTCTTTGTCGGAACCGTTCGGAATCATCACGATGGAAAAAAGGTGGTGGAATTAAGCTACACCGCTTTTGATGAAATGGCTCAAAAAGAGATCGCCACGATTCTTCAAGAGGCAGGGAAAAAGTGGTCTTTAGGAGAGTGGTACGTAGCACACCGTACCGGAAAATTACGTCCCACCGATGCGAGCGTCATTGTTGCGGTTTCTTCTGCACACCGGAAGGAAGCCTTCGCCGCCGCTCGATATGCAATCGATGAATTAAAGAAGAGAGCCCCAATCTGGAAAGAGGAGTTCTACGAAACAGGGAAAGCGTGGATCAGCTGCAAAGATTGATCTATTCAGGGCATTTGCACGGAGAATTTTGACATCGCGAGCAGCCGGAGCCATATTTCTTTTCCGCCGCCGCCGCCAAGTCGATGTCCAATAGATTGGCCAATGTAGCGAGCCAGGC
>PVBE010999063.1_pt1 | contig 30910 bp, 22 predicted proteins | sample 1631181 | NCBI WGS metagenome assembly PVBE01 (sample SAMN08397723, study PRJNA350692) | Marine metagenome, whole genome shotgun sequencing project. | isolation source: water | place: Pacific Ocean | collected 2012-04
AAGGGCCTGACGTGCTGATCACCCCGCCGCAGTCGTGGGCGCCGAACTTCTTCTTGCCGTGCGTATCGAGGATCTGCACTTCGAACCCGCTCTTGACCTGGCTCTTGGGATCGCCGACTCTCAGGAACACGCCGGAGTTGCCGCGTTTTTTGAACTTGAACTCCAGGTCGAGAATGAAATCCTTGTACTTGCGATCGGTGGTCAGATACGCGTGGTAGCGGGTCCATCCGCGCTCGCCGGGACGGGGCTCCAGTGCAATCACATTGTCGGGCTTAACGAGCCAGTTGCCGGTAGTCTTCCAGCCGGTCAGGTCCTTGCCGTTGAACATGGGGCGGAACCCGTCGTCTGCGCATTTGACTTCTTTAACCTCGATATCTTTGAACATAACCTCCATGTCCATACTACCGTGCAACTGCATCGCGAAATAACCTTTTGTGCGTCCCTTGTCGTTCTTGAGCTGTGCGGTGATTTCGCCGTTAAGGCGCACGGTTACGTCCTTGCCGATAGCGGTGATTAACGCCTCGTTCCAATCGCCCGGCTTGAGGATCTTCTTGATGAGCTTGGGATCCGGGCGTTTGGTCCAGGCCCTTCCGCCGGTCTCGTAGAGTCCGCCGACTTCCTTGGAGTTGTCGACCTCCATCTGGAAACCGTTTACGCCGACTGCGCTTTTGACCTTTTCGCTGCGGAAGTAGAAACCGCTGTCGCCCTTGATCACGCGGAACTTGAACTTCACGACAAAGTCCGTGTATTCCTTGTCGCTGGCCAGCAGTCCGTGTCGGCGTTCAGATTTCGCCGACGTGCCGAGAATCACGCCGTCCTTGACCTCCCACTTGCCGCCGGGCAGAGCGGTCCAGCCCTTTAGCGTCTTACCGTCGAACAGCGGTTTAAAATCTTCCGCCGCCCGGACAATGTCCGCAGCGGAGAGAACCGCAAGCACAAGAACCATCACGATAGCCAGTTGACGTTTCATAGTAGTTTCCTTTATTCCTGCCAAGAGTATGCGAAGAACTATTGATTGTTCAGATTTGAGCTGGAAAATGCAACCCTCCATAAAATACGGCGGACGACGAAAATGATTTCGCCGTCCGCCGTTAGTTGTTTGTCGTCGCCAATTGCCAATTGCCAACTGCCAATTGCCAAGCCGTTTTAGAAATATTCCTGCAGCGGTTTCACCGTCCAGGCCAGGCTGGGATCGCCGCCGTCTTTCTGGGCTGCGGTTTGGAGTGCTGCTATAGCGGCTACTGCGGCCCGCCCGGCGGTTATTGTGGTGATCAGCGGGATCATGTGCAGCGTCGCCGAGGCGCGAATTTTGCCTTCGTCGGTAGTCGGTCCGCGTCGCGTGGGCGTGTTGATCAGCAGTTGGACTTCGCCGTTTGTGATCAGGTCGACAATGTTCGGGCGCCCCTCAGCGAGTTTAGGCAGTCGCTTGACCGGCACGCCGGAAGCGTCGAGAACCCTGTAAGTACCGCCTGTGGCGACGATATCGAATCCCATCGCCGCAAGCTGCTGGCCGATCATCGCCACGTGCGGCTTGTCGTCGTCGCATACCGAGATGAATATTGTCCCGCTCATAGGGAGCGTCATGCCAGCGGCCATCTGGCTCTTGGCGAACGCCGCCCCAAAGCTCATGTCGACGCCCATGACCTCTCCCGTCGATCGCATCTCCGGTCCGAGAATCACGTCGACGCCGGGGAACTTGGTGAACGGGAATACGCTTTCCTTGATCGACGTATGTTTGGGCCTGGGGGCTTCCTGGACTTCAAGTTCGTCCAGGCTGAGACCCGCCATAACCTTTGCCGCCAGTTTCGCCCACGGGACGCCGGTTGCCTTGGAGACAAACGGAACGGTTCGCGAGGCCCGCGGGTTGACTTCGATCAGGTAGACCTCGCCGTCCTTGACGGCGAACTGGATGTTCATCAGGCCGCGAACGCCGAGGCGCTCGGCCAGGGCCAGCGTCTGCCGCTTGATCTCCGTGACAATCTCTTCGCTCAGCGAATACGGCGGCAGCGAGCAGGCCGAGTCGCCGGAGTGAATGCCGGCCTCTTCGATATGCTCCATCACGCCGCAGACCACGGCCCGTGCGTTGCACGAGATCGTACCGTCGGGGCAGGCGCCGAACTCTGAAATGCAGTCAACGTCGACTTCGATGGCGTTAGCCAGGAACTTGTCGACCAGAATCGGATGATCGCGACCGACAGTCGAGGCGTCGACGGCCTTGGCCATGTAAACGTCGAGCTGCTGCTGGTCGGAGACGATTTCCATCGCACGCCCGCCGAGCACGTAGCTGGGACGCACCAGCACGGGATACTCCACGCGGTCGGCGATTTCGCGAGCTTCTTCAACGGTGTACGCCGTTCCGCTCGGGGGCGACTGTAGCCCAAGATCGTCCAGCACCTGTGTGAATCGCTCGCGGTCCTCGGCCAGGTCGATCGACTCGGGACTCGTGCCTATAATCGGGACGCCGGCGTTTTCCAGCCCGCGGGCCAGGTTCAGCGGCGTCTGACCGCCGAAGTGCACGATCACTCCGTGCAGCTTGCCCGGTGTTCCCAGCGGAGCATCGTTCAGTTTTTCGCATATATTCAGCACGTCTTCGAGCGTAAGCGGCTCGAAGAAGAGCATGTCGGACGTGTCGTAGTCAGTCGAAACCGTCTCGGGGTTGGAGTTGACCATGACCGACTCGTAGCCAAGTTCTCTCGCCGCAAACGCCGCGTGAACGCAGCAGTAATCGAACTCGATGCCCTGGCCGATCCGGTTGGGCCCGCCGCCGAGAATAACGATCTTCTTCTTGTCGGTTATGCGGACTTCGTCGTCAACGTATCGGCTGACGTCACCGTCTATGATCTGCTTAACAGGCGTTTCGTACGTCGAATAATAGTAAGGCGTGTAGGCCTCAAACTCCGCGGCGCATGTGTCAACGAGCTTGTAGACAGGCGTAATGCCCACAGCATTTCGCAATTCCCGAACATCTTTGGACTCAACGCCCCAAATCGTGGCCAGTTGGATGTCGCTATATCCCCAACTCTTGGCTTTTCCAAGGAGCCTGACCAGTTCCTCACCCGGACCATGGGCAAGAACGCTCTCGGGCTCAAGGCCACTCCAAAGGGCTTGACCTTCCGCCAGTTCGCCCTCGAAGTCGATAAGCTGCTTCATCTGCGTGAGGAACCAGCGGTCGATCTTCGTCTGTTCGAATACCTCTTCGACGCTCCAGCCCATTTTCAACGCATATCGCACGTAGTACATGCGTCCCTGGCTGGGTATCGCCAGCTTGCGACGCAGGCGGGTCTTTTCGATCGGGTAGCCGGTGTCCTCGCCGCTTACGTCGTCGGCGCCGCCGAGGACCTGGCCGCGCTGTTCCTGCAGCCACTTGTCGTTGTTATCCAGCCCGAGACCGTATCGCTTGACCTCCATCGAGCGGATGCCCTTTTGCAGGGATTCCTTGAAGGTTCGACCGATGCTCATGCCTTCGCCGACGGACTTCATCTGCGTGGTCAGCGTCTCGTCGGCCTCGGGGAATTTTTCGAATGTCCATCGCGGGATCTTCGTTACGCAGTAGTCGATCGTCGGCTCGAAGCTGGCCGGGGTCTCGCGGGTAATGTCGTTTGAAATCTCGTCCAGCGTGTATCCGACCGCCAGCTTGGCCGCGATTTTTGCGATCGGGAAGCCGGTGGCTTTGGACGCCAGGGCCGAAGATCGGCTTACTCGCGGATTCATCTCGACTACGATCATCCGCCCGGTTTCGGGGTCCACGGCGAACTGTACGTTCGACCCGCCGGTCTCCACGCCAATCGCCCGCATGATCGCCACCGACGCGTCCCGCATCAGTTGGTATTCCTTGTCCGTAAGCGTCTGGGCCGGCGCCACGGTGATCGAATCGCCGGTGTGCACGCCCATAGGATCGAAGTTCTCGATGGTGCATACGATGACGACGTTGTCGGCCTTGTCACGCATGACTTCGAGTTCGTATTCCTTCCAGCCCAGCACCGACTCTTCGATGAGAATCTCGCTGATCGGCGAATACTCCAGACCGCGTGCTGCGATCTCCTCGAACTCGGTGCTGTTGAACGCAAACCCGCCGCCTGTTCCGCCGAGCGTATACGCCGGACGAATGCAGACCGGAAGCCCGACTTCGGCTGCTATTCTGCGAGCGTCTTCCATCGTGTGGGCCACGCCGCTTCTCGGCACGTCCAGACCGATGTCCAGACAGATATTCTTGAACTCGGTGCGGTCCTCGGCGCGATGGATCGCCTCGCGAGTGGCGCCGATCATCTCGACACCGTACTCCTCGAGCACGCCCGAATCGGCGACAGCGACGGCGGTGTTCAAACCCGTCTGTCCGCCGAGCGTCGGAAGCAGCGCGTCGGGGCGTTCTTTGGCGATAATCTTGGCTACCGCTTCGGGGGTGATCGGTTCGATATAGGTCCGGTCAGCCATTTCCGGGTCGGTCATAATCGTAGCGGGGTTGGAATTCACCAGCACAATGCGGTATCCTTCCTCGCGAAGGGCCTTGCAGGCCTGCGTGCCGGAATAATCGAATTCGCATCCCTGCCCGATTACTATCGGGCCAGAACCGATTAACATGATTGTCTTGAGATCGTCCCTGCGGGGCATGATGTTTTCCTGCAAGATGTTACGTTGTTCCGGGACACCGTTATCCCGGGCATGAATATCCGACTAAAATCGCCGGAGAGTACCATAGCGAGCCCTCATCAGCAATCCCTTTATCTTGACACGCCGAACAACCGATAGTAGATAGACCCTGATAACAAGACCGCCAGGAGTTAATAATCGTAATAAGTCATCCAGATGAGATACGCCGCGAACTGGCCGATCAGTTCGATCAACAGAAACTGATCCGCCCCACGCGGACGTCAAGATACGACGCGGGGCAAGAGTTAACCTACGAAGTCACTGGCGTTAACGACAACGCGACCGCCGCGGTGACCCTTGAGATAGACAAGTTCGTCGGCGGCGGGTTCGCCGGTCAGGTCTACCGGGTCAACGTGCTGGAGATCGATTCGGACGGTCCCGGTCCCGGCGGGCTGGAGGCGGGCAAAAAATACGCGATGAAAATCCTGGTCCCTCCGTCAAAGGGCTCGTTGGTGTTCAGGAACATAATCTATCGGATCGGGTTCCAGGGCTCGTTCCAGTTGCAGTTGAACCCGGCCGCCGCCCGGGCCGGAGCGCTGTGGCAGAAGTTCATCCGGCGGGCCGCGGGCCTGAAATTCGGCGACAAAAGCTCCGTGGTCGACATCCACGCCACATTCATAGACCGCACGATCGGAAGCTGCGGAGAACTGAGCGAATGGATCGACGGGCGAGTCTGGGACCTCGAGGTCGACGACCATATCGACGTGCTCAAGCAGCATTTCAAGGGCAAGGACGTGGACCCGACCCAACTCGGATCGCCCGAGTTCCGAGCCAAGCATAAATTCATGGCCGACTTCGTGGATCTCCTCCATGAGATCGGCGCCCACGAATTCGCACGCCAGTACGAATGGGGCACGTGCAAGTCCCAACCGAACGTACTGAAACGCAATGACGCCGGCGACGGACCGGCTGACGGACTGACCGCCGTAGACTTCCGGGCGGGGCTGGCCCTGCTGCCGTTCCTGCCGATGTCGCCGGGCGACATCCCGCTGATTTTCAAGGGCGTCGCTCGCGGATCGCTGGTGCAGTTCGACCGGGGCGACCTGAAGAAACTGCAAGAATACGTCGAGGCCAACGACGAACAGTTCGCCGATATGGGCCCGGCGCTGGAAGAGCTGAAGACCGCAGAAGACACCTACCGCAACTCGATACCGGACATAACGCACAACCATGTGCGCCTGCTTTACAGCGGCAAGCTCTGGTCGACCATGATCGACAGCTCGATCACCTCGGCGAACGTCAGGGGAATCGCCGACGAAGAGTTCACCGCGGCGCTCAGGAAGAACAAATCCAAGGCGGTCATCTTCGCACTGTTCGGAATGATCGGCGGATTGTGCAGATTCGGAGCTCTGGCGGGCTTTATCTGGGCGTTTCTGGCCGGGGCTCTGTCCTGGCCGCTGGGCGGCGCGCTGGCGGCGGTCGCATGGCTCGGTCCGAAGATCAGCAAGGGACCGCGGAGAATGTGGGGCAACGCGATCTACAGAAAGCACTGCGGAACTATCGTAAAATCGTGGCATTACGCGCTGCGGGCCTCGCAGGGACGATTCCTTGAAAAACTGGTCACCTGGCATCGCGACGGAAGAGTCTCCGGCCAGCGGGCCAGGGCGCTGTCTCACCGTCCGTGGCACCTGGCGGGCCATGAGGTGATGTCGTTCCTGCCGGTATTCCTCCACCGCGGGCTGACCGATTGGCATTACGTCAGCAGGAGGCTGCATTTCATATTCGTCAGACCAGTACTATTATTCTTCAACGCCAAGGCGCGTGAGCAGTGGCTTCGCGAGATGCTGGCCGCCGGGCGAAAGAACCGCATGCTAAGCGACGAGGACGCCGTCCTGATCGAATCGCAGCTCGGCGACCCATACATCCAGAAGTATCTCAAGAGCCTCGCGGTCCACGTTTGCACGCTCCCGGTCACGCAGTTGGTGGCTCTTACGGTGGCGATCTGGCACGCGCTGGTAAACAACCTGCCGTGGGACCAGGCCTGGAAGCACGGCCTGGCGATAATGTTCTTCTTCCAGGTCACACCGGTGTCGCCCGGTTCGATCTGCCGCGGGCTGTATGTGCTGTACCTCGTAATCCGCGAACGGAACTTCAAAGACTACAACATCGCCCTGTTCCTGGGATTTTTCAAGTACGTCGGATACCTCTCGTTTCCGATCCAGATGGCGTATCGCTATCCGACGCTGGCTCGTTTCATGGCCGGTCACTGGGCCATCGGAGCGGCGCATGTTGTGCCTGTGTTCGGAGAGCACGGAGCACTGCTGGAACACGCCGTATTCGGGCGATTCTACAATCTGCCCCTGACGATGAGACGCCGCCTGACGACTATCTTCGAGCATCGCAAAAAGCTCCCGTCGCGAATGTGGCACGTCCTTCCGGTCGCTGCGGTGGCCATCGGACTGTTCATACTGAGCCAGTGGATCTGCCTGGAAATATGGGACTCGCTGCCCGGCATACTTGACCTCTGGCCGGCGTTGATTATTATTCCGCTGCTCGTAGGAGCCGGCGCCACAAGATACGCCGGAAGCGCCACCCTGACTGCAAGGGCGTTGTACGCACTTATCTGCGGCGTGATCAGCGGCCTGGGCGCCGCCGCGGCGCATCTGTGGGCTCACATGGCCCAGAAGGGTCAGCCCGACTTCCTCTCGGTCCTCAAGGCGTTGGGCAACAACATGACCTGGGGCGTGCTCTTGTTCGCGCTGATGGCGGTGATAGGCGCAATAATCTACGAGATCAAGCAACCGCTGCCAAAGCCGACGAGCTAGGCCTTCTTCTTGTTCTTCTTCGGACGCTTCGGCCTGGGGGGCCTTCCGGTGTACTTGCCGTCGTCAACCTGCTTACGCGGGGCGACCCACTCCCTGTCCATGATCGCAGTGATCTTTTTGACGATGTCAGGATGCTGGGCGGCCACGTCGTTGGCCTCGCCGATATCCTTACTCAGATCGTAAAGACGCAGCGGGCTTTTCCGCTTGCCCCCGCCGCCGATGCCCTTCCACTTGCCCATACGAACCGCGTGCACGCCGGATGACCAGAAGAGGAATTCGTGCTTCTGCTGGGCGCCCTTGCCCAGCAGCGTCGGCACGATCGAAATCCCGTCGGTCTCTTTGGGGACCTCGCCGGATACGCCGGCCAGTTCGGCGAAAGTCGGCATCACGTCGGGGAAGTACCATGGCAGATCGCTGACCTGTCCGGGCTTGATCTTGCCCGGCCAGCGTACGACCATCGGTACCCGGATCCCGCCTTCATTCATCGATCGCTTGTGACCCTTCATCTTGCCGCACGAGTTGTGAATCCCGTCAAACCGCCTCGCCGCCCCGTTGTCCGACGTGAAGAACACGATCGTATTGTCGTCGATCTTCAGTTCCTTCAGCAGCGCGAGAATCTCGCCGACCTGGCGATCCATCATCGAGTCCATGGCGGCGACGACCTTGGCCGATTTATCCTTCCAGGGTTTGTCCTTGTACAGGGCCCACGCCGGTTCGTCGTCAGGGATCTGGTACGCCGCGTGCGGAGGCGTCCAGGGGCAGTAGCACAGGAAGGGCTTGTCGGCGCTAGCCTTGATGAACTTGATCGTCTCGTCGAATATCGCGTGGTGCGTGTACCGCCCGTTGAGCTCGACTTTCACGCTGTTGCGGAACAGGTGCGTGTAGTACGTATGGGCGTGCCACTGGTTATAGTAACCGAAGAACAGGTCGAAGCCCTGACGCTCGGCCGCACCGTCCTTGCCCTGATTACCTAAACCCCACTTGCCGAACCCGCCGGTAGCGTAACCGGCCTTCTTCAGCACTTCGGCGACAGTGACGTCTTCAGGATGCAACGGGACCCCGCCATTGTTGCCGCGAACGGGCGTGTGCCCCTTGTGCGTGCCGGTCATCAGCGTACTTCGAGCCGGAGCGCAGACCGTATCGCCGGAGTAGCAGTCGGTAAACTTGATCCCCTCGGCGCACATTTTGTCGATATTCGGCGTCTGGATCGTCTTGCTGCCGAAGCACCCAAGATCGTGATACCCCATGTCGTCGACCATGATGAAGATGATATTCGGCTTGCGCGCAGGCATATCTTTAGCGACCCCGCGAAGCGGAAGCGAAAGCCCAACGGCGCCAACCGCCGCCGCCTTCAGGAAACCTCTACGGTTAAGCTTTTTCATATTCATCCGCATAGCAACTCTCACTTTCCTTAACACCCCGGTGCTCGAAAGAACAAAACTACCCAACGCCCCGCCAACGGTCAAGATAATGGCGCACCCAACGGACCCGAGTCACCGTTTAGCGGTCGAGCATCGCTCGACGCTCGTCGCGACGAGCGTCACGATTGTTAACTGACAATCCAGAGTCGCAGCACCAGTTGAGCGGTGATGTTCGCATACACTCCCGCCGCCAGATCGTCGACCAGCACGCCCCATCCTTGCGGGAGTTTTTCCAGTTGGCGGACTGGCGGCGGTTTGGTTATATCGAACAGGCGGAACGCGCCGAAGCCTACCAGGCAAGTGATCCACGCCCCGGCGCCGACCATCGGCAGAGCCAGCATCGTCACCGCCTGGCCGGCCCATTCGTCGGCGGTGCAGTGCGACGGGTCCTTCTTGCCGAACGCTTTTTCCGTAAACGGACCGAGCTTTACGCACACCACGGAAAAGAACATCGCCACCAGCGACATAACGCCTAAAACGCAATACCGCGTGGGGAGCGCCAAGACCGCTAGAGCGTAGACCGCCACGGCGCCCGCCGAGCCGAACGTGCCCGGAGCGAAAGGCGCATAGCCCAGTCCCAGGCCCGTAGTCAGAAACTTTCGCAGCTTATTCATCGGAGCTCATGAGAAGCCCCCTGGCCTTGTTCAGATACGACAGCCCGCTTAGAAGCGTGACGATAACCGCCAGCCACACGCAGATCACCTTCATGTAAACCGCCCACATCGGCGTCGTCACGTTGGCCTGCTGGTACAGTGCGGTGCATATCGCAAACGACTGGACGAACATTTTGATCTTGCCCGCCGGGGTGGCGGGGAACTTCATACCCTGAGATTCGCTGTATCCCCGCACGCCGGAGACTAAGAACTCTCGCCCGAGAATCACCACGACCATCCACGCCTGAACGCCAGAGGCCATTCCGCCTGTGATCCAACCGGGCAGTTGCTCATCGGCTGCGCCGCCGGTCATCGCGAAGTTCGGACCGGCCAGCATGATAAACCCGCCGACGACCAGGATTTTGTCCATCACCGGATCGAGTATCCGCCCGAACGCGCTGGTGATCTTCCATTTGCGGGCGAGGTATCCGTCCAGCACGTCGGTGATCCCGGCCACAATGTACAGCACGAACGCGATGTTCAGCAGCCATCGCCCGCACTCTGTGCCCTGCTCGTAACTGCCCAGCAGAGCGAAGAACGCGATCGACAACACCATCCTGCCGACGGTTAACTGATTGGGTAACTTCCAGTTCATAATTCTCGATGATTCGATAAAAGTATAAAGACTATTCTTCGGCCGCCAGCGGCGTAACGATCAGGTCGTAGCCTTCTGAGCCCACGACTTCGACGGTCACCATTTCACCGGCCGGCAGCGGATCGGTCAATACGCATAAGCTGTCGATCTCCGGAGCCTGCCCGGCGTGCCGCCCTACGCATCGGCCCTGTTCATCTACGCCGTCGACCAGCACATCAACCAACTGCCCGACCGTATCTTCGTTTATTGCGAATGCGATCTCCTGTTGGGCGGCCATCATCGCCTCGAGGCGCTGGGCCTTGATCTCGTCGGGAACCTGGTCGGGCATCTTCGCCGCGGGGGTTCCAGGCTCGGGAGAATATGCGAAAACGCCCATAGCATCAAACTCAAATTCCGTCGCGAACTCCAGCAACTCGTCGAATTCGGTTTGAGTCTCGCCCGGGAAGCCCACTATGAACGTGGTGCGGACGGCAATATTGGCGTCTCGCAGTTTGTCCAGCAGCTCTTCGATCCGCTGGCGACTGACCTTGCGGCCCATGCGCTTCAGCACGCTGTCGGAGATGTGTTGAAGCGGCATATCGACGTACGGAACCACGTGGCCGCACTCGATAATCGCACTGACCAGCTCGTCGCTGAAACTTCGCGGATAGGTGTACATCAGGCGGATCCAGGTCGTCCCGTCCATCGCGTCCAGCTTCCGCAGCAGGCCCGCCAGGTCAACGTCGCCCTGGTCGGATCCGTAGCTGGTGGTGTCCTGGGCGATGACGTTCAACTCGACCGCCCCGTCGGCGATCAGCTCGGCGGCCTCGCTCAGCACGTCGCCAGCCGGCTTGGACCGGAACGCGCCGCGAATCGACGGGATCGTGCAGAACGTGCAGTGATGGCTGCACCCTTCAGCCACCCGCAGATACGCCACGTGCCTGGGCGTCAGGCGGAACCGTCCGGCGTCGCTGCCGATCTCGCCGCCGCATGAACTGACCTGCGACTTGCTCTGACCGGTGACCGCCTGCAGTATCGCCTGGCGATCGTTGACGCCGACTATCGCGTCGATCCCGGGCGCCTGGGCGAACAAATCGTCACCGTTACGCTGGGCCAGGCAGCCGGCGACCACCACCCGCGTCGCCCGCCCGGAGGCCTTCTGCGCCAGCGCTTCTGAGATAACTCCCATCGCCTCGTCGCGAGCGTCGGCCACGAATCCGCACGTATTTATCACGATCACGTCCGCGTCGTCCATCGGCGCCCCGACAACACACCCGCCCTGGGCCAGGGAAGCCAGCATCTTCTCGGAGTCCACCAGATTCTTCGGGCAGCCCAGAGAGACCAGCGCTACGCTCACAGGTTTGTCATAAACATCCGTCATTTAAGGGATCATACGGATTTTGCCCCGAAAAAGCGAATCCCGCGTGCAGATCCGTTACCGAATACCGCCGGTGACCTAACCACCAGGCGCCAAGTGGTAAGGCAATCAGCGAGATTTGGAATAATATGAGAGTGGAAGTGTGGGAATATAAACCAGATGGTTCTCACGAGGTCATAATGACAATGGAGACAGAAGAATAGACAGGACATAACAATCACATCCATCGGACAGCTGACGCTGCCGCTGATGTGTAACGTTATGGTAACAACGATGACGATAGGGAGCAGATATGACGGGGAAACTAAACAGCTTGAGACACGTTCTGATTGTCTTGGCGGTGAGTGCACTTGGTTTGGCGGTGATTCTTTGGGCCACTTTGGGTGAGTCGGATCTCCAAAGGCGAGTCAACTGGACCATTGAGGAACTGCAGCAGCATTCGCCGGGCAATCCTGGTATTGTGCCACTGAAAGCAGCAACACCGCAATCTTTGAGAACTCCTGAGTTGGTCTGGGCGCGAATTATGGATCAACCGGAATCCGTAGTGCTGATGGTCAATTGGATTGAAGCCAAACCGACAGTGGATGGGGTAAGGATTACGTGCGAGGAGACCGGTTTCTCGTCTACTATCGCTGTTGAGGGCTGGCGCAAGAGAAGTAATTCGGACGATGCAGAACGATTCGTATATTTTGGCGCATATTGGAAGTACGCTAAGGACGACACGACCTGGCTTGCTGTCAAGAATGCAATGACCCGGTCGCCTTGTCAGCTTGTACTTTTACGTCAAGGGGCAGAGGTGTCTAATGTGATGGAATTGGACTGGCGCAGGGCTGGCAGCTTTGAGAAATTACCGGACACAAGCAGGCGTTCCGATTAGAATGCATAACAAACGTGTGCAATCCGCCTGCGGCGGACCAGCGGCGCCGATGACACGAAACGTTGGCTTACAGAGATTGAAAATGAAAGTGAAAGTGACTAGCCCCTTGTGCGTTGTATTGTGTGCTCTGCTATCTGGTTCGGCGCTCGCAGCGGATAACAAGCAAGATGCAAAAGCGTGGAAGATTCCTACACTAAAAGAGAACTTTCATGTGTTCGTCTTAATGGGGCAATCCAATATGTCCGGATACGCCATGATGCTGGCTGAAGACCGCAAACCGGTCCCCTATGTGGTGAAACTGCCCACCAAGGGCTCCAAGCGCACCAGGGGGAAGCTCAGATGGAGACCGGCCGCCCATCCGCTTCATAACAGACTCAAGTCAGATCGCTTCGGGCTGGGCCTTCCCTTTGCGATAGAGTATCTGAAAGACAAACCCGGCGTTACCGTTGGGTTGATACCCGTTGCTTGGGGAGGGGCTGGAATTGATAAACTCAAAAAGGGAACGCCGACCTATTCCAACGCAATCAAGAAAGCCCAACACGCGATGACCCAAGGTGCTGTCAAGGGGGTGCTATGGCACCAGGGAGAATCAGACACCGTCACCCAGGCCAAAGCCGATTCCTACGACCAGAAGCTGCAGCAACTCATAGCAGATCTGCGGAAAGATCTAGCCAACCCCAAGCTGCCCTTCATTGTGGGAAATCTTGCGGAATTCTACGGAACGGGCAAAGACCACAACAAACCGGACCGGGTGAAGAGAATAGACAAAGTACGCGCAGTTATTCGCACATTGCCAAAGAAGGTGAAAATTACAGGATTTGCCGAGTCAACGGACTGTTCGTCGCCAGACCGTCATATGGTCCACTTCGACCGGAAGTCCTATATCATGCTTGGGAAAAGGTATGCCAAGGCGTATGCCGAAACAGTAAAAAAAAGCCAACAAAACGCTCCAGCGGACGCGAAAAGACCGCGCCGCTGAGCTTAGACGTTATGCAGGAAGAATGAGAAACTGTTTCTTTCCACTTCTGTTATGTTTGCTTGCATCATGTGGATCGGAACCAGATAGGGATGCTATTGTTGATATGAACGAACAAGGCGCTAACGAGACAATTGCCGGCTTCTGGACATGGTTTGAATCGCACAAAGACGAATTCAATGACATGGAAGTCGATAGAGACCAGGCTCTTGATTCAATTCTTGAGGAACTCAGTTCGATTGAGGAAGGACTGTCAGTTGAAATCTCGAATGAAACTAATGGTATTCGGGAGATAGTCATATCACCGGAGGGTGTTCGAGAGAAATTTGATATGGTCAAAAAGATAGTATCTCAAGCGCCAGACATCGAAGGCTGGAAAGTTGTCGCTTTTAGACAACCAGTGGATGAGGATTTCACGTTGCGATACGGTGACTTGGAATTAACGCCCTCGAAGTTGTACTTCTGCCCCTTAGAGAAGGATGGCGTATTGGACATAATTGTCTATGGAGATGGATTCGACAATTACGAGGATGGAATACTAACTCATTATGGCCTGATTATGATTGACAATCTTATTGGTGAGTATGACTGTGTTACTGAAGTACGCTACTACGATTTTCAAGACCTTTCACAGGAATCGCAGAAGGAGGGGTTACTCCCGCTTTCGTAGCTAAGAGCTTTTATAAACAGAAGAAAATGAGACTTGGCGTGTTTCTCGCAAAAGATCATTGATAACCTAACCAAGAAATCCTCCGGACGGCTAGCGCCCCCGGTGATTAATGACGTTAACCAGCGTGTGCAATCCCGATCCATATCGGGACCTGCGGCGCCGATTACACGAGACGTTATGCGGCGGAAAGACAGTACATGAAGAACATGAAAAACACGATTCCCGTTCTATTGTGTCTGGCCGCGATGACCATTGCTCCAGTCAGCCAGGATGACGCCCTGGCGGGAGTGAGGCTTGTTTCCATTTCAAAAGGGTGGTCTCAAAACTCCGTCAACGCCGTAATCTTCAGGCGCAATTCGGTCGTAACCCACAAAGACAGTCAGTACGTCGCCTTCTATGACAAAGATGCAAACGTTGTGCTGGCCAAGCGTCGTCTCAGAACAGAGACATGGACCGTCCGGAAAACCCAGTACAAGGGTAACGTGCGAGATGCACATAATTCGATCAGCATCATGATCGACGGCGACGGCTTTCTGCACATGGCGTGGGATCATCACAACAGGCCGCTCCGCTACTGCCGCAGCAAGACTCCCGAATCGCTCGAGCTAACAGACAAGACGCCCATGACCGAAAAGAAGGAAAGCAAAGTGACTTATCCCGAGTTTTACCGTTTGTCCGACGGTAATCTTCTTTTTGTTTACCGTGACGGCAGGTCGGGACGCGGCAACATGATGATGAACCATTACGACCTGAAGACAAGGAAATGGACTCAACGACAGGACGCTTTCATTGATGGTGAAGGAAAGCGAAACGCCTACTGGCAAATGTGCACGGACACCAGGGGCGCGATCCACATTTCGTGGGTGTGGCGGGAAAGTGGAGATGTCGCCACGAATCATGATATGTGCTACGCCAAATCGACCGACGGCGGCGTGACGTGGCGGAAATCCGACGGCCGGAAGTACAAGTTGCCGATCACAGTCAAGAACGCCGAATACGCCCGGCGCATTCCGCAACGAAGCGAACTGATGAACCAGACGTCCATGTGCGCCGATTCGAAGGGGCGTCCGTACATCGCGACCTACTGGCGTCCCGAAGGTACGAAGATTCCCCAATACCACGTGATATATCACGATGGAACACAATGGCGGACGCAACAGATCACCAAACGCAAGACCCCTTTTCGTCTCAGCGGAGGCGGCAGCAAGAGAGTCCCCATTTCGCCTCCGCAGATTGTCGCTGACTGCAGCGGCTCGAGCGATAAGGCGTACATGGTCTTTCGCGACAGGGAGCGAAGTGATCGTGTGTCGGTCGCTGTCTGTGATAATCTCCGGACGAGGGAGTGGCGAATCAAGGATCTGACGAAAGACCCGGTTTACATGTGGGAGCCCAGCTACGATACTGAGCTGTGGAAGCGATCAAAGATTCTGCACATTTACGCGCAGAGAGTCGGCCAGGGCGACGGAGAAAAGTTGGAGTCCATACCTCCTCAAATGATATCGATACTTGAATGGAAACCGGAATAGAACGCACAGCGTCGACATCCGGCATATTGTCCCTGGAATTGAACTGTCCTTGGAATTAACACGAAACGGCTTGGTGTTCACTGGCACACTACGAAGCCTCAAGCAGGTCGATAATCCTTATTTTCTATCCGAAGAACTGACTCCGGCCAAGCCGTTAGCGGACAAGCCGGAGAGATCGATGGGCGGCTATATCGGCGAATACCTGCATCAGCTGGGCCTCGGTGTCCTCCACGTCGTCGGTCTCCCTGACGATGTAGTGGACGCCTTCGGTTATGTCCGCGATCTCCTGCATGAGGCTGTGGTCGGCGTTGGAGCCCAGGCTGATGGTTACGATCGGGAATTCCTCAATCGACGCAAGGTGAGCCTGTTGGCGCGCCGCGTTTCGGGCTCCGTTGGGATCATACTGGTTGTTCCGCCAGTTGGTTTTCCCATCTGACAGCAGGACCAGCATCTGCAGCGCCCCGGGGCGGGCGCGGGTGCGCAGCTCCTGGAGACCGGTCTTGATGCCCGCGGCTATGTTGGTGTAGGTGTGGTAGTGCGCCGCCTGGCGCCGGCGAGAGGTGTCTTCGATCCGGGCGAGATTATTCGTCAATTGTGCTTCCAGGGCGTCTTTACCGTCCTTGCTGGTGTAGGACACCAGCCCCACGTGGTCGTGGGTGTTAACCTGTCGCAAGTAGTTCAGGAAGAGTGTCACGGCGTTCTTCACCGCCGTGATGGGCTGCTCACGCGTTTTCCAAAGGTCGGGCGTCTGATCGGCCTTCGGCTGCTTGGCCTGCAGATAGTTCATCAGCGTAAGGTAGCCGTACCTTCTCCTGTATCCGGCGTTCCGGATCGTCGAGTCGTTGCGGACGTAGTCGAAGTAGTCGTTCCAACTGCCCGAGGGATACGGATAGGGCACGTTCCTGAGGCCCAGGGCCGACCTGATGCTGGAGTATCGGCCGGATCCGATGTAGACCGGGTCGAACTTCATCTTGCCGTAGACGGGCTTACCCAGATCCACCCAGATGTTACGAAGACTGAGCCTGATCTCGCCGAGGCCGAGCCTGTCTGCGTGGGTCAACTCGCTGTCGTCGTTCATCGAGCCGGAGTAGTCGAGCACCAGCACGATATCACGTGACCTGAACACGGCGGTCGCCGAAGCGGCGACTTCCGTCGAGTGAAAACCCACAATGCCTGCGAAGAAGTAGTCCGCTGTCTTATCACGCCGGACCTTCACCGCCGTCGCCCCGGCGTCGGATGTGGGCTTGATCCTCTTGGCCCTGGAGTCCCAGACTCCGAATACGATGTCGCCGGATTGCAGAACCAACGGATCGCCGCCGACGGAATTCTTGGATGCGTAAAGCACTGCACGCCGACGAGCCTCGTCTTGCCCGTGGGCCAGGCCCCCGGCCGCGGCGAGAGTAGCCGCGTCAATGCCCGCGTCAAGTTGAGCTTCGATATGATACACGTAGGCGATGTCCACCCCCAGGGCGACCATCGCCAGCAGCAGGGGTATTATGATCGCCATCCAGAGCAACGCCGCTCCGCTGCTGCAGCGTCGGCGGCGAGGTCGATGAGCCCGATTCTTATGGTTGTTTGTGTTAGCGCTCATGGTTTTCACCTTCCTTAAAAGGCTCTCACCCTGTTATTCGTCCTCGCGGCGCATAGTGACTTCTGCAACAAAGATCCGTCCCTCGGTGGAACTGACTATACCCGAGGAAATATCGGACACCGGCACGGTGATCCGAACGGTGGCGTCGCGGTCGTTGGCTCCAACGCCTTTATCTTCCAGCGTGGCGACAATGTTGAAGGCGGCGTTGATGTGCGACAGACGCGCCTTGGCTACGTTAGTCGCTTCATTGATCGTGGCGTCGTGGACAGCCAACTCGCGTGCAGCTTCCCGTGCGGCATGGGTCATCTCGCCGCGGACGTAAAACTGAACGGCGTACTCGATCATGCCGAACGTAATGATCAACAGCAACGGTAGTATCAGAGCCGTTTCCAGAATGGCTATGCCGCGCCGCTGTCGATCGGCATTAGGCCCGCTTGCCAGCCCACTTCCGTGAAGAATTGAATGTGGCGAGCCATGCAGCATGATTACACTCCTACCTTGTCCAGATTGACATATTCGGAATTACTGGATAAACCTGATTTAACTGCATATTGCGTTGTAAAACTGCGTTTTGTCACCTAAGACATTATAGAAGTCTCTTGACACGCAATCCGCAAAAACTGAAGTTTTGCCGCAGAGAATAGAACTTGCCCCTACACGCAAATGAACAACGTGATGAGTCTGAGCGGTATGAAACAGTCTGTTTCGCGGTGAGTTAGTCATGTTGTCTTGGTCACGGATGGTAGGGTCCAATGAAGGGCGGACAAACGTGCTGATCGGCCGGGAGATGACGGTTGATGTTTGCTCGGTGCGAGGCGGAGGCTCGCTTACTGGACCAGGAATATCCCTTGAGGGCCGGCCTGGGTGTCGACATCGCACCGATGAGCCGTCGCGGGCTCAGGCGCGTTGTGCCGGATCGAGGAACACCTTGGGATCGAGGGATGGATCGGGGACATCGGAAGGACCCCGATGCCGAAATATATCTTCAGTCTATAGCGTAACTTCATGTTTGTTATCGGCCTATTCAATGGGTAGAATGGCTGAAAGTGCCTGTTTTCACGAGTAGAATCGAAATGAACAAAGGGAGAGACTATGTTCAATTATTCTATAAGATCCATTCTGGCCGTGATGGTCGTCGCGACACTTGCAACTAACAGCAGCCGGGCTGAAGAAGCCAAGTGGGTCAAAAAGGCAAAGGAGGCGGTTAAAGCCGCGATCCCGCTTGCCGAGAAAGACACCAGTCGTCCTGTCTATCATTTCCGGCCGCCCTCGCAGTGGATGAATGATATCTGCGGCGCGATCTTCTACAAGGGCTACTATCATATCTTTTACCAGTATAACCCGTTCAGCGGCGATCGCTGGGGATACAATTATTCACTCTGGGCCCACGCGCGAAGCAAGGATCTTGTCCACTGGGAGCACCTTGACTGGGCCTTGTTACCCATGGTCCAGCGGAATGAGACAAGATGTAATTCCGGTTGCGTGACTCTCGACGGAAACGGCCGGCCGATGCTGTTCTACACCTTTGTTTACGCCAAACGGTACGCTCCTCACAGAACGCCGAAGCGCGAGCAATGGGCCGCCGTCGCCTGTGATGAAGATCTGATAAAATGGAAACGGATAAAGGAGAACCCGATTATGTCCGCCGGGGTGAACGGAGTGCCCGCAAACGTACACGGCGGATGGAGCGATCCCTTTGTGTTCAGGTCGGATGGGCGGACCTTTGTTACGTATAAATCATGCGGCGGACTGGTCGGCGAAGCCCAGAACAAGGAACTTACGAAATGGAAGTACGCCGGCAAGATGGACGGCATCTCCGGCGAATGCCCGAACTTCTTCCGGCTCCAGGACAAGTGGGTGTTGATCCGCTCGACACATCCGCTCTCCTATATCGCCGGAGATTTTGACGCGAAGGCCATCAGCTTCAAGAAGAGCGGCGGCGCCGGCATAGTTGATTACGGGTTCGGAAAGAAACCGCCGAAGGACCGGTCATGGACGCGTGGACTTTACGGCACGAATGCTTTTGTCGATAAAGACGGCCGCCGAATCCTGGTCGGCTGGATTTGCGGATTCAAACCCAAGCGCGGCTGGAACGGGTGCATGTCTCTTCCTCGCGTCCTGACGCTTGATAAAGACAAGCGACTTGTCCAGACCCCGGCGCCGGAACTCAAGAAGCTGCGAGGCAAACACAGCGAGATCAAGGGCCTGAAAGTGGACAGTAAATCTGAACTGCTCAAAGGTGTAAAAGGCGATACGCTGGAAATCATCGCACAGTTCACCGGCGCGGACGCTGAAGCCTTCGGCCTCAAGGTCCGCCAGAGCAAAGACGGCAAAAACGCGGTCACTATTAGATACGCGAACGGGAAATTGAACGTGGCCGGGACGGAGCTTCCTTTAAAGCTGGGGGAAGACAAGACTCTTAAACTGCACGTGTTCATTGATAAGTCTGTTCTCGAAGTGTTCATTAATGATGGGGAAACAAGTGTCACAAGGGTCGATTATCCCGGAGACAAGGACCTGGGCGTGTCGGTATTTGCCGAGAACGGCGGCGTTACATTGAAATCTCTCGACGCGTGGGACATGAAATCGATATGGTGATTGCCGGTTCGGTCTACACAATTGGCGTCAAAGCTGTCAGGGTTAAATCGACGCCCTCTTAAGGGTTGACCCCACTACCCCCCAGGCCGGCGTTCGCCTGGGTTTCCCGTTTCAGGGCGGACGTTAGACGCTGGATCTCCAGAGCGAGCGAAGCCGAGGCTTCCTGCACGCCTTGCAGATCTCCTGCCCGTGCAAGTGTCTCGACGGCCTGGGCAGCACGCTGAGCACTATCGGCGGCCAGAGTACCCAGGGCGCCCTTCAACGAGTGAGCGGCCTCGGCGATTGCTTCGGGGTCGCCGCGCGAAACAGCCTTGTGGATTTGCGCAAGAGCTTCCGGACCTTCGGCAAGGAAGATCAGGGTCAATTCGCTGAACAGGTCCTCGTCACAACCCACGCGATTCATTGCAATCTGCTTGTCGTAGGGATGCTCAGCACACATCTGGTCAGGGGGCTGCTCGCTGGCGGCAGCGTCCGTCTAGCTTGCATCTCTGGAATCCCATTCGCGGGGGTTTGCCAGATTCCGTTCGATGGCTTCTGCAAGATTTCGGACGTCTACCGGCTTGGCGACGTAGTCGTTCATACCGGCGGCCAGACATTTCTCGCGGTCGCCCTTCATGGCGTTGGCGGTCATCGCGATGATCGGGACGTTGTGATTGCGAACGGACGAGTTCGGATCTCGGATGGACTGTGCGGCCTGGTATCCGTCCATCTCAGGCATCTGGCAGTCCATCAGGACCAGATCGTAATCCTGGCGAGAAAGCGATTCGATCGCCTCGATGCCGTTGGCCACGGCATCGGCGCGGTACTCCTCCATAGCCTCGTATGTCACGCCAATGCTAACGTACGGATCAGCATGGTCCGGATCGATCGCGATCGCCGTCCTGCACGCCTCAAGAGCCTCCTGGAAACGCCCCAGCTCATAGTACGCGCGGCCCATGTTGTTGTAAGGCGACTGATCGTCGGGATCGATATCGATGGCCTTGCGGCAGGCGGATATCGTCTCCTCGTATTGGCCAAGATGCCCGTGGACCACCGCGAGGTTGTTGTACGCTGCATTGTGATCCGGATCGATGGCGATGGCTTTCTCGCAGGCGTTAATAGCGTCTGCGTATCGATTGAGGCAGCCAAGCGAAATAGCCATACTGCTGTAAGCGTCAGCGAAACCCGGATCGACGGCGACCGCTTTCTCAAACGCCGAAATCGCTTCGGCGTAACGACCAAGTGCGTCATAGGCGTCGCCCATGTAGAAATACGCCTCGGCGTCATTCGGATCGGCCGCGACAACCTTCTTGCACGCGGCGATGACAGACATGCTGTCAGTCCCGCCCGCGGGGTAGTCACCGGCAGCGTAATCCTGTTGCGACTTACCGCCGCCTGTAAAAACAGAGCGTATCGCCCCGGCGAAGTTCGCAAGAAAAGAGAGAATCCCCGGCCTGTTCGTTTTTCCGTTCATACCTGTCCCACGCTAACCTGTTTGATAGTCGCCGTCCCGATTGTTGATTCGTAACTCGATATTCATTCTCACCTGCCGCCAACGAAGTGTCAACCCCGGCGGCGGCGCAGAATATTCTACAACAACGGCTTGACTAGACGGCGAGAACACAGAGGACGACAAGACCGTACCGGCCGGCTTTGCCTACCGCTTCACCGGCAGGCGGGCAATGAGATGTCGCGGGACACGCCTTATTCTGGCGAAAGCATGCCTTCCCCGAAACGTCTGAGTCTTTATCGGTCCGCTGTTCCTCTGCAACTGCTTGACCTCGATTCTCGTCAACCCGCCGTGTATGTCGCCTATTTTCGGGTCGAGCTTGGCCAGTGCTATGCGGATCGACGGCGTCCCCTGCCGGTTAGTCCACTCGCCGCGGCGCACCGCTATGGTTCTAAGCGGCGTCTTGGCTCGCCAGGATCCGGAAGTGCCCTTGCATTGGAAGGAGAAGTCCCCCCATTGGGCGATGTTCCCACTGGTGCCGGTCGCCGCAAGCGTGGCCACCGGGGTGCGAACGCGGAAATCATTTGACCCGCGCGACGAGTCGACCTGGGCGCGGATGGCCCCGTACTTCAAACCGAGCCTGGTCTTGACCAGCTTTCCGCTCTTGCGGAACGATGATATCCCGATCTTCGTTCCGCTCTTGACCGTCACCTGCCCGCGGTCGGCGAACGTCAACACGACCCTGGCGCCCAGGCCGGTGCGAATGACAGTCTGCTCAGACAACTTTTCACCGGGCTTCAGCGGACGCCACTTGGCGTGCTTGTCGTCTCCGGATAACTTCTCAACGATTCCCGTAACCGATTTCACAGTCGCCTGCAACGGAGCGGCGACAACCTTCTTCTTCGCCGCCGCCTTGACCGCCGGGGCGGGCGTAGTTGCGGCCTTGGGCGCGGCGATAATCGGCGTAGCGGTGAAGACCGCCGCAAACAGCATTATTGTTGCGTATCGAAACAAGATCGACTCCTTCTGTCGGTGCGCCTGGGCGGGGTCATGTCCGCTCCTTGCCAGGCTATGAGATTCATCGGCCAGAATCCCGCAAACAATCACCTCCGTTATCCAAATAATTGCGGCGACTCAGGCGGTCGTTGACAGGCCCTCGGCCCGAGGGGATACTGTGCTCCGACCTATGGCGCTTATCGGAACAGTTTGAAAGAGGCTCACTTATGAGAAAGTTGATCTGCGAAAAGTGCATGGCCGTTTTTCAGCAGGACGAGACACACCTCTGTGGAGGATGCGGGGATGAATGCTACGACTTCACCAATAACGACGAGTTCCTGCTGACCCAGGCGCCCAGAGTTATCGCAAAACGCCGGGCCGACGGGCTCGAAGGACTCGTCGGCGGACTCGAGTGCGTGATAATAAACACCGAACCGGACCGCCGTCAGGCCGCGGCCGAAGAGTTGCTGAAATTCACCGGCCTGGAGCTGGACACCGCATTTGAAGACGACGACTTTGTCACGCTCGTGCTGAAGACCGAAGGCTCGGCCGACTTTCTGATCCGCTCGCGAAAAGGCGACAATCCATTTCCGACGCCGTCGCCCTACCCCAAAGCCGCCCACCTGCCCAACACCCGCCTGGAAACATTTGTGTTCAGCGTGACCGACCTGCGTCGCTACGTCGATATCCAACGGGCCAACGGCGTTGAGTTCCTCACCGACGACATCGCAGCAGCCGACACGCACCTGTTCATCCAGGCGATCCCGTCGACCTTCACCGACATTTCGATCGGATTCGTCCAGTGGCTCGTTCCCGGTCGAGACTACCGAACCGACGGAGCCCAAACGATTGAAATCGACATCGCATCGCCTGGTCCGCAGCGTCTGTCAAACGTGAAGGAACTGGACCATGCGGCGGTTCGGATCGCGGCGCAGGACCGCGACGCGGCGATCATCGAGTTCATGATGCTCACGAACTACAACTTCGAGTTCTCGATCTACGTAAAACTGTTCAACTCGATCACAAACGTATCGCGACTGTCGAAAGATGATTTCGCGCTGGTCTTCACCTCGGGCATCCGCCCATATGTGTCGGACGACGCTTCGGGGCCCACCGAGAAATTCCTGCACAACTACGGACCCCGCGTTCATCACATGGCGTTCAGGACCGAGCAGATCGAAGATACGTTCGGCCAGTTGAAGGCCCGTAACATGGATTTCCTGATCGGGCTGGTCGGCTCGGAAGCCGAGGGCCTGAAGCAGACATTCTCCGAGGCGTCGCCAAATACACTGCTGGTGAACGAATACATCCGCCGCTACGGCGACTTCACCGGCTTCTTCTCGCCTAAAAACGTAATGCTGCTGACGGGCTCAACGGACAAGCAATGATGCCCAGGGCTTTCCATCGGCCCGAGTGAAAGGATAATCAAATGAAACACGCGTTTGCATTCGTGCTGGCCGCGACGGTCCTGGCGTCCCAGGGGTGGGCCGGAACCCAGCGTCCCAGAGTGGTCGTTCTGACCGACATAACCAATGAGCCCGACGACGAAGAATCGCTGGTGCGTTTTCTCGTAAGCTCCAGTGACTACGACGTGGAGGCGATGATCGCGACGACCTCCACATGGTTGCGAAAGAAAGTGCGGCCGGACAAGATCCAGGCCCAGGTCCGCGCGTACAAGAAAGTCTACCCCAATCTGATCAAACACGATCCCCGCTATCCGTCCCCCGACCACCTGTTATCGGTGACCAGTTCGCACTTGCCTGTTTACGGTATGAGCGGCGTGGGCAAGGGCAAAGACTCTGCGGGCTCCAAGCTGCTTATCAGCGTGATCGACAAACCCGACAAACGCCCGGTGAGGGTGACTGTCTGGGGCGGAGCCAACTGCCTGGCCCAGGCCCTGTGGAAAGTGCGCAACACGCGAACTGGGGCTCAGCTCGCTGAGTTCGTCGCCAAAATACGCGTCTATACGATAAGCGACCAGGACGACAGCGGCGCATGGATGCGAAAGGAGTTCGGCAAGCTCTTCTACATCGTCACGCCGAGCGACCAGGGCCACAAACAGTACCGTCTGGCGACGTGGACCGGCATCTCCGGCGAAAGGAGATACAAGTTCGCCGCGCCGCCGCGCTATTTCGCATGGATCAGCAACGAATGGCTGAGAAAGAACGTGATCGAGGGCCACGGACCGCTCGGGGCGATGTATCCCAAGTGGAAGTACATCATGGAAGGCGACACGCCGTCATACCTTAACCTGATCGACAACGGTCTTGGCGGCGAGGTGAGGCCCGATTACGGCGGCTGGGGCGGGCGATACAAACTCAGCACGCCGCCCGGCCAGACGCGCCCGATCTGGACCAACAGTCCCGACACTCTTACCGTAGACAGCAAGTCGTATTCTCTTCCGCACGCGACCGTATGGCGATGGCGGGAGGCCTACCAGAACGATTTCGCGGCGCGCATGGACTGGTGCGTCTCGGCCAAACGTTCCGACGCCAACCACCATCCTGTCGCGGTCGCTAACGGCGTAAAGGGCAAGAGCGTGGTGTCAATCACCGCCCAGAACGGACAAACCGTAACGCTTAGCGCTGCCGGATCGGCTGACCCGGACGGAGATAAAGTAACTCTCCGATGGTTCCAATACCTCGAAGCCGGTTCGGCCAGCCGTGTGGACCTCAGGGGGGCGGACACCGAGCAGGTCTCATTTATCGTCCCGAGTGAACCGGGCAAAACCCTTCACATGATCCTGGAAGTGAAAGACAACGGAAAACCCAACCTGTTCAGCTATCGCCGGGTGGTGGTCACGATCACAAAAAGCGAGAAGTAATCGATGAAACGGACCACTGAACTGCTTGCCGTCGCGATCCTGATCGTATCGTCTGCGACGACGCCCGCCTCCGTTCGCGCCGAAACCGCGCCGGTCAAAATCCCCACGCCGACCAGGGCCCAGCAGGTTTGGCAGGATTGCGAGATCGGACTGCTGTTCTGCTACGATCTGCCGATCGCGGCCGAGATTTATACGAAGAACAACACTCACCGCCAACGCGTCGATCCGAACAAGTACAACCCGACAAAGCTGGACACCGACAAGTGGGCGGCGCTGGCGAACGCTTCGGGCGCGAAGTACGCCCTGTTCACCGCAACGCATTTCAGCGGGTTCATGCAGTGGCAAAGCGACGCGTATCCCTACGGACTCAAGCAGAGCAAGTGGCGCGGGGGCAAGGGCGACGTGGTGGGCGATTTCGTCGCATCCTGCCGAAAGGCAAAAGTTCTCCCCGGCGTGTTCTTCAGCACGCACCGCAACGTGCATCAGACGGTGTGGGGCCATTACGTTAAATGGGGCAAGGGCAAAGGGACCGACGAGCAGGACAAGTACAATCGCATCGCCGAAAAACAGTTCGGCGAACTGACGAGCAACTATGGCGAGATGTTCCACGTGTGGTTTGATGCAGGCAACAGGACGCCCGACGAGGGCGGCGGGAATGTTCTCCCGATCTTCGAGAAGAACCAGCCGAACGGTATTTTCTACCACAATTCGCTACGGTCCGACGTACGCTGGATAGGTAACGAACGCGGCCTGGCGGGAGTCCCGTGCTACGCGACCATGCCGGGCAAGGAAGTCGGCAAGGTCTCGCACGGCAGCCGGACGTGGAAGCGGTTTCTCGGCAGGGGCGACCCGGCGGGCAGCTACTGGTCGCCGGGAATCGTGGACATTCCGCTGCGGGGATATCGCGGGCACAACTGGTTCTACAAGCCCGGACAGGACAAGATCGTCTACCCGGCCAAAGTGCTGCTTAGCAAGTATTACACCTCCGTGGGGCGCAACGCCAATCTGGTTATCGGCGTGGTGGTCAAACCCGACGGATCGATCCCCGAGGCTGACGCAAAGTCGCTGGTCGAATTCGGAAAGCTGTTGCGACAGCGGTTCAACAAGCCGCTGGCGTCGCTAACCGATGCGGCCGGAAAGAACATCACCCTGCCGCTGGACAAGCCCCAGGAGATCGACCACGTAATCCTCCAGGAGCAGATCGCCTTTGGCGAGCGAGTGCGGGACTATGTAGTCGAGGGGCTCGTCGATGAGAAATGGGTGGAACTGGCCAAAGGCGCGGTGATCGGGCACAAATGGATTCACCGCTTCAAGCCGAAAAAGGTCTCCAGCGTCCGCCTGCGAGTAATCAAATCCCAGGCCCCGCCGAAGATCCGCTCTTTCTCGTGCTTCATGATCGGGCGGTAGGGTTGATCGTCGGCGGTTTTTCGCCGGCTGCGATCATGCGTCGCTTGAGGGTTGCGGCAAGTTTCTTGCGGACGTCGGCGCGTTTGGGGTCGGCGATCAGGTTGTTGCGTTCGTGCGGGTCGTCTTGCAGGTCGTAGAGGAAGTCTTCTACGTACTGGTTCGCGGGCGCCTTGCCGCGGCGGTTTGGGGTGCGGACCGAATACTTCCATCGCTTCGTTCTGATCGCCCTTCCGGTCTGCGATTCGCTTATCTGGACGAACACTTCTTCGGGCCAGTCGGTCGCCGATCCGTCGACCAGGGTTTGCAGCGGTCGGCCTTGAAGGTAGTCGGGCAGTTTTGCTCCGCCTGCTTTCAGGACCGTGGGCGCCAGGTCCACCAGCGAGACCATGTTGTCGATCACCTTCCCGCCGCCAAAGCCCGGCCCGCAGGCGATCAGCGGCGTGCGGATCGAGTTGTCGTGACACGAACGTTTGTACTCGCCGTTTCGCGTGCGAAAATGGCAGGCGTGATCGGTCGTGTAGATCACCACCGTGTTGTCGTCCATACCAAGACGCTTAAGTTCGGCCCGCATGCGCCCGACATTCGCATCCAACGCCGCACAACAACCGAGGTAGTCGGGCATCTCTTTTTTCCAGTCGCCCTTCGTGCCGACCAGGTCGCCCGGGACGCGGTAATCCTTGTACTTTTCCTTCGACCCTTGCGGGCCCTGGAAATGGCGACGATCGTTCTGGTGATGCGGTTCTATAAACGATACGAACAGGAAGAACGGTTTCGACTCGCCCTTTCGCGACTGGAGAAACTCGATCGCCCAGTCGGTCTGTGCGTCGACGCGGTATCTGTCCTTGGCGAACGTGCGTTTCTGTCCGGCGTTGTCGAACATGTGCCCTTCGTATGCGCGGGAGGTGTATTCGAGCACATCGGACGCCAGCCAGAAATCCTTGTACCCGCCCCGCCGCTCGGGCGGAACGGGTTTCGTGCGACAGTTAAACGCCTTGACGCCCGGCCGGTTGCGGCTGTCGGAAGCCAGATGCCACTTGCCCAGATATCCCACGTGGTAACCGCCGGTCGACAGCAGATAAGCCATGGTTTTTTCGCTCGTCGGGAGCGAAATACCGTTTGTATCGCACCCGGTCTGCGAAGCGAACTTACCGGTCTGCAGCGCCGCACGCGCCGGTCCGCAGACCGGTTGGCAGGTGAACGCATTTGCATACCGCGTCCCATCGGACGCCATCTTGTCGAGATTCGGCGTCAGGCCCTTGAAGATCGGACTACCGTAGCATTCGACACTGTCGGCCCGCTGCTGATCGCTAAAGATAAAAAGTATGTTCGGCCGCTTCGTCGCCTCAGCCGCACGCCCACCGCCGGCAACCAGCCCGACAGCGGCGGTCAGGCCCGCGTGTTTGAGAAACTCTCTACGCTTCATCTGTTCTTCTTACCTTTGCGGCGTTTCGGTTTGCCGCCTCCGGTCGCCTTCGGATCATACTGCGGGTTCTTCTCGGTCGGCACGGGGGCCTTGGTCTCTTTTCGCCATTGGAGCATTATCGCGTAGAGTTCTTTGGTCTTGTCGGGCATCTTGTCAGCGAGATTGTTCCGCTCGCCGAGATCGTCTTTCAAATTGTACAACTCCAATCCGCCGTCCTCGAAATACTCGTGCAGCTTCCAGTCGCCGAGGCGCACAACGCAACCGGGGCGCGTGCGGAACAGCGGATCGCGCGACCCATCGTTCGAACTGTACTTCTGCAGGTAGATCGGAAAGTGCCAGAACAGCGCCCGGTCTTTCAGCCTCCCGCTTTGTGTGAGCAGAGGCATCAGGCTCACGCCGTCCAGCAGTTTGCCTTCGGGCTTCCTGGCGCCGGTCGCCTCCAGAAGCGTCGGGTAGAAATCGATCCCAATCACCGGCGTATCGCACCTGGAGCCGGCTTTGATTTTCGCCGGCCAGCACACGATCAGCGGTTCGCGAATCCCGCCTTCGTAGTACGAACCCTTGCCCGCCCTGGCCGGGGCCTGGGACGAAATGTTCGCTATCCCGCCGTTGTCGGACGTAAAGATAACGATCGTATTCTCACGCAAGCCGAGTGCGTCGATCTTCTTCATCAGGCGCCCGATGTTCGTGTCGGCGCTTTCGATCATCGCCGCGTACGTCGCATGACCCTGCCCGCCGGCGGGGCCTTTGGCTTTGTATTTGGCGGTGATATCCTTCGGAGCCTGGATCGGCGTGTGGACCGAGAAGTACGGCAGGTAGAGGAAGAACGGACGGTCCTTGTTGGCCTCGACAAACTTCATCGCCTCGGTAGTCAGGCGATGCGGAAGGTGCTCGCCCTTGGGTCCGTCGGGAAGGGTGCGATTCCTGTACGGGCTGAAGTAGCTCCGCGGGCTGCCCGCCGTCCCGCCGGCGACGTTCACGTCGAAGCCTTGAGTTTTCGGATCGGAACCGAGGTGCCACTTGCCCATCGTCGCGGAGATGTAACCGGCGGGCTTGACGGCCTCGGCGAGAGTCACGTTGTCGTCAGGCAGATCGGTGCGGTTCTTGATCGGAATGAGTTTGCGAGTTTTGGCGCTGCCTCGGGCCGAACTGCCGACTGTGTACACGCCGTGTCGCGGGCCGTACTGCCCGGACATCACGCACGCGCGGCTCGGGGCGCAGTTGGCCGCGTTCGAGTAGGCGTTTGTAAATATCATACCCTCGCGCGCCAACTTGTCTATGTTCGGAGTCTCGTAGAACTTCGAGCCTATGAACGCGACATCCTTCCAGCCCAGATCGTCCATGTTGATGAAAACGATGTTCGGGCGAGAAGGTTTTTCGACCGCTTGTGCCCCGCGCGGAAGAACCGCAGCGGCGGCGGCCAGCGATGCGGCCTTCAAAAAATCGCGACGCTTAATATTTCTGGGCATGTTTTACTTCTTCCTTTTTTTCTTGCGCGCCGGTCCGGGTTTGTAATTCGGATTTGGTATGGGCATTTTGGCGCCCTGCTTCTTCAGCGCCGCAGCGAGTTTGGCGTCGAGTTCCTTGACCTTCTCGGGCATGTCGGGCGCCAGGTCCTTTGTCTCGCTGAGGTCTTTGGCCAGATTGAACAGCTCGAACTCCGGCTTGCCTGCATATCGCTTGAGCAGTTTCCAGTCGCCCTGGCGAATGATGCTGTACGGCGGAATCCCGCGCCCGCGGAAGTGCGGGAAGTGCCAGTAGATCGCATCGCGTTTCAACTTGCCGGTCTGCGTGAGCAGCGGCGTGAGGTCCTCGCCGTCGATCTCGCGACCCGCGGGCGTCTTGATCCCGACAGCAGCGCAGATCGTGGGCATGAAGTCCACGCTGATCACCGGCGCATCGCATGCGCTGCCGGCCTCGATCACTCCCGGCATGCGGAAGATATACGGTACGCGAATCCCGCCCTCGTAGGGATATCCCTTACCCGAACGCAGCGGTTTGTTGCTGGTCGGACCGAGCAGCCCCCCGTTGTCGGAACTGAATATCACCAACGTGTCTTTGGTGAGTTTCAGTTCGTCCAGCACCGCCATCACCTTACCGACCGAATCGTCGACCGACTCGACCATCGCGGCGTATGTTGCGTTTTTCTGGTTGGTCGGCGTTTTGCCTTTGTACTTCTCGACCAGCGTCTTCTTGCCCTGGATCGGGGTGTGGACCGCGTAGTTCGCCAGGTAAAGGAAGAACGGTTTATCCTTGTTGGTTTGGATGAAGTTGACAGCCTCGTCGCCTTCGCGATCGGTGAGATACTCCCCTTCCTTTCGGGGTTTGAGCGTGGGGATGTTCGCCAGGCGCCCGTTCTTGTACGGGTCGAAGTAGCTGGGGGGTTGCCCATAGTCGCAACCGCCGAAGTTCTGGTCGAACCCCTGCTTCTCGGGGTACTGATCGTCGGGCCCCAGATGCCACTTGCCGATATGGCACGAAACGTACCCCGACGGTTTGAGGACTTCAGCGATGGTGACTTCTTCGCTTTCCATCCAAAGCGCGTTCCGCGGGCACTTTACCTGGCCGTTGCCCACATAGCCCGACGGATTCTTCTTGTCGGCCGGGATCTTCCCACCCTGGAAGCGAGAGCGGATCCAGTCGGTAACGCCCAGGCGAGCCGGATACCGACCCGTCATGACCGCAGCACGCGTAGGCGAACATACCGCACAAGCCGCATAACCGTTGGTGAACTTCATACCGCCGGCCGCCAGCTTGTCGATATTCGGAGTCTCGTAATACTTGCTGCCGAAGCAGCCCACGTCAGTCCACCCCAGATCGTCAACCAGGATCAGCACAACGTTTGGTTTACGCTTAGAAGCCCCCGGCGCCGCAGCCAACCGACCAGGCAGCATAACCGCCGCAGTTCCGATACCGATAGTCTTGAAAAAATCACGCCTGTTCATCATGTTGCATATCTCCTGAGGGTTCATACGATCGATAAAGAGATTCTATCGCGCCCCCAACAAAACACAAAGCAGTGTAACCGTTCAGGCGAAGCCTCCGACGTTCAGATGACCTCACCACTGTGCCGACGACGCTCGCCGACTGTGAGATAGAGATTACCACACTCTGCCGGCTTCGGCAAGAGAAAAACCGAGATATTTGCGTGTGTA
>PVBE011574718.1_pt1 | contig 30908 bp, 27 predicted proteins | sample 1631181 | NCBI WGS metagenome assembly PVBE01 (sample SAMN08397723, study PRJNA350692) | Marine metagenome, whole genome shotgun sequencing project. | isolation source: water | place: Pacific Ocean | collected 2012-04
AGGAGGATCCCACCTTCAAGACCTATCACAATGACGAGACCGATGAAACCATCATCTCCGGAATTGGAGAACTCCATTTGGAGGTCTATATCGAGCGGATGCGAAGAGAATTTGATGCAACCGTATTCACAGGGGCACCCCAGGTGGCTTATAAGGAGACCATCACCTGCAGGGTGGAATTCAATTATACCCACAAAAAGCAGACCGGAGGTGCCGGCCAGTTCGGTCGCGTGGCCGGTTATATGGAACCGGTTTCAAATAAGGAGTTTGTCTTTGAAAACCGGATTGTCGGTGGAGCCATTCCCACCCCGTATATCTCCGGGTGTGAAAAAGGTTTTAAAAAATGTCTTTCAAAAGGGCCCTTTGCAAAATTTCCGGTCACCGGAGTTAAAATTGTCATCAACGACGGTCAGTCACATGCTGTTGATTCTTCTGATATGGCGTTTCAGGCCGCTGGCCGGGGGGCCTTTCTTCAAGGATATGCCAAAGCCCGACCGGTCATTCTTGAACCGATTATGAAAGTGGTGGTGGAAACGCCAACCGAATTTCAGGGCGCTGTCATGGGTACGTTGAGCAAACGGAGGGGAATCATTGTCGGATCCCAGGACGAAGGCCGCTTCTGTATCATTGAAGCCCAGGTTCCCCTTGCGGAGATGTTCGGATATTCAACGGTCCTCAGATCGTCCACCCAGGGCAAGGCACAATTCACCATGGAATTTTCAGCCGCCAGACAGGTCCCCCGGCCTGTAGCGGAAAAATTACTTGAACAAAGAAAAAAATAATAAAAAATATCTGATGACCGGGAATGATCCATTAAAATCTTTGAAAAATGCTCGATAAGAAAATGTTATTTTCATGAATTTACAGAATACTTCGGAAAGTAAAATTTGCGCCTGATGCTGGGATTGGGCAAAAGGAGGGGTTTTGCATGAACAACGACGATCCGATTTTTCAAAATCCGCTGACACACTTGGAATACGATACCGAAGACCTCCTTCCTTTGGGAGGATTCGGTGCGGTGGTAGCCCGCGCTGGTGTTGGAAAAACATCATTTCTGGTTCAACTGGCATTAAACACCCTTTCAAGACAAAAAAATGTCCTACACATCAGTTTCAAGGATCCGATAGACAAGGTTAATCTTTGGTACAAGGAGGTCTTTAATAATCTTGTGACGTCAGGCACCTTCGAAGAGCCGGACGGACTATGGGAATGGTTACTTACCAATAGGGTCATCATGACCTTCAAAACAACAGACTTCACCATTCCGATGCTCAAAGATAGGATCACAGACCTTATCGATCAGGCCCGGTTCTCACCCCAAACAATAATCATCGATGGCCTTCCCTTTAGATCGTCTCTTCAAAATTCACTTGCGAACCTGAAAGCGATCGCTAAAATCAACGCCTTTAGGGTCTGGTTCGCCGTAACCAGCCACCGCCACGAAACAACCGGACCGGACTATATACCCGGTCCTCTTTCTGCGGTTGCAGATCTTTTCGAGACCATCATCCAACTTCAACCTGAAGGCAAAAAGATCCACGTCAAAAGCATAAAAGGACGGCCTAAGACCTCAGATCGTCCTCGGCTGTTCCTTGATCCTTCCACGCTATTGATACAAGGAAGCCACTAGGCCAAAAACCCTTTCTGGGTTCATAATCGACTAACCGTCTAACCTCTTGAAATATGTTGACATTATTTTAAAACTCTGTTATGATCCTTGCCAAGTTCGCCGGTACGTCGGCAAACGCTTTCCAAACCGAAGCGGCCAACACCGTCAGGTTATCTACATTGAACGCAACTCTAACATTGCAGCCCGCTGGGATTTAGAGACGCCTGACCGATTTTCGAGTTCGACCGGGGGTTTTAAGAGACAGAGGATTAGATCAAATGACACAGTGTATCTTGCTTAATGCAGACTATTCTTTTTTAAATATAGTCCATTGGAAGAGGGCCATGTGCCTTGTCGTAAAGGGAAAGGTTCAGGTCTTAAAGGAATCTGAACGAATTATCCTGGGCGCAGAAGGGTTTATCACGAAAGTCCCCGCTGTGTTGAAGCTGATCAAAGTAATTCGAACTCTCTACAAAAACCGGATTCCTTTTAGCAAAAAAAATGTGTTGGTAAGGGATGGATTCAAATGTGGGTATTGCGGAAAAGACGGAGAAAGGTTGACGGTAGACCACATCATACCCAAATCAAAGGGCGGAAAGACCTGTTTTGAAAACTGTGTTGCGTGCTGTAAACCATGTAATAACAAGAAAGGGGCCAGAAAACCAAGCGAAGTGAATATGTACCTGAAAGTAAAAGTCTACCAACCGACCATTTCAGAATTTTTAATACTGAGGGTCAAAAAACTCGGAATAAATGAGCTTTTAAAGGATTTCGGGATATACGGATAGCACTTTACCAAACAAACTGCATATAGATTGAAAAACCTTACAGTCTACTAAAATTTTTTCATAAAAAATCAGGAGCGATCCTTTATTGTCTGGTAGGCCTCTTGCACTTCCTTAAAATGCTTTTCTGCCAACTTTTTGAACTCTTCACCCAGGTGAACCACCTTGTCCGGATGATACTTGTTTACAAGACGTCTGTATGCCTTCTTTATTTCTTCTGCAGTGGCGTTTCTATCCACCTCAAGGATGGTATAGGGGTCTTTTAGTGTTTCACCGCGGTCAGCATATTCCGTTTTGCGATATTGCTGCTGGTAGGCGTATTTTTTTCTTTTTTTTAAATAAAAATACCGCCACAAAAAGCCCAGGATCGCCAGGTCGTCGAGCCAACCCCACCCGACCAACATGTCGGGGACTATGTCATAGGGAGAGAGAACATACAATACGGCCAAAATGACTAAAATAATATTTGTCATTCGTTTTCCGACAGAATCTCAATGGGGAATGCCCGGGTTATGTAACCCAAAATACATATTTAAAGCATATCGGTTCAATCACCATCACAACGGATTTGCAAGGAAAGAATACTTTATCAGATTAACAAGGCCAAAAAAATGAAACTGACGAAAGAAGAAAAAAGCTGGGTGCTGTATGATGTGGCCAACTCCGCCTTTGTCTTGATAATCGTTACGACCGTCATGCCGATATTTTTCAAAGATATCGTTTCTAAAGGTGTCGCCGATGCCGTTTCAACCGGAAATTGGGGATTTGCCAATTCACTGGCATCATTACTTCTCGCCTTCATGGCGCCGATCATGGGCGCCTTCGCCGATTATAAGCTGTTTAAGAAACGGTTTCTGATGGGTTTTTTGTCTTTGGGGATTCTTTTTACCCTGCTTTTGACCACTGTGAAAGAAGGAGATTGGCTGAGCTGCCTAATCATATTCATATTTGCCAGGGTCGGTTTCTCAGGAGCCAATCTGTTTTATGATGCGTTTCTGGTCGATGTAACAGAAAAAAAACGAATGGACTGGATATCATCGTGCGGATTTGCCTGGGGGTATATCGGAGGTGCTGTTCCGTTTGTTGCCGTAATCGCGGTGATCATAATCGGAATGTCCTCGGGCACCTCGGGTGCCATCTCCATCGAATCGGCAAAGATCGCCTTTGTTATTGTCGCGCTGTGGTGGCTGGGGTTCTCCTTTCCTATTCTGAAAAATGTAAGCCAAGTCCATTTTATTGAACCTGTGGCGCATCCGATAAAGGACAGTTTTATTCGTCTGTTAAAAACCTTTAGGGAAATTCAAAAATATAAAAATGCTCTTCTTTTTTTAATTGCTTATTTTTTTTATATTGATGGTGTCGACACCATTATCACAATGGCAACCGCCTATGGCCGGGATATAGGACTCGGGATAACCATGCTAATCCTTGTGGTGCTGATGATTCAGGTCGTCGCTTTCCCGTTTGCGCTGGTTTATGGGAAACTGGCAAAAAAATATTCAACAAAGGCAATGTTGTTTGCAGGCATCGGTATTTATACGCTTATCACACTGATCAGCTTTTTTCTTCCTGCACTTCCCACAATGCAAATGAAAGTTCTGGTCTTCTGGGTGCTTGCTTTCCTTGTTGCAACTTCACAGGGAGGCATACAGGCCCTCAGCCGATCATATTTTGGTAAGCTTATCCCCGCGGAACATGCTGGGGAATTCTTTGGGTTCTATAACATTTTCGGAAAATTTGCCGCCATTACAGGCCCGTTTCTCGTGGGTCTTATCACCCGCGTCACCGGTCATTCCCGTTTTGGAATTTTAAGCATCATCGTCCTTTTTATTATTGGGGGAATCTTTCTTATAAAGGTCGACAGGGAGCCATGAAAGTGTGCAATATTAAATTGGACGAACATGATGCTTTCGAAACACCTGGTTCCATCAAGAATATTTGGCAAACAGATATAATAAGCTCGCAAAAAGGTCTTTTACAAACCGTCATGTTTATCTAAGGCGTTTGATAAAATGCCAGATCGCCTGGTGAACCCTTCCCGCACCTTCTCCAAGGAGAATTCCGTGGCGGCTAAAATTGAACAGAAGATACGTTTTGTCTGCCGAACCCAGCCGCTCAAAAATTCTTTTCGAACCGCCGGGATCAACTACCGGATCTCCTTGGGATTGGGCCACCAGCGCCGGAATGACGATTTCAGACAGCTTCGATTCCAAAGATTCCATCAAACGCTCAATCTCCAGTACCCCTGAAATTGGGTTTCTCAAATAGTTGATGTGGGGATTTTCAGCATTGTTGTTAACAAACTCTTTTTTGGCCCCATCAAATTTGAAGCGGTCCATGATCCGATTCCAGACGTCGACTGCTGGTACAAACTTTGATGCAAGATCCTGAAGACGGAGAGGGGGAGAAATTGCAAAAACACCTTTTACCTCTCTCATCCGGGTTACAAGATGAAGGGCGAGACCTGCACCGGTGGAAAATCCGCCGACCACCACTCGTTTGCAGATGTTGCTGATGATGGCATATCCGTTATCCACCGATTTCGACCAATCTGCATATGTTCTCAAAGCAAGATCGTTAGGGGAAGTCCCATGCCCTTTTAACCTAGGGGCGTAGACCCAAACCCCTCTTCGACCCAGATAGCGGGCAAGCTCTTTCACTTCAAGGGGTGCCGCCATATAACCGTGAACAAGCACCACACCGAGATCTCTTGATCTTCCTTTGACGAGAAAAGATCTGCCCACATCCTTTTTTTTTGATTCACCTTCGATATAAAATGCCTCATAATCTGCTTCAAATTCACTCACAGCGTTTTTTAGTAATTGGGCGACGATCTTCCGTCTGATCCAAAAGTCAGGCTGCCACGCGATCCGGCGAAAATGCCGTTGGAGGTCGGTTAAAGGTTCCACTTCGTTCGCAATAACCGCAATGGGATTATCAATTCGAACCCGATGGAAAGGGAAAACAGAAGAAAATTTCGACCGGTCCTTTTCAAGCACTTTACCGTTTTTCTTCACCACCCCTTTTTCTACTGCCAGGGTGATAAAATCCCTGTATATATCAAACCGATCGTCGATCAGAAGAGGAGCCTGATCGCCATTAAAATGCCGGTGAATCGGCATATTTTTCTTTTTGATGAAATCTGCCGCAAGGTAGACCTTCCGTCTCAGACTCCCCTCATCCATCCGTGAGCCGGGGACCTGCTTGAGCATGCTAGCAAACAGGTGATCATAGTTGAGGGTCGTCATCTTGTAAATATCCGAAATATAGCGATGCATCAAACCCAGGGCGGTTTTTCGCATGATCTGTTTTGAGGAGATCGGATCATCAAAATTGATTTTCCGTCTGGCTGACATATCGTTGTCGATAGCAATTTTTTTTAGAAAATGCGATACAGCAATCGGCTTGCCGAATCGGATATCCGCATCGACTCCGGTTAGGAACATCGTTCCTTCGGTCATAATTTCTTCGATGACCCGTTCGGGGATTTCCTCCACCAAATTCATGGCCAATTGACTCAGAATATTTTCCTCGGCTCTGATCGGGTAATAGGTAACATTGACCGGCACAATGTAGGTATTTTTATCCAGCAAAGTCTCGATAGCATCTATCTTGAAAAGGCCCATCAACCGCTTTGCCTCCTCGGGAAACTCCTTTGACAATTTGGACAACCGTTTCCGATAAAATTCGGTTCGAAGCGCCAAAGTCGCGGCACCGGTATGGGGAGGACGTCTGCCATCGCCGAATGAGATCATAAACCGCCCCTTTTCAACGATCTTTTTGCTTTTTACCATGCGGCCCTCAGGAAAAATGATCCAGGCGGCCTCTCCGGTCAGAAGACTTTTTACGATCAATAGATCCCGGTCCGGATTTTTTGTGGAGACAGCGCCGATCTTATCGAGAAGCCGACCAAGATAGGTTTCAAACAGATTGTAGTCCGCTAGGGACCAGACCGGTAAATGTGTAAGCCTATTGAGGTGATAGGGGAGAAGGAGTGTCTCAACCCGGGTGAAATGATTACTGACAAAAATGAGAGCACCTTCAGGAATATTCTCCTTGCCATGGATATTGATTCTTGCCCTTGAAAGGAATGAAAGTGCCTTTATGGCAAGACCAGTTGTGCGATAGGCAAACCGGTTCATCAGGATACCCTTTCAAATGCGCTTAAAGATTCCAGCAAGTTCTGGTTGTGGAAACTGAGATTTGATCGATGAACTGTCGGGGATATCTCCGCTTTTCAGGTTCAAATATCCCTTTATCGTTCCTTTATAACCAAAAAATTTTGTAGTATCAATAAACAGGTAGAATTTAAAGGAGATTAGGCTGAAATTTTGGAAAAATCTGCAAATTTTCCAAATAAAGCAGCAATTCGTCCCAACACCGCAAGACGGTTATGGCGTATTTTTATATCCTCGGCCATGACCATGACCCCGTCAAAAAAAACATCCACCGGCTTGTGCAAACCAGCGATATCCAGAAGCGCCTGGCTAAAATCCCCTCTTTTCAGGTTTTCTCTGACCCTTTTTTGAACCTTTTTATAGGCGTTGTATAGGTCAGACTCGCATCCGTGCTGAAACTGTTTTTCATCAACATCGGTTGTTTCAACCCGACCCGCCTGTTTTATGATATTGACCACACGCTTAAAGGCGATGGCAAGGGGTTCAAAATCAGGAGCGGATCTGAGTCGTTCCAGCGCCTGAACCCGCTTCCAGACTTCCGGTATATGATCTACCGAGACATGTATAACCGCTGCAATGACATCTTTTGAAAATCCTTCTTCAGAGAGGAGATGGACCATTCGGCGCTTTAAAAAAGCATAAATCTTTTGGCTGATCTCATTTTTATCATCTGTTTTCTTTTCTCCAAAAAGCCCGATGCCTTTTTCGATCATCTCTTTTATGGAAAAGGGCATCTTCTTATAAAGCATGATCTGAGCGATCCCGATCCCCTGGCGACGGAGTGCGTAAGGATCGGATGCACCGGTAGGAACAAGTCCAACACAGAAACAGCCACAAATAGAATCGATTTTATCGGCGATACTCAATATCGCGCCGGTCATGGTTTCAGGGAGCGGACCACCGGAGTAAGTGGGCCGATAATGCTCTTCGATCGCTGTCGCCACAAGGGGAGGTTCCCCAGCAACCGTCGCATAGATCCGTCCCATAATCCCCTGGAGTTTCGGAAATTCTACGGCCACCTGACTGACGAGATCGGCCTTGCACAAAAGGGCGGCCCGCATCACCTGTTCCTTGATCTTTGAATCATATTCCCCTGCATCGGCCAAAAATGCCCCAAGTTCTTGAACCCGCATGATCTTTTCATACATCGATCCCAGCCTGGCCTGAAAGAGAACCTTTTTCAATTTTTCGATCCTAACATTAAAAGGGACTTCCAGATCGCTTTGGTAAAAAAATTGAGCATCTTTCAGTCGAGCCCGGATCACTCTTTCGTGCCCTTTTCCGGAGAGATCCCTGTTTGTTACAACGGTATTGTTCATTGCAATAAAACACGGCATTAGATTTTCGTTTTCATCTGTTAGGGCAAAATATTTTTGATGTTCCCGCATGGCAGTAATGAGTATCTCCCGGGGAAGTTCAAGAAAAGCTTCTTCAAATGCCCCTGCCACAGCAACCGGATACTCCACCAGGTTGTTGACAGTATCCACAAGCGCACCATCGGTTAACACTTTTCCACCAAGACCCTTTGCAGCCGTTTCAATTTCATCCTCAACCCTTTCCCGCCGTTCCTTTCCATCTACCAAGACGAACGCCTTGCGCAGTTGTTGAACATATGTGTCAGGATGAGAAACCTTGATTCGGGATGGATGCATGAAACTGTGCCCATACACACACCTGTTACTTTTAATACCCACTAAAACAAATGGAACGATCTGACCCCCCAGGAGTGCCAGGATCGAATGGATCGGTCTTGCGAATGAAACAGAGATACATCCCCATCGCATGGTTTTGGGAAAGGGCGTTGACAGAATGACCTCCGGTAAGATGGTCTGAAGAACTGTACGGGTTGCCGATCCTTTTTCTGTTTTTTTAACAGACAGATAGAGGCCCCTGTCCGTCTTTTTAATTTTTAGGGCTTGCAATGAACTTCCTGTTTTTTCTGCAAATTTCTTTGCCGCCAGAGTGGGTTGACCGTTTTCATCAAACCCGATCCCTGCCGGAGGTCCGATGATCTCATCTGTTAAAGACCTTTGTCTATCCGCAACATTTTCGACAGTTACCGCGAGCCGTCTGGGGGTTCCAAATGTTCTTGCGGCACCATGGCCAATGTGGGCATCGGTCATTTTTTGCAGTAAACGTGATGATAGCGCTTTTAAGGCGGGTGCAATATAGCCTGCCGGTATCTCCTCTGTTCCTATTTCAAGCAACAGTGTTTTCATGTACACCTCTAATAAATATTACGAGTTTTTAGATAACGGAAAACCCATTGTTTCTCTCTGTTCCAGATATCCTTCTGCACAGGCACGGGCCAGATTTCTGATCCGGGCGATATAGCCGGTTCTCTCTGTGACACTGATTGCACCGCGGGCATCCAGTAGGTTAAATGTATGCGAACATTTCAGACAGTATTCATACGCCGGCAAAACCATTGAAGCCTGTATCACCCTGGTGGCTTCCTTTTCGTATGTATTAAAAAGCGCCAAAAGCATATCTACATCCGCCAGTTCAAAATTGTAGGTTGATTGTTCCACTTCCTGCTGATGATGGATATCTCCGTAAGCAATACTGTCGTCCCATTGCAAATCATAAACACTATCGATCCCCTGAAGGTACATAGCGATCCGCTCCAGGCCATAGGTGAGTTCGACGGAAATTGGATAGAGCTCAATACTTCCGGCCAACTGAAAATACGTAAACTGCGTGATTTCCATACCGTCCAACCAAACCTCCCATCCCAGACCTGAAGCACCCAAAGTAGGAGATTCCCAGTCATCTTCAACAAACCGAATATCATGTTCTTCAGGATCGATACCAAGAACTTTGAGGCTTTGAAGAAAAAGTTTTTGAATATTGGGCGGAGAAGGTTTGAGGAGCACTTGATATTGGTAGTAATGCTGGAGCCGGTTGGGATTTTCTCCATATCGGCCATCGGTGGGTCGCCGGGACGGCTGAACATATGCAACGTTCCAGGGTTCCGGACCCAGCGATCTGAGAAGAGTTGCCGGATGAAAGGTACCGGCGCCCACTTCCGTATCATAGGGTTGAACCAGAACGCACCCTTTACGCATCCAATACCTGTTCAACGTCATTATCATTTCCTGAAAATTCATTTTTCTTTTCTTACCCCCTTTGAATCTATCTCGATCTGGAGCAGACGGGCAGCTTTCCTGGATCTAAGGATGTCTTTCCAATCGTTTCTTAATCGATCGATACTAATCTTTTCACCCAATGCCCAAATGCACCCTCCCCCTCCTGCCCCGGTAAATCTAGCACCACACTCACATTTCAAGGCAACATCAACCAGTTTTTTTCCCATCTCGTCGAGAACCTCAGGGGTCATCCTTCGTCTCAACGCTGTCTCCCGGTTCATCGACACCAAAGCAGTCTCATAATTTCCATCAGAAAGGGATTTAACAAAAGTTTTGACACATTCTATAATTTCATACCAATAATTCCTCTGTTTTCCCGAGACAAACTGTCTGATCCATCGGCTGTTAATCTGTTTTGATTCATGGGGTATACCACAGTATGCCAAAAGGAGATGTCGGGCAAAATCGGTATGGATTTTTTTTTTAATGACAATTTTCCGCTTATAACAAGATCCTTTTACCTCTCCGTGCCAAAACCACGCATTCACCCCGCCGTAAACAGCTGCGAGTTGATCCTGAAGACCGCAGGGTACACCCGCTACGCTTTGTTCCACTGCATGGGCCAGCAAAGCAATTTTTGACCGCGGGAGAGGGATTGACCCCATTTTCTTGTAGGTCTCTGAAAATGCAGCAATTAGCGCTACCGCGGCTGCCGATGAGCCGCCCAGAGCACTTTTTGGGGGAGATGAGGATTCGATATTGATGTGAGTCCCCTCTGCCTTGAAGTAGGATGCAATCGCAAACATCAGACCAAGCGGATGATCAAAGGGGGCGGATTCAAAGGGATAGGTTGCGCTTTTGAACCCCTTTGAGGAAATTTTCACCATACCTTTTTGAAAGGGGCGGAGCGATACCTTTGTCCTGAGATTGATCGCAATGTTAAAGGTACACGGGACAAGATGTCGAAGCGGATAAAAAAAAGTGCCGATATCCAGCGTTCCTCCCATATCGATCCTATTGGGGGCGGACGTTTCAATCTCCTCTGTTTCTAGAATATCTCTGAAGTCTATTTTTCTATTTTCAGTCATTGTCTTTGACCTGGCCTACACAGGATAGGGGCGCAAACCCAATTATTGATCATTCCTAAGCCGTCGCAGGAATTTAAGACTTCGGGGTTCTTTCCCTAGGTGATAGGGAACGAATGCCTCTAAAAATTCCTGTCCCTCCTGAATCGCCGGAAGCGAAAATCTGATCCGCTCCGCCTTTGTCCAGTCACCACTTTCAAACCATCGGAGCTGTTTTATGGTTCCCTTTGAAAGCGATCTTTTGTTTAACGACCCCGAGGTACATTTTTCACATATGAGCCCCCCTTTTACAAGATCAAAAGTAATCCTGTTTTTCCTCATCTTTTCCATCCCTGTTCGGCAGACGCTGCAGTGCTCCAGATTTGGATAAAATCCGGATAGTTTCATAAATCTCATTTGAAACAAAATCGAAAGGGTCTCTTCCGGCAGATGGTCTTGATCGAGTTTATCCAGAACCTGCTGGAAAAGGAGATAAAGCTGGATCTGTTTCTCACCCTCTTCCAGCCATTGATTAATCAACTCCGCCCAATAACTGGCATAGGCTGTTTTTTTGATGTCCCCCCGAATGTGTTGAAATGGGTGTTTCAAGGCTGCTGCCTGCAAAACAGGTAGGCCCTTGCGCTGACTCGTTCTATAAACCACATTCAAAACAGAAAAAATCTCAAGGACCCCTGAAAACCGTTTAGTACTTTTTTTGGCCGATTTTGCGATGGCTGAGATTTTTCCCCCGTTGAATGTAAAAAGGGTAACAATGAGATCATGATCACCATAATCAATCCGACGCAGCAAAATGGCAGGTGTTGATATGATAGGCATATCTTCAGAGACCCAGGAGGGTCGTGGCGATTTGAAAGTAGAAAAAAACGCTGATGATATCGATAGCGGTTGTCACAAAAGGGCCGCTTGCGACAGCCGGATCGATATTGACCCGTGCAAAAGCCATTGGTACCAAAGAGCCCACAAGGGCAGCAATGGACATGGAACAAATTAAGGCGATGCCCACCGATACGGCCAGCGCTGCCCTACTGTATCTAAACTGAGCTGCCGTGCCGATGATAATCCCATAAACAAGCCCCAGGATAAGACCGATGGCCAGCTCTTTGGAAACTACGGACCATATATCTCTCAATTGAAGTCGCCCGGTCGCAAGTCCTCGTACGACGATGGTAGACGACTGTGTTCCTATGTTTCCACCCATACCCATAATGACCGGGATAAATGCGGCAAGATAGGCGAGCTTGCTTAGGCTTCCCTCAAAATGTCCAATGATCAAAAATGCAATTATACCACCAAGACAACTGGCGAAAAGCCAGGGAAGACGAATCCTCGTACTCTTTAAAACAGACTTTGTTTCGACAAACTCCTCCCCTGCACCCGCCATCTTAAGCATATCTTCGGTTGCTTCTCGCCGGAAGATATCGATGACATCATCCACAGTAACGATACCCACCAGTTTGTTGGCTCCATCTACAACCGGCACGGCCAAAATATCGTAGCGGGCAACAATTTTTGCCACCTCTTCCTGGTCCATATCAGTCTGAACCGAAAAGACGTCTGTGGTCATGAAATCCCTAAGAGTCGTTTCGTGCGGGACAACCACAAGCTGCCTCAGAGAGATGACTCCCACCAGTTTGTCATACCGGTCCACAACATACAGATAAAAAGGCATTTCCACATCAAGGTGTTCTTTTTGCAGGGATTCGATCGCTTCTTTAGCAGTAGTGTCTTCTGCCAACGCGATAAAATCAGGAAGCATGATGCCACCGGCCGTATCGTCCTTGTAACGCAGAAGATCTTCAACCTCTTCAGATCCCTCCACTTTCATCTTTTCAAGGATGGTATCAGACATTTTCTCGGGAAGTCGCCCAATTAGATCTGCAACATCATCGGTGGGCATCTGTTCCAAAATTTCGACGAAATGATCCAACTCCACCCCTTCAATCAGATCGAGAAAAGTGTCTTCATCCAGTTCCGTAAAGAGGATACCTTTTTGTTCCGTGTCCTCGATGATACCGAACAGCTTGCGCTGGTGGGATAGGGATAAAGACCGAAATACCATCGAAAGATCAGCTGCGTGGGTCTTGTTGACAATTTTGATAAGGTGGCTTGTCGCCCCACGCCTTAGCAGTCGCTTGATACTTTCGACAAGAATTTTGGTTCGATCAGTCTGCATTTAAACGGCCGTTAAACATAATCTTTATATAAGACCTTTTACGAAGATCCTTCAACCATGATTGATACTTGTCGTTGATGATTTCTTTGTGAAGTTTTGATGCAATCTCAGAAGAAACTTCCTCGACCTGCTTGCCCCCACTGTTTATAATCTCTTCGAGAAAAAAGATCTGATAGCCATGATCGGTTTCAAGGATGTCGGTGAATTCACCCGGTTTTATCCCCTTGATGACTTTCTTTACTTGAGGTGAAAGATCATCCAATTCGAACAGCCCCAGCACTCCTCCGATCTCACCCGATATTTCAGAATAAATTTTAGCCATCTTTTCAAAAGGATGTCCAGCTTTTAACTCTTTTTGAACCGTTTCCATTTTTTTTTGTACCGCTAGCCTACCATCTTTATCTGCTTCGGACGGAACCCGCATGATAATATGCCGCAAACGAATTTTTTTCTTTCCAGCATATTCCTCAGGGTGCTGTTTGTAATAGGCCTCTATATCCGCTTTGGTAATCACAATCTTTGATTGCACTTCACGATTGACAAGTTTTCCCCTAAGGATCTGATCCCTGATGTGCTTGCGGTATTCTACCATCGATATCCCGTCGCGTTTAAGTGCTTCCTTTAACCTCTCATCCGTAAAGTCGTTGGTTTCTTTAAACCGTTCAATCGCATTATCGACTTCTTTTCCACTGATGTTGATTCTGAAGCGTTTAATTTCCTGGTCAACAAGCTTTTCATCGATGAGGCGGTTAAGGACATCCTCTCGGATTTTAAAGAGTATTTTTTTTTTCTTTTCAGCAGAGTAATCGAGTGTTTTGACTCTCTCTGTAAATGATTTGACCGTCTGGTTCATTTCGAACAGGGAAATAATATCATCATTCACCACAGCCACGATTCGATCCACGATCTCTGCGCCACCAGCTCCGGGAACAATCAAAAAAACAACCCCACAAAAAAGAAAAGCAACCGTTGCGAAACCGACCGCATGTTTAAACAATTTTTCAATAATTCTATTTTTCATTATTACCCTTCGTTTTTCTTTTAAAATGGGTCAGAGGCGTTTTGGGCGCTCTTTATTAAACACGTTCAACAATCTCTTTCAAGATGTTTTTAGTCTGAGCCAGCTGGCTCGCTTTGATCTGTTTTGTTAGCTTGACTTCCAAAACCTGATCTGATGTAAATCCAAATTTTTTTGGATTTGAGCCGATCATCTCAATGATCCCGGTTGGATCCTTTATGTGGGCTTCAGAAAAATTGAGTATCAGTTGATGCCCGACAAGATCGAGTCGTTTGACCCCTGCTTTAATCGATAACACCCTCAATAACACTTTTGAGAGTAGGTTGACCGCCTCCCGGGGTAGAGCGCCAAACCGATCGATCAGCTCCCCTTTAAAATCAGATATCTCACTCAATTCGGTTACCTTTGTCAGACGGCGATATGCTGAAAGCCGCTGGTCGATATCCGGGATATAGGTCTCCGGAAAATATGCCGGTAAGTCCAGGTGTATTTCCGGCTCCAGGGCTTTGGGGAGGGGATCCCCTTTCAATTCAGCCATGGCGTTTTCCATGAGCTGAAGAAACATGTCATATCCAACCGCCGCAATATGGCCCGACTGGGAAGCGCCTAAAACAGTACCGCCGCCTCTGATTTCCAAATCACTCATGGCGATCTGAAATCCTGAACCGAGATCACTGTGTTCCATCAATACTTTCAGTCTCTTTTGCGCATCAATGCCAAGAAGGCTCTCTTTGGGGATAAAGAGGTAGGCATAGGCCTGTTCTTCCGCCCGTCCCACACGACCCCGCAGTTGATAGATCTGCCCCAAACCAAATCGATCCGCTCGATTCACCAGTATGGTGTTTGCAGAGGGGATATCCAATCCTGCCTCGATGATGGTGGTGCAGACCAACAGATCAATTTCTCTGCAAAGAAACGACAGCATCACCTTCTCCAGATCATCCCCATCTAAACGACCGTGTGCCACACCCAGTCTCACCTCAGGCACCAATTCTTTTAAATATTTTGCCATTGCCGATATGGTCTGAATATTGTTGTGGACAAAGAAAATTTGTCCCTCTCTGTTAACCTCTTGCCGAATCGCCTCAGAAACGAGTGCATCATCCATTTCAGAAATATAGGTGATGATAGAATGGCGATGCTCCGGAGGGGTTGAAATAATACTGATATCCCGTATCCCCATCAGGGAGATGTGAAGGGTTCTAGGGATCGGTGTCGCAGTCAACGCCAGAACATCCACCGTGCTCCTCATTTTTTTCAACTTCTCCTTATGTTTGACACCAAATCGCTGCTCCTCGTCGATGATGATCAGTCCCAAATCTTTAAAAGATACATCCTTCTGGAGAAGACGATGGGTTCCGATAACAATATCTAACTCGCCTGTTTTAAGATCATGTATGATGGAACGTTGTTCACTCGGCGGGCGGAATCTGCTCAGGCAATTCACTTGGATCGGGTATGGTTTGAACCGTTTTACAAAAGTAGCATGATGTTGCTCCGCGAGGACAGTGGTCGGAACAAGGATTGCCACCTGTTTTCCGTCATTTGCAGCCATATAGGATGCCCGAAGCGCCACCTCCGTCTTACCGTAACCCACATCTCCACAAACCAGGCGATCCATGGGTGTTGATCTTGCCATATCTTCAAGGACATCCTCAATTGCCTTGAGTTGGTCATCTGTCTCTTCAAATGGAAAAGCAGATTCAAAATCGCGAAAATAACTGTCCGGAGATCCGAAAGCGTACCCGTTTTTCACCTTTCTCGCCGCATAAAGTTTTAACAGTTCCCCGGCGATCTTCTCGGCCGATCGTTTGATACGTTTTTTAATCCTCTCCCAGGACCTGCCACCCATTTTGTCAAGCACTGGTTTAATGTTATCAGCCCCGACATACTTTCGAACCATATTCATGCGATCTACAGGAAGATAGAGCTTGTCGTTATCTTGGTAGATAATCAGAAGATAATCGTTTGAAGCGCCATCTAATTTGAGCCTGACGAGGCCCCCATACCTCCCGATACCATGTTCATCGTGAACAACCACGTTGCCTTTTTTGAGATCTTCAAAGGCAATCTGCTCTGATCGAATCCTTTGGTCGGATTTTTTCCGCTTTCGGCGTTTCGTGCCGAATATTTCATCTTCGGTCACAAGCGACAGTGCTTCTGTCGGCCACACGAACCCCTGTGAAACCTCACCAATGCAGAGGTACACCCGTCCTTTTTTCATTTTTTTTGCCGATGCAACTTTAAGAAAACCGTCCAAGATTTCAGGGTGTATATCATAGGGGAAAAGGAGCAAATTCAACCGCTCGGCCTGTGAGTCGGTACCACAAACAAGGAGGGTATCGCAACCGGCGGCGGTTTGATCTTTGATCCAGGTGGCAAGGTGGAGAAAAAAATGCTCCTTTTCCTTTTGGCGTTGGAGTTTTCCGCTTAACTCGCTGTTTTCTTCAACAAAAAACCGACATGATTGAACGTCCTGACTCACGTGGGAAACGCCGATTGACAACGGAAGTCTTTCAAAGATCAACGGTTTCTTCCCCATAAAGGTTGCCTTTGCCTTCTCCCACTCCAGATAAAGATGATTCGGTTTAACACAGAGTTTCCCCTCATCTCGGGCTGTCTTAAAATTATTAGCGGCCTGTTCCTGGAATTTTTCAGCAGCCTTTTCAAGTTCCTTCAGCTCCATTAAAATAAAGAGCGCCTGATTCGGGATATAATCAAAAAATGTATTGAGTGATGGATAAATGAATGGAATTAGGCCCTCTATCCCCGGGGAAACAACTTCATTTTTCAATTGATCGATCGTTTTCCTCACCTGAGTGACCGGCGTTTCAAGCTCAGCGGCTTCTCTTCTGATTTGGCTGATGATATGATGCAGGCGATCCTTTTTTATTATCGTTTCCTTTGCCGGAAGGATGATTGCCTCAGATAATCTTTTTCGTCTCCTTTGGGTAGCCGGGGAAAAGAATCGCAATGATTCAACCGTCTCCCCCGATAATTCGATGCGCAATGGATATGAATAAAGCGGTGTATATAGGTCCAGGATACCACCTCTTAGACTAAAATCACCCGGTTCCTCGACAATCAGGGAACGGGTATATCCACCGAAAATTAGTTTTTGAATCAAACCATCCCGATCGATCTCCTCACCTTCAATGATGAGTTCGGCATAATCGGTTATTTCATGTTTCGGAACAATTTTTTGCAGCAGCGCATCGACTGTTGTCACCACTAGGGGAGATGCCCCTCCTGCGGTCAGTTGATAAAGGGTTCGTATTCTCCTTGCAGCAGTTTCATTGTGATAAGAAAAAAATTTAAAGGGCAAAATGTAATAGGAGGGGAAATAGATGAGTGGGAGGCCGGACCGATTTGAAAAAAAATGCAAATCCTGAAAAAACCTTTCTCCATCCTTCGATGAAGGTAGGATTACAACTGTGGGGAGATGAAGTCGCAGATAAATCTGCACTGTCAAATAGGCTGCCTCAGCTCCGTGAATGCCCGTACAATGAATCCGGCTGCGCCTTTGAGGTATCGAATTGATGAAAGTTTGAAGTGAAGTTTTTTCTTGATTTCGATCTATATTCACAATAGCTTATCCATACAACATGCCGGCGTAGCTCAGATGGTAGAGCAGCTGATTCGTAATCAGCAGGTCTGCGGTTCAATTCCGCACGCCGGCTCCAACGAATTCAGTAGGTTACAAGCTGGCGTGTTCTTCGTGAGGGGGGAATGTGACAGTTTTGTGACAGTCGACCCTTTTGGTTATCCCATTCAACAGATTAACTGCATTCCTTTTATGCCTTTGGGAAAGATGGCTATACCGCAAAGTCATTCTCATTGTTGAATGGCCTAAGAGTTCTTGGACATCTTTTAGGCTTCCACCTTTCATAACCACATAAGATGCAAACGTATGGCGTAGGTCATGGAAATGGAAGTCTTTAACGCCAGCTCGCTTACATGCTGCATTAAAGGCTGTCTTGATGTCCCTTACCGGCCTTCCCTCATACAAAAATACGTGTTCGCTTGTAAGATGCTGCTCTCTCCTTATAGCTGTAAAAATATCCTGTAAATCATCATTTATCGGTAGCTGACGTGATTCCTTGTCCTTTGTATAGTCTCTCAGGTAAATGAAGCCATTGCGAACCTGTTCCCATTTTAGACGCAAAATTTCGCTCTTGCGCATACCAGTATGCAAAGCGCATTCCACAATGCGACGAAGATATAAGGGACATTCGGCGAACAACCGCTCCATTTCATCAGCTTCAAGATACCGATGCCGTTTATTGTTTTCCTTTAAAATCAAAGTGTCACCATTATCAAAGGGTGACTTTTCCAACATATCCCATTTCACACCTTTTTTGAATAGGTGTCTTAATGCCGACATTTCACGATTAATGCTTGCATCGGTACGAATCGTACCATGCTGAGTCAGTTTTTTCCGTAAGTGGTTCCGGTAGGTTTCAACGTCGACATATCGGATATTTGACAGCAAGCAGTCTTTGCCAAAATATTCCTTGAAGTTTCTAAAATATTTCAGCTTCATTCGGAAATTAGATTGTGATTGAAAATTTTCCGAATATACCTCTATCAATGCGTCCAGTGTTGTTTTGAAATCCTTTTTGACATCCAAGTATCTACCTTCTGCAATGAGTGATACCCGTTTCCCAAGTTCCGCTTCTGCATCCTTCTTTTTCTTGAATGATTTACGGACACGCTTTCCTGTGGGGTCAAAATAATCGATTTGATATCCATTGCCTCGTTTTCTGACTGTAGCCATAAGCCCCTCCTTTAAAATAAAAATGCTTGGAATTTCCCCGGCCCATGACAGACCGCCTGAAGGTTACCCTTGCAGGATTCCAAGCATTTTGTTTTGTAATTGGTTTTGGTGTCATGGGATTGGGATAGTTTTTTATATTACTGTATTACTATATATATATTATACTACAAAATGTCAAGTATTTCTTGATATGTATGTTATTGTATTTTAAGAAAGCTATATGGATAAAAAACAGGTAACATTCAGAATCGATCCCGCTATTATCAAAAAACTCAAATTCCTTGCCGTTGAATATGACAAGAATCTCACTAAATTGTTTTTAGAAGCCATCCAAGACTTGATGAAAAAATACGAAAAGAAGGCTAATAAAGAGCAGCCATCAGAATAATAACCTGACCTAAAAAATTATATTAGGCCTGATGAACACCAATTTAATATTCATTTTGCAATGACAAAATCAAAGCTATTTGAAATAGTTAAAACCCATCGTAACTTTCTGATATTGATAATAATAGTATTCCTTCTATACCGTGTGCTTTGTTTCTTTATATACGATATTCGCTTCAATGCAGGAACCCTAGAAGTTTACTGGCAATTTGCTGATCCCGTTTTATTGCAAAATGATTTATTTAGAAGTCTTTTTTATTTTCATAGTCAACCGCCACTATTTAATTTATTTATAGGGGTTATTCTTAAATTATTTCCGATTCATCATATTAATTATCATGTCTTTTTCCTGCTATATTTTTCATTAGGATTAATATTTGCCCTATCTCTATTTCTGACAATGGCCTCACTAAATGTTCATGTTGTATTAAATTTAATATTAACAATTATCTTTATAAGTAAACCTTCGACTATATTGTATGAAAATTGGCTTATGTATACATACCCTGTATCAGTCCTTCTTTGTTTATCAGTATTTTTTCTGCATAGATATTCAATTGAAGAAAAAGGTATTTATGGAGTCATTTTTTTATCTTAATATCACTTATTATATTGACAAGAGCCCTATTTCATCTCTTTTGGTTTCTAGGAATTATTATTATATTAATAGTTTTTAGAAATAATACTTGGAAAAAAAACTCTAAAAACATCGCTTATTCCTCTCTTATTGATATTCATAGTTTATGGAAAATACTTATTTCTCTTCGGGGTATTTAGTACTGGATCAGCTTTTCTTGGTCAAAATCTAAATATATTGATAGGTTTTAGTGAACCTCTTCGTGAAATACGTGCTTCTCTTGTTGAAAAAGGAAAAATATCCAAATTAGCGTTACGTGGTTCTAATTTTGCTGATCTTCCTTCCTATGAACCATACTATAATATAAAAACTACCAAAACAGGCATACCGGTTCTAGATCAAAAATTCAAAAGTGGTAGAAATGTGAATACTCACAATCTTGCATATTTGGAAATAGGTAAGCAGCACTTAAAAGATTCATTATACTTATTAAAGGAATATCCTTTATTATGTGCTAAAATTATACTCAATAAATTTTACAAAAACTACTTCAAGCCAGCATTTGAAGTTTATCCTTTCAATTCCTGCAGTCCAAATTATCGTAGAATTCTTTTGTCCCAACCTGAAAGTGATAAAATTAAAAAGAATATATTCACTGAATCATATGATATGATATATAACAAAATACTTTATATGAAGCCTATCTATTATATTATTAGCCTTCCTCTTTTAATTTTTTATTCCATTTTACTAATAATAAAATCACTACACAAGAAACACAAAAATACACCAATTACATTAACCATCTTATATATGTCTATGACAGTTATGCTGGTTAATTGTGCTTCTGCATTAACTTGGGAAACTAGTAGAGTTCGATTTAATATCGATTCTTTCTATCTGATCTTTTTGGCGCTTTTTCTAACTGATATTATTAACATAATTAAAAAGACCTTAAAAACAGCTCAAAAGCATTGTAAATAGGTACGGCATGGTTTGCGATTTGAAACAAGCGTTTTATCGATCGTCCGTTATATAGGAACGAAGCAAATTAAGAAATGCCATCTTCCAGTTTGTTGGCTACCCTACCAACCGTAAATGGGATGGATCAAAGGCTTTTCAGGCCGGTGGATATCGCATCTACCCGACAGGGATTTATATTTGTAAAAGAGCATCTAATAAGCGGTCGGACGCTGTCTGCCTTTCATGTTAAGAGAATAGATAAGGTACTATCCAAAAAAGGATTTTTATTTTCATATATACGCTTGCACCCCCACCCCTTCAGCTGGCCAAGAGACTCCTTTTGGGGGGATTCATTCTTAGCCAACCATATCAACAGATAAATCATTGTGGTGATATTCTTGACACTTCATGACACATCCCTTTTACGAACCCTTGATATTCATACATTTGCGCATGTGTCACTTGATGCATAATCAGCAGGTCGACGGTTCAATTCCGCCCGTCGGCTCCACAAATACTAAGGATTGCAGGCACTTAGCCTCCAATCTCTTTTTTTTATTTTTGGCCACTATATCGGCATATTGGGGCATATTCAAGCCTTTCTGCGTAATAATTGCGTAATATTAGCATGAAGTTTTTATCAAAAATCCATGTTTAAAAGAAAATTATCCGCGAATTGAACATGTCTGAATATATTAAATATATAGGATAAATTTCTTATGATGAAAAATTTCAATGGACGCATTTTGCCAGTATCGGAGAAACCAACTCTGTAACACAGGCTGATCGGGATCATGGCTTCCGCTAAATGATCTAAGATCTAAATTGTGACCTGCTTTTGCTTATAATCAACGTCAGGTGGCTTTGATGGAATCTTTGCTTCCGGCACGGTTATTACCTGAGGATATGTTGAAGACTCCCGTTTTCAGAAAGGTACCGTACCGATGCCGGAATCGGTTTATTGACAACGCAATCCACAAAACTCGCGTACTATCAGTGTGTTGAGGATCATTTTAAAGCATTCGAGCGGGTCTATAAAGACCGGTTCGAGCACAGATACGGATTCTTTCGCTCCTGTGTCGGGCAGATGATGTTGCGGTACCTTGACTGCGGGATTCTGCACAACGGGTTTGCCCGTGTGCGTTGTGATCACCGTGATTATGAATATTTATTGGCCCACTCATGCGAAAGGCGTCATTTTTGTCCATCCTACCATCAGAAGCGTGAGGTGGAGTTCGGTGAGTGGCTTTGTCAGGAGGTGGTGAAGGCCGTACCGCATCGGCATGTGGTGTTGAGCATACCGAAAATTCTGCGGCGGTATTTTCTTTACGACCGCAAGCCGATTTCGGATCTCAGTCGTTGTGGATGGGAGGCGCTGAAAGCTTTTTACACAACCGGTGTAAGGGATCCAAAGGCAGTGCCCAGTGCGGTAGTCGCCATTCAAATATTTGGAGATTTTCTCGGGTTCCACCCTCACTTGCATATCCTCGTGTCTGACGGTTGTTTTCAGAAAAATGGTATGTTTTCAGTTTCTCCGGCCGTAGATACCGAAGCCCTGGAGCAGATATTCCGCAGCAAAGTGCCGTCTTGACAATAAGATCTTCATCCGGTATGAATTTCAGTTATCTGAAGCCGCTTGGGGCTTGCTGTCGCATCGTTGCAATACAATATGTTGTGACTCATTCCAGTTGCCACACAACTCTGTTTTTCTGTTGATCTGTTTTCAAAAAGCGAATTCTTATCCTGTGCGCGGGGTCTGGAGAGAAAGCGAGGACACAAGTTATCATGCCGGCTGATTCTAGTAATGAAGCTGAGATGATGGTTTCCGGTGAACCCTTGAAACAGTGTCAACAATACCCTTGCAGTCCCATGGACGCACGCGACGCCTTCAAGCGATTAGATGAAGGCGATGATGGAGAGTATTACGCCCAGGACGGATGGTCAGTCATCTGGACTCCTTGGCCCTGCGGACGGTCACAAGCGTGATTGGACAACTGGTCGTTGAAGAGTTACCGGTGATTCTGGACCTGATGGCCTCCTGGGATTCCCATATCCCGGCCGATATCCGACCGTCCCGAGTAGTGGGCCTGGGCTTGAATCTCAGAGAGCTTTCGGCCAATCCGTCTGTGGATGACGCCGTGGTGCACGACATAAACCGGGATCCACGGCTGCCGTTTGGGGATGACATCTTCGATGTGGTTCTCAACACAGTCTCTGTCGATTACCTGACCCGCCCGGTAGACGTATTCAAAGATGTTGCCAGAGTCCTTAGACCAGGGGGACTGTTCCTGGTGGTCTTTTCCAACCGGATGTTTCCTGACAAAGCAGTTCGTGTTTGGTGTGACAGTAGCGAAGAAGAACGGGTGATCCTGGTGGAGGAGTTCTTCTCGCGGGCCGGCGGGTTTGAGAAGCCGCAAACGTTCGTGTCAAGAGGACGGCCCCGACCCCGCGACGACAAATATGCCGACCACCTTTCCACAAGCGACCGGATATACGCCGTCTATGCCGAGTGAATAGGCGGGCACGCCAACCGCACGCCACGGCCTCAACCTGTGCTGGGATCGGAGATGGTATTCAGCCCAGAAGAAGTGCAACAGAGAACACGGCGGATCAAGGAGACGTTGCGCTGCCCTCATTGCGACGGCCGGCTCGACAAATGGACCGTACCGGACAATCCTTTCGGGCAGACGTGGAACAATGAGCACATGTACGTTTGCTTCAATGACGCGTGCCCCTATTTCGTCAGCGGATGGCAACACATGTCCCAGCAGGGGAACCGGAGCGCGTCCTATCGCCTAATGTACAACCAGGAGAAAGACACCTTGCTCCCCTATCCCGGTCCCCGGCCTCACGGCACTGTGTGAAAGTATCGTAGAAGAGGGCAAGGAGGATGGGGGCGATTGTTGAGCACGAGTTTGGCATCGCTCGGCAGCGAGTCCGACGGAGCGTCGAGGTGCGCATTGGTAAGCTGAGCGATTGATGCTCGCCCTGGTTGGCATGAACCAGCAGACAAGTCACATGAGAACCGCCACTCTACTGTGCGCTGCGGTCCTGGCGAGGGTTTGGGGCTTGGACTGGGCCTCTCTCCGCTTCGTTGATCGTTATGGCGGCTTGCGGCGACATGGTGACACAATGGCCTCAATGAGGTATTGCCGACCATGAAAAATTGCACTGCAAGTTGGATCAGCACCGCGATTCTATTGGCGAGCCTGTGCTTTGGTGCGCCAAGCATATCGGAGCTGCGTCCCGTGTCGCCTCCATCGCTGGCACATACGGCTGCCTTTTAATGTCAACTCCCTCTCCCAGGCAGCGGCAGTTGAGACCATCAGTAGTCACCGTGAGGTGGAAAAGACCTTGACAATTATACGTAGAGAACGGGAAAGGCTCTTCAGGAAGCTGGAAAAGATTGGCGGCGTAACGCCCTATCCATCTGAGGCCAACTTTATTCCATTCAGCCTGAAGAATGCCTTCCTAGTCCACGAAAGACTGCTTTCAGAAGGAGTGCTTATCAGAAATATGGAGGGTGTTCTTAAGAACAGTCTCAGGGTAAATGAGAATAACACCTTCATTAAGGCCTTAAAGAAAATTCTGCAATGAAGAAAGAAAAGGCCGCACTATTATCAGTAGTCTCCAACACAATACTTGTGGCAATCAAGTTGGCAGCAGGTATTCTGACGGAAAGCATCAGTATCCTGTCAGAAGCGCTTCACAGTGCAACTGACCTCTTTGCCTCCTTTGTAGCCTATGCAAGCATTAAAAAAGCGACAATGCCTGCTGACAGTGAGCACCCCTTTGGGCATGGCAAGTACGAAAATCTGAGCGCTCTGGCTGAATCCATTCTCATCGTAGCTGCTGCACTGCTTATCGCATATGAGGCCGTAAAAAGAGGCTTTACAGAAGAGATGGTCTCGTTCCCAAGCCTGGCGTTAGCAGTCATGGGGATATCTGCCGTTGTCAATATTGTTATCTCCACATACCTGAAACGCATCTCAAAAGAGACGGACTCCATCGCTCTGGAAGCTGATGCAAAACATCTCAGCGCTGATGTCTACAGCTCTCTTGGGGTATTTGCCGGGATTCTCCTGATCGTTATAACCGGATACCATGTCTTTGATTCCCTTGCGGCCTTGGTCGTATCGGGGCTGATACTTTATGAGGGTATCTCCATCACCAGAAAGTCTATCCATGGACTCCTCGATACGGTGCTGCCTGAAGATGAGGTGAAGGTTATACATGACGTACTTGAGTCTTACAGTAAAGATGTAAAAGACTTCCATGAATTGAGAACCAGGAAGGCCGGCAGTGAGAGGCATATTGACCTGCACCTCACCGTATGCAGTAATGAGAGGATAAAAGAAACACACGAGACTATGGACAATATAGAGAAGGAGCTATCCGGCAGGCTTTCAGGCTGTAACGTGATCATACATCCTGAGCCATGCAGCCATCTCGCGGACCAATGCCCGGCAGGTTGTTACTGGGAGAAAACTGAGGATTAGGGGACTTATTTTCCATCTTCTATTTATCATTGGCCATCTACCATTTGTAACCATGCACAGTGCCGAAGGCTGATGCTCTTTCTCATTTTCTCCCGGGAAATGAAAAAGCTCGCAATCTTGCAGTATTATTTTGCTTTTTAATGCGTCGCTTATTGCTATGATCCTCTTTTCAAAAAAGGTATCATAATCATCATTCATAACCCCATATGTTTCAATATCTATGAGATGGCTTTTCATTGTTTCATCAAGCATAGTATTTCTTGTGAATCTATCCATGTACTCGCTTGGACTCTTAGGGCCTATGACTCTCTTGTTTAAAGGGAGATTTCCAGCATGTTTTTTTATTTCTTGTTCTGTAACTTCGTTGCTAAATGAACAAGTAAAAATTTTATTTCTATTTTTATCTTTAAAATTTTTCGTTGTCAGCGCCTTTTCTAAAAAGCCGAACCACCCAGATCACCGGCTCGACCGGGTGCATTTTGTTTGTTAAATTCTAATTGTCCATATATTTTTCATAACGGATGATACCGCGTGGGAATGATGTACCATTATCTATGACATATGTTTTCCCTTTATCCTTGAAAACAACAATGGAGTGATGGTTGTCTACACTCCGCAGCGGGGCCACCTTGAATTCATAGGCATTGTATCCCCCTGCGCGAAGGCACTCAGCAATGAAATTTGATATGGCCGTACAATCACCAACACCATTTTTAAACACATACAGATTGCTGACCGTTTTTGTCGGAAGGGATCGCCAGTCTACCCATTTAAGATGATTTTTTGAATAATAATCAACTAATTCCGGAGAATTTAATCGAATCACGGTTTTTCTATAGTCACTCCAGTTGGGGTCTTCTTTTTTTGCATTTAGTATTTCTTTTATGATTTTTTTGGCATTTTTTGTGAATATTCTATTGTCTCTGGATTTTTTGCTGTCTCTTTTATGATCCCAGTATAAGGTTTGTGCAAACGTTTCATATTTTTTTTTGTTCCACATGTCTATGTATTGGGCTTTTTCTGAGGCGATTTGAATATTTTCAATCAGCAGGCGCATCTGCTGATCTGTAATATATTCCGGGAGAGAACCTAATTTCCATGTATCATTTAAAAGTTTTTGTGTTGAATACGCATTGATTTGATTTTTTATGCTGGGGATCTTTTTTTCCTTGGACAACCAGAACAGCGCCTGAAGCGGGGTGCAATATTTTCTCTTTTCAGGCAGGCCTACCCGATACATCTGTTGAAACATTTGACCAAACGCAGCTTGATTTTCCATATACAGCGTTAATAGCAAGTCTGTCCCCTGCTTTTCTTCAACGGTGATGCCATCCTGTAAATCAGGCAGCTTACCCAATTCTCTGGCTAACAAGTTATTTTCTTTAAATAGGGTTTTCAGGGTAATCGTCACTGAAGAAAAAGGTTCTGTGTTTTTTCCTGAATATTTTTCATCAAGAATACTGATATTGGGTGTGGTTGAAACACATCCATAAAATGATAGAAAACAGATAGAAGATAAAAGGGTGTTTAAAAAATAACGCATGGTTTCCTCATTCTTTTATATTTATCCCTGAATTATACGGGAGCCGTTCCTAGGCTTTTCAATTGTACCTTTGACAAAACCTCAGGAGGTGTATCGATTACCTTTGCCGTCTGTTTTTTTGGCAAATAGAGCCATATGCAAAACCTGCTCTTTATACACCAAGGATGAACCGGCCACTTTTTTGCTCTGAAGATGTATATTTTGACCAAGATCAACCGAGTCGTGAACCTTCGGGTTGAATTTCTGGCAGCTTTCAAAAAAAGATGCGCTTTTTTCTTTAAATCTTCACTTTTATGTGAATTATCAGCAAATTTAGATTCTCTTTTTTGCTGTTTAGCCATAGCTCTCTCGCCACGCTTCGATTTATAATAGTAAAGAGGTATATACTATTTCTTTAAATTATAAGAATATCGACCATGTTTTTATGAGCTTGATAATTTGTGTATCGAGATTGGCGAATAGCTTATCAAAAGAATTATAAATTGCAACTAAATATCCTGTTGACACCTCTGCTCACATCCGTTATCTGAATTTCAATCGTCAGCATCCGGATGATAATTGTTACTGTATACTTTGCGATACCATATATTGTGATTCACTCGGTTACCGTACACAACTTGAAATTTGGTCTCATTCCGCTCCCCAAAAGGGAATTCTTATCAACCACAAGGCGATCCCGCCAATGACGTGACAGCCGGCACAAAATGGGAAGACGTGCCTGAAGATTAGGAATGCCCGGTGTGCAGTGCAGGCAAAAAAGATTTTGAAAAAGAAGAATAGACCGGTAACCACCGACGGGGAATGCCAACCGGCGGTTATGACCACCCGGGCCAGTGGAAATCGGCCCGGTTAAACAAACCCATCCGTAAAATTTCGAGGACTATATGGAACCGAATAAAATTGCCAAGAACATTTACAGCGTCGGCGTGAACGACTGGAATATTCGTGACTTTCACGGCTATTCAACCCATCAGGGTACCAGCTACAACGCCTTTTTGATTCTGGACGAAAAGAATGTTCTAATTGATACCGTTAAAGAAGACTTTTCTAAGGAGCTGCTCAGCAATATTGCCAATATCATCGATCCGAAAGAGATCGACATTGTCATCAGCAACCACACGGAAATGGACCACTCCGGCTCATTGCCGCATGTGATGCACCGAGTTGGTGAAAAAAAACCGCTCTACTGCTCGAAAATGGGACTGAAGAACCTGCAGTGCCATTTTGCTAATCAATGGAATTATCATGCCGTTGAAAATGGTGAAACCCTCAACATCGGCAAGCGGACCCTGACGTTCATGGAAACCCGAATGCTCCACTGGCCGGACAGCATGTTCACTTATCTGAACGAAGATAAAATTTTATTCTCCAGTGATGCCTTCGGGCAGCATTATGCCTGCAACGAGGTCTTCGATGATGAAACTGAAGCCGCCATCATGCTGCATGCCAAGAAGTATTTTGCCAACATCCTGATGCTCTATTCGAAAAAGACCATCAAGCTAATCGAAAAAGTTATGGAGATGGACCTGAAGCTTAACATGATCTGCCCTGACCACGGAATCATCTGGCGTGAAGATCCGGGGCGGATCTTCAATGCCTACGCCCGCTGGTGCGAGGCCGAACCGGAGAAAAAAGCGATCGTGATCTATGACACCATGTGGCACAGCACTGAAAAAATGGCCAACGCTATCGTGGCCGGCGCCGTAGAAGCCGGGGTGGTGGCCCGACCCTTCAGCATCCGCAAATACGACCGCAGCGACATCATGACCGAAGTCCTGGATGCCAAAGCTATCGTGGTGGGCTCACCGACGCTGAACAACCAGCTTTTCCCGAGTGTGGCGGACATGCTCACCTACATGAAAGGACTCAAGCCCCGGGAGAAAATCGGGGCGGCCTTCAGGTCATATGGCTGGAGTGGCGAAGCCGTCAAGTACATCACCCGGGAACTGGAAGCCATGAAGTTCGATATCCCGGTAAAAGGCCTGCGGGTTCAATATGCCCCCGGGGAAGACGCCCTCGGACAATGTGTCGACTTCGGTCAGGAGATTGGCAAAGCCGTCATTGCGGCTGGGTAGCATTCAGGTAAGAGACCTAAGGGGATGGCGCGGTATAATAAAACGACCATGCCTTTTTTAATCGAGGATGACAATGAAAAAACCGGTTGTTGATATGGCTGACGGCACTCATTGCGACGGCTGCGTCGAGATATGTCCGGAGGTTTTTTCGAAACTAATTTGGACAGATCGAAGTCGCCGACCTGGAAACCTACCCTGAAGATGAGGTCAACGAAGCCATTATGTATTGTCCGGAAAACTATATATTCTGGGATGAACAGCCATGAAGACCGAACCGAGACCGGACTAATGAACCCTGGCGTATGGGAAATTCATCTACCTTGTTGCCGATAGGTAATTTAATATTGGAGAGTTTCAGGCACAAGTCAGTCAAGGGTCTTATCGCCGACACGAACAAATGGGTATCCTCACGGTCAATCAAACCATCATAAACACATTAGCTATACCGCTATATATGGTGGTCGCTTGATTGAGGCCAAAACCGCGACTACTACTATATCAAAGCTGATGATAATATGTGATATAATTTGCAGATCACCCGTATTTTGTGTGTCTCTGATATATTTGGAACTTGGCAAGATGTACAACTTTTGAAAAGAGTCTCACAATATTGCCACAATTAGTTCCTATATCTGGATAGGTGGAAATATTTTCCAGACATATAGTCCGATATCATGGAAAAGTTTTCCGTTTATTAACGTTGTTATTTTTACAATATTCTTAAACAGCCCCTTTAAATATGCAAATGAGAATTGAGGTAAAATCATGACAATGGAATACCGTACTGAATTTGTTGAACGAATAGACAGGACACCGACTGCGGTGAGTTATCGTTTCAAAAAGCCCGAAGATTTCACTTTCACTGCCGGTCAATATATGTTAGTAGATTTAGGTAACAAACTTACACGTCCCTTATCACTAAGTAACTGTCCAAGTGAATCCGAGTTCATTGAATTCACCAAACGGATGACCGGCAGTCAATACTGCGATCGACTGGAATCCCTTAAAAAGGGAGAAACTATCAGCGTAAAGGGCCCGTTTGGAAAATTTTGCTTTTTTGGATTAAGCAGGACTTCAGTCATGATCTCTGGAGGCATTGGCATTACACCGATCAGGAGTATTCTTACAAGCCTCGACAAAAAGAATGAAAACATCGGCACGGTTATCCTAATCTATGGCAATATGGACAGAAAGGATATAGCTTTCAGGAATGAATTAGAAAACATAAAGCTTCCCGATTACCATCTGGTTCATGTTTTATCGGATACTACTGGCATGGAAAACGCTTATCAAGGATTCATAAACGCTGATATAATATCAAAAGAAGTTCCGAAAAGCAGTACTGCTCATTATATGGTTTCAGGCCCACCGGTTATGGTTGAGGCGATTAAAAAAGCCTTAACCAAGCTTGATATCGCAGAAGGCCGGATTGTTACCGATAAATTTCTTGGATACAATTAATAGGTTTTGCGATTCATTCCTAATCCCTATTTGCCTGATGTTTTTCGCCCGCTCGTCCGATGATCCAAGCAATGGTATGGCGCCCCCGAAAACAACCACATTTCAATTTTACGGGCAGGTCACGCACGAAACAGATTATTCCGGTGATATTAAATTACTGGACGAAATCCGAAACACCGGATCGAACACAGCGAATTTTATTAAAGTGCGGGCTTCATTTTATGGCGCAGAATCAAAAAGTTTTTTTAACACGCAGGATGAGATTTAACAAGGCCTGGAGAGTGGAACTCTTCTGATAATGCTGTGGGGAGTGTAAAGGATCTCGAAGGTCAGGTCAGCTTAATTTTTCGGTTTGATCATATGGTCCAATTTCGTGATTTTCGCCGGCTCGGCGATGTCATGGTCTTCGAGCTTAGAGTTTTTGGGAAAGATCATATTTTTCTTGATAAACAACTACCCTAATTGCCCTTACGGATGTGTAGGCAGAGGGCGGGTTCGTATGGTAACACACACGGGCTGAACTTGCCCCGACAAGGTCCCGAGAAGGCTCGCAAAGAGTGTGGGTCGTACCTAGCCAGGGGGGCCAGCCAAAGCCGCAGGCCGTAGCATAAAGCGAATGGTGCAACCTCGTGAGAAAATCTCGAACGGCTATTGTATGATAAGACATTGCTTTTTCGAAGTGTCTGAAT
>PVBE011841261.1_pt1 | contig 30907 bp, 27 predicted proteins | sample 1631181 | NCBI WGS metagenome assembly PVBE01 (sample SAMN08397723, study PRJNA350692) | Marine metagenome, whole genome shotgun sequencing project. | isolation source: water | place: Pacific Ocean | collected 2012-04
CCCGCCCTACGTCTAGAGCGAAATGCAAATGGGTAGATCGCCCGGTGAGGAAGTGAAGTGGTGAGGGGGTGAGGGAGCGGCAAAGCCAAAGCCTTACTTCCTCACACCCTCACACCCTCAACGCAGAGCTTGGCGCCCTCAATTCGTTCGCAAACCGCTCTAATCAACCTTAATGGCCGCTGCTATAGATAGTAACGAAACCGGTCAGCAACCCGACGCCCGAATCCAGTCCACCAGCGAGGCGACGCCGTCCTCCAGCGACACCCGCGGCGCGTAGCCCAGCTCGCGGCCGGCGCGGGAGATGTCGGCGCAGGTGTGTCGCACGTCCCCCGGCTGCGCCGGTCGCCGGTCCAGTCGCGCCTCGCGGCCCGTGTGGCGCTCGAGCTGCCGGACCAGGTCAGCCAGGGGCAGCGGCCGCCCCGAGCCGAGGTTGAGCACACGGTGGCCGCTGCCGGCGGCGCTGGCCAGGGCGGCTGACAGGCCGCTTACCACGTCGTCCACGTGGGTGTAGTCCCTCGACGACGACGGGTCGCCATACAGCGGCAGGGCCTCGCCCGCCAGCAGCCGGCGCGCGAAGCGCGACATGACAAGGTCCGGCCGCTGCCGCGGTCCGTAGACCGAAAAGAGCCGCAGGCAGGTGACGTCCAGCACGCCGGCCCGCTGGAAGGCCTCGCACAGCCCCTCGCCGGCCTGCTTGGTGGCGGCGTAAAACGAGGCGGGCTCGCCGACGCCGGCCTCCTCGGCGGTGGGGCCGGCGGGGCGGTCGCCGTAGACGCTGGACGACGAGGCGAAGATCAGCTGCCCCACGCCGCGCCGCTGGCAGGCCTGCAGCACCGACAGGGTGCCGCCGACGTTGGTCGACCAGTAGGTGTCCGGCCGCTCCATGGAGGCGCGCACGCCGCCCAGCGCCGCCAGGTGGGCCACCGCGTCCACGCCGTCGAGGGCCGCGTCCATCACCCGGCGATCCAGCACGTCGCCCTCCAGCACGCTCAGCCGAGGGTGCTCCAGGGCAGCGAGGTTGGCTCGCTTGATGGCGGGGTCGTAGTTGTCACAGAGGCTGTCCACCACCGTCACCTGCCAGCCGCGGCCCAGCAGCCGCTGCACCAGGTGCGAGCCGATGAAGCCGGCGCCGCCGGTGACGCAGACGCGCATCAGCGTTTTTTGGCGGGAGGCTCGTCGAGGTAGGCCCGGATCTGCTTCAGCTCGGCGGGCGGCAGCTTCACCTTGTCCTTGTGGTCGGCCAGCACGTGGTCCAGCTTGCCCCGCAGCTGGGAGGCCGGCCGGGGGGCGTGGCAGGAGGAGCAGCGCCGCTTGAGCAGCGACTGCCCGGGGTGCACGTGGGCCATGCAGCCCATCAGGGCCGAGGCCAGCAGCAGGCAGGCGGTGAGGACCGACAGCAGCGTCGTGTGTCGAGACATCATAGGAAGATCCCCCACAGCACGCGGAAGAGGTACTTGGTGTCGTCCTCCTCGCCGGCCACGCGGAAGGAGACGTTGACGTCCCACCAGATCTTTTTCACCGCGAAGGACAGCGTCGGCCCCATGTAGAGCCGCGCCCCGGAGAACTCCAGCTCGGTGTCGGTGCCCGTGGCGGTGAAGACGTCTTTGGGCTGCCAGGCGAAGCGCAGCTGGGTCTCGAGGCCGAGCACGAACCAGGGCGCGATCTCGTAGCCGATGCCGAGGCCCTCGTGCAGCTTGAAGCCCACGTCGCCGGTGAGCGGCCCCTGCTCCACCATGGTGTCCAGGGAGATGTACAGCTTGTCGAACAGCGTCGTGCCGACGACCACCCGCTCCTCCAGGGCGATGTCCCCGGTGGGTTTTTGAATCCACTCCAGGTAGAGCATCAGGTCGAAGGGCAGCGTACCGTAGTGCCAGGGGCGGAAGCGGGCGCGCAGCTTGTAGCCCAGCCAGCCCTCGGTGTTGAACATCTGGTACATCGCCAGGTCGAAGCGCTCGGTGACGCCGTACTCCACCTCCACCTGGTGTGCCCAGTTCCAGTTGTGCTCGCCCGAGAGCTTGTCCTGGGTCACGGCGGCGGTCATGTAGTACTCGATCTCCAGCTGGCCCTTGTCCAGAGTCTTCGGCTCGTAGATGAAGGTGAAGTTGCGGCGGTCGGCCAGGGCCGCCGCCGGCACCAGGGTGGCGGCCACCAGCGCAAGCGCGGCGAGGGTTTTCGTGGTTCTGTTCATCGGAATCTCCTTATTTGACCTTGAAGGTCAGATCGACCTGGACCTTGCCGCCCGCGGCGACCTTCACCTTGCGGGTGATGGTGCCGCCCTTTTCGTGCCAGGCCTTGAGCGTGTACTCCCCCGGAGGTATCTGGTCCAGCGAGAAGGCGCCGTCGGACCCCGTCACCGTGTGGTAGGGGTGCTTGAAGGCGTGGATCCAGGCCCGCATCCAGACGTGGCCCGCGTCGCACTGCACCCGCATCAGGCCGGCGCGGCGGATCTTCTTTTTGGCCCGCTGGCCCTTCTTCGGCATGGCGATGTTGAAGGCCGTGATCTTGAGCTTGGTGTACACCGGGTGGGTGGTGTGGTTGATCGGGTCGTCGTTGGTCACCAGCAGCTTGGCGCCGACCTCCATGGTCTGCACCAGGGGGAAGAAGCGGCAGTCCTTGTTGGCCAGCTTGCCCTGGGCCTTGGCCCGGCGCTTGCCCTTTTTGACCTTGTGCAGCCAGACGGCGACGTTGGCCAGCTTGCCCCCCTTGACCGCGTAGAAGACAGAGGTCAGCGGCCGCTTGCTGTTGCAGAAGTTGCGGTCGGCCTTGTTGAGGTTTTTGGGGAACGTCGCCTTCTTCAGCTTCGACGGCGAGCCCGTCAGCGTCACGGTGCCGCTGATGGCACCGCCGCCGCTGGCGTCCACGGTCTCGTAAGCCGCCAGGGCAGGCAGCGACAGGGCCATGGCCCCGATGAAAACGAGAGGGTACGGAGCAAGTCTGGTCATGGTGTTATTCCTTTCTGCGGCTCGGCGGGCACCTCGGCCAGCACGTTGAGGCTGGCGTCCAGGCCGAAGCGCATGTTCAGCTTGACCAGCGCGTCCACCTGCCGCTTGACGTTGCCGCCGAGGCGGTCGGTAAACGGCGTGGTGTGGCTGGTGGGGTCGTCCTCGTCGGCGAGGATGAAATAGGTGGGCATCTTGGTGCCCGGGATGTGCCACTGCGGGGAGAGCAGCCAGCGCCCGATCCACTTCGGCTGCAGGCGCTTGTAGGACAGGGCCAGGTCCGGGGCCAGGTCGGCCTGCTTGAGGCCGGCCATGCTCGAGATCTGGTGGCACTTGTAGCACTGCATCTTGCGGAAGAGCCACATGGCGTCGGGGCGGTCCGCCGCGGCCAGGGGCTTGACCTCGTTGTTCTGGAAGGGGAAGGGCGCCTTGCTGCGCTGGGCCAGGTAGCGGATCAGCTGGCCGCGCTCCCTGGCGCCCAGGGTGGTGAAGCGGGGCATGCGTACGGTGAGCCAGGGGCGCAGGGCCGACGGCTGCCGCAAAAACCCGTCCAGCCAGGGGTACTGGAACTTGGCGCCGGCGTCGGACAGCGCCGGCGGCGCCTCGGCCTTGCTCTTGTAGTACCGGCGCACGTCGCCCCCCATGGAGACGAACTTGGTGCCCACCCGGTCGCCGTCCTCGTCCAGGTCAGCCTCCTCGGTGCGGCCGATCTCGTGGCAGCTGCGGCAGTTGTGCTGGGCCAGCAGGTGCTCGCCCTCGTCGCCCACGGCGTCGCCGCCCGTCAGCTTGTGCCGGTAGGCCGCGGGCGCCTGGGCGCGGCGGTCGGACAGCACGAACACCGCCAGGGCCCGGGTCTGGCTCGCCGTCAGCCGGTGTGCCGGCATGGTCAGCTTGAGCTGCTTGCTGGAGAGGCGCCGGGGCTGGCGGATCTTGACCAAGGTCCAGCACTCCAGGGGGCTGAGGTGCTTGCACTGGACCTCGTCGCGGACCTGTCCCCACTCCAGGCGGTCGGCGGGGGTGTCGCCGAAGTCTCGCAGGGTGGGGCCGGGCGGCGGACCGGCGGCGGCGCTCTTGCCCGGCAGCTCGTGGCAGCCGGCGCAGTTGTAACGCGCCACCAGGTCGCGGCCCTTTTTGATTTCGGTGGCGCTGGCCGCGGGCCAGGCTCGCCCCTTGAGCTTTTTCTGATGGCCCGACAGAAACGCCACCAGGGCGTCCCGCTCCGCGGGCTTGAGCCGCATCTGCGGCATACGCGCCCTGGGCCGCACCTTCTGCGGGTCGTGGAGCCAGGCCGCCAGCCAAGCCGGCGAGGCCTTGTCGCCCATGCGAGCCAGCGACGGCCCGTAGCCGGCCTCCTCGTGGGTCCCCTTCTCCTCGTCGTCCAGGCGGTGGCAGCCCCGGCAGCCCGCCTCGTTGAACAGGCGCTTGCCCAGCTCGGCGCTGGCGTCGGCAGCGTAGGCCACCCTGGGCAGGGGGGTCTTCGGCTTCAGCGAGCCGAGGTAGGCCGCCATGGCCCTGGCCTCGGCGGCGCGCCTGGTCTTGTGCCAGTCCGGCCAGAAGTCGGGCATGCGTGTGTGCGGTCGCAGGGCCGCCGGATCGGTGATCCACAGCTCGGTGAAGGCGCGCCCGGTCTTGGCCTTCAGGTGTTCCAGCGAGGGGCCGCCAGGGTACGACGGCGTGCCGCGGCGAGAGTCGTGGCAGCCGAAGCAGCGCAGGTCGGCGAAGAGCCGGCGCCCGAGGTTGTAGGTCTCGGCGCCCTTGATCGCGCGGTGGCCGGTGTGGCAGGTCACGCAGGTGGACTCGACGAAGGTCCCGCGCAGCATGGGCCGCTCCCAGTAGGGGTCGTTGCGCCCGTGGTCGAAGGGGGCGTGGGCCACCCCCTTGGTCTGGGAGCCCTGGCCGTGGTGGCAGACCACGCAGCCCACCGTGCCCGGCCGGTGTCCCTTGCCGAGCAGCACCTTGCGCCGGGGGTGAGTCCGCAGGTGTCGCGGCACCGCCTCGCCGGTGAGCCCCGGCCGGTCGATGCCGAGGTGGCAGGTCTGGCAGCGGTCCACCACCCCCAGGGCGGGGTTGGTCACCTGGCGGATCTTGATCGGCACCGGGGCCTTGCCCCTGGCGGTCAGCAGGTTGTTGAACCGCTGCTGCGTCTCCTTCCAGGGCCGGCGTGTGACGGTCTCGTCCCAGATGACCCAGCCCACGGCGGCCAGGTTGAGCAGGGCCAGCAGCAAAAACGGCACGCGGTAGCGCCGCTGCTCCTCTGGCTTGCCTGGTATGGTGTCGCTGGCTGCCATCTCGTCCTCAGATGCTGAACCAGGGGGTGACGAGGACGTACTTGACGTCCAGGGCCAGGCGCAGGGCGATCTTGAGCGGCAGGGCCAGCATGGTCAGCAGCAAGAACGACACCGCGGCGTAGCGTACGAGCCCCAGGCGCTGCAGGGTCTCGCCCTCGCGGCGCCAGACCCAAAGGCCCACCGACGGCGCCAGGTAGTAGAGCCCCACGGTGAGCGCGCCCACGACCACGTTGCCGACGGGCGAGGAGACGCCGAGGAACTGCGGCCAGTTGACGGCGGTGACGGTGCTGACGATGTCGGTGCGCCACGGCTCCCAGGGCCAGAACCAGTGCCAGCCCGGGCCCCGGCAGAAGACCCCCACCGCGATGAGCGGCACCCACAGGCCCACCAGCCCCACCAAAAAAGCGCCGATGGCGAAGGGCCGCTGGCGCCAGCAGTAGTAGCCGTTGCCCTTTGAGTTGACGTCGAGGTAGGGGATGGCGCAGAGCCCGACGATGATCAGCAGCGGCAGGACCACGCCGGCGATCCAGGGGTCGAAGTAGACCAGCATCTCCTGCAGGCCGAGGAAGTACCACGGCGCCTTGCTCGGGTTCGGCGTGCGCGCGGCGTCGGCCATCTGCTCCAGGGGGGCGTCCACCGCGATGGACCAGACCGTGAGGATGATCATCACGGCCAGGGCCACCAGCAGCTCGACGCGGATGAGGTAGGGCCAGGAGTGCAGCTTTGGGCCAGCCTTGCGCAGGCCACCGGCGGGGCCGCGGATGGGCGGCGGCTGCGGGCCGGCCATGGCCTCGGCCACCGCGGCCTCGCCGCCCTTTTGCAGCAGGCGATCGTTGCGCCGGGCTGCGCGCCACCAGAGCACCACCAGCACCACCGTGCCCGGCAGCAGCGCCACCATGGGCAGGTTGTCCGGCTTGAGCAGGATCTTGAGCAGCACGTCCATCAGCGCCCCTTCTCCCGCAGCGGACCGCTGATGCCGCCGTCCACGCGCACGCGCCAGAAGTGGAGGATCAACAGCGCGCCCATGATCAGCGGCAGGATCACGCAGTGCAGCACGTAGAAGCGCAGCAGCGCCGGCGCGCCGACCTCGGAGCCGCCCAGCAGCGCCGCCCGCACGTCGGTCTCGGCGGTGACGCCGAGCACGCTGGCAAACGGCCCCTCGTGGCCCAAAAACGGCGCGGCCGCGGCCATGTTGGTGCCCACGGTCACGGCCCACATGGAGAGCTGGTCCCAGGGCAGCAGGTAACCGGTGAACGACAGCAGCATGGTCAGCGTCAGCAGGATCACCCCGACGACCCAGTTGAACTGCCGCGGCGCCTTGTAGGAGCCGGTGAGCAGCACGCGGGCCATGTGCAGCCAGACCATGATCACCATGGCGTGGGCCGCCCAGCGGTGCAGGTTGCGGTTGAACATGCCGAAGGGCACGTCGAAGTCCAGGTACTTCATGTCGGCGTAGGCGTACTCGGTGGTGGGCCGGTAAAACAGCATCAGGATCACGCCGGTGACCACCGTGACCAGAAACAGCAGGAAGCTGATGCCGCCGGCGCCCAGGGTGAAGCCGAAGCGCAGGGAGTGCCGCGGCACCTTGGGCGGGTGCAGGTGGAGCCAGACCGTCTTGCTCACGCGCAGCACCCGGCTGCGGGGGGAGTCCCCCGGCGGGACCCGTGAGTAGGAGCGCTTGATCTCCCGCCAGATGCCGCCCGGCTCTTGGTCCGGCTGCTTCATCAGCCGCCCACCTGACTGGCGGCCGGCGCGCCGCCGCTGTAGGCCAGGAAGGCGCCCTCGCGGTCCCACTGACCGCGCTCCTTGTAGAAGCGCACGTGGCTGTCCACCACGATCTGGCCGTCCTCGTCGAGGGTGATCTTCAGCCGCTCCAGGGGCCGCGGGGCCGGGCCCTCGAAGTTGATGCCCTCCATGGTAAAGCCTGAGCCGTGACAGGGGCAGCGGAAGGTGCGCTGCTCCTGCTGCCAGCGGGGGATGCAGCCGAGGTGGGTGCACACCGAGCGCAGGGCGTAGAACCCCTTCTCCTCGCGCACCAGCACCAGCTTGTGCGTGTCCTTCCAGCGCTCGTTGACCTCGCCCACGGCGAAGGCCTCGGGCTTGCCGAGCACCACGGCGCTCGGCGGCGTGTAATGCACCCTGGGGAAGAGGCTCCGCGCGGCGCCGCCGGCGGCGAGCAACGTGGCGCCGCCGAGCATGCCCAGGCCGGTTCGCACCAGCGCGTCCCGGCGTGACAGGGGCGGGTCTTCCTTGAGGATCGTCGTCCCCGGAGGCAGGGTGCGGTCAGGGGGCATGGGGGCCTCCGAGCCGATAGAGCGCCACGGTGTGGCGGGCGTTCTGGATGTAGCGGTCGCGCACGAAGCGGCGCACGGTCACCCGGCGCAGGCGGCGGGCGCGTCCCACGTCGGAGACCACGAAGGCCAGGGTCTGCTCCGGCCGGCGGGACAGGTCGCGCTTGACGTGGCTGATGCGGCGGGCCACCACCACCTCGGCGCAGGCGGCGTGGCGCTGCAGGTGCCGCTGGAAGGTGGCGGTGTAGACCACCGGCCGGGCGGCGTTGCAGTGGCGGGCCACCTCGCGGGCCATGCGCACGGCGTTGCTCGGCACCACCTGGTGCTGCCGCGCCAGCTGGTAGCCGGTGACCGCCTGGCCCCCGAGCCACAGCCCGAGGCCGGCCAGGCCCACGGCGTTGATCACGAGGCGATTGGCGCCGCGGCCGGCGGCGGTGACGGCGGCGCAGAGCACCAGCATCAGCACCACCACCGGCAGGCTGTGGCGCGGCTTGACGGTGATGTTCTGGGCCAAAAAGATCCACACCAGGTAGGGCACGGTCAGCAGCGCCCAGAGCAGCGCGGGCCGCGCGCCCAGGCTGGCCAGCGCCCGGCGGCGCAGCCCCGGCAGCAGGGCCAGCGCCAGGCCGGCGGTGGGCAGGGCCAGCAGCCAGGAGCGGTCGCTCCACCAGGTGCACAGCCCCTGGGCCACCACCTCCCAGGAGAGCATGGTCAGCCGGTGCCACAGATCCGGCTCGGTGGCCACCGAGCCGCCGAAGCGGCCGAAGTGACCCAGGGCCTGGATCTGGCCGATGGTGGCCGCGTCGGCGAGGCCCGAGACGACCAGCAGGGGCACGCCCCAGGCCAGGCAGCCGGCGGTGAAGGCCGCGGACACGCCCAGCAGAGACCGGCGGCGCAGCCAGGCCACCGCCACCAGCATGGAGAGGGCGAAGGGAAAATAGGAGAGGCGCACGCCCAGGGTGAGCCCCAGCGCCAGGCCGGCGGCCAGCAGCCAGCGGCCGCCGCCCTCGTCATCTTCGCGCAGGCCCCGGGCCAGCAGCGCCAGGGAGGAGAAGAGGAACAGCAGACCGGGCATGTCCGACAGCAGCTTCTCGGAGTAGAGCCAGAGCAGGGGGTTCACCGCCACCAGGGGCAGCACCACCCAGGCCGCCCGGTTGCCGAACAGCTCTCGCACCAGCAGGGCCACCGGCGCCACCAGCGCGGCCCCGCTGAGGGCGCAGACCAGGGCCAGGGCCGCCACCGGGTCGCCCAGCAGCAGGTTCGCCGCCTTGCCCAGCACCACGAACACCAGGTAGCCGGGGAAGTGCGGCTGGTAGGCCATCATGTCGAAGCGGTCCAGAGCGAGGATGAAGCGGATGGAGTCCACCTCCTCGGCGTAGTCGATGCGGAAGAGCAGCCGCAGGGCCAGGGCCAGCGCGACGCAGGCGCAGACGCCCAGGGTCAGCGCGCCGGGCGCGCGCCCCTTCAGCGATGCCCGCAGGCGAGCTGCCGCTGCCCGTGTCACCGGGCGACCCTCTGGCGGCCGGGCTCGTACCACTTCGGCGGCGTGCTCAACCAGTACAGCACACCGCGGGAGCGCTCCAGGGAGAGCAGGTAGTTGACCAGGTCGTAGATCTCCTTCGGCTTCATGCTCTCCTCGTAGCCGGGCATGGGCGTGCCGTCGAGGCCGGTGTAAAACACCTTGTAGAGGGCCTCCCGCGAGGCGCCGCTGCGGTAGATGCCCCGGGTAAAGTCCCGGGCCGGCACCACGCGGCCCAGCGGGTCCTTCATCTCCGAGGCCTTGGCCCAGCCGTCGCCGCGGCCCTCCTTGCCGTGGCACTTGCCGCACTGGGCCTTTTCGTAGGCTTGCTTGCCCCGGGCCACGGAGGCGGCGGAGTAGGGGGTCGGCTTCGGCACGGTGATGGCGTCGTCGATCTCCTCCTCGCCGAAGCGGGTGGAGAAGGACTTGACGTAGGCCACCACGTCCGCCACCTCCTGGCCCGACAGGTGGTCGCGCCAGGCCGGCATCTCGGTGTGGGGCGCGCCCACGAGCACCACCCGCGCCAGGTCCTTGTCCCGGGGCAGCGAGCCGGTGGGGGTGGAGCGGTAGCGGTAAACCGCGCGCACGAAGTTACGCGGCGCGGGGTCCAGGCCCTCGGCCGCGCGGCCCTTGCCGTCGCCCTCGTCGCCGTGGCAGGAGGCGCAGGCCTTCTGGTAGACCACCCGCCCACGGGCTGCGCTGGCCGACAGCGTCGTGGCGCTCGGCCCCTCGGCGGGCTTGCCCTGCTGGCTCGCGGCGCAGCTCAGGGCGAGGGCGCCGAGGAGCAGGCCGGAGAGGATGAGCTTGGTTGGGCGCATGGGTCTCCTCACAAAAAACAGTGGAGCTCGGCCATCAGCACGTCGGCGTTGCCGATCTCGTCCTGGGGCACGCTCTGGCGGAAGGTGTACGAGACCGAGGCCGCGAACATCGGATAGGGGAAGATCTCCAGCGCCCCGCGCAGGCTCATGCGCTGGTCCTCCTTGACGTCCAGGGCCGGATCGTGGAAGCCGTAGGTCACCTTGACGTTGAGCCCCCGCAGCAGCAGCAGGTTCCCTTCGGCGTAGGCCACCAGGGTGTGCACCGTGGCGTCCTTGTCGTGGTAGATGTTGGTCAGCATGTCGGCCTCGCCCAGGAACGTAAACCGCCCCAGAGTCAGCCCGGCGAAGACGCCGCCCAGCAGGCGGGTCTGCTTGTCGCTTTCGTTGTAGCCGCCGGAGATGCCCACGCGCCCCATGCCGAAGTTCAGCTCGGCCAGCAGCGAGATCTTCTTGTAGTTGTCGGTGTCCTGGCCCCCGGTGCCGTTGCTCACGGCGAAGAAGACCGACGTCATGCCCTTCTCGAAGCCGATCTCGACGCCGAGGTCCGGCGAGGCGTAGTTGTAGCCCGTCTCCTTGCGCACGAACTCCTCGTCGCCCCAGATGCGCAGCCCGTAGGGCAGCAAGAAGTAGCCGGCCTTGACGTGAAAATAAGAAAACAGCGGCAGCAACGCGAAGGCCTCCCGGGCCTCCACGCTGCCCTCGGCCAGGGCCACGTCGCCGTAGAGGGTCAGCCCCCGCAAAAGCGGCGAGGCCGAGACCTCGAGGTAGAAGTTGGCCTCGGAGCTCTCGAAGCTGTTGTGCACCTCCTCGGCGAAGCGGGTGGTGTTGGACAGCCGCAGGTTGGCCCCCACGCCGACGTAGTCGTTGAGCTGGGGGTTGATCATGGTGCCCGGGCCGCGCTTCAGCGCCCTGGCCACCTGGCCCCGCGACAGCTCGCGCGAGACGCGGCTGGCGTAGAGGCTGAGGTAGGTGCGGCTGTACTGCTGGCCGAAGGCCGTGCGCTTGCCACCGCCGGTGCGGTTGACGTGACAGCGGGCGCACTTGTACCCCTCGCGCTGGGCGAAGTAGGGCTCGGCGGCGGCGGCGGCGGACCACAGCAGGGCCAGCCCCCCCGCCGCCAGCGCGGCCATGCTCAATGAAGCGGTCGGTCTCATCAGTCCTTGGCTGCTCCTTCATCGATCCACTGGCGGATGATGTCGATCTCTTCCTGGGGGCGGGCGGGCCGCCCGCGAGGCATGCGCCGGCCGACGATGTTCGGGCCGCCGGCGATCTTGCGCACGATGTAGCTGCTGGCCGCGTCGTCGGGCTCCACCAGCGACAGCGCCGAGCGCTGGGCCGAGGCCCGCTTCACCATCTGCTCGTAGGCCACCGCCGGCGACAGGTTCAGCCCCCGCGCGGGGGAGGAGCCGGAGTGGCAGCCTGTGCAAAACTGGGCGAAGAAGACCTGGCTCACGCCGCTGTAGGTGGCCGGGAAGGTCACCGCGCCGTACCTGGAGCCGAGGCTCGGCGCGTACGGATGGGCCTTGATCCGCCCGCCGTCGTCCAGCGTGCTGCCGTCCCCCGGCTCGCAGCCAGGGGCCAGCAAAAGCAGGAGTATGAGCCCGGCCCGTCGCACTCTAGCTGGCGCTGCCGCTGCCGGCGACGCAGGCCTTGAGGCCGCCGGGGATCAGGCCGTCGACGTAGTCCTTGATCGCCTGAAGCTGCTCCGGCTTGAGCTCCTTGAAGTTCAGCTTGAGCTTGTCCAGCAGCTTCTTGGCCCACAGCGGCGGCATGCCCTCGGGGTCGTCCTTGTGCCCCTTGTCCAGCTTGTCGCCGATCTCGCAGCCCTCGTAGCTATCCGCCTCCTTGAGGGTGGCGAAGGCATTGAACTTCTTTTCGGTGGTGTAGTCGGGGGGGATTTTTTCGCTCATCACCGCCTTGAGCTCGTGCATCTCGTGGAGGATCCAGGCCAGGCGCAGGGGCGCCTTGGGGTCGATCTTGGCGTCCTCGGCGGGGTCCGCCGCCTTGATCAGGTCGTCCACGCTTTTCTTGATCAGCCCCGAGGGGAACTGCTTGTCCGGAAAGTTAGCCTTGGTGAAAAACGCCGCGTCGATGGCCTTGATGTTCTTCAGCAGGGTGTCGAATTTGTCCTTGTCGTGGCACCCGGCGCAGCCGTCCTTGAGGGGCGTTTCGACCTCGGTCCACAGGACGCCCTCGCCGGCGCAGGACCAGAGCAAGGCCACGCCCAGGGCAAGGGTGGCGGGGGATGAAATGATAAAGAGGGTTCGCTTGTTCATGGGGTCTCCTTGTCCACCGCCGTTCAGGCGGTAACCGCCTTGGTCTCCAGTAAAGCGTCCTGGCTGTCAAGGTGGTGTATCTGTGTGTGCTGCTGATCCCCCTCTTTCAGGTTGCGGGCGGCCATGCGCCCCATCTGCATTGCGGTATCCATGAAGATGTAACGGAAGGTGCCCTGGCGGCCGCAGCTCACCAGGTTCTCCAGCCCGGACACCGCGCCGAGCAGCCGGTCGCGGTGCTCGCGGTAGCCCAGCTCGAACACCGGGTAGCCGTGGGTGATGCGCTTGGAGAAGCGACCGCGCACCTGCCGCCTCAGGTCGAAGCCGAGCATCTTCAGCTCGCCGAGGCAGCGGTCCAGCAGGTCGTCGTCGTCCTGGCGCCAGATGTCGTCGCCCACGTCGCAGGGGATCTCCAGCATCACCGAGGTCTTGCCCTCGGGGGCGCTCTCCGGGCTGCGGCGCTTGGGCTCCTGGATGCGGGTGAAGACGCAGCGCGGGTCGGGCACGTACATCCAGGTGTTGGGCGACAGGTCCTCGCGGTCCAGCATGATGTCCAGAAAGCGCACCGCGCGGAAGCGCAGCTGGTCCGCGGCCCCGGTCACCGCGTCGTCGCCGGGGCAGGCCATGCGGGCCAGATCGGGCAGCGGCAGGGTGGAGATGACCTGGTCGCAGGCCACCGAGTATTCGCCCAGGGGGCCCTCGAGGTTCACCCGGCGCACCCGGCCGCCGTGGACCTCCAGCCCGGTGACCGTGGTATTCAGGCGGATCTGGGCGCCCCGGCTGGACAGCTCCGTGGCCATGGCGCGGAAGATCTGTCCGATGCCCTCACGCGGGTAGTGGTAGCGGCGGGCGTAGGTCCGGGTGCCCGAGCGGCGCAGCCGCGCCAGGCGCATCATCACGTCGGTCAGGTTGAGCAGGGAGATGCGCTGGGAGGCCCAGTCGCCGCTGAGGCGGTGGGCCGGGATACCCCACAGCTTCTCGGTGTAGGGCCCGAAGAACAGGTCGTAAAAGGTGCGGCCGTAGCGCGCCTCGGTCCAGGTGCGGAAGCTCTCCTCGGCGCCGGGCGTGGGCTTTTTACCCCACAGGCGCTGGGTGGCGTAGTCCACCAGGCCCCGGGCGCCCACGCGGGGGTCCAGGTTCTGCAGCACGTTGAGGGGCTCGAGGGGGTAGCGGTAGCGCTTGCCGCCCAGCAGGATCATGCTCTGGCGGGTGGCCTGCAGCAGGTCCGGCCCCAGCAGGTCCTGCACCATGTTGGTCAACGACGGGTCTCGAGAGATGAAACGATGCCCCCCCAGATCGAAACGATAGCCGTCCTTTTCGTGGGTCCGGCACAGCCCGCCGGGGTCGACCTCGCGGTCCACCACCATCACCGGGCGCCCCTGCTCCACGAGCTCCCAGGCGGCGGTCAGGCCGGCAGCGCCAGCGCCGAGCACCACCGTGGGGGCGATCTTATCAGGGCTCTTGTTCATGACTTGGTAACTCCTGCGGTCAGATTTGACCTTCCAATCGACGCCTTTATTTCAGCTCTGCTCCTTCCAGATAGATGAACAGACCATCTTGTAGAGGCGTCTACATTTGTATGCAAAAAAAACACGGCTCACTCCACCGGCACCACGTGCACGGCCCCCGCCTCGTCCAGAGAGAGGGTGAGGCGGAACCCCTGGGAGCGGACCAGCAGCTTGCCCAGCTCCAGGCGGCTCACCCGCACCACGGCGTCGGGCAGCAGGCCCTTGTCCAGCACCTGCTGGCGCAGCGTCGGATCCCCCACAACCTGGATCACGCACACCTCGGTGCCGGGCGCCACCTCCGCCAGATTGCAGGCCCCCGAGTGCCGGTCTCGCCCGTCGGCCTGGCAGGCGCCGCGGTGCACGCAGGTCTTGATGTCCTCGTGCACCAGGCTGCAGGTGTGGAAGCGGTCCAAAAGCTCCCGACCCTCGGGGCAGGCGCGCAAAAACTCCAGCAGCCGCACCATGTGATCCATGCCCTCGGGGGTCAGGCTGTGCTCCATGGCGCAGGCGTTCTCCACCGCCGCCTTCCTGCTCATGCGAAGGATCTCCTCGAAGAAGCGGGTGAGGATCTGGTGCTTGGCGTAGATGCGCCGCGCCTCGCGCTCCCCCGACCGCGTGAGGCTGATGTACTCCCGGTGGCGATAGGTGATGAGACCCATCTCGTCCAGCCGCCGCATGGCCGGCGACACGGACGCCGACCGGACCCCCCGGGCCTCGGCGATGTCCTTGATGCGCGCGAAGCTCTTTTCGCGGATCAGCTGATAGATGCTCTCCAGGTAGTCTTCCAGGGCGCTGGTGAGTGATACGTGTGCTTCTGCGTGGCTCATTGTAGACGTGTCTACCAACGGTAGACGATGCTGTCAAGCGCCTGATCACAGCATTTTTCGGGGACGGTGCTGTTATGTTGGTGTTTTGCGGGCGGTGCTGTTATTTTTGGCGCCGGTTCTGCTACCATGGCGCCTGGTGGGGTTTCGCGACCTATATTACTGGCTCGATCTGGCCGTGGGCTTCGGCGGGCCCCTGGTGGTGTGGGCCCTGGTACGTCTGGGCATCCTCGGGCGCCGGGCGCCGGGCCAGTTCGCCCTGGGCTGCCTGGTCGGCCTCACCTGGGAGCTGCCCATCTTCGTCGGCAGCTTCGCCACCGAGCAGTGGGCCACCATTGCCTTTTCCCGGGCGCCGCCGGTGCACTGGTCCGTACTGATGGTCTCCCACACCCTGTGGGACGGCAGCCTGTTTCTGCTCGGTTGCTTGCTGGTGCGCGCCGCCTGCGGCGGCAACGCCCTGGTCCGCTACCAGCCGTGGGAGCTTCTGCTCTTTGTGGCCTACGGTCAGATCCAGGCCGTGGCCGTGGAGCTGTCGAGCACGGGCAACGACGCCTGGTACTTCGTCGAGCTGTGGTGGAACCTGCCCATGTTCCGCTTCAACGACCACGATCTGACCATCTTCCCCCAGCTGTTTTGGATCTGGGGCTCGCTCAGCTTTTACTTCATCTGGCTGCGGGTCAACGCCCGTTTCCTGCACCGGAAACGGTAGTTGTCGACCCCGCCCGGGGCCGGACCCTGCAATCTTTTGCGATTCCAACCAGTTGGTGAAAAAGCCAGGGTGGCACGACACTTGACGTGGTGAACCCCCATCAGGCAAGCGCCAAGGAGGATCCCATGAACAAGACCACCGCAACTCTGTCCCTGTCCCTGCTGGCGCTGCTGTGCGTCGGCTGCGCCGGATCCTCCCAGGCCGTGGCCTGGGACGACTCCATGAAGCCGCTGTTCTCCGGCAGCCCGGAGAACTCCACCAGCCACCCGCGCCACCTCTGGTCCCGGGCCGACGAGGAGCGGCTGCTCAAGCACATGGGCTACGCCGACGCGGCGGTGGTGGGCACGGTGAAGGTGGTGACCCAGTGCGACCGCTACGGCAAACGCCAGGTCAGCCTGGAGCTTCAGGTCAAGGAGGTGCTCCACGGAAACCTCGACGACGACGAAAAGCTGCGCATCAGCACCGACCAGCAGACCCACGAGTCCACGGTGCGCACCGCCCGCAGTGACCCCGGCGCCCGGTTCCTCGTCTTCCTCAAGCGCAAGCCCGCGGGCGAAACCTACGAGTTCTACCGCCCCCGCCCGCGGCTGATGGCCGAGGTGCGCTCGATGTACGCTCGTCTGTAGAGGTCAGCCTACTGCGGCGTTCAAATGCGTTGATTAACGTAGGGCGGGGGCTTGTCCCCCGCCACGCACTGCCGAGGCGGGGGACAAGCCCCCGCCCTACATTTCCTGAGGTGATCAACGCAATTGGGTAGCGCGCTAACCTCCCTCCTCCAGGGGCAACGTGAACCAGAAGGTGCTGCCCCCGCCCTCACGGTCCTTCACGCCGATGCTACCCCCGTGTGCCTCCACTGCCAGCTTGCAGAAGGTCAGGCCGAGGCCGGAGCTATGATGCCTGTCGCACACGTGAGAGCAGGTCTGGCCGAACTTTTCGAAGATCCGCTCCTGCTGTTCGACCGGCACCCCCGGGCCCCGGTCGCTCACCATGACGTGCACGCCGTGGTGACGCCGCGTGACCTCCACCTCCAGGGCGCCGCCGCCCGGGGTGTGCTTCAGCCCGTTGCCGATGATGTTCTCCAGCACCCGCCGCACCACCTGCGGGTCGCAGTCCACCTCGGTGGAGAGGTTGCCCCGCACCTCCACTCGACGACCCGGCGCCAGGTTGTGCACGGCGGCCACGGCCTGTTCGGCCATGGCCACCAGATCTGTCCGGGCGCGGCGCAGCGGCATGTGCCCGGCCTCCAGGCGGCTGATGTCCAGCAGGTCGTTGATCATGCGCATCAGCCTGGCGCCGCCGGCGCGGGCCACGCGGATGTCCTCCATGCTCTCGTCGCTGGCGGTGCCCCGCAGGTCTTGCTGCAACAGCTCCAGGGAGTAGGCCATGGCGGTGAGCGGTGAGCGCATGTCGTGCACCACCATGTGGGTCAGGTTGCCCGCAGCGTCTCCAGCTCCTTCAGCTGCTGGTAGCTCCGCTTCAGCCTCCGCTCGGCCTCCTTGAGCGCCGTGACGTCTGCGCCGTAGATGCTGACGTCGCCCCGCTCGAGGCCGCCGACGAAGGTGAACTGGTAGTCGTGGCCCCCCAGCCGCATCTCCCGGTGGGCGATCTGGCCGGCGGCCACCTCGATGAGGTCCCGGGCCCAGCGGGGGCAGCGGTCGCCCCTGCGCGGCTCCACGCCGAGCAGCTCCCGGGCCTTCTGGTTGGCCAGGACCACCACGCCGTCGTTGTCGCAGCGGAAGACCGGCGCCGGGTTCTTCTCGGCGAAGTCGGCCATGCTGGCCAGGGCCCGATGAGGGGTGATCGAGGGATCGAACGAACGAGACTGTGGCGCAGCCATCTGACCTCCGCTGGCGTTAGACCGGGCCGGCAGGGCAGGACGATCCACCCGTTGGCCCACGTTTTGTTGGTGTTCTACGCGTTGGTCGCGGGTCGCGCGCCGTTTCTTACAGCGGTCGTTGGTCAGCCCGCCAGCTGGTCGAACCAGTGGTCCAGGCGCTCGGGTGCCGGGCTGAGCGGGCCGTTACCCCGCACCAGCAGATCGTGCACCAGCTGGGTGCTGAGCACGCCGAGCACGGCCATGTTGTCGGTGTTGGACGGCGTGCGCTCGCGGAAGCGACGGCACTTGGCCATGAGCCGCTCCACCGCCTTGGGGTTGAACACGCCCGCGTCGGTCACCGCCTCCGGAGAGAGCACGTGGTCGATGTAGGCCGGCGCCCCGTCCTGCACGAAGCTCTGGGCGTCGGGCGCGCGGTAGGGCTGCTTGGGGCGGTTGAGGATGTCGTCGGTGACCAGGTCACGGGCGGCCTGCTTGAGCACGTGCTTTTCGTCCAGCACCCTGAGCTTGACCTCCGGCGGCAGGCCGTTGGCGAACTCCATCACGTTGTGGTCCAAAAAGGGGAAGCGCCCCTCCACGGAGTTGCCCATGAGCATGCGGTCCCCCTGGGAGGAGAGCAGGTACCCCGACAGCAGGGTGACGATCTCCACGTACTGGGCCTTGCCCAGGGGCTCGAAGCGGTTCACCTCGTCGGGGAGCTGGCCGAGGAAGTCCTCCACCGCGTCGAAACCGGCCATGGCCTCGCGGGCCTGAGGAGAGAAGATGCGCATCAGGCTGCCCGCGCTCTCCCAGCGGGGGATGTGGGAGAAGTGGGCCCGGTCGATGCGGTCCATGCCCTTGCCGAAGAACGTGCGCTGCATGGAGCGAGCCTGGGTCGGCGAGCGCACGAGCCAGGGGTAGAGCCGCGACAGCAGCAAGGGTCGAAAGGCCGACTCGGGGTTGCGGGCCCAGAAGCGGCGCACGCGGTCCTCACGGAAGATGTCATAGCCGGCAAGGAACTCGTCCGAGCCCTCGCCCGTGAGCACCACCTTGAAGCCGGACTGGCGCACCAGGCGCGAGAGCAAAAACAGCGGCGTGGGCGCCGATCGCAGCACCGGGGTCTCGGTGTACCAGATCACCTCGCGGAAGGCCTCGCCGATGTGGCCGTAGCCCACCTCGACGCTGGAGTGATCGGTGCCGAGGCGCTGGACCATCTGCTCCTGGTAGCCGCGCTCGTCGAAGTCCTTGTTCTGAAACTGCACCGAGAACGTGCGCAGGTGGCCGTCGTGGAAGCGCCGCACCAGGGCGCCGATGACCGAGGAGTCGATGCCGCCCGAGAGGTACACGCCCACCGGCACGTCGGCTCGCAGCATGCGCAGGCGCGTGGCCTCCTCCAGCAGATCGCGCAGCTCGTCGGCCGCCTCCCGCACCTGACGCCGGTCGGCGTAGGAGAACGGGCGGTCGTGGTGCAGAAAGCGCGGCTGCCAGTACACGCGCTCGCGGGGCTCGCCGTCCGCGCCGATCTCCATCAACGCGCCGGGGCGCAGCTGGCGGATGCCCGAGAGCACGGTGCGCGGGGCCACGGGCGCCCAGAAGGTGAAGACCTGCGCCAGCCCCTCGAGGTCCATCGCGCGGGGCACCTCGGGGTCGGTGAGCAGCGACTTCATCTCCGAGGCGAAGAGCAGCCGCCCGCCCACGGTGGTGTAATACAGCGGTCGGATGCCGACCCGGTCCCGGGCCAGCACCAGCTTGCGCCGGGGGCGGTCCCAGATGGCGAAGGCGAACTGCCCGTTGAACCGCTCGACGCAGTCCGGTCCCCACTGCTCGTAGGCGTGGAGGATCACCTCGGTGTCGCTGCGAGTCTTGAAGCGGTGGCCGGCCTCGCGCAGCTGCTGGCCCAGCTCGACGTAGTTGAAGACCTCGCCGTTGAACACGATCCAGACGGTGCCGTCCTCGTTGGAGATGGGCTGGGCCCCGCCCGACAGGTCGATGATGGAGAGGCGCGCCTGGCCCAGGGCCACGTGCTCGTCGCGGTAGCCGCCGTTTTCGTCGGGGCCGCGGTGACGCAGGGCCCCCACCATGGCGTTGAGCCGGGCCGCCTCGGTGGGAGGGCCGGGCCGCAGGTTGAGCGCTCCGCAGATGCCGCACATGTCAGGTCTCCTGGCTGGGGCCAACCATGATACTCGACAACGGGTCCCGGGAGCCATGGTACCGTGATCCAACCACAGGGTTCGCCGCATCCAGTGGTAGCGCTCTATTCCTTAAGCCCGCCCGCCACCTGCCGATAGATCCTCGTGAAGGCACGGCTGTGCCCGGAGGAGGTCCGTTGTCCGCTGAATCGTACCCTGTGGACCAGCGCAGGGCCGAGCGCTGGAAGTACACCCTGGCCGTGACCATGAGCTGGTCGGGCGGCGAGGTGCAGGCCCACACCACCGACATCTCGCTCTGCGGCATGTTCGTCGAGACCGACCAGGCCCCGGCCGTGGACACCCTGGTGCGGCTGCATTTCATTCTCTTCGAGGGGGCGGCGCCCGCGGCGGTGGACGTGGCTGGCAAGGTGGTGCGGCGCATCGAGGCAGACGAGGTCAGCGACTACTGCCCCGTGCCCGGCGTGGGCATCGTGCTGGGCGCGTTTCGCACGGGCGAGGCAGCCCTGCGGCGGGTCATCGGCGCCCTGGACACCGCGGGCCAGCGGGCCAGCACCCCCACCTGGACCGAGGGCGACCGGCGTCACGCACCCCGTGTGGTGGTGGGGATCCCCATACGCTGGGGCACCGAGGATCCGCCCCGGCGGGAGGGCCAGCTGATGAACCTCAGCCAGCAGAGCGGCTTCGTGCTGCACTCGGAGCCCGCCCTGCAGCTCGGGGCCACGGTGCACCTGCGCTTCGAGCTGCCGGACCACGGCGCGGCCCGGGAGGTGCGGGCCCGGGCCACGGTGGTCCGCTCGGTGCGCCAGGACGGCGGCGTGGGCATGGGCATCGCCCTGGATCTGTCCAGCGTCACCGTGGCCGAGCGCATGGCCCGCTTCGTCAAGAGCCGGCGCCGGGCCGCCGTGCCCTGGGGCAGCGCCCGGCGCCAGGACCTCTTTCGTGCCCGGGACCTCAGCGTCCGTCCGCTGTGGATCGCGTCCGTGCTCTGCCTGCCCCTGGCCCTGGCGGTGTGGCTGGTGCTGTACTAGAGCTTTCTCTTTTTAGGTTGATCAACCTCTACGCATATAGCGCGGGGGCTTGTCCCCCGCGTCCGGGCTAGGCGGGGGACAAGCCCCCGCCCTACGTCTAATCAACCTTATTGGCCGCTGCTCTACTAGCAGCACCAAAGGATCAACCGACGTAGGATTCGTCCTGCTCGATCTTGCTCAGCACCCAGTCGAATTCACCGCTGGTGATGTGGGCCTCGCAGAACTCGCAGCTGCCGGCCATGCTGATCTTCAGCTCTCCGCCGCAGCCGGGGCAGCGCCGCTGGTCACCGGCCTGACCCTGGACGCCGGCGCCGCGGATCAGGGTCCAGTATTCGCTGTACTTCCGCTGCCGCCTGTTGTTGCCGCCCACCACCTTGCCCGAGCTGCCCCGCACCACGTAGTCCAGGCTGGTGGCCCAAAAGCGCACAGTCAGCGCGTCGAAGTACCGGTCGCGCACCAGCTTGACCCGCTCCCAGCGCAGCAGCCGCGCGTCCGCCATGACGTTGCGCAGGTCGCGTTCCTTGTAGGCCACGATCCAGTACTGCAGGTAGTCGTACAGCCCGTCCGAGACGAAGGGCCGCGCGCCGCGCAGGTCCAGCGACGACCAGGTACGGTTGAGCTCGTCGTAGATCACTTCGAGGCGGCGGCCCACGGTGTCGCGGCTCACCGACGGGTCGTCACGCACCAGCTCCACCCAGCGCTGGCCCATGTGGGGGCTGGTAACAGTGGGCAGGTCCGTGCCGACCTCGGGCACCGTGCCGGTGAGCTGGGGCGGCCGCGCCTCGTTGCGCAGCAGGCGCGCCTGCCGCAGCAGCCAGTCGAAGCGCCCGGTGTTCACCACCTCGCCGCAGTAGTCGCAGCGCTGGTTGTCGCTGGAGGTAAACGGCGCCGCGCAGTTGGGGCAGGGGAAGTCACGGGCGGCGCCGGGGGGCCGCGAGGTCACGTCAGCCGCCCGGGACAGCGACCACTCCTCCACCACGTAGTAGGTCTTCTCCTGGCGCGGCGCCCCGGCGGTCATGTTGCTCTCGAAGCGCAGGGCGATGTCCACATGGTGGGGCTGCCCTCGTGGGTCGTGGCTCTCTCGCGGCAGATCGAGGCGCGTGACCTTCATGGCCCCGATGGCCACGTTGGACACCGGCACGCCCGACGGCCGCCGCGCGGCCAGGCCCTGCCGCGCCTCTAGGGAGATGTAGGGCGCCAGGCGGGCCATGGCATCGGCCGAGGAGCGCGCGCCGTGGGCCTGGGCATAGAGCCGGAAGACGAAGTCCTCGAACAGCACGCTGGAGAAGTCGGGGTCCAGCCGATGGATCCGATGCAGGTTCGGGACGGTCGGCGCGGCGGCCAGGGTCCGGACGCTGTCCCACTCTCGTTGGACGGTACGGCGCCGCCCCTTGATCACGAAGCGGTAGATGACGAAGCCGATGATGATGGCCAGGGTCAGGGGGATGCCCACCTCGGGGATCTCGATGATCAGCCAGAGCAGGAGCCGGATCACCAGCAGGATCAGCTCGCCGTCGCCTCCGCCTCCACCACCACCGCCACCACCACCGCCGCCGCCGCCCCCGGAGAACGAGCTCCCGCCACCGGGGCGGGCCTCCACCAGCTCCGGGACCAGCAGCGCCAGGGTCAACAGCGCCAGCCCCGCGGCCAGCGGCCAGCCCCATCCACGCGGGCCCTTGACGTTGGCCAGCCGCATCTACTCTCCCACCCCGTCCGGCAGCTCGTTGACGTCGTCCTCGGCCCGGGGCAGGGCGGGCTCCAGCACCTCGGCCAGATCCTCGATTATCCGGGCCACGGCCACGCCGTCCTCCCCGGCGGCCACCGCCCCCCGCACAGCCCCCACCGCCTCGGTCCAGGCGTGGTCGCTCACCGCCGTGACCACCCCCGAGTCGGCCAGGATCTCGGCCCGGCGCTCCAGCACCGAGATGTAGACCAGCACGCCGGTGCGGCCGCTGGTGTTGCGTACGCCCTTGGCGAAGAAGGTCGCCCGGGCAGCCTGCAGCACCGCATCCCGGCCCGCGCTGGTCGACGTCAGCAGCCGCCGCAGGGCGTCGACCCTCCAGCAGCCGTAGCCCAGCAGCAGGCCCGCAATGAGCGGATCCAGCAGCAACGACCAGTAGGAGAAGTCGAAGGGGGAGTAGAGCAAAAAGGCCAGCAGCGCAAACGCCGCCGCCGCGCCGCAGACGTACCCCACGTGGCCGTAGCGCGCCGACTCCGCGCGCACGGTGATCACCACCTCCGCGCTGCTGCGCGCCTCCACCGACTTGATGGCACCCGTGAGCGCCTCGGTGGCCGCCTCCGTGAGAAATGGTCTGCCCAAAATGATTAGCTCCGTGCCCAGCTTAGCAAGCCCTCGGGCTAGCGTAAAACCCTGCGCAGCAGATCCTCGTAGGAGAGGTAGAAGGCCGACAGGTCCCAGGTGAGCATGTCGCCCAGCTCGCTCACCGCGTGCAGCCGCTGACCCTCCAGCATCAGGTGTACGGCCGCGCCGTGGACGCGACCGTGGGCCAGGCGCGCGCCGGTGGTCAGGTCCCACAGGCCGATCTGCCCGCTGGCCGAGCCCACGACCACGGTGTCGTCGCCGGGGCCGCGCAGCAGGCCGGTCACCGGCGACGAGGGCGCGTCCTCCAGGGGCGGCAAGGAGGCGCGCCTCCCCGAAGGGAGGGCCACGGAGATCAGGCTTCCGTCGGCCCGCCCCAGCAGCAGGCGGCGCCGCTGAAGCAGCGCCGCGCGCACGCCTGACACGCCGCTGACCAGAGCCTTCTTCGCGCCGCTGTCTTCGAGGAGGGACACCGCGTCCTTTTCAGCCAGCACCACCGGGCCCGGCGGCTGGGCCGGCAGGGAGGCGCGCGGGCCGGCCGCCAACAGCCGCGGCTCGGCGCCCGTCAGCCGCCAGACCTTGCCGCCGCCGCCGACCAGGCAGCCGCCGGGGCGGGCCAGCACCCGCTGCACCCGGGCGGGCACGGTCCAGGCCTTGACCCGGTTGTCCTGCTTCAGGTTCCACAGCTCCACCTGTTTGCCCCGCGCCAGGCAGATGGTCTGTCGGCCGTGGGCCGCGGCCTGAAGCGCCCGGGCATGCACGGCCCGGCGCCAGGCGGTGCTGGCCTCGACCTTGGCGCCCGTGTCCAGGCGGCGCCACCCGCGGTGGGTGCAGGCTTCGACCGGGGCTGCCAGCACAAGCGGGGCGCGCCAGTGGGGCCCGGCGTCGAAGGCGCGCCAGATGCGCACGGTGCCGTCGTCGCTGGCCGTGGCCAGCAGCTCGCCGCCCGGGTGGAAGGCCACGGAGTTGACCTCCTGGCGGTGGCCCCGCAGCGAGAAGCGCGCGCCGCCGGCCAACTCGATGACGTGGACCTGACCCTTGCCGGTGGTCACGCCCAGGCGCTTGCCCCCCGGGTCGAAGCCGAGCTGCAGCAGCAGGCCATCGCCACCGGCCATCGTTCGGTGGGCCCAGGTCGTCGCGTCCCAGAGGTGGATCTTGCCCGACCGCCCGGCGGCGGCCAACGACGCGCCGTCGGGGCTGAAGCGCACGCCCCACAGGCGCTCGCCGGCCAGAGGCAGCGCGCGAAGGAGGGCGCCGGTGGCCCGGGCCCAGACGCGCACCTCACCGCCAGCGCTGGCCGTGGCCACTCGCTGGCCGTCAGGGGAGAAGGCCGCCGCCATGACCCCGGTGCGGTGTCCGGTCAACACGCGCCGCTGCGCCCCGGTGGCCACGTCCCACAGCCGCGCCGTGCGATCCTCGCCGGCCGAGGCCACGGTGGCGCCGTCGGGGCTCAGGTCGATGCCCCGCAGCTTGTCCGAGTGGCCCTGCAGCCGCGTCCGCTCCCGGCCGCTGGTGGGATCCCACAGCCGCACCGTGCCGTCGTAGCCGGCCGAGGCGATGACGTCGCGGCCGAAGCGCACACCCGAGACGCTGTTGGTGTGGCCCTCGAGGGTGGCGCGGTGTTCGCCCGTGGCCACGTCCCAGATGCGCAGCGTGCGGTCGGCGCTGCCCGAGACCAGCAACTTGCCGTCCGGCGAGAACGCGGCCTCCAGCACGCTGGAGGTGTGTCCGCCGGCCGGCCGCGGGCGGGGCCGCGACGGGGTGCGCCAGATCCGGGCCGTGTGGTCGTAGCCCGCCGAGGCCAGCTGCTCGCCGTCGGGCGAAAAGGCCACGGAGAAGACCATGGCCCCGTGCCCCCGCAGCACCTGCAGCGCCTGCGCCCGCCCCACGTCCCAGACGCGGATCGTCTGGTCGTGGCTGGAGGTGGCCAGGCGCTTGCCGTCGGGGGAGAAGGCGCAGTCCCAGACCGTGTCGCCGTGGCCCAGCAGCGTGGCCAGCAGGGCGCCGTTTTGGGCGTCCCAGACCCGGGCCGCCCGGTCGGCGGAGGTGGTGGCCAGTCGCTTGCCGTCGGGGCTGAACAGCACCTGGTAGATCTTGCCGCGGTGGCCGGACAGCTTCGTGATCAGCGCGCCGTCCTTCATGCTGCGCACCTGCACCGTGTCATCGGCGCAGGCCGCGGCCAGCCGCTGCCCGTGGATGTGAAAGGTGTGCAGTCGGTTGCCGCCGCAGGCCGCCCACTTCGGCGCGGTCAGCGCGCGCCCGCTGGCCGCGTCCCAGACCCGCAGGCCGCCGCCAACGCCGCCGCTGGCCCACAGCCGCCCACGCCCGTCGAAGACCAGCCGCCACACCGTCCCACCCCTGGACCCGGTGAGCAGCGGGGCCCTGGACGCTCCCCTGCGCCAGAGGCGCACGTGGCCCAGCACGTCGCCGGTGGCCAGCAGGTTGCCGTCGGGGGAGAACGCCGAGCTGAGCACCTGGTGCGTATGGCGATGGAGCACCCGGCTGGTGCGGCGCCGCAGGTCCAGCAGGTGCACTGCGCCAGCGCGCCCGGCGGCGGCCACGTGCCGGCCATCGGGGGAGAAGGCGGCCGTGAAGACCACCGAGCCGACGTCGCGACGCCAGACAAGCGGCGCCTCCCCCAGCCAGCGCCACAAGGCCCGGGCCAGCACCGCGTCCCGGATCTTCAGCGAGGCGCGCAACTTGTCCCGTGCCTCGGTCATGCGGCCCTGGGTAAAGGCCAGGCGCGCGCTGCGCAGCTGAGCCTGGGCCAGGCGCTGCACGGCCCGGGCCTCCTGCCGGCGGGCCTCCCGCTCCTTCTGCCAGATGACCCACGCCGTGATGGCCGAGATGGCCGCCACCACCACCAGCACACCGGCCGCGGCCCAGCGCACCAGCCGGCGCCGTCGGGCGCGCCGCTGCTGGACCTCCAGGCCGGCCTCCAGGAAGCGCCGCACCACCGCGGGCACCCGGGCGGCCTCCAGCCTCAGCAGCCGGCTCCCCTCGGCCAGGGCGTCGCCGGTCCACACCTCGTCGGCGCGCCGGCCCCGGCGGTCCCACAGCTCGGCTGCCTGCTCCGCCTCGGAGATCAAAGAGAGGCTCTCGCGGTCCTCGGCGACCCAGCGGGCCAGCCGGGACCACGCGCCGATGAGGGCCTCGTGGATCAACTCCAGCTCGGTGCCGCCGGCGCCGCCCCGCCGGCCCTGGCGCGCCGTGACCAGGCGCCCCTGGACCAGGCGCTCCAGGGCCTCGCCGGCCTCGGCGCCCAGTCCATCGAGGGCCTCGGACTCGGCCACCACCCGCCGCGTGCCCTGGGGCGTGACCAGCCGCAGCAGCACCTGCCGCGCCGCCTCCAGCTGCCCTGGCGACAGGCTGTGGAGCACGCCGTCGGCGTACTGGGCCAGCGCGCCGGCGACGCCGCCCATGGCCTCGTAGACCTGCCGCCGCAGCAGGTGCGCCTCCCGGTCACGCCGCTCCCAGAGGCTGCGCGCCGTGAACTGCAGCAGGGGCAGGCTGGCCTCCTCGCCCTGGACGCTGGCCACGATGTCCGCGGCCAGAGCCTCGTCGTCGAAGCGGTAGCCGGCCGCCTCCAAGGGGAGCACCAGAGCCTGCTCCAGGTCCGCCGGGCCGGGGCTGCGCAGGAACGTCACGTGGCCCAGGTCGCCCAGGTCCGGGGCGGTCTCCACCAGCCGGTAGAGGAAGTCGTCGCGCACCACCAACACCACCCGGATCGGGTCCTGGGCGTGATCCGCCGCGCCGCAGACCGCGGCCATGAAGCGCCGGCGCAGCGCCTCGTCCTGGCCGTGGGTGAACAGCTCCTCCAGCTGGTCCACCAGCAGCAGCACCTTGCTCCCCTGACGCTGGGCCAGATCGTACAGCGCGGACCACAGGTGCCGCGGGGCGCGGTCCAGGCTCTGCTCCAGCTGCTGCACCTCTTCCCAGCGCTCGGTCTGTCCGGACGGCGCGCTGCCGCTGTCCCCCCGGGCGGGCGGGGACGAGCCGCCGCTGCGCAGGGTGCTCTCGCCGAACACCAGCCGCTCGGCCAGGGCCGCCATGGGCCGCGGCCCGGGGCGCAGGCGCAGCACGATCCAGCCCCCGCGCTCCTTGAGCCGGGGCACCACCCCGGCCTGGACGAAGGAGCTCTTGCCCACCCCCGACGGCCCGGTCACCGGCAGCACCGCCTGCTCTCGCAGCCGCTCGAGGAACGCCGTCACCTCCTGTTCCCGGCCGTGGAACGCCCCCGCGTGCTGCTCGCCGAATGGGGCCAGCCCGCGAAAGGGGCTGCCCCGGCCGGGGCTCAGGGCCCGACCTCGCCCGGCCAGCATCGCCTCCAGCTCCCGGACCACCTCCGCCGCCGCGGGCCGCGCCTCCGGCTCCCGTTGCAGACAGCGGCCGATGAGCGCTGCCACCGCGTCGTCACCGCCCACGGCTGAAAGATCGGGCCCTGGCCCATGGACCACGGCCTCGCCGAGCCGCGGCAGGTCCGGCGCGGTGAACGGCAGCCGCCCCGCGATCATCTGGTAGAGCACCACCCCCAGGGCCCAGACGTCGGCCGCCGGCGTGTGCTCGCCCGCGCCCCACTCTCCGGCGCCATGTACGGTGGCGAGCCGCGCAGGCCGTCGCCCCGGCTGCGGAAGAGGTCGCCGTCGTCCTCTACCAGCTCGGCCCTGGCCGCGTCCGCCGGTCGCTCCACGGCCTTGGCCAGGCCGAAGTCCAGCACCCGCGCCCGGCCGTCCCGCGGGATCATGATGTTGGCCGGCTTGAGGTCTCGGTGCAGCACGCCGTGGCGGTGCGCCTCGGCCAGGGCCTCGGCCACGCAGAGCACCACCCGCAGCGCGTCCCGGCTCGAGGGGCGCTCCTCCTCCAGCCGCTGGGCCAGGCTCTGTCCCTCGAGGTGCTCCAGCGCCAGGTAGGGGCACCCCTCGTGTTCGCCCACGCCGTAGACCGTGACGATGTGGGGGTGGGAGAAGCGGGCCGTGGTGCGCGCCTCGAAGAGGAACCGCTCCCGCGCCTCGCGGCTCTCCAGACCCGGCAGATCCCGGATCACCTTGAGCGCCACCTTGCGGCCCAGCTTGACGTCCCGGGCCAAAAACACCTCGCCCATGCCCCCCCGGCCCAGGCGGCCCAGGATCTGGTAGCCGTCCACCCGGGCCCCCGGGACCAGGCCGACCTCGCCACCCGGCTCGGCCTGCGGAGCTTCCTCGGCCGCGTCGTCCGATGCGGGCGCAACGCTCAGGGCCAGGGCCGACACCAGCTGGCGGCAGTCTTCGCAGCCGGCCAGGTGCTCCTCCACCTGCCGCGCCTCGCCCCGGGAGAGGCGCCCCTGCACCATGTCCAGTAGGGTGTCGTCGTCAGGGCAGCGGTGGGCGGATCCCATGGGGCCATTATGGAGGCATCCAGCGGAATCTGAAATGCGAAACCAGGCGACACCGGCGGCCCCCCCGATTCTGCTGTGGTCGACCTGTGCTCTGTGGTTCAATAAAGGGGCCGATGCCAAAGGAGCTCACAGCCGCTTTCCTCGACGCCCTGGACACCGGGGGCCGGGCGGCGTGGGACCCCGCCACCCTCGAGCCCCGCCTGCAGCAGGTGCTGGCCGAGGCCCGGGCGGCGTGGCCTGACTGCGCCCTGGAGCCCGCGGCGCTGGTGGCGCACCTGGCCGGCTGCGTGGTCCGGTCCGACGACGCGCGCGCGGCCCTGGACAGCGTCCGCGCCGCCGACGTGCTGCTGGCCTGGGCCAGCGCCCGGGGGGACGCCGCCGCCGTGGCCGCCTTCGAGGAGCAGGTGATGCCGGCGGTGGACCCGGCCCTGGCGCGCCTCGATCTGTCAGCCGCCGCCGTGGACGAGGCCAAGCAGGCCATGCGCCAGCACCTGCTCGTGGGCGACGGGCGCCCGCCGGCCCTGCTGAGCTACGCCGGTCGGGGGCCCCTGCGGGCCTGGGTCAAGGTGGCGGCCACGCGCATGGCGCTCAAGGCGCTGCAGCGTGGCAAAAAGGAGATCCCGGTGGAGGAGCGCGTGCTCGGCGCCATGCCCCTGGAGGCCGAGGACCCCGAGCTGCAGTACCTCAAGGAGCACTACCGGGACGCCTTCAAGGCCGCCGTGCGCCAGGCCATCGCCGCCCTGGACGCCCGGCAGACCAACCTCATCTGCCAGCACTACCTGGACGGGTTGACGACCCACCAGCTGGGGGCCCTCTACCGGGTGAACCAGTCCACCGCCGCCCGCTGGCTGGAGCGCGCGCGCCAGGCCATCCTGGACAACACCCGCCGCGGGCTCATGGAGCGGCTGCAGGTTGATCGGGGAGAGTACGAGAGCATCATGCGCCTGCTGCACAGCCACCTCGACGTCACCCTGCGCAGCTTCCTCGTGAACCTCAAACGGTAGGCATAGTTCAGGGTTCGTGGTCATCTCATGTGTGAGGGGCCAGTCCGTCGAGGCTTCGGGCTTCCGGCTACGGACTACGAGGCGGGCCACGCCAGCACCACAGTTTTGGGCTTGCCATGGGTCACAGCATGGTACCGCCTACCAAATCGAGCACGCTTGGGCTGTCGCAATGGCTTGGACTGTCTGAAGCGTCGAAGTTGGTGGGAGATGGCCTTGCAGCCAGAGGCCAGGAGCCTGTAGCCCGCTGCAGCGAAACAGTGGCGCGGGAATGTTGAATCGCGGTGCGCTCGTTCAGAAGGTCAGAAAAACGAAAAAAAAGTGCATCAACCGGCCCGGCCGCGGATCTGGGTGGTAACAGGAGGAGAGAGATGAGACTGGTTACCACTTATTTTACGACCCTGGCCCTGGCCTTCACCCTGGCCTGCTCCGACGACACCGAGCTGCAGGCCGGCTCCGAGGGGGCGGGTTGCTTCGCCAACAACACCTGCATGGGGGCGTTGATCTGCCAGGCCGGCACCTGCGTACAGCCCACCGACGGCGCGCCTCCCGCCGCCGACGGCGGCGTGCCCGACCAGCAGCTGCCCGACGCGGCGCTGACCCCCCTGACCTGGACCGGCTGCGACACCACGCTCTGGCCCAAGGGGTACCCGAAGCCGGGCGCCGAGGTGCAGTGCGCCTTCATCGACGTCCCGCTGGACCACAAAAAGCCCCAGGGCAAGACGATGAAGCTGCGCGTGGGCCGCCAAAAGTCTTTGACCTACCCCACGGGCAAGGCGGTGTTCAACCTGGCGGGCGGCCCCGGCGGCGCGGCCCTCTATCAGTCCGGCGTGATCCCGTTTTACATGTCCGGGCTGCGCAACAGGTACGACCTGATTTACGTCGACCAGCGGGGCACCGGCGCCTCGGACCAGCTCGCCTGCACCGCGGGATACCCCAACAACACCTCGGAGTGGGTCACCTGCGCTGGCGAGATCAAGAGCAAGCCGCTGGACCACTACCTCACCGAGGCGGCGGCCCACGACCTGGACCTCGTGCGCCAGCGCCTCGGCTACAAGAAGATCTATCTGCGCGGCGGCTCCTACGGCACCCGCATGGGCCTGGAGTACATTCGCCAGTACGGCGACAGGGTGGCCGCGGCGGCCCTCGACGGCCTGGCGCCCCCGGACTGGGACATCTTCGGCCACAACACCGAGGCCCTGCAGGACGCCGTGAACAAGCTGGTGGCCGACTGCAAGGCAGACAGCAAGTGCAAGGCGGCGGCGCCGGACCTGGCCGCGAGCCTCAAGACCCGCCGCGCCGCCCTCAAGCAGAACCCCCGGCCCATCGACGTGGGCGGGCAGCTGACCTACGAGACCGAGTCCTACTTCCTCATGTTCCTCCACGCTCTGCTGGATCGCACGACCACCTACTACCAGGTGCCGCGGGCCATCCACCAGACCCAGAAGGGGGACAACACCCTGTGGAACCAGCTGATGTCCAAGCTCTGGGGCTACACGGTCAAGGACTCCAAGGCCATGCCGCCCTGGACCCCGGGGATCATGGCCTCGTATCCGCCGCCCCGGCCCGTGCGCGTGCACCCCTGGCCGCTGTCCTCGGTGGAGTACGTGGCGCCGGGCCTGCTGCTGACCGTGATGTGCGCCGAGTGGTACCCCAACTCCGGCGGCATGGACAAGCTCAAGGCCAAGGCGGCGACCAAGACCTGGGTCCGCTCCAGCTCTCTGGACCTGCCGGCGGCCTGCTCGTCTGTGGCCGTCAAGCCCGTCCGCGCCGCGCTGCGCAAGGCGGTGACCTCCAAGGTCAACACCCTGCTGCTCTCGGGCGAGATCGACATCCGCACCCCGGCCACCATGGGCACCCGCGCGGCCAAGACCCTGCCCAACAGTGTGCACGTGGTCATCCCCTACGCCAGCCACTCCACCATCTCCAACAGCTGCGCGTCCAAGTTGATCCAGGACTTCTTCAACAGCGACGGCGACGTCAAGAAGCTGGACACCTCCTGCACCAAGACCATCGCCCACCCGGGCTGGTAGGGGAGCTTTCAGCGGTCAG
>PVBE012079542.1_pt1 | contig 30900 bp, 24 predicted proteins | sample 1631181 | NCBI WGS metagenome assembly PVBE01 (sample SAMN08397723, study PRJNA350692) | Marine metagenome, whole genome shotgun sequencing project. | isolation source: water | place: Pacific Ocean | collected 2012-04
CTCTCGCGTAGCTCTCCGGCAGCCTCCAGGATCGGGTAGGCGACCGAGGTCAGGTGATTGTTGATCCGCCTGAGGTCGCGAATGATGTCTTCGTGCAGCGACAAGGTCTCGATGCTCTCGGGCCGGCCAGCGCTGACCCGGGCCAGATGGCGCTCGGCGGAGCGTTGCTCGGCGGTGCGCATCTCGACCTTGGCGGCCAACAGGCGGCGCGCCATCTTAACGTCGCCCGACATGAAGACGCTGAAGGCGAGGCGCATGTTCTCGACCACGTGGCCGTGGAAATCGCCGATCTCCTCCAAGCCGGCTTCGGAGAAGGTCAGCATGTTCCGGATCTTCTTGTGCGCCAGATCCATCAGGTTCTTGTCGATGATGTCGCCGATGTGTTCCAGGTTGGTGGTGAAGGTCAGTACCTCGACGTAACGCCGGCCCTCGGCCTGATCCAGCGCCTCGTGACTGACCCGCGTCAGATAAAGCTTGATCGCTTCGTGCAGACTGTCGGCGATGTCGTCCATCGCCTCGATCTCATCGGCCAGCTTGGCGTCGTTGCGCCGGAAAACCTCGATCGAGCGGACCAGCATCCGCTCCACTACGTCGCCCATGCGCAAGGTCTCGCGCGCCGCCGAGGCGATCGCCACCGCCGGGGTGTCGAGGGCGACCTCGTCCAGATAACGCGGGCTGGCCGGATCCTCGCCCCGGCGCACCTCGGGCAGGACCTTGGCCGCCAGCAACGCCACCAGATCGATCAGCGGCAGAAAGACGATGGCGAGGCCCAAGTTGAAGGCGGTATGGAAGTTGACGACCTGCCGTGCCGGCGCCGCCTCCAGCGCCGCCAGGTACGGCAGCACGGCGTCGATGAAGGGTAGCAACACGAGGCAGCCGACGAGCCGCATCGCCAGGTTACCGAGCGGCACCCGCCTGGCGGTCGCCGGCGCCTTGAGCGAGACGAAGATCGGCGCCACGGCGCCGCCGACGTTGGCGCCCAGCACCATGACGATGGCGAGCGGCAGCGTGACGATGCCACCGACCGCCAGCGACATAATCAGCAAGACGACGGCGAGGCTCGAATGTGCCAGCCAGGTCAACAGCGCCGTCACCAACACCGCCAATATCGGCTCCGCCTCGAGCGGCGCCAAGACAACGGCGAGCGAAGGCGCGTCGCGCAGCGGGCCCGAAGCCTGGACGATGAGTTTCAAGGCCAGCAACATCAGACCGAGCCCCATCGCCACCCGGCCGAGATGTCGGGGTCGGCCGCCGTCCGACGACATGAAGCTGATCAAGCCGACCAAGATCAGCAACGGCGAGATCCAGCCGATATTCAGCGAAAGGACTTGCGCGACCAACGTGGTACCGACGTCGGCACCCAACATCACCGCCAGCGCCGGCGCGACGGCGAGCAGGTTTCGCGACGCGAAGGAGACCGCCATCAACGCCGTCGCCGTGCTGCTTTGCAGCAGGCCAGTGACAACGAGGCCGACGGCGAAGGCGGAAAACCGATTGCGGGTACCGGCGGCCAAGACACGACGCAAGGCCGCGCCGTAGCTTCGCGTAACCCCGGTGCGGACCATCCGGGTGCCCCAGACGAGGAGTGCGACGCCACCCGCGATGTTCAGCAGGATCTCGGTCCCGCCGATCGGTCCCTCCCTCGGTCACGAAAACCAGGCCTCGTCGGCTCGGTGCGACGAAGCGCGCAACGCCACTGTATCATTCGCCACCGCCCTAGGCGAGGGGCGGCGGCGCAAAGCCTAGGGCCGTTCGCCCCGACTGAGGCGATCTTGGATATCGTCGAGGCAGGGCAGCACGTCGGCGATCGAGTCGACGACGTAATGGGCACCGACCTGATACATGCGACGATAGGCTTGGGCGCGCTTCGCTTCCCGCTCGGCCGGGTCCATCGCCTCGACCTCGGCCAGCGGCAAGCCGATTTCGTTGCCGGACATCGCCAGGCCGATGCTCCACATGCCCGCGTTCAAGCCTTCCTCGAGACCAGGCGTGGTGTCGTCAATCTTGACGCAGGCCTCGACGGTCGTCACCTCGAGGTTGATGGCATTCTGCAGGCACATATAAGGGTAAGGCCTGCCGGCCGGCACCTCGCTGGCGCAGACGGTCGAATCGGGCGCATACCCCTGGCGCGCGGCGTCGGCTTGGTTGATCGTCATCATCTCGGTCATGTAACCGGTGGTGGAGCCGATTTTCATGCCCCGCTGGCGCATCGCCGCCACGGTCTCCAGCGTGCCCGGTATCAACTGGGAATAGTCCGAGAGGCATTCGAGCTGCAACGGCACGAAGTCCTCAAACATGGCCTGGACATCGTCGTCGTCGGGATCGCGGCCATGCGTCTCCCGCCAGCGCGCGCGCACCGTATCGATTTCGGAGATCCGCTGGATATGGACCCGCTTGTGGGCGCCCATGGGTTGGCGCGCCTCCGCCATGGTGATCGGCACATCCTTGCGTCTGAAGACCTCGACGAAGACCACGGCCGGCGCCATGCAACCATAGTCCATGGTGGTGCCGGCCCAGTCCAGCAGCACCGCCTCGATATCGCCACGGTACCGACGGCTGTAGGTGAACATGGTTTCAATCCTCCGTTTGGCCCTTCACAGCGGAGAATTTATGCCGACCAATACATAAAACAAATTTAAAGTATTTATGATTATGATAAATTTAATTTATGAATCATGCACAAGCTCGTGCGTTCCACTGGGTCGCCACGGAAGGCGGCTTTTCCGCCGCCGCGCGGCGCCTCGGCCTGACCCAGCCGGCGGTGACATTGCAGGTCAAGGCCTTGGAGAGCCGCTACGGCGTCGGCCTCTTCCATCGACGTGGCCGAACCGTCACGTTGACGGATGCGGGCCGCCAGCTGTTCGGCCTGACGCGGCGCCTGTTCGCGATCGAAGGCGAGGCGGACGAATTGCTGTCCGCGATCGGCGAGCTGCGACGCGGCCGCGTTTCGGTCGGCGCCGATGGGCCCTACCATGTGATCGAGATCCTGGTCGCCTACCGCGCCCGCCTGCCGGCGGTACGGGTCACCGTCGATATCGGCAATTCCGACGCGCTGCGCCGGCGCCTGCTCGACTACGATTGCGATGTCGCCGTTCTCGCCGGCAGCAGCGACGACCCGGCCTTCCACGAACTGGCTTTTCGCCGCCACCGCTTGGTCCTGTTCGCCGCGCGCGACCACCCCTGGGCCGGGCGCCGCCGGATCCACCTCGCCGAATTGGAAGGCGAGCCCATGGTTCTGCGCGAACAGGGCTCGGCGACCCGGCGGGTCTTCGAGGCGGGCTTGGCCAAGGCCGGCGTCACGCCCGACGTCGTCCTCGAGATCGGCAGCCGCGAGGCGGTGCACGAGGCGGTCGCCGCCGGCTTGGGGCTCGGCGTCGTGCAGGCGCCCGAGCTCGGCCGCGACGCCCGCGTCCGGCCCATCGAAATCGCCGATCCAGGTGTCGAAAGCTGGGAATACGTCGTCACGTTGGCCGAGCGCCGCACCTCGCCCTTCATCGCCAACTTCTTCGAAGTCGCCACCGACCTAGCCCGGACTTGATCCCGTCGTTTGACGCGCTGGGGACACCTTTCTAGCATGCCGCCGCGATCCCGTTTCGGAGGAGAGAATGTCGGATTCAGCCCTACAACGGGCCAAGGAGCTGCCCTGTTGGTCGGGGCCAGTCGCGCCGGAGCCACTGGGGGGTGGGCTTTCCAACACCAACTTCACGGTACTCGACCAGGGCCGACGATACGTTGTTCGCGTCGGCGCCGACGCGCCCGAGCATGCGGTCTGGCGCTTCAACGAGTTGACGGTCAGCCGGGCCGCCCACCTGGCCGGGCTTTCACCCGAAATTCGCCACCACGAGGCCGACATCCTGGTCCTCGACTATATCGAGAACGCGCGTCCGCTCGACGATGCCGCGGTTCGCGACCCAGACATGCTGCCCCGTGTGCTGGAGATCGTACGGCGTTGCCATGTCGACCTCACCAACCATCTCGAAGTGCCCGGGCCGATGTTCTGGGTCTTCAACGCCAACCGGCGCTATGTCCGCCTGCTCGACGAAGCGGGGAGCCGCCTCGGTGAACGCTTGCCGGGCTTCGTCGAGCTTAACAGCGCGCTCGAACGGGCGGTCGGGCCGATCCGGCCGGTCTTCTGTCACAACGACTTGCTGGCCGCGAATCTGATCGACGACGGTACCCGGCTCTGGTTGATCGACTGGGAATACGGTGGCTGGAACTCGGCCCTGTTCGATCTCGCCAACATGGCGACCAACAATGCCTTCGGGGTCGAAGCCGAGCACCGGATGCTGACGCTCTACTACGAGGCGGAGCCGGACTTGACGCTCCGCCATCGTTACCAGGCCATGAAGGTGGCATCGCTGTTGCGAGAAGTGCTTTGGAGCCTCGTCGCCGAACTCCGGTCGGCGCTCGACATCGACTATCCCGCCTATACGAACGAGAATCTGGACCGTCTGGCGCGGGCCCGGGTCGACTTCGAGAGCCTCGACATTCCGGCCTGACGGCCGTCCGCGGCTAGTTCAGGCGGTCAGGTAGATCCGCATGTTCTCACGGGCCGCGAAGGCGCCGCTCCAGGCGAGCTGCGCCTCGGCCTCGAGCTGCTCCATGAAGCCGTCCTCGTGGTCGGGGTCGTGGTGGAAGATCGCCATCCGCTTGACGTTCGCCGCCTTGCAGAGCCTGACCCCCTCCTGCCATGTGGAATGCCCCCAACCGCGCTTGTGCTCGAATTCGGCGTCGGTGTAGGTCGAATCGTAGACGACCAAGTCGGCGCCCTCGATCAGCGCGAGGATATTCTCGTCCGGCTTGTCGGGGATGTGCTCGGTATCGGTGATATAGCAGAGCGAGGCACCCTGGTAGTCGACACGGTAGCCGGTGGCGTTGTCGGGATGGTTGAGCCGGCAGGTGGTAATCTTGACGTCCCGCGCCAACTGGAAGCTGTCGCCGGCATAAAAATCCTCAAATTCCAGCGGCGCTTCCATGGCGTAAATCGGCACCGGAAACATCGGCTGGGTCATCTGACCGGCCATCACGTCACGGATGCCGACATCCTTTTCGTAGAGATGACCCGCCATGATGGTGAAGGAACAGTCGGCCCGAAATGCCGGCGTGAAGAAGGGGAAGCCGTTGATGTGATCCCAGTGCGTGTGCGAGAGCAGGATATGGGCCTGTTTGGCATTCTTGCGAATACAAGTAGTGGCCGAGATTCCGAAGCCCCGTACCGCAATCGAAGATGATCCGCTGCCCGCCGAGCGAAGCCTCGACGCAGCTCGTGTTGCCGCCGTAAGAGACATATTTCGCCGATGGACAGGCAATGCTGCCTCTGACACCCCAGAATTTTATCTTGAAGCTCATGACCGGTTCCCGACTCTAACGCAATGCCGTCCCCCGAGAGGCGGATGCCGGCACCACTGCCGTCCTCCAAACGATGCCTCCCCCTCGTTGCGTCCGCCCTCCCGGTCCGCCAAGACCGTACGCGGTTGAGCCGTTTCGCGCTCGCCAGGCCGACTTCATCATCGAGTCGGGTTTCGGCGGGTCGGCAATCACCTACCCGCCCGTCGCGAAATTCGAATCACTTCGACAATCATGACCTAATTGCACGGCATCAGAAAGCCAAATTCGCGCGCGCCGACCGGCCGTTCGACGCTCGCTCAGGCGACGCTCAGCAGCTCTTCGGCCAGGGTCGCCCAATAGCTGGCACCAATGGTCAGGATATCGTCATTAAAATCGTAGTTTGGGTTGTGCACCATGCATCCACCCTGCTCGCCGTCGACGCCGTTACCCAACCAGACATAGCAGCCAGGCTTCGCCTTCAGCATCCAGCCGAAATCCTCCGAGCCCATGATCGGGTCGAGATCGCGCCGCACATTCTCTTCCCCCACCACCGTGGCGGCGGCACCCGCCGCCAGCTCGGTCTCCGCCTCCGTGTTCACCGTCGGCGGATAGCGCCGGTCGTAGGTGACGCGAACCTGGGCGCCATGCGCCTGGGCAATACCCTCGGCGATCTGGCGGATCGAGCCTTCCATCAAATCCTGTACCGTCTCGGAAAAGGCCCGTGTCGTGCCCGAAAGCACGGCGGTTTCGGGAATGACGTTGGTGGTGTGGCCGGCGTGGAACTGGGTGACCGAGACCACCGCCTGTTTCATCGGGTCGGTCGAGCGAGAGACGATCCGTTGCAAGGCCGAAACGATCTCGGCGCCGATCGGTATCGGATCGATGCCATGGTGGGGAAAGGCACCGTGGGCACCGATACCGGTGACCTCGATCTCGAAGAAATCGGCCGATGCCATCATCGCTCCCGGCATCAGGGCGAACTTGCCGGCCTCGATACCCGGCATGTTGTGCATGCCGTAGACCGCTTCGGCCGGAAACTGCTCGAACAGGCCCTCGTCCACCATGACCCGGCCACCGGCCTCGTTCTCCTCCGCCGGTTGGAAGATGAAATAGACGGTGCCGTCGAAGCGCGCTGTCTCCGCCAGGTACTTGGCGGCGCCCAGCAGCATGGTGGTGTGGCCGTCATGGCCGCAGGCGTGCATCTTGCCCTCGTTGGTGGACCGGTGCACGAAGTCGTTGAGCTCGTGGATGTGGAGCGCGTCCATATCGGCTCTGAGACCGATCCGCCGGTCCGAGTCGCCCGCCCTCAGGACCCCAACAACGCCCGTCTTGGCCAAGCCACGGTGCACCTCGATGCCGAACGATTCGAGCTTTTCCGCCACCACGTCGGCGGTGCGGTCCTCCTCGAAAGCGGTTTCCGGATGCGCATGCAGGTCGCGCCGCCAGGCCGTCATCTCGTCGTGAAAGTCCGCGACCCGATTCTTGATCGCCATTCGCTCGCCCCTCCCCCTCGCGGCCCCGGCGCGGCGACTAATGTGACATCAGTACCGGCATGGTCATGGTTTTCAGAACATGGCGCGTGACGCCGCCGAGGGCAAGCTCGCGGAGGCGGGAATGGCCGTAGGCACCCATCACCAGGAAATCGATACCGAGGTCGGCCGCCGTCGACAGCAACGCGTCTCCCGCATCGAGGTCGGGCGCGACGATGTGATGTGCCTCGGCGGCGATGCCGTGGCGTGCTAGGTGGGTTGAGATATCGGCCCCGGCGATATGCTCGGCGTCCGGTGGGTTGACGGTGCAGACCACGACCTTGGAGGCCCGGGTCAGGAAGTCCATCGCGTCATGCAACGCGCGCACGCCCTCCCGGGTGCCGTTCCAGGCGACCATGATCTGATCTCCGACCTTGGCGTATTGGCCGACATAGGGCCAGACGATGACCGGCCGTCCGGCCGCCAGGACCAGTTCGTCGGCCATGCTGTCTTCGATCGACGGATGGTCCGGGTCCGCCTGCCCGACGACGGCAATGTCGCCGTAGCGGGTGCAAAGCGCCTTGGCGTCGATCGGGTTGCCCTCGATCAGCCGCCACTCGCCGCCGATTCCGGCGCGCTCCAGTCGGTCGTCGAAGAGCTGGTGCGCCGCATCCGCCTCTTGGCGAAGCTCGGCCATGCGCTGCTCGATCAGCTCGGTCCCGATATCGATCTGCACGTAGCCGGGAAAGACGGGATAGGAAAGCGCGTAGACGCCGATGACCCGGGCCTCGAAGGTGCGGGCCAGGTTCAGCGCCGCATCCAGGCGAGCATCCCGCCGCGCATCCGTGCCGACTTGGAGCACGATATCCTTGATCGCCATGGCCTCCTCCTGGCTTGCTTCGCCCGCCGAGCGTCGCTCGGCCATGCACCCTTACACTAAAGGCGCCCACCTCGCGACGAGCATTGATCCACGTCAAGCGCGGCCAAAGACAGTACCCGGCCACGTTCACCCTTAGAAGAGGCCGCGGATAGCCTCCGCAATGCGCTCCTGGCTCGGGATCACCTCACGCTCCAGCTCGTCATTATAGGGCATCGGCACATCGAGGGCACCGACGCGGACGATCGGCGCATCCAGATCGTCGAAGCCCTTTTCCGCCACCAACGCCGCCACCTCGGCGCCGAAGCCGCCATTGCGCCAGGCCTCGTGGACGATCACCAGACGGTTGGTCTTGGCGACGGATCCGAGAATCGCCTCTTCGTCGAGCGGACGTAGCGTGCGCGGATCGACGACCTCGACGCTGATGCCCTCTCGCTCCAACTGCTGTGCCGCCGCCAGGGCGCGCGGCACCATCGCCATGGTGGCGAGCACGGTGACGTCGTCGCCCTCGCGTTTGACGTCGGCCTTGCCGATGGGAATGGCGTAGCATTCCTCGGGCACCGGGCCATTCGAGGTCATGTACAGCATCTTGGTCTCGAGGAAGATGACCGGGTTGTCGTCTCGAATGGCGGCGATCAAAAGACCCTTGGCGTCATAAGGCGTGGAAGGTGCTACGACGACCAGGCCCGGGACGTGGGTGAACCAGGCTTCCAGGCTCTGGCTATGTTGTGCCGCCATGCGGAGGCCACCACCCTGCGGGCCGCGCACCACCAGCGGCACCGTGTTCTTGCCGCCCAGCATGAAGCGGAACTTAGCCGCCTGGTTGACCAACATGTCCATGGTCAGCGCGATGAAGTCGAAGATCTGGATCTCGACCACCGGGCGCAAGCCGGCGATCGCGGCGCCGACGCCACAGCCGACGAAGGTCGGCTCGGTGATCGGCGTATCGCGCACCCGCGCCTCGCCGTAAGCATCCAGAAGCCCGTTCGAGACGGTGAAGATGCCACCGGTCTGGCCGACGTCCTCGCCCATCAGCAGCACGCTTTCGTCGCGCGCCATTTCCTGGTGCAAGGCTTCGTTCAGGGCCTCGGTGAAGCTGAGCTGACGCCCGCTCTCCGGTCCCGGCTCGACATGGGCGATGTGCGGCGCGTAAACGGCCGTGTCCATCACCGAGAGTTCAGGCTCGGCGCTGTCGCGACCGAACTCGACAGCGGTATCCAGCTCCGCCGCCGCGGCCTTGTCGATGGTGCCGAGTTTCCTCTTGCTCGCCGCCTTGCTCTCCAGGATTTCCGCCAGCGTCCGCTTCAACGGATCGCGGGTCAGCCACTCTTCGATTTCATCCTTCGGACGCGGGTCGTCCAGATTGACGCGCATCGAGTGCTGGCCCCAGCGGTAGGTCATCGCCTCGATCAAGGTCGGCCCCTCGCCGGCCCGGGCCTGCTCCACCGCCTCGTTGACGACGTGATAGACCTCGACCACGTCGTTGCCGTCGACGGTGATGCCCGGAACGCTGTAGCCAGCGGCGCGCTTGGCGACCTGATCGACCGAGGTGGTACGCCGATAAGAGGTGGTCAGCGCATACTGGTTGTTCTCGCAGATGAAGATCAACGGCAGCTTCCAGACCGAAGCCAGGTTCATCGACTCGTGGAAGACGCCCTGGTTGGAGGCACCATCGCCGAAGAAGACGACCACGACCTGGCCGTCGCCCTTCAGCTTGGCGGCCAGCGCCGCACCGGTCGAGAGTGGCATGCCGGCGCCGACGATGCCGTTGGCGCCGAGAATGTTCAGATCCATGTCGGCGATGTGCATCGAGCCGCCGAGGCCTCGGCAATAGCCGCTTTCGCGACCCATCAGCTCGGCCATCATGCGGTCCATGTCGGCGCCCTTGGCGATGCAGTGGCCGTGGCCGCGATGGTTCGAGGCCATGTAGTCGTCGTCGCGCAGCACCGCGCCGACAGCCGAGGCGATCGCTTCCTCGCCGACGTAGGAATGCGCCGTGCCCTTGACCTCGCCGGCATCAAACAGCTCGGCCACCTTTTGGTCGAAGCCCCGGATCCGGCGCATCGTCGTATAAAGGTCCACGAGGGTGTCAGGCGGCAGCCTGAGATTGGTCTTGCTCTTCGCCGTTCCGGTTGTCATGCGACGTCTCCGCTGAAGCTGATTTTCCTCACCGCCACGACCACGTTGGGCCGCGCCCGGCCCAAGTCTAGCAAGCGGCGGCAAAGAACCAAAGCGACCCCTGGCGGAACTACCTCAGCCGGCCTTCCTCGATCGCGTGGCAGGCGACGGTGCCGTCGCCGCTGCGGGCGGCGCGTGGCGGCTCCATCCGGCACCGGTCCTCGGCATGGGGGCAGCGCGGATGAAAGGCGCAGCCGGAGGGAGGGTTGATCGGACTCGGCACCTCGCCGGCAACCGGAATTCGCTGCCGCCCGGTCATATCGAGATCCGGAATGGCGTCCAGCAACATCCGTGTGTAGGGATGCTTCGGCGCTTCGAATAGGGCCTTGGTCGGAGCCCATTCGACCAGTCGGCCCAGATACATCACGCCGACAGTGGTTGAGACGTGGTAGACCACCGCGAGATCGTGACTGATGAAGAGGTAAGTGAGGCCGAGCTGGCGCTGCAGCGCCTTCATCAGGTTCAGGATTTGCGCCTGCACCGAGACGTCCAGCGCCGAGGTCGGCTCGTCGCAGACCAGGAACTCGGGCTCGCCGGCCAGCGCCCTGGCGATCGAGATCCGCTGGCGCTGACCGCCCGAAAATTCGTGCGGGTATTTCTCGCCATCCGCCGCCGCCAAGCCGACTTGGCCCAACAGCTCGCCGACGCGGGCCCGTATCGCCGCGCCGCCGGCAACCAGGCGCCTGGCGCGGATCGGCTCGGCGACGATGGCGGCGACCCGCCAACGCGGGTTGAGCGAGGCATAAGGGTCTTGGAAAATCATCTGCATGCGCGGCTGCATGCGTTGACGGTCGCCGGCGCCGGCGGGGGTCCCGATCTCCACTTCGTCGAATCGAATGCTTCCCGCGGTCGGCCGGTAGAGGCCGACGACCAGCCGGGCCACGGTCGACTTGCCGCAACCGGATTCGCCGACAAGGCTGAAGGTCTCGCCCTTGCCGATCCGGAAATCGACCCCGTCGACGGCCTTGACGACGGCGCGCCCACGGCTCTCGACAAACCGATTGAGCCATGGCGGCGAGACATCGAAATGGCGCACCAGGTCGTGGATCTCGAGCAGGGGCCGGGCATCATCCGGCACCGATCGGACTTGCGTTGCTTCAGCCATCAGCGGCGACCTTTTCGGCGTCCGCGTCGAAGAGATGACACGCGACGGCCGAGGGCTCGAGGGGCAGCAGCTCGGGCCGTTCGACCAGGCAGCGTTCGACGACCCTGGTGCAGCGCGGATGGAAGGCGCAGCCGTTCGGAATGGCGTCGAGACGCGGCATCGCGCCGTCGATCTGGGTCAGTTGATCAACGTCTTGGCGGATGTGGGGAATCGAGCCCATGAGGCCGTGCGTATAGGGATGCCGGCCCCGCTTCACCACGTCTTCGACCGGCCCCACCTCGACGATCCTGCCCGCATACATCACCGCGACGCGATTCGCCGCCTCCGCGATGACGCCCATATCGTGGGTAACCAGCATCACCGCCGTCTTATGGTCCTTGCAGAGCCGCTTCAGCAGGCTGATGATCTGGGCTTGAATAGAGACGTCGAGCGCCGTCGTCGGCTCGTCGGCGATGATCACCCGGGGTTCGGCACAAAGCGCCAGTGCGATCACCACCCGCTGGCGCATTCCGCCCGAGAACTGGTGCGGATAGTGATCGATGCGCTCCTCCGCGCTCGGGATCCCGACCTCGTGCAACAGATCGAGGGCACGGGCGCGGGCCGCCTTCTCGGTCAGCGATGGGTGGGTCTGGATCGTCTCCACCAGCTGCCGGCCGACGGTATAGAGCGGATTGAGACTGGTCAGCGGATCCTGAAAGATGGCGCCGATGCGCCGTCCCCGGATGCGGCGCATCCCCTCATGGGAGAGCTGGTCGATGCGCTCGCCCTCGAGCCAAATCTCTCCACCGGCAATGCGCCCGGGCGGCTCCAAGAGGCCGATGATGGCGGCACCGGTCAGGGATTTGCCGGCACCCGATTCACCGACCACGCCCAGCACCTCGCCCGAGTTGACGTGAAAGGATATCCCGTCGACGGCGACCAAGGTGCCGCGACGGGTCGGAAACTCGACCTTGAGATCGCGGACCTCGAGCGGCGGTTGATTGTCTGGTGTCAGGGTTTGTTCCATGCTTGCGATCGGTCCCGCGAGTGGCCGCGCATCCTCGATTGTGCGCCGCCAAATGTCCAGAGGCCGGCTACGGCGATCCGAGTTCCTTCCGGCGCCGGCGCGACCGGATCGCGGCCGCCTCCCAACCGAGTTCGTGAGCCACCTCCTCGATCCGGCGCAAACCGTCCCGATCGTTCCAGGCGATTCTGATCGAGGTCTCGAATAGCGATGCCGCGGCTTCCGCCGGCAGATCCTGGTGGAAGGTGCGGATCACGGCCAGGCGCGCCTCGAAATCGTCGGGCAACGAGGCCAGCCCCTGACGGCAATACTCCTCGGACGCCGCCGCCTCGGACAGCCGATGAGCCGCGGCGGCGGCGCCGAACAATGCCTGGTAGGCTTCGAGGTCGACGTCGATCGCTTGCGCGAAGGCGGAAAGCGCGGCTTCGTGATCCCCCGCCTCCATGAACCTGAAGCCGACATAGGCCAGCACGTCGACATTCTCGTCGGCGGCTTCTTGAATTCGGCGCAGGTAGTGCACGGCCAGATTTCCGTCCTCGAGCCTCTCGACCAAGGCGATAACCTGCTGCAAGGCTTGATTGTACGCCGGGTCGATGTCGAGCACCCGGTCCAGCGCCGTCAATGCTCCCGCGATATCTGCCCGCGCCACCCGCGTGGCAGCGAGATTGAACCAGGCCTCGACCCGTTGCGGCACCAGTTCCACGGCGCGCACGAAATGCGCCTCCGCTCCCTCGCTGTCCCCGCGCTCAAACAGGCGAACGGCGAGAAATTCGTGCGCCGGCGCCTCCTCCGGCCAAAGCTCGGCGGCCCGCTCCAGCAGTCGATCGGTCAGCCCAGCCCTGTCGGAGTCGAGGCAAATCGCGGCGAGGACCAAGAACGGCCCCGCCAGCCCCGCCATGTCGCTCAGAATTTCGACTTCGTCCAGGGCCAGCAGACCATCCCAGACCAGACGAGCATCCGCTTCACGAGCATGGCGCCAATAAAGTTCGGCGACATGAACCAAGGTGGCAACGTAATTTGGGTCTCGATCCAGGATTTCGGCATACCCCTCCAGCGCCTGTTCCAAGCGCCCGGCGCCGTGATGCGCCGAGGCATCGTCGAAAACGGCCGCGATCGAGGAGGAAAAAGTCATGCGGCACTAGATGGATGGCCGAGGCGGATCGAACAAGAGAGAGTGCGCGTTGTACGACAATGGACTATAATCATGTTGCGTGCACGACATCGAATTTGTGGGCATCGTTTACCAAATCGTCAGTCTGAGTATGATTTACTATTGTTTCCAGCTTCGGGCGGATGACGCAATGGGATCGTGACCCGATGGATGGCAGCGGATGAAGCGACTTCTCCTCGGGACCTCTACTCTGGCGGCAGCGGCGGCGCTGGCGGTCGGGCCGGCCGCAAGTCGGGAGGCGTCGCGCGGCGACTACATTGCGCAATGGTTCGGGCTTCAAGACAGAGATGGCAACAGCGCGGATCGCATCGATGCCGAGACCGTCTTGGACAATGGCATCAAGGTGGGCTACCGGATAACGCTCGAGGGTGATGCCTCGGCCGAGCGGATCGACGAATCCTATCTCGTCGTCAGCGGAAGCTTCGGCGAACTGGTTTTCCGCTCGGAGCGTATCGCCGACCATCGGACGCGGCTCCGTCCAAGGAACTTCGCTCTCGCCAGGGACACCGCGAGCACCCGCACGCGTTTCATGGCCTACCTTGACGGAGCCGAAGGCGACTGCGACGACGATAAGCATCTCGCTTATTTCACGCCACGATTCTCCGGCTTTCAGCTCGGCGCCTCCTATGCCGCCAATTGCAGCGATAGTGACCCAGCAACGCTCGGCGCCGCCGACGGGATCGAAAACATGGTATCGCTCGACGCCAGTTACAGTCGCAGACTCGACGGGCTCGACATCTCCCTCTCCGCCGGCTATCGCCTGGCCGAGGAGTCGGCGGGCGAGAGCGCCGAGGATCGAAATGCACTGGGGCTCGGCGCCCGCTTCGCCATCGGCGGCTTTACGCTCGGCGGCTATTACGGCAGCGCGCTCGACACCTATCGTGATCCCGCTGGTGCGAGCGGCAACGATGGCGACAAAATCGGTGTCGCCGTGTCCTACGCCACCGGTCCCTGGGGTCTCAGCATGACCTACCTGCGCGGCGATCGCTCGATCGAGGCCGGGGACGAAACCGATGCGATTCATCTTGGGGCCCGCTATCGTCTCGGTCCCGGTATCGACCTCTCCGGCACGCTCGGATGGAGCGATCGGCAGTCCGGATCGAGCACGGCCGGCGAGCCCGACGACGACGGCTGGTTCGTCGTCGGTGGCATGAAAGTCTCGTTCTGAGGCCATTCCCGGATCCGCCCCACGTCTCCCGGGCGACCCTAGAACGCCATTGTCGGCACGCCGATTACCCATTCGTGCGCCACCAACAATATGACCAAGTAGAGGGCCAGCCCGAGGACGAGCCGCCACCATCCGATCTCGCCCAGGCCGAGGCGTGTTCGCCGTGCGAGCAGAGCCTGGAACGGCAGCCATGAAGTCTCCGCCGCGAAGCGTTGCCAGGCCTCGCCCTTGGCACGAGCCATCTTACGGTCAATCAGGAAAGGCCCGAACAGCGCCAGAACGCCGAAGCCGCCGAAGAAAACCAGCGAGGCGAGATCGCCGTTCGCCAATCCGTGAGCCAGCGCCCAAAGCGCGGCGCCCCACATGAAGGGATGCCGGGTTATCTTTATGACGCCTCGCGCCGCCTCGGCCCGTTGCAAGAGGCCAGTACTGCCGGTCGCCGTCGGGTTCGGGGTCGTCAGGCCGGCAACGACGAGCAGCAAAGCCGGCAACATCAACGCCAACGCCGCATGCCGGACACCGCCGCCGAGCGGCCAAAGCTCTATCCAAGGCGCCCTGCCATAGGCGATCGACATCCAGACCACGGCACCGAGCGATGCCAGCGAAAAGAGGCCGAGATAAAGCCGCTCGCCGATCCGAGCGACAATGGCGGCCCGCGCCGACGTGCCGGAGACGAAGCCGTGAAGGGCGAGGAAGGCGACCGTCGCGGCGATCAGCTCCGCCATCTTCGCTAGCCGTCTCGGCCGAGCGCGCCCCGCCCCTTGTCGGTCAGCTTACAGACCAGCCAATCCGGCTTCAGCGGATTGGCGAACCAAGGCTCCGCCCAGCCGGCGCGAATACACGACTGAATCGTGCGGAGGTCGAACTCCCGCCCGTTGTCGTCGAACAACGGCAGCTTGCCGCCGGCCTGATCCAAGCCACGCGTGAGATATCGTCGCTGCGCCGACGATGGCGCGGCGCCCGTACCGTCGATCTTGTCCTGCTTGCCAGCGGCCCTCGACATGGCCCAAGGCTAGCCGATCGCCGGTCGTCGGGAAAGACGGGAGGACGGCCCGAGCAATCGATCGACAAAGGCGACCACGACCTCCAGATATCGATCCCGACGATCTTGGTGCGGCGCATGGCCACAATCGTCGAGTATCAAGGTCTCGATCAGGCCGCCGGTCCCAGCCTCGATGACATGGACGTGCGCCAGCGACCCCTGGTCGTCGTCCCGCCCTTGCACCTGCAGGATCGGCACCGTGATTTCCGGCAGGTAGGCCTCCAGGTTCCAATCCCGAAAGGCCGGCTGTTGCCAGGCATCGGCCCAGCCGAAGAAGGCATTGTCAACGTTGTCGCCGTGGTACTTTCGAAGCTGCGCCCGCAGGCCGTCGTCCCGGTAGCGACATCGAAGCGCGTCGACGCTACCCAACTGATCGGTCTCGGTGAAGACATGCGGTGATTCGAGCACCAGCCCCAGAAGCGTCGTCGCCGGTGCGGCGCCGGCATGAATGATGGCGATCGAGGCGCCATCCGAATGGCCGACCAGGATGGCTTGCTTGATCCCGGCCGCTCGCAGAATCTCGGGCAACACCTCCAGTCCCTCCCGGTGCATGTAGCCGACTGGCCAGGGCAGCGGACTGGGGCCTGAGCCGCCATAGCCGAAGCGGCTGTAGACGAAGGCACCGAGGCCGGTCGATCGGGCCAGAACCTCCGGCAGGTCGCGCCAGAGTTCGGCGCAGCAGAGGCCCTGGTGCAGAAAGACCAGGGTCGGGGTCTCCGCCGGCCCCGGCCCGTGCCAGGCATACTCGACCCGGCCCTGGTCGAGCTCCAGAAAACGCCGCCCGGCCAGCATCAGTTGCGAAGCTTGAAACGCTGGATCTTGCCGGTCGCGGTCTTCGGCAACGCGTCGACGAATTCGACCCAACGGGGGTACTTATAGGGTGCCAGGCGCTCCTTGACGAATTGCTGCAGCTCGGCCGCCCGGTCCGCCGGGTCCTCGGCCGGTTGCTTCAGCACGATGAAGGCCTTTGGCTTGACCAGATCGTCCTGGTCCTCCTCGCCGACCACGGCCGCCTCCAGCACGCCATCGTGTTCCAGAAGCGCAGATTCCACTTCGAACGGCGAGACCCAGATACCACCCACCTTGAGCATGTCGTCCGAGCGCCCGGCATAGGCCAAGTAGCCGTCTTCGTCGCATATGTACTTGTCGCCGGTGGCGGTCCAGGGGCCGTGGAAAGTGGCCAGGCTCTTCTCGCGGTTGTTCCAATAGTAGGGCGAGGCGGATGGGCCGTTGACCATCAACTCGCCGATCTCGCCGGCGCCGACCTCGACGCCGTCCTCGTCGACGACGCGGGCCTGATAGCCCGGCACCGGCTTGCCCGTGGTACCGTGCCGGTTGTCGTCCAGCCGGTTGGAGATGAAGATGTGCAGCATCTCGGTCGAGCCGATTCCATCGAGCACCGGGGCGGCGAAGCGTTCCTCCCAGCGCTCGGCGATGTGCTTGGGCAGGGCCTCGCCCGCCGAGACCGAGAGGCGCAAGCGTTGCGAGCCCACCTCCCGGGTCAAGTCGGGGTCCGCCAGAATCGCGCCCAGCAGCGTCGGCACGCCATAGAAGATCGTCGGTTGATGGCGCTTCAACATCCCCATCACCGAATCCGGCGTCGGCCGCTCGGCCATCACCACGGCGGTGGCACCGAGATAAAACGGGAAGCTCAAGGTATTGCCGAGGCCATAGGCGAAGAACATCTTGGCGGCCGAGAAGACGACGTCGTCCGCCGTCATACCGAGAACGCCGACGGCATAATAGGCAACCGTGTAGACGAGATCGCGGTGCAGGTGCACCGCCCCCTTGGGCCGCCCCGTCGAGCCCGAGGAATAGAGCCAGAAGCCGGCGTCGTCCGCCGTCGTGTTCGCTGGCTCGAGCTCTGGCCCGGCCGCCGCCGTCAATGCCTCCAACGACGCGAAGCCTTCCTTTTCGCCGCCCGATACGACGACGTGGCGAAGCTGTGGCAGGTTGTCGATGATCGGCTCGAACCGCTCCAGCAGCGATGCGCTGACCACCAGGATCGGGGCCCGACTGTCGGCCAGGATATAGGCATAGTCGTCGCTGGTGAGCATCGTGTTCACCGGCACCGCGACGAAACCGGCTTTCATGGCGCCGAAAAAGACGGCGGGAAAGTCGATGCCGTCCGCGAGACAGATGAAGACCCGCTGCTCGGACTGCAGACCAAGCTCCCTCAGGGCGTTGCCGGCGCGATTCACCCGCTCCTGCAGGTCGGCGTAGCTGTAGCCGCTGGCATCGTCGATCAGCGCCGTCTTGGCTCCCATGCCCAAGTCGACGATGCGGTCGATGAAATCGACGCTTGCATTGTAGTCTCGCGGCACCTCGACGGTCGGCGGCGCGGTGGAGGTATCGATCCGGCTATAGTTGCTCATCTCGGGTTCCGCTCGAAAAATCCGGTGGGCTCGTTCGCAAACGAACTATAGTGCATATTAGCCTGGCATGCGGCCAAATCGGCAAGGAAAACGTGGTGAAGCCCCACTCCATGGCCAATCGATCCTCGAGCGAGCCCGATACCAAGCCACCGGACGACGGTTATCTGGCGCGTCTCGGCGAGCGTATCCGCCGTGCCCGTGCCCGACGCGGCATGACCCGGAAGCTGCTGTCGCGAGATTCCGGAATCTCCGAACGCTATCTCGCCCAGTTGGAGGCAGGCCGAGGCAACGCCTCGATCACGCTGCTGCGCCAGATCGCGCGGGCGATGGACGTCGCCCTGGTGGAACTGGTCGACGACCGCTCGGAGCCACCGGTCGAGCTGGACCTGATCGTCGAGCGGTTACGTACCCTGCCGGCCAACGAGTTGACGGCACTCAGGGGCCTGCTCACGGCTCGCTTCGCCGACGGCGCGAACCGCCTTGGCCGGATTGCCCTGATCGGCTTACGCGGCGCCGGGAAAAGTACGCTTGGCCACCGCCTGGCGACGGACCTCGGGGTCCCCTTTATCCAACTCGACAGCGAAATCGAGGCCGAGGCGGGGATGAGCCTGGAGGAGGTTTTCGATCTGTTGGGACAGGCCGCCTATCGCCGCCTCGAGCGGCACTGTCTCGAGCGGGTCATCGAGCGCCATGCCCGCGCCGTTGTCGAAACAGGCGGCGGCATCGTCGCCGACCCCGCCGCTTTCGGGCAATTGCTCTCCTCGTGCTATACGATATGGTTGCGGGCACGGCCCGAGGATCACATGGCCCGGGTCGTCGCCCAGGGCGACCAGAGACCGATGGCCGGAAACCGCGAGGCCATGGCCGATCTGAAGGGCATTCTGGCCGGACGCGAAACGCTTTACGGCAAGGCCGACGCGATCCTCGACACCGCGGGCGCCAGCGAGGCGCAATCGTTGGCCGCGCTCACTCGCATCGCCCGAGAGGCGTGCGCCGAAGCCGATGGTGACCAATCGGCCGGCGATCCGGCCAGGGTACGGGCGCCATCGGACCCGGAATAAGTTTTGACTCTTTCAGGAACTGGCGTCGATAATCGACCGCTATGGGCAAAAAGCAACGTAACGGACTGATTTCAAAGATTTTCCTTGTCGCCTCGGCGACCGTCTGTCTATCCGTGGGCACGGCCGGCGCACCGCGTACAGCGGCCGGCGTAGTCTTCACCGAGGCCTCGGACAACGTGCAACTGCTCGCGGCCTCGGGCTCGGGAACGCTCGCCGACCCGTTCGTGCTGGTCGAGGAAATCGTCGGCGGCGGCGACGTGGTCATCGCCATCGACGTGCAGTCGGCGGAGTTCGGCAGTCGCGTCGCGACCTTTCACCGCGTCGGCTTCGCCCTCGTCAAGGTGGTGATCAACCGGACCGAGGATACCTGGCGCTTCTTCAACATCGAACTCGAACTCACGCTTGGTATCGGCAGCGATTACTACGACGGCCTTTCCTTCGGTCAGCAGGCGAAGGTCAACCGACCCTTCGGCTCGGACCGCTTCGGCCATGTCGAGGATATCATCGAGCCCATCGACGTGATCAGATTCCGCGAAGGCCGAGTGGCGCCGGGCGAGCGCGCCACCTTCCGCCTCGCCGTCACCCATACCGGCGTGACCCCGAAGTTCTATCTCGTCCAGCACATGCGACGGCCGCTTTCCGCGACGGAAACGCCACGGCAACTGGCCGCCGTGCAGAGCCCGCGCTATACAGGAGCGAAGCGATAGCCAATGGCGCAGACCGACGTGTCGAAGAGCCAACTGCCGCTGGTGTCACGGGATTCGCAGAACCTCCCCGTGGACCACCTGATCCCGGCGCCCGATTCCGGCGAGGCGCGGGCCAGCGACGCCTTCCGCCGCTGGTTCGCCATCGGCCTCGCGGGCAGCGCGGCCTGGCTGGTGCTCTGCGTCCTCTACATATTCAGCTTCATCAGCTGGGAGGCGGTCTCCTATCTGCTGCCGCACGAGTTGGCCGCGATGATAAGCGCCATCACGATGCCGCTCGTGGTGCTCTGGCTGGCCGTCCTCTATCGGCGCCGCAGCAGCCTGGTCGAGCGTCACGCGCAGGCCCTGGAGGCCCGCCTCTCCGAGCTCACCTACCCTTCCGAGGATGCCGAGGCACGGGTGCAGAGCGCCTCGGCCGCCTTGCGCCGACAAGCCGACGCCTTGCGCGAGACCACGAACAGCGCGACCGAGCAACTGCAATCGGCGTTAGAGGCGACCGGCGCCCAGACCAAGGCGAGCGAGGAGGTTCTGCTGGCGCGAACGCAAGCACTGCATCATGCCAGCGCGGACGCGGAAGCGCGCAGCAGTGAGATCGCGCGGCGCCTCGACACCCATGCGCACGCGCTGGCCCGCGCGGCCGAACGCATCGCCTATCACAACACCGACATCGACCAGGTCCTCGAAGGCCGCGTCGACCTCATGCGCGGCGCCGCCGAAGCCGCGGCCGAACAGGCCGAGAACATCGGCGAGAGCTTGCGCCAACACGCCGGCTACCTAGCCGAGGCGATAACGCTCGCCAGCGCCAAGACGGACGAAATCGGCGGCACCTTCCGGACCCAAGTGACCGGAATGAACGACATCGTCGATGCCTTCGCGACCCGTTCCGGCGATATCGGCCGCGTCGTCAACCGGGACGCGGCAAAGCTGGAAGCGGTGGCGGCACGGATCGGCGAGCAGGCCCGCGAGATCGAAGCCACGATGGCGCGCCGAGGCGCCCGGGTCGTGGAAACGGCGATCGGCGTCGCCGACACGATCTATCGCGTCGGCACCGCCTTCGACGAGCGCGCCGAAGCCCTCGACGGTGCCGGCGAAGCCGTGCGGGCACGCCTCGAGGGCGCCGGCCGAGCCTTCGAGGCAAGCGCCGAGCGGATCGCCGAGGCCGGCACGGAAGCGGTACGCGCAATCGACTCGGCCGAGGCCCGACTGCACCGCCGCGAACAGAGCGTGGCCGACAAGAGTACCGGCGCGGTAGCCGATATCGACCGCATCGTCGAGGCACTGGGCCAGAGCTTGGACGAAGTCGAGACCGCGATGACCCGTACCCGACAGGAGACCGAGGCCCTGCAGGCGCGGGAGGCCGACGTCACCGGCGCGGCCGACCGCGCCGGTGAGGCGATCCGAGAGGCGGGCGACGTCTTCCGCCGCGAGCGCGAGGCGCTCGACGCGGGCAGTACCAAGACCCACGCGCGCCTCGACGAGGCCGGCGGCGAGTTGCGACAGATCACCAGCGCGCTCGAGGCCGTGCTCAATCGCTCCGTCACCCGTCTCGGCGAAGCCGAGGCCGCGATCGCCCAACGGAGCGAGAGCCTCGATCAGGCTTCGGCACGAGCCCGCGAGGAGGCCGAAGCCCTGGCCCAAACCTTTACCCGACAAAGCGATGCCTTCGAGGCCAGCGCAGATCGTACGGAGACGCAAAGCGAACGGATTCGCGAGAAGCTGGCGGAGCAGAGCGAGGCGTTGTCGCGGCTGGCGTCGGAAGTAACGCGGAAGACGCAGTCGATCGGCGAGGCTATGCAGGGCCATGCCAGTGACCTCTGGGATGCGGTCGAATCGGTGGCAGCGCGGGTCGAGGGTGCCGGCGCGGAGCTGCGGCAGACCAGCGCCGATCTCACCGACCTGGCGGAGACCGAATCCGAGCGGATCTCGAACCGGCTGTCGGTACTGTCCGAACGGTTGGAGGCACTGCGCCAGACCAGCACCTCCGCCGATCAGATCCTGCGCGAGGCGGGCAAGGCGCTATCGCGCCGCTCGGAGGAGCTGCAGCAGGTGGGCGACGCCGGCGCCGAGCGGTTGGCGGTGGCGTCGCGCGATCTGGAACTTCAGCGCGAGCGCATGGCACAGGCCTCGAGCCATGCCAGAACATTGCTCGGCGAAACCCGCGAACAACTGGAGGCGAGCTTCGAGGTGGCCGGCGACGAGGCGATCCGCATCGCGGCGCTGATGGAAACCGGCGCGACCGGGCTGACGACAAGCCTGCGCCAGGCGAGCCTCGGCCTGGCCCGGGCCGGGCGTATCGTCGAGGGACGGGCCGAGACTGCGGTCGGCGCGATTTCGGAAGCGAAGACGCATCTCGAGACGACCGGCGAGGCGATCGCCGACGAAGCCGGCCGCGCCGAAGCGACTATGGGCCGAATCGTCGACGCCGGCGACAGCGCGCGCCACAAGGTCGAGGCGCTGCAGCGGCTCGGCATGGAAACCGAGACCGCGCTTCGGCAAACGGCAACCACGGTCGCCGAGACCAGCGCCCGCGTCGAGGAGGCGATGCGCGAGGCCGGCGCCACCTTGGAATCCCGAGGCGACGAGCTGCACCACGCCAGCGAACTCGGTCGGACCCGCCTGGACCAAATGGCGAAAGAGCTGGCACGGCAGCGCAGTGCGCTGATCGTTGCCACGGAAGAGGCCTCGACGGGCTTGCGCAAGGAAATGGACAGCCTGACCACCGCGACCGACCGAGCGAGCACCGAGGGAACATTGCAGGCCCGGCAACTCAGGGAGGAGATGGAACGCCTCAATGCCGCCGCCGGAGCGGCGAGTGGGCGGCTGGGCGAGGCCGGCCGTCAGTTGGCGGAACGCACCGAGGTGCTGGGCGAGACCAGCGAACGCGAATCTATCCGCGTCGAAGCCGCCAGCGAGACCCTGCAGCAGAGAGCCGACGGCATCGGCGCGATGCTTTCGGGGACGGTCGACCGCCTGGATGAGACGGGCGCCACGCTACTGGGACGGGTCGGCGAAATGGCGACCGCAGCAGCGACTTTGACGGAACGCTTGGCCGAGGGCAACGATGCCGCCGACCGGCAGCTCGAAGCCTTCGGCGAGACCGCCCGGCGGGCCAATGCGGCGCTACACCAGGCAAGCACCGCGCTCGACGCCCGGGCCGCGGAGTTGAGCGCTGTCGGCGTCGAGCATGCGGCCACGCTCGGCGAAACGGCGCGCGAACTCGCCCGCCACCGAAGCGAGATGGCGGCCGCGACCGAGACGGCGACCGAGCGCTTGGACGCGGATTCAGCCCGCTTCAACGAGGCCATGGACCAGAGTACCGCCACGGCGGCCCGGCTCGCGGGCGAATTGCGGGCCGAGATCCAGCGCCTGAGCCAGACCACGAGAGCGAATTACGAACAGCTTTTCGAGGCTCGCGCCGGCTTCGAGGCGCAAGCGGCGACGCTGGCCGAAGCCGCGCTGGCCGAGTCCGGGCGCATGGAGAACGCGTCCGAGGCGCTGGTCCGCCGCCAGGAAGGGATGCGCGACGCGCTGCACGAGATCGTGCACCGAATCGAGGATGCGGAGCGCGCGCTTGCCGCCCGGATCGACGATCTGTCGCGAGCGACGACGGAGTCGGACGTGCGTCTGACCACGCTCGGCGAAACGGCACAGGAACAGACCGGAACACTCGGCACCAAGTTGCGCGAAATCGAATCCAGGACGCAGGCGGCGACGGAGCAGTTGCGACTACAAGGCGATGTCTTGGGCGCCGCCTCGGACCGTGCCTTGGCGCGAAGCGGCGACGCGACCCGTGACTTCGAGCGCTACGCCGCTCGCCTGATCGACGCGGCCGACCGGGCCAGGGTCCAGGCCGAGAAATTGTCCGAGGAAGAACGGTTCGCCCGTCGCAAGGGCTTTGTCACATCGCTCCGCACGATCACCGACAGCTTGGCCTCGCTCGGCGTCGACTTGACCCGTGCCTACGAGCGAAGCGTCCCCGACGACACCTGGCGGCGCTATCTGGAGGGCGACAAGACGATCTTCGTGCGCCGCCTGCTGCAACGCCGCGAACTCAACTCACTCGAGGCGGTCCAAGAGCAATACCGAGACAACGGCGAGTTCCGCGAGCATGTTTCGCGCTACCTGGAACACTTCGAGGACTTGCTCGAGGAAGCCCGCGAGCACGACCCGGAAAACCTGGTCAGCGCCGCCTATTTGAGCTCGGACGTGGGTAAGCTCTATATGCTGCTCGGCCGGGCCCTGAACCGGAGCAAATGAGCCGAGACGCCACAAAACCGCTTGCCACGTCCAAAACATGAATTATATTGCATGTCGAGGCACAAACGCCTGCAGGGGATCATGATCGATTTTCAGACCGAACCGTCCAAGTGGCGGCACTGGCGGCTTGCGCTCGACGGCCCGGTGGCAACGCTGGCGATGGACGTCGCCGAGGACGGTGGCCTCAGTTCATCCTACGAACTCAAGCTCAACTCCTACGATCTGGCGGTCGACATCGAACTTTACGACGCTGTGCAGCGACTCAGGTTCGAGCATCCGGAAATCCGGACCGTGATCCTCACCTCGGGCAAGGAGCGGATCTTCTCGGCCGGCGCCAATATCCGCATGCTGGCCAGCGCCGGCCATGTTCACAAGGTCAACTTCTGCAAGTTCACCAACGAAACCCGCAACGCCATCGAGGATGCTTCCGCCAACTCGGGTCAGACTTACATCTGCGCCGTCAACGGCCTGGCCGCGGGCGGCGGCTACGAGCTGGCACTCGCCTGTGACGAAATCGTCATGCTGGACGACGGCGCTACCGCGGTGGCGCTACCGGAGATACCGCTTTTGGCGGTGCTGCCCGGCACCGGCGGCCTGACGCGCCTCGTCGACAAGCGGCGGGTCAGGCGCGACCGGGCCGATGTCTTCTGCACTATAGAGGAAGGCATTCGCGGCCAGCGCGCGGTCGACTGGCGGTTGGTCGACGAGGTAGCACCACGAAGCGGAATGGACGAAGCCGTGGCCCGACGCGCCGCCGATGCCGCGGCCCGCTCCGACCGCCCGACCGGCGTCCAGGGCGTCCGGCTGGTGCCACTGGACCGAGAGATCGGCGAGGACGGATTGTCCTACCCGACCCTAACCGTCGCCATCGACCGACGGCGCCGGCTCGCCGAATTTCGGATCCAGGGGCCGGCCGAAGCACCGCCGGCGGACCTCGCCGCCGTGCATGCGGCGGGCGCCGCTTTCTGGCCGCTGGCGCTGGCGCGCGAGCTGGACGACGCGATTTTGCACCTGCGCCTGAACGAGCCGGAAGTCGGCACCTGGGTGATCCGCACCGAAGGCGACATTGCCCGAACCCTCGCCCATGACGCGCTGTTGGCGGCCCATGCCGACGACTGGCTGATCCGGGAAATCACGCTTTTCCTGAAGCGCGTCCTGAAACGGCTCGACCTTTCAGCCCGCTCGATCTTCGCGCTGATCGAGCCCGGCAGTTGCTTCGCCGGCACGCTTTTCGAACTGGCCCTGGCGGCGGATCGAAGCTACATGCTGGCCGGTGGCTTCGAGGGCGACAACCGGCCGCCGCCGACGATCGCCTCGTCGGCACTCAACACCGCCGCCTATCCCACCGTCACCGGTCTGAGCCGCCTCGCCGGCCGCTTCCTGGGCGACGACGAGGGTCTGGCTCGGGTCGAGGCGGCGCGGGGCCGGGAGATCGAGGCGGAAGAGGCCGAGGAATTGGGCCTCGTCACCTTCGCGCCCGACGACATCGACTGGGAGGACGAGGTCCGCGTCGCCATCGAGGAGCGGGCCGCCTTCGCTCCCGGCGCCCTGACGGGGATGGAGGCGAGCCTCCGTTTCGCCGGGCCCGAAACCATGGAATCGAAGATTTTCGCCCGCCTCTCCGCTTGGCAGAACTGGATCTTCCAGCGCCCGAACGCGATCGGCGAGGACGGCGCGCTGTCGGTCTACGGCAGCGGCCGGCGAAGCGATTTTGACATGAGGAGAACCTGAGCCGTGACGATCGACTATCAGGAACGGATTCCCAACAACGTCGACCTCGCCGACAACCGGCGCTTGCAACGGGCGCTGGAAGCCTGGCAGCCCAACTACCTCGATTGGTGGCGGGAGATGGGGCCGGAGGAGTTCCAGACGCACGACGTCTATCTCAGGACCGCGGTCAGCGTCGAGGCCAACGGCTGGGCCAACTTCGGCCACGTCAAGATGCCGGACTACCGATGGGGCATCTTCCTGGCCAAGCCCGAGGCGGACCGCCGCGTCAACTTCGGCGACGCCATGGGCGATCCGGCCTGGCAGGAGGTGCCGGGGGAGTTTCGGGGGCCGTTGCGCCGCCTGATCGTGACTCAAGGCGATACCGAGCCGGCTTCGGTCGAACAGCAGCGCTTTCTCGGCCATACCTGTCCCTCGCTCTACGATCTCCGCAACCTCTTCCAGGTCAACGTCGAGGAAGGCCGCCACCTCTGGGCGATGGTCTATCTGCTGCAGGCCCATTTCGGCCGTGACGGCCGCGAGGAGGCGGACGCGATGCTGGTGCGCCGCTCGGGCGACGCCGATCGGCCGCGAATCCTGGGTGCCTTCAACGAGCAAACGCCGGACTGGCTGTCGTTCTACATGTTCACTTATTTCACCGACCGCGACGGCAAGTACCAGCTCGCCAGCCTGGCCGAAAGCGGCTTCGACCCGCTGGCACGGAGCTGTCGCTTCATGCTGACCGAGGAAGCGCACCACATGTTCGTCGGCGAGACCGGTATCGGGCGTATCGTGCAGCGCACGGCGGAGCTGATGCGCGAGCATGACACCGCCGATGTCCGCCCTTACGGCGGAATCGATCTCGACACCATCCAGCGCTACCTCAACTTCCACTTCTCGGTCTCGGTCGACCTCTTCGGATCGGAACTCTCGACCAACGCCGCCAACTACTACACCATGGGCCTGAAGGGCCGGTACGACGAGACCAAGCTGAAGGACGATCACCGGCTGAAGGACGCGACCTATCCCGTCACCCTGCTCAGGGGCGATCGCCTCGTCGAGGAGGAAGAACCGGCGCTGCAGGCGATCAACGAGCGGCTCAGAGACGACTACATCGCCGACTGCGACCGGGGCGTGCAGCGTTGGAATAAGGTCCTGGCCGACCGCGGCATCGACTATCGACTGGGGCTGCCGCACCGGGCCTTCAACCGCCGGATCGGCAGTTTCGCCGAACTGCAGGTGACGCCGGATGGCGAACTCGTCAATACCGAAGCCTGGGCCCGACAAAAATACGAGTGGTTGCCGACCGAGGAAGACCAAGCCTACATCGCCTCGCTGATGCAGCCGGTAATGGCACCGGGCAAGTACGCCGGCTGGATTGCACCGCCGGCCCGCGGCATCCACGGCCAGCCGATCGACTTCGAATACGTCCGCGCCGGCTGAGGCGAAGCCGGAGACCCGACATGTTGTTGCCCTCGGAACATCTGCGCGGCGACGGTTTGCTCGCGCGGATCCCGCTGACGCTCAGGCGCCGGATGCATTGGGGCGACAGCGATACCGCCCAGATCCGCTATACCTCGAAGTTCGTCGACTGGGCGATCGAGGCCATCGAATATTGGTGGGAGCAGGCACTCGGCTTCGACTGGTACCAGCTCAACGTCGCCATGGGCAGCAGCGTTCCCGTGGTCGGGTTGAAGCTCGATTTCGAAGCACCGGTCCGGGTCGGCGACCGGCTCGACCTGGTGGTGGAGATGGTCGAGCTAGGAACGGCCTCGTTGACGCTCGGCGTCGAGGGGTTCCATCTCGACGGAACCCGGAGCTTTCGGGCCCGGCTGACATCTTGCCTGATCGACCGCGGTCAGATGAAGGCGAAGCCCTTTCCCGACGATTGGCGAGAGTTGATCGAGGGCTATCGACGCGAATGCCTGCTCGGTGCCGAGAAAGCCGTCAAATCAAGCGATCAGGTCGTCGATTTCTGGTTCGGCCGGCCCGGCGCGCCCGAACGCGGCACGAACCGCGGCGTCTGGTTCCGAAAGGACGAGACCGTCGACCCCGACGCCTTCGATGCCGAGATCCGAGAGCTGTTTCTCACCACCTACGAGGCTGCCGTCGCCGGCGATCTCGATCATTGGTCGCTGTCGACGGAGGGCGCGTTGGCCCTGCTCGTGGTGCTGGACCAGTTCCCGCGCAACATGTTTCGCGACCAGCCCCGCGCCTTTGCCGCCGACGCCAAGGCCCGCGAGATCGCCGCCATCGCCCTCGACCGAGGCTTCGACGATATGGTCGACGCGGTCGCGCAGAGCTTCTTCTACCTACCCTTCGAGCATTCCGAAGAGCTCGCCGACCAGGAACGTTCGCTTGATCTCTTCGCCCGCTTTGCCGCTGTCGAAGGAAGGGAACGCACGGTCGAGGCGGCCCGGCGCCATCACGAGATCATTGGCCGCTTCGGCCGCTTTCCCCACCGCAACGCCGCTCTCGGCCGCGACAGCACGGCTGAGGAGCTGGCCTTCCTGCAGGAACCGAACTCCAGCTTCTGAAGACGATCCGTCGTCCCAAGTCCGTGCCGCGCACGACTTGCTTCAGCGCGCCGTCTTCAGCGTCCATTCGACGGTACGCCGCAGTACTTTGCCGAGGGCGTAATCGAAGGCATCGATGATGTGGTCCATGGTGGTACTCTCGGCCACCATCGTCGCCTCGAAAGTCTTCGAGGCGATGATCGAGCGCCGCGGTTGCTTGATGATCTTGGCGTTGAGGCGTACGCGGATCTCCGGCGCGTCGCCTTCGTTCATATACTCGGCCTGAAACTCCCTGAGCTCGCTCTTCAAGTTGAAATCAGAGCGCAGCCCGATCGCCTGCCGCCCGACCGCAACGATGCGATCGCTGTTTTCGAAGCTTTCCACCAACAGCGTCTGCACCATGCGTGGCGCCCGCTCGGTCCATTGCGAGCCGGCGAAGTAGTTGAGGTCGGTCGGCTTGTCGCGGAGCGCGATACGCGAGATGTTGAGCCCTCCCGCGGCAACAGGTTCCTCGACGACGAGTTGCCAGTCGACCGACGGAAGATCGGTCGCAAAGGTGCTCTTTGGCGTCAGTGTATAGAGGTCCGGCGGTGGCCCGCTGCCCGGCAACATACCCTCGCAAGCGGCGAGCGCGGCCATCATCAGAGCGCAGCAGGCCAGTCGCCCTATCCGTTTCGAGCATACCATCATCATCGAATCCCTCATTCTGCCTTCAAGCCGCCTTTCTGCCGCCCGAAGATGAACTGGGCCGGATCGGTTTGCAGTTCGTCGATCAGGCGCGTGGAACTCGACACCAGGATCCGTGCTTCCTCTATCAGCTTGGTGAACTCGACCAGGCCTTGCGACGCGAAGACGTCGAGCGGTTCCCGGTTGTCCACCAATAGGCTGTCGAGATCACTGTTCAGCTTTTCGAATGCGTTGGCGGCAGCACGAAAATCCTTTAGCAGCAGTTTCACGTCGTTCCGTACCAGGTGATCGGCCGTCTTCATCGTATCACGCGCCACCGTGACCGTCGCGTCGGCGTTTACGGCCAAGGAGTCGAGGTCCTTGATCAACAGTTTGATGTCGTTCCGCATCAGCTTGTCGGCCGTCGTCATCGTATCGCGCGCCACCGTCACCGTCGCATCGGCATTCACGGCCAAGGCATCGACATTCTTGATCAGCAGCTTGACGTCGTTCTTCATCAACTCGTCGGCCGTCGCCATCGTGTCCCGCGCCGCCGTGACCGTCGTATCGGCGCTAACCGCCAAGGTATCGACATTCTTGATCAGCTTCTTGACGTCGGTTCGCAACAGGTCTTCGGCCGTCGTCATCGTATCGCGCGCCACGGTGACCGTCGTATCGGCATTGGCAGCCAAGGCGTCGAGACGCTTGATCAATTGGCCAAAATCCTTCGATGCCATGCGCAAGTCGGCGGTGATCTCATCGACATTCACGAGAATTCGACCGACTTCGGGCATACGCTCGTCGAGCTTGGTGGTGATGCCGTCGGCGTTCTCGAGGATATGACGGAATTCGGGCATGCTCTTGTTCACCTCGGCGGTGATACCGTCGATGTTGTCGAGGATATTGGCGAAGTTCTTCTGATTGTTCTTGTTGACGATCTCCGCCAAACGATCCACGACGACAATGACCCGGTCGATCAGCTCGGGCGCGCCGGAGAAAAGCTCATGGAAAGCCGATGGTGTCGAGGCGATGACGGGGATCTCGCCCTCACGCTCCGCCTTCAGTATTGATTTCTCCAGACTGCCGCCCGAAAGCTGCACGAAGGACACGCCGGTAATCCCCTTAAACGCGAGCGTGGCCTCGGTGTCGCTCCGGACCGGAGTTCCGACCGCGACCTCGATCAAGACTTTGACGCGGGCCGGATTCTCCGGGTCGATCCGAATTTCAGTGACGGTGCCGACCGGGATGCCGTTGAAGCGGACGTCTCCGCCGACGCTGAGGCCGGCCACCGACTCTTCGAAATAGACATGGTATTGAACAAACTCGCGGTCGATGTCGACCTTCGCCAACCAGATCAGGAAGCCGAAGGCGACGCCGATGACGATCAGCACAAAGCTGCCGATGAGTAGATGATTGGCGCGTGTCTCCATACCCCCCGACCTCCGTCAAACCGCCTCTTGCTCGGCACCATCGAGCGTCGCTTGCGCCGCCCGCGCCCGGGGTCCGTGGAAATACTCGTGAATCCACGGATGTTCCTGTTGCAGCATCTCCTCCATGGTGCCGATCACCAATACACGTTTTTCCGCCAACACCGCAATGCGATCGCAGACAGCGTAGAGGGTGTCGAGATCGTGCGTAACCATGAAGACGGTCAGACCCAGGGTCTGCTGCAATCGGCGGATCAATTCATCGAAGGCCGCCGCCCCGATCGGATCGAGGCCCGCGGTCGGCTCGTCGAGAAACAGCAACTCCGGCTCCAATGACAAGGCGCGAGCCAGGCCCGCCCGCTTGCGCATCCCGCCCGAAAGCTCGGCAGGCAGCTTCGGCCCGGCATCCGCCGCCAAGCCGACCATAGAGATCTTCAACCGTGCGATCTCGTCCATCAGGTGCCGCGGCATCTTCAAATGCTCCTTCAGGGGCACCTCGATGTTCTGGGCCACGCTGAGCGAGCTGAACAAAGCCCCGTCCTGGAACAAGACCCCCCAGCGCTGCTCGATCTGGCGCCGCTCCGCCGGGGATAGCTCGGCCGTGTTCTGGCCGAAAACCTCGATGCTCCCCGCCGCCGGTCTGTTGAGGCCGATGATGGTACGCAACAGCACCGACTTCCCGGTGCCGGAGCCGCCGACGATGGCCAGGATCTCGCCGCGGCGAACGTCGAGATCCAGGTTTTCGTGGATTACCTGATCGCCAAACTGGGTCTTGAGGCCGCGGATTTTGATAATCGGCTCGTCGGCCATGCCTCAGACTCCGACCGTCGAGAAGAAGATCGAGAA
>PVBE010867119.1_pt1 | contig 30899 bp, 30 predicted proteins | sample 1631181 | NCBI WGS metagenome assembly PVBE01 (sample SAMN08397723, study PRJNA350692) | Marine metagenome, whole genome shotgun sequencing project. | isolation source: water | place: Pacific Ocean | collected 2012-04
ACGGTCGTAGCTATCGCAACGAGTCTTCCTGAAAGCTTCGCCGCGATCCTCGCAGCGAGGCGAACGCAGTCTGCTCTTGCGCTCGGTACCGTTATTGGATCAAACCTCTTCAACATCCTGAGCGTGCTGGCCATCACGTCGCTCGTGCGGCCCGTTCCACTCCCCCATGACGTTGGGTGGAGTTCACTTTCCGCCATGGCATTCTCAACACTGGCAGTCGGTGTGATCTATCTCCGTAGACCGATTCCAAGAACAGCCACGCACCCGGTCGTCGGGCATCACACACTTTCACGCCTGTGGGGCGGCCTGATCCTCATCGGCTGGGTCAGTGTGATGGTCTGGTGCGTCGTTGGCAGCAGTTGACCAGCCACCAATAGGCCTGACACCAGCCACTAAATCGGCAAGTCGTCATCGCTCCCGCCAGATGGCGGTGGTGGTGGCGGTGGCGGTATCCATGGCTGAGAGTCCCCGCCGCTAGCGGGTACCTCAACGTATTCCTGGAAGCGTGTACACCTTGAGTCCCAATTCAGTTTGACCGTCCCGGTCGGTCCATTTCGCTGTTTAGCGATGATGAGCTCGGCGAGATTAAGTTTGTCGGGGTTGTCGTCCCGCCACTCTTCATCTCGGTGGTAATACGCCTCTCGGTGCAGCATCATGACGACGTCGGCGTCCTGCTCGATAGAGCCTGACTCACGCAGATCGCTCATGCGGGGCCGATGGCCCTCTCGCTGCTCAGCGGCTCGATTGAGTTGGCTCAGACATAGCACCGGGAGATCCAACTCGCGGGCGAGTGCCTTGACACCACGGCTGATCTCACTGACTTCCTGTTGCCGTGATTCGGTACGGTGACCGGACGTCATGAGTTGCAGGTAGTCGATGACGATCGCGGTGAGACCATGCTTCTGTTTCATGCGCCGCGCCTTGGCACGCAACTGAAGCAGCGTGAGACCGGGCGTGTCGTCGATATACATCGGCGCCGACCGCAATTCATCGCATGCGGCAAACAGTGCTCTGAATTCATTCGATCGCAATGCGTTGCGACGCATGCGATCGCCGTCGACTCCCGAGCGGCTCGCCAGCACACGCTGAACCAACTGCCCCGCTGCCATTTCCAGGCTGAAGACCCCCACCGACTCGCCCCGACTGGCGATGTGTTCCGCCACGTTCAGCGCCAACGCCGTCTTTCCCATCGACGGCCTCGCCGCCAGGATGATCAATTCGCCTCGCTGAAACCCCCCGGTAAGCACGTCGAGATCCGAGAAGCCCGAACCGACACCGGTCAGTGCCTGCCCGTCTGACTGCTCCAACCGCTCGATAGCCTCTCGAATCAATTCCGAAAGGCCAGCTGCCTTTCTGGTTTCGGACTCTTGGGCGATTTTGAAGATCCGCCGCTCCGCCTCGTCGAGTAAGTCTGTTGCCGCTTCCGGATTGCCGTAGGCATCTCGCAGAATTTCACCGGCCGCCGAAATGAGTTGCCGCACCATCGACTTCTCGCGAACGATTCTTGCGTAATGCACTGCATTGGCAGCACTTGGAACAGAGTCGGCCAACTCAACGATGTAAGCGAGCCCGCCAGCCCGCTCAAGCGTGCCGCGGTCTTCGAGCAATTGTTGCAGTTGCACAACGTCGACTGACTGATGGTTGTCGTACAGATGCAGGATGGCTGACCAGAGTTCAGCATGTGTCGGTCTGAAGAAATCATCCGGCCCGCGAAGGACTTGAATGACATCGCCGCAAGTATCCGGATCGAGAATGACTGAGCCGATCAGACTCATTTCCGCCTCAAGAGCGCTCGGCGGCAATGCATTGAATAGTTCCGCCAATGATTGATCGTCGCGTGGGGAAACCTGCCGTGTCATAGAACCGCTCATGTCACATCACCGCGGGCAAAAGCTTCTCGCTTCCGCCTCATCCTCAATCTCATCGTCGCTCAAAGATCACCGGATCGCAAGAAGCGATCCCACAGTTTCAGACTTCCGCACCACCTCTTGACCGCGTACCGTCCATCGACTGTTCATCAGCGGTTTCAACGGCCATCTTCATCAGCCGGCCAACCTTGAACTTCACCGTATTGCGGGCGGGGACAGGAACACGCTCAAGCGTTCGCGGGTTCTGCGCCACACGAGCCGCACGTTCGCGAGTTTCGAACACGCCAAAGTCTCGGAACTCAAGACGATTGCCCTCGGAGAGTTCCTTGATCACATCATCCAGAAAAGCCTGAACGATGCCCTTTACATCAGCCCTTCTATGGCCAGTTTCGGACGCGATGCGATCAATCAGATCCTTCTTGGTGACTGTACCCATCGGGCCGTCCTTCCCCACACGTTAATGAGTCGTGCGATCACGGTATTTGTCGTCCAGAGATCCGTGCCAGCCCCACAGCCAGCTGCTGCTGAGATATCAGTATCCAGACCGCAGCCGCACTCGTCAAGGACAAGGTTCTCGGACACATCGATTTGGGATGGCTGGGGGATACACTGCGGGCGATGCCGCTCTGTTGAGCTGCTAAATGAGGACAGACATGGACATTATTCTCTGTGGTGGCGGCGATATCGGCGGTGCGGCCGCCGAAATGCTGACTGGCCGTGGCGACAGCGTCACCGTCATTGATCAGGACGAATCTCGGTTGAACTACCTCGAAGAACACTTCGACATCGCCGTCGTGGAAGGTTCGGCAAGTTCGGCAAGTACGCTAAGGGCGGCAGGCGCCGCAACTGCTGATGCCGTCATCGCTACAACCGACATTGATGAAGTCAATCTGGTGATTTGCGACATCGCTGCATGCCTCGGCGCGCAGCGGACGCTCGCTCGAGTCGACCACAGCATGTTTCTCTTGGACGAGGAATTGGACTACGCGGCCGTCTTCTCAGTCGATCGACTCTTCTCCCCCGATCGTGCCATGGCCTCTGGGATGGCATCACGGCTTCACAATCCGGCTGCAATTGCCATCGAGCACTTCGCCGGCAGCGGAATCGAATTGCAACAGGTCGAGGTAAATAGTCGCGCTCCTGCGATCGGACAACCATTGAAGTCGCTTGGTCTTCCTCGAGGCGCCCGCCTCGCAGCCGTCACCCGCCACGGGAAGGCCTTTCTACCATCCGCCGAGACCGCCGTCGAAGCTGAGGACATCGTGACGCTGGTGTCCGAACGCAAGGTCCTGCAGGCGGCAAAGCAGTTCTTCTGCGCAGGCGGGTATGGGCGTCAGAACATCGCGATTTCAGGGGGCCCCGCGGCAGCAGTGTGGCTGTGCCGCTTTCTCGGAAAGCGGAACTTCGACATCCGCCTCTTCGAATCGGATCTCTCACGAGCAGAAGTGCTCGGCGAGAAACTGGACTGGATCACCGTAATACAGAGCGATCCTGGTCAGCCCGAAGTATTCAATGACGAACATCTCGACCGCGTAGACGCCTTTGTGTCGATGCGCTCCGATGAACAGAACATGTTGGCCTGTGCCTATGCTCGTCGATGCGGTGTCGAGGTCGTCATGCCGGTCATTCGGCACGCCGAGTTCGAGCCGCTTATGCAGGAACTCGGAATTCACCACACTTGGAATCCACGGCAGGCTGCTGCCCAAGCCATCAGTCGCGCGCTGCACTGCCATGCCTACGAGCGAATCGAGGGATTCTTCAACGATACGCTTGAGCTGATGCGCATTCGGGTTGGGCACGCTGCTCCACTGATCAATCGCACACTTGTGGAACTTGACCGAGAACCACCGCTACTCGTATTGGCCTGTGAAGATGAGGATGGGAAGGCGTTCGTACCGGGAGGTGATATGCGCATCATTGCTGGCAGGCACATGATCGTTCTCACAACCGCAAGTGACGCCGTAGCCATACGTACACTGCTCGATGCCGGGGCCGCCCTGTGAATCTTCGATTCGTGCTGGCCCAGTGGGGCAAACTCGGGCTCTTGCTCGGCTCGCTCCTTGCGTTGGTAGGAATCATTTTCTTCCTAATTCCCGGCGAGGGCGGATTGATACTTGATGCGGCGGAGTTGAGCCTGATCGGTTCCGGCGGTGCTGCCGCAATTGTCGGCACGCTCGCGTGGTGGTATGGCCACCGATCCGTTGAAGCGGCCATGAGGTCGAAAATTCGACCAGGCCCCATGAGCCGCCAAACCTATCGAATGAGTCGCAAGGACGCGGCACTCGTAACCACGGGCTCATGGGTCATTGGGGCCGCCATTGCGGCCTGCCCGTTCCTGGTCTGGGCAACGCTGGCGAACGGCGTTCCGGAGAACCACCCGTTTCACTCGGTCATCGACTGCTACTTCGAAGCCATGAGCGGCATGACAACGACCGGCGCAACGATCCTGACCGATATCGAAGCATTGCCGCGTTCACTGCTCCTCTGGAGATCGTTGATTCAGTGGCTCGGCGGACTTGGCATTCTCGTGCTGTTTGTCGCCATCCTTCCCGGCCTTGGAACCGCAGCCAAAAAACTCTTCCGAATCGAGTCCCCTGGACCAGATCCGGAAGGCGTCAGACCAACCATCAAACAGACCGCAAGGAGACTCTGGACACTCTATGTAGGTCTTACGGCAGCGCAAATCATCCTGCTTCTTGTAACTGGCATGAGCCTCTTCGATGCAGCAAACCACACGTTTACGACGCTCGCTACTGGTGGCTTCAGCACCCGCAACGCCAGCATCGCCAGGCCCGAGTCGCTTGCCGCTGAAATCGTGCTGGTCGTGTTCATGGTGATCGCCGGATCAAACTTCACGGTGCTGCTCGCATTCCTCAAGGGGCGGTGGAAGTCTGCGCTCAAGGACACAGAGTTTCGAATCTATCTGCTTTGCCTGCTCGGTGGCACGGCGCTGGTGACCGCCGCCCTCGTCGGGCACGGCGAACCACTTGTCTTGAGTAATGGAAGTGAGGTCGCAGCAACAGGCGGTGAGAGTCTCCGAGCTGCAGCCTTCACTGTGGTGTCCCAACAAACAACAACCGGCTACGTCACCTTCGATTTTGACCTGTGGCCCTTCGCAGCAAAGGCCATGATTATCGTTCTGATGTTCGTCGGTGGCTCGGCTGGTTCGACCGCTGGCGGTGTCAAAGTTGTTCGAATCTGGATTTCACTCCGAGTGCTTTGGGGTGAGCTTGAGCGGTTCTTTAGGCCCGACGTCGTGAGACCCCTCAAAGTCAGCGGCCAGGTCATCGACCGGGAACAGAAACTCAATGTGGTGACCTATGTTCTGGGAACCATTCTGCTTCTAGGCATTGGGGCAGTCGTGTTACAGGCTCTGGAAGCAGAATCGACGAATTGCAGTTTCGCTACCGCCGCGACTGCAAGCCTTGCAACCATCTGTACGGTTGGCCCGGGGCTCGATCGAGTCGGAGCAATCCAGAACTACGGCTGGTTCAGTGACACCTCCAAGGTCTTCCTGTGCTTCCTGATGCTCGTCGGGCGGCTTGAGGTGTTTGTCATCCTTGTGCTCTTCCACCCTCGATTCTGGCGAAACGGTTAATGGGCCACTCAGGGAACACGTGGATTCTGTACCATCCCGACTTCTATGTCGATTGAACCCAACCAGATCGTTGATGTCACTCCTGCGCCCATGAGCCGTGCGGATCGTTTGTATCTACCTGCAGTCTTCAAGGGGCTCGGAACGACCCTCCGCCACTGCCTAGGCAATGTTGGGCGGGACGGGAAGAAGACCACGAACATCCGGGTGCTTCAGTACCCGGAGGATCGCCGAGAGCACTACGGCGTTCTTGAAGGTGGCCAGTACAAGCAGACATTTCGCGGCGTCCATCGGCTCAATCGCGATGATGCTGGACGGGTTCGATGCGTCGCATGCTTCATGTGCGCCACGGCCTGTCCGGCAAACTGCATCCACATCGTCGCTGATGAAGCCCCTTGGGATGATCGGGAGAAATACCCAAAGCAGTTCGATATCGATGAGTTGCGATGCATTTTCTGCGGTATGTGCGAAGAGGCCTGCCCGGTGGATGCCATCGAGTTGACCCCGCGATACGAGATCGTCGGCTTGAGCCGTAACGAGATGATCTTCGACAAAACCAAACTCCTCCAGGTCTACGACCAGACCTGCGATGAGAAACCGATGTAGCGGCGCCGCATGGTTCTCCCCACAGGTAAGCGAAATGGCAGCCCGGACGATCAAAATCGTCTCTGGCGACTCTCGGCCATGGGATTCACGCTGACCACCGAAGTCGTCGCCGGCACGCTGCTGGGCTGGCTGGCCGATTGGGCATTTGGCTTTGAGCGAACGTGGATCATCGTGGGGGCGGTCGCCGGGGTTCTGGTGGGAATGACCGGCTTTATTCACTCCGCAATGGCAGAAAATCGACGGCTTGAGAAGGAGCGGCGAGACCGATGAGTGGGGATCTTCAACCAGCTATCACGCTCCCTGGGAAGGCGCTCTTCGGCGTTGCGTTCGGAGTTCCAGCGGCAGTAGCGGTCATATGGCTGATTGTGTGCCAGTTTGGTTCCTGGGGAGACTCGGCACTTGGGCCTGGGCTGCTTGCGATTGGTGTCACCGGGGTCGTGTCGGGTGCCGTTGTTCTCGTGCTCCGGCCATGGAAGCCACGGCCCATCCTGTTGTGGGGCGGGCTGCTTGTGGCCGCCTCCACAGGTCGCATCGTCGGCACCATTGGAGTCTGCCTGCTGCTATACTTTGCGGCTCGCCTGCCGGCGGGCCCTCTGCTCATCGGCGCGCTTGCGGGACTCGTTCCCGTACTCATCGGCGAGACCATAATTGCTGCCCGCCGGTTCAAGCGGGAAGCACATTGAGCGGCCCCGAACGGCTCTTCAACTTCAGGTGACTTTACTAGGGACTGTGTTCCCGAGCCCCAAACTACCGATGATCCACCTGCTGGCGTCCGACAACCCGATTCACCACATCATTGATCAGAAGGTTCCGTGGATTCACGGCAGTCTGAGCATGCACATGATCACGCTCGTCGTGGCGGGGCTTATCGGTATGGCCGTACTGCTATGGGCCGCCGCTGCCATCAAGACGGGGAAAGAAGATCTGGGTACCGACCAACATCTCACGAGAGGTAGATTCGCTCAACTCATCGAAGTCATTTCGATGTACCTCATTGAGAACGCCATCCGACCGATCCTCGGGGCAGATACGCGGCGATTTCTGCCCTTCCTGCTCTCGCTCTTCTTCTTCATTCTGACATGCAATCTGCTCGGCCTTGTACCGACACTTGATTTGCAACATGCCGTCACCGGACTTAATTCACCCGATGATCGCTGGATGTTGTTCGGCGGCACCGCCACAGCCAATCTCGCAGTCACGCTTGGACTGGCACTGATATCGTTCGTCGCCATCCAGTATCAAGGCTTCCGATCGCTTGGCGTCAAGGGCTGGGCAAGCCACCTCACTGGTGGTGCTCCGCTTTATCTGCTTCCGATCATGCTGCCAGTCGAACTCCTCGGCCTGTTCATCAAGCCGGTTGCTCTGGCCATTCGTCTGTTCGCCAACATGGTCGCCGGTCACACCCTGATGGCCGTGCTCGCATCCTTTGGCACCATGGCCTACGCCAGCACCATGAACTGGGTCACATCGGGCAGCATTTCTCTGATATCCATCATTGCGGCGATTCCAATCAGTTTCTTGGAACTGTTCGTCGCATTCCTTCAAGCTTTCATCTTCATGTTCCTTACGACGGTGTTCATCGGTCAGATGACACACCATCACGAAGAGCACGAGGAACATGACGAGTCTCATGCCCCCGAAGGGGCCTTGGCTCACTAAACAGTTACGCGATCCGCGAAGTGGGACGGATCGCCGAAGTTCATCACCTTCCATTGGACGTGTCCCACGGCGTCCTTCCCTGAGGCCCTTTGGGGCCGAGAGAGAACACGAAGCAGAGCCATGAAGAACATCATTGTCATGATCGGACTGACCTACCTCGGCCTCGCCTTCTTTGGTGACACGGCCATGGCCGCCGAAGGCGCTGACGCCGCTGCCGCAATGGGCAAAGGCCTCAAAGGCATCGGTGGCGGTATCGCCGCAGGACTCGGTGCCGTCGGCGCTGGCATCGGCATCGGCCAGATCGGAGGCGGAGCCGTGCAGGCCATCGCCCGCCAGCCAGAAATGGCCGGCACGATCGGTACCAACATGATCATTACGGCGGCCCTCGTCGAGGGTGTTGCCCTCTTCGCCGTCGTTGTCGGCCTCCTAGGCATCCTGTGATCAAGTTCGCATGACGCATTCCTTCGGGGAATCACCCCGAAGGAATGTGCATGCACTTCTGGAGCGACGCGATGCTGCACATTCTTGCATCCGAAGCGGGAGCGAACCCCGTTCAAGTTGAATGGTTGACGCTCGTCACGACGGTCGTTGTCTTTCTGATTTTCTTCGGCGTTGCCGCCGTTCTGGTCTGGCCCAAGATTTTGACCGGGCTGGATGAGCGTGATCAGAAGATCCGCGGTGAAATCGAACGTGCCGAGGCCGCCCGGGCTGAGGCTGCGGACGCGCTGCGGCAGCAAGAAGATGCACTTCGTGCTGCCCGCGTCGAGTCGAATGAACTGATCGCCAAAGCACGTGCCGGTGCCGAGCAAGCCGCGGCTGACCTTCGCGCCAAGGCGGAGGCCGAGCTGAGTTCACTGCGGGTACAAGCCCACAGGGAAATCGATACCGCCCGTGAGGCGGCCATCAAGGACATCAACGCTCACGCTGCAGATATCTCGTCGGCCATTGCCGGACGGATTCTCGAGCGTGAAATTTCGGCGGATGACCAGCGCGATCTGGTTGACCGCACCCTTCAGGAGTTTGCTCAGGCCAACGCTGGCTGAGTAATCGAGATTCGACCATGCCCGCCCAGACCGACACCCTGGCCCGTATCTACGCCCGAAGCCTGTTTGACCTCTGTAATGAGGCTGGCGGACGGGACAAGATCCTAGAGGTCGCAGACGAGTTGGAGCAGGTGTGCGAACTGGTCCGAAGTGACACCAACTTCCGCGAGTATCTTGATTCTCCCGTAATCGATACAGCCCGACGCGCACTTGGTATCAAGACAATCTTTGCAGACCGAGTCACCGATCTGGTACTCCGTTTCATGCTCGTCCTGAATACCAATGGCCGGATCGGACGGATTGAGACTATTCATGCGGCCTTTGATGAAATGGTCCAAGAGGCATGGGGACGCATCGAAGTTGACGCGTGGACTGCGGTATCGCTCGACGCCGATAGCCAGAAGTTGCTCAGCAGCAGATTGCATGAGATTCTCGGCAAGGAGCCAGTACTTCACGCCTGGACCGATGCCTCGCTCATCGGCGGTATCAAGATCCGCATCGGAGACACGCTTGTCGATGGCTCGGTCGCAGCACGATTGAAGCAGTTCGAGAGAGGTCTTCAGGTTCAGGGCAACCGAGTCATCTCCGACACGCCGAGTGACTTCATGTCCGTCCCCGACCAAGAGGAACACTTCACGTGATTCGCCTTGCCGTGATGTTGACTGCGTTGGCATCCGCGACCTGCGTCGCGGCGCCGTGCACGTTGACAGTCAATGGTGATGCCCGATTAGAGGTCGCCGCAGACCAGTTCTCGCTGACGATCGGTGCGAGTGCGAGCAAGACAACAGTTGACGAAGCACGCTCGGAGGTCGATCGCACGATGGACTCACTGGTGGCTGTTGTCACCGATCTTGGCTTCAAGAAGCACGACGAATGGCATACCGGCCGCTACGACATCACGCCGCAGTGGAAGCCGCGGCCACGAAACGCAGACGCCAACACGTGGACGCCTGAAATTGTCGGATACTCGGTCCGATCCAACTTGTCGGTGACATCGACTCGCATGGACATTGCGGGCATGCTGGTGGCGAAGGCTGCGAAAGCAGGCGCCAACGACATCGGGTCGCTGTACTTCACGTTGGCCGACCCCAGAACAAGTCGCCAGCAGGCAATTCGGCAGGCAGCCGAGCACGCCATCGCTGATGCCACAAGCCTAGCCGACGCCTCGGGCGTCGGGCTGGTACAGCTTCTTCGTATTTCCCTCGACGGCGCGAACGCTTCGCCGCCGCGTCCCGTCGAGCACGCGTTCATGGCAGGAGCAGCCAAGATGCGATCCATGGATAGTGATTCCGCCCCCGCGATCAGCGGAGGCATGGTGACGGTCACCGCGAGTGTGACCGCCGAGTGGGAGATTGCCCCGAAAAACGGGGCACCAACGCAGCAGTCCGGTTCCACGGACTGACAGGACACAGACCCTTGAAGATCAAGACCGACGAAATTACCGCAGTTATCAAGCAAGAGATCGAACAGTTCTCAAGCGAACTGGAAGTCTCCGAAGTTGGCCGAGTCGTGGAGGTCGGCGACGGCATTGCCCGCGTCTATGGCCTTTCCTCGTGCATGGCCAGTGAACTGCTTGAGTTCGACACCAATCGCGGGCCCGTCATGGGGCAGGCGATGAATCTGGATTCCGACACTGTCGGCACTGTCATCTACGGTGACAACCTCGCGGTTCGTGAGGGTGACACGGTGAAGACGACCGGCCGTCTGCTCCAGGTACCAGCGGGCGAAGCGTTGCTTGGCCGCATTGTCGATCCTCTTGGCAACCCAGTCGATGGACGCGGACCGATCGAGACGACCGCCACCCAGAAGCTCGACATCGTCGCACCGGGCATCTCCGCCCGGCAACCGGTGACCGAGCCGCTACAGACCGGCGTCAAGGCCATCGACTCGATGATTCCCATCGGCCGTGGCCAGCGTGAACTCATCATCGGCGACCGAAAGACGGGCAAGACCGCCGTCGCACTCGACGCCATCATCAACCAGAAGCAGTTCTGGGGAACTGACGATGCCGTCGTCTGCGTCTACGTCGCCGTAGGCCAGAAGGACTCGACGGTCATGGCCGTCGTTGACACCCTGCAGCGGCACGGCGCGATGGACTACACCATCATCGTCAATGCTGGCGCCTCGACGCCCGCCCCCCTTCAGTACATCGCGCCTTACGCTGGATGCGCCATGGCCGAGTACTTCATGAATCAGGGCAAGGATGGGAAGCTTCCGAAGCACGCTCTGTGTGTGTATGACGATCTCTCCAAGCAGGCAACTGCTTACCGGCAGCTCTCCCTGCTGCTCCGCCGCCCACCGGGCCGCGAAGCCTATCCCGGAGACGTCTTCTATCTTCACAGCCGCCTTCTGGAACGAGCCACCAAACTCTCCGACGAAAACGGTGGTGGTTCGCTGACGGCACTGCCGATCATCGAGACGCAGGAAGGTGACGTGTCCGCGTACATCCCGACCAACGTCATTTCGATTACGGACGGCCAGATCTACCTGCAGCCCGAACTGTTCGCCTCTGGCGTCCGCCCCGCCGTGAACGCCGGCATCTCGGTCAGCCGCGTCGGTGGCAATGCTCAGATCAAGGCAATGAAGGAAGTCGCCGGTTCGCTCCGGCTCGACCTCGCTGCATTCCGTGAACTCGAAGCATTTGCCCAGCTCGGTACCGAACTCGACGTCGCCAGCCAGCGGCAGCTCGATCGCGGCGGTCGCATGGTGGAACTGCTCAAGCAGGGCCAATATGCCCCCTACGACGTAATCGACCAGTGCATCTCGATCTTCGCAGGCACTCAGGGCTATTTGGATGATGTCGATCTTGACCGAGTCCACGAGTTCGAGCGAGGACTTCTGGAGTACTTCAACGGTGCTGGGAAACCGCTTCGTGACGAACTGGTTGAGCAGCGATCTTTCAAGAAGATCGGCGATCAATTCGCTGCCGCAATCAAGGAATACAAAGCAGGCTTCGTCGCCGCCGGGTGACGCAGTTCAAGAACCAATTGGACCGGCGGCGCCACATAGTGGCACCGCCGGTCTTTCTTTGGTACAGACCAAAGTCGCAGCATTTGCGGTGTCTCTGCCGATGAAGGGGACACCATGACCGGACACACAATGACGCTCCTCCAACCCGCCCTCGAGGCCGTGGCCACAGCGGCCGCCGCCACCCGAGCGGTACAGGCAAGCCGGGAGGACATCAGCCAGCACGCCAAGGATGACCGCTCTCCGGTCACGGTGGCGGACTACGCAGCCCAGGCGATCGTGGCGATGGTCCTCGCTGAGCGAATCACCGCCGCTGAAGATTGCCTCGTTGTAGGCGAGGAGCACGCGGCGGCACTGCGGCAAGACGATCACACTGCCATCCGCGAGGCCGTCGTCGCAGTCGTACGAACGTGGCGACCACTTACGAGTGAAGACGACGTGCTACAGGCCATTGACGCGTGCAACCACGACGGGTCTGCCAACGCCTATTGGACACTGGATCCAGTCGATGGAACCAAGGGCTTTCTTCGAGGGCAGCAGTACGCTATTGCGCTCGGCCGCATCGAACGGGGCCAAGTCACGCTCGGCGTGCTGGGATGCCCGAATCTGCCGATTGACTGTGGCGCCTCGCTCAGTGAGCCCGACGTGCTCGGCTGCGGGTCGCTCTATGCGGCGGCCCGAGGCGAGGGGGCCTGGGAGTATCCCGACGCCTCGCCGGACCAGACCCCCGTCCGAATCAACTGCACGCCCTGGACACCCGGCCACCCCGTACGGACATGCGCCAGCGTCGAGGCAGGGCATTCGAACCGCTCTGACACCGACACAATGCTGACCTCTATCGGCGTCGAGGCGGAACCCGTACGTCTTGACAGCCAAGCCAAGTACGCAGTTCTTGCCCGCGGACAGGCCGATGCCTACCTCCGTCTACCGACCAGTGCCGAGTACCGTGAGAAGATCTGGGATCACGCCGCCGGATGCCTCTTGGCTGAAGAAGCCGGCGGCATCGTCACGGATGTCTGTGGAAACCCACTTGACTTTGGACACGGCTCGCGTCTGGAGGTCAATCGTGGCATCATTGCCGCCGCCGCAGGGCTTCACCCCCGCCTCGTCGAAGCGAGCCAGAGCATGGGGCTCTGCCACGCCTGAGTAAGGACGCACTCCACTGGACCTCCAAGCCTGGTACACGATCGCCGTCCTGCTGGCCGTCATTGGCTCGCTCGTCTCCAATCGCATGGGGATGGATATCGCCATCCTCGGGGGGCTCGCCATGCTCATGGTTGGTGGTGTCGTCGATGTCGGCGATGCAACCTCGGGATTTGCATCGACTGCCGTCCTCATGCTTGCCGGGCTCTTCATCATCGCAACGGGCTTGGAACGAACTGGCGCCATCAGCCACTACGCTCGGCGGCTCCTCGGTCATCCTCAGACGACCTCTGGAGCCCAATTTCGATTGATGGTTCCGGTCTCGCTGCTCTCAAGCATCATGAACAACACGCCCATTGTGGCGATCTGCATTCCAATTGTGAGAGAGTGGTCGCGGCGACTGAGAATCAGCCCGTCACATCTACTTATGCCGCTCAGTTTCGCAGCCATTCTGGGTGGCAAACTCACACTCATCGGTACTGCCTCGAACATCATTGTGATGGAAGAGTGGGTGTCATGGTTCGACTCGGGCAACTCACTCTGGGCGCGCGAACTCGGCATGTTGCCCCCAACCGCAGTCACACAGTTTCTTGGCGTTGCGGCGATCGGACTCCCGTCGCTCATCGTCGGCATCGCGTTCATCCTGCTGGCGGCTCCCGCCCTGTTGCCGATTCGAACACCCGCCATTGAGCCGTCGCGAGTTGATGCCCGCAACTACCAAGTCGAACTCGTAATCCCGCAGGGTTCGCCTGTCGCTTCCAGAACAATTGAAGAGGCCGGGCTCAGACAACTTCCAGGACTATTTCTAAGCAGCATCGAGCGAGGTGGCGTTCGGCTTCCAGCGGTGGAGCCGATCACGGTATTGGAAGAAGGAGATCGGCTCTCTTTCGTCGGCCTGCTTGAGTCGGTTCTGGACCTTCGGCGTATCAAGGGGCTGGAACCGGACGATGCCCAGTCCGACAAGCTTGATATCTCTCGATCTCATCGAACGCTCGTGGAAGCTGCTGTCTCAGCAAACTCCCCGCTGGTGGGAAAGAGCATTCGGCAGGCTCGATTCCGAACTCATTACGACGGTGTGATTCTGGCCGTGCATCGCCAGGGGCAACAGATCGAGGCAAAAATCGGCGACATCGTGATGAAGCCTGGAGACACGCTGCTGATCGAAACGAGTCTCTCCTTCCGCCAAACATGGAAGGAAAGCACCGAGTTTTTTCTTGTCACCAATGTTCCCGACAGCATCCCAGTCCGGCATAACCTTGCGCCCGTTGCGCTTTCGATCCTTGGCGTGCTCGTCTTGCTTCTCGTGTTTGCACCCATCGATCGTGTTGCTGCTGTTTGGGGATGCGCGCTGGCCATGGTGCTTACCCGCTGTGTTACAGGAACCGAAGCAAGAGATGGTCTGCAATTGAAAGTACTGCTCGTAATTGCAGGGGCAATCGGTATCGGTAACGCCCTGCAATCCACTGGGCTCTCTGATATCGCAGGATCATTCATCGCCCAGTTTGGAAGCGATGTTGGAATTGTTCCGATGCTTCTCGTGATCTTTCTTGCCGGCGCAGTGCTCTCGCAGTTCATCACTACCTATGCCGCAGCCGCCCTTCTCTTCCCGGTCAGCATGACGATCGCGGAAACCCTGCAACACAGCACTGCGCCCATTGTCTTCGTGCTGATGCTCGGAGTCGGATGTAGTTTCATCAGCCCCATTGGCTATCAGACCAACCTGATGGTGTATGGACCTGGCGGCTATCGGTTCCTTGACTACGCAAGGCTCGGTATTCCACTGACGATCTTGATTGGTCTGCTTTGCGCTTTCTTGGCACCGCTGGTATACGGCGGATGAAACAGCCTGGATCGAAGCTCCGCCAAAGCGTTGGTTTTTCGTTATTGATCGCCGGATCAATCTGCGTATTGGCGTGGATGATCGGATTCCTGTTCGGAGATCGTTGGTGGTTCACACAATGGTTTCTCTGGCTGACAGGCCTCATACTGGTTCCGGGAGGCCTGCTCGTTTTCAGTGGTTGGAAACTCCTCGGACGCCGATGGTCGGCTGTCGCCCTGTTGCTCCCCCTCCTTGGGACCATTGAGTACGTATCGCCTCGATGGAATGGCGGGCAGGTGACTCAACAGTCCGAAATTCGGATTCTCCAGTGGACAGCTGGTCCAATTGGAGGCGTGACGGATAAGTATGGCCAATTCATGGTGGGACAAGATCCTGACATTTTGATCGTAGAGGGCGCGCGTCGTGCCGCCTCGTCCGACGCATTCCGGGCATGGAGCGACGAGCACACCGTTCTCTTTCGGGGGCCATTTCTGATCGCAAGCCGACTCCCTGTAATCCAATCCCGCACAGTTGCATGGGCAGACGACATTCTCGTCGTCTCTTTGATCACTCAACTGCCCTCTGGTAAACCACTGGACATCCTCATCATTGACCTGCCATCGGATCCTGCAATATCACGATCCGTCGTTGTGCGTAATTTACGAACCTTGCTCAAGCGGGTTGATCAAGAGCCAAACATGATTCTCGGCGACTTCAATCTCACGCAGACGAGCAGTGTCTTGAGACAGATTCGAAGCGGCTTTACACCATCGTGGTCGCGGACCGGCAAAGGCTGGGGCGGCACCTACCCCAGATCATGGCCCTTCTATCGCCTCGATCATGTACTTGATCGTGGCCCCGATTCGGGCGTATCCGCAATCAAGGTGATCGATCCTGGCTTCGGTCGCCATCGTGCTCAGATGATTCAATACAGCGAGTGAACGCCGGGACGGCACACGTCGCCGCACAAATTGTGAGGAAACACCGCGAGAGCTTTTTTGCGGTCCGCTAGTTCGAGTGCTCAGGCTTCCAAGGATCGGCGAAGACCCCTCGAATAACAGTGTTGTGATCCAGCATCGAGATCCCGTTGGAATCCTCTGTTGGCAGTGTCTTAATGAGCGTTGGCTGGCTCTTCCACTCAACAGATCCATCGGCACGAAGGACGTTTGTCCCGATGCGGTGATTCAAGTCGCTTCTTCGACGCATTCCATCGGTCACGACAATTCGGGTCGGATCACGGTCAAACCGAACGAGCCTGCCTGAGTCATTGAGATGACCGAGGTAGTGATAATTCCCGTAGATCACAATGTCGGGTTGTGAGTCCAATCCACCGAAAGGTGGCTCCCAATATTCCTCGTAGCGTTCGTGCCGGTGCTCACCCCAGTGTGCCGGTGAATAGAACACAGATGACTCAGGAACGAGACCTTGTGCAAATAGATGGCCAAGACCATCCCAGCCCGATTCTCCCACAAACCAACCGTTCGGCTTTCGTCGCCGAACAGCGTCCCGTTGAAGCACCGTTGGAGACAGGGAGTCAACACCTGAATATATTTCGTCATCGGCCAGCGGCGCATAGGTCCGCATGAGTTCACCAAGCGCGGGTTCTTGGCCCTCGGGGACGTTGAGAAGTACGCGGCTTTCGGGAAGTCTCCCTCGACGATGCCCCGTCCACATCTTGAGTCCCTGGCCAAGCGTCCGCTGATTACTTGCGCTTAGCACTCGATATGTGGTCTGGCGAACTCTCGCAAGCCCGGGCATCAACAGCCCGAGCAGAACTGAGATAACAGCGATCACAACCATTAGCTCTACAAGGCTAAATGCTCGCCGCCCGGACCCTCGATCAGCAGCACGCTGTGTTCGCATCGAGATCCTCTACTTGCTTTGGTCTCATTCAAACAACGCGACCAGCCTCAACCATAGCGGCTGATACCTCCAACCCGAAAGCCCGATTCCCATTCTGATAGCGTTTTTTCAATAGAAGGCCAGCATCCGTGAATCTAGCCCAGATTGGCCATATTGGAGGCTGGGACAGCGTGGTATTGTGGTCGTTGGCCCAATCGTGAGGCTCCCTGCGAATCATAGGAGTTCGGTGCTATCGACGACGATCTCAAACTGATGCAGCGGGTGGCGGCTGGTGACGAAACCGCCGCTTCTGAGCTCTATGACCGCTTTGGAGGCCTCGTGTTCCGCGGATCCCGCCAATTGCTGCCCTCCGATGCGGAGGCTGAGGACGCCGTACAGGAGGTCTTTCTGAGGCTCTGGAAGACCGCAGAGCGATTCGATCCCAACCGGGCCAAACTGGTGACTTGGGTGATGCTCCTCACCCGGAGGCATGTCATCGATCGAATCCGGCGGTCAGCTGTCCGGCCTAGAACTACGGAAATGAAGGCTAGCAACGAGGGATTTCAGGAAGGAAACGAGTCGAAACTCGTTGCGAAAGAACGATTTACAAAACTTCAAAGAAGTTTAGCCTTGCTCCCGGAGCTTCAGCGATCGGTCATCGAACGGTCGTATTTGCAAGGATTTACGCTTAGAGAGGTCTCAATCCAACTTGAAGTGCCGTTGGGGACCGTCAAGTCAGCACTCAGCAGGGGGCTTGCGCGGCTCAGATCGAACGCAAACGAGGATCTTCCGGATTCAACTGCATCCCAGCGGAACATTGGGGCGAACATGAACAAGAGAACACAACCATGACTTCTGAGCACATATCGATACCGTCACACGAGTTGGCTGAGATGGCCATTCTTGACGCCTACGGGCTTCTGGAATCGCCGGAACAGGTCCGCTTCGAACAAGCCTTCTTGGCTCTTACCCCCGATGTCCAAGCGGAGATCCGCCGGATTCAGGAAGAAATCGCCACAGACGAGCGATTGCTGCCGTCGGTCAATCCGCCGGAGCATCTCCGTGTCCGGACCCTTGGGCGGATTCATGCCGCCATGGCGCTCAACTCGGCCGGTCTTGTCATGGGAGAATATTCGGCCCAAATCTCGAGGAATCCCATGCAGTTCGCCCCACAACGGTCGAGCTTCATCGGATCGGTATGGACCTGGCGAATGGCAGCACTGATACTTCTTGGCGTATGCCTGACCCTGGTTGTGACTTCAACTTCCAGCAAGCGACACTTTGACCGAATGATGGCCGAAGCGGTGCGACTCCAGACCGGCCAAACGATTGAACGGTCGCTCGGCGAGAACTACGCTCCATTCCTCAAAATGATGAACAGCCCCACCGCGCAGCACCGGTATTTGGCTGCGGCTGATGGACAAGGATTTGTTCGCGTATCAATCGACGAAAAGACTGGCGAGTGCTTCTTGTTTGCCATGGATCTCATGGGACACGATGGACCCTGCACAGTCGACTTCACATCGAGTGATGGCAGCGTGCAACGAACAGCCCTGCTCCGAACAGACCGTGTCTTTGATAGTGTTGCGATACAGTTCGATCCCAACCTGCTTGCCGGAACGAGTGTCCGTATTTCCGATGCGGCTGGAGTGTTGATCGCCAAAGCCAAGCTCGTATAGCGGCTTCCCTTACATTCAAACAAATATCAGAATCAGCCGACTCCTAGAGTCGGCTGATTCTGAATGTGCTCTGAACTCGCTTTCCGCTGGATGACGCGGCTCCCCTTCACGATGCCGGCGAATCCCCGTGTCGCTCAAGCCAGGCTTCCTCGTGCTCGGCCAGTTCAGCGGCCACATCCTTCTGCTCGTCGAGTACTCGTTGCAATTCGTCGGAGTCCGACCATATCGCCTGATCATTCATGGAATTGCGGAGTTCCTCCAGCCGAAGCTCCATGGTTTCCATCCGCCGCTCCAACGTCTCGACCGACAGGCCGTCCAAGGGTGAATGGGCATTCTTCACGGGCGCCAAACGAAGCGGTTCCTCATCGCGTTCCACAGAGGAAGACGACGTTCTTTTCTTCTCAAGCCACCGCGACAACACGCCGTCGAACAAACAGACGCTGCCGTCACCTTCGAACACGATCAACCGAGCACAGGTTGCCTCTAAGAGAGCGCGATCATGGCTCACCAGAATGAGCGTGCCCTGAAACGGTCCGCCCTGAGACAACACCGATTCCAACCGTTCTGATGTGGCAATGTCCACATGGTTGGTCGGCTCATCCAAAACCAAGACATTGTGGCCGCCACCGAACAGACCAGCGAGCGTCACCCTTGCCCGCTCTCCACCTGAGAGCGTTCCGAGCAACCGATCCTGATCTTCACCTGAGAAGAGGAAGGCCCCTGCCAGATTCCGAGCGGTCTGCTCGGAGACCTCCTCTCCCCGTGCCTTGGCGAGCGTTTGGCGAATCCACTCCCATACGCACCACTGTGGATCCAAGTGATCCTGATGCTGGAGAAACCACCCCACATCTACGCCAGTTCCGATCTCCACAACGCCACTCGCCGGCTCAATCTCGCCCAGCAGGCATCGGATCAGGGTGGTCTTGCCCGCCCCGTTTGGCCCGATGATTCCAATTCGATCCCCTCGCCGAATCTCAAGATCTAGATCTTGGACGAGTCCTAGATCACCAACCTCCACCGATAAACACTCAGCACTCAGAACCCGGTCACCACATCGCGTGATTGACGGCAACTGCATTGAGGCAACAACCTCAGCCTCTGGTCGCTCGATGTCCGCCTCATCAATGAACCGCTCAAGACGAGACTCTCGCCCCTTCGCCTGCTTTGCTCGTTGCCCGGCCTTGTACCGTCGAATGTATGCCTGTTCGCGTCGAATGTGGTCTTGTTGTTTCTGCCATGCCCGTGACTCCGTCGTTCGTCTCTGGGCACGTAGCCCAACGTAATCCGAGTAGTTGCCTGGATATGAGTCGATCTTGCCCCGTCGAACCTCAACTATTCGCGTGCAGACAGCATCAAGAAGCCATCGATCGTGGCTTACGACGATCGTCGCTCCCCTGTATGTCTCATTGAGGAACTGCTCAAGCCATTGGCACCCTTCGATATCAAGATGATTCGTCGGCTCGTCCAGCAACAGCAAGTCAGGCGCTTCAAGAAGCAATCGAGCTAACGCCAAACGAGATCGCTCACCTCCAGACAAATACTGCGTCTGTCGATCGAATATCGCATCAACCAACCCCACACCGTGAAGTGTTGCATCAACCCGATGCTCTACATCCCATCCACCAAGCGATTCCAGTTCTTCCTGCAGCACGGTTTGTCTGTTGAAGAGCCGCTCCAAAGATTGGCCCTCCGCGTTTCCCATATCAGCAAACACAGTTTTGAGTTCCATCTGGAGCTCGTCGAGTCTTGTAAATGCTCCTCTCGCCACTTCGCGGACAGTCACTTCCGGTGGAAAGTTTGGATGTTGGTCCAACAGACCAACACGAATACTGCGATGAATGTCGATCGATCCTCTATCGGGGGCCAAGGACCCCGTAAGAAGCCGCAGGAGCGTTGTCTTTTCCGCCCCGTTCCGGCCAAGCAATCCGATCCGACCCTCTGACTGAATCGCCAAATCAACGCCATCAAGGATGATGTTGTTCCCGTACTGAAGCGACAGATTTGAGAGTGTTACGAAGCTCATGATTCATTTCGGCCCGATAGCCAGGCCAACCATTAACAAAGCGTACCCTGCACGGTGTCCGAATTGGTATGGAGATTGATTCAAGATGCATGACGCAATGTGGGCTCCATGGCGGTTGCAATACCTTCAACAGCTTGATTCCGACAGCCGATCTGGCGGCGGTCTGGACGACTTCCTGATCCATTGCTGGCAAACACCCGATGACGACGACGCGAACTACGTGGTGCATCGGGATACACACGGTCTCATCATGCTCAACCGACATCCGTATGCAAACGGACATTTGCTCGTTGCGCTCGGGGCCGCCCAGCCTCGGCTACTTGATTACTCGCCACCAGAACGCACGGCGTTCTGGTGTCTCGTCGATCATGCATGGCAACTCATGCGCCGAGCGATTGATCCGCAAGGCGTGAACATGGGAATCAACGAGGGTGCCGCGGCAGGCGCCGGGCTTCCTGGGCACCTCCATGCCCATCTCGTGCCCCGCTGGCATGGCGATGTGAACTTCATGGGTTCGCTCGCCGGTACCAGAGTCATCCCCTCAAGTCTTGACGATGTCGCCGCCCTCTATCGGGAAACAGACGCTCGGTCCCCCTAACGCCGGGCGACCTCCTCGGACGTACGATGCGATGTGAATCGCAGACCCGCCTTGGGACTTGCTCGAACCCAAGTATCAGGTGGGCTCGAAGGCCATCGTTCCCGGCCGTCCCCTCGGTGGAGGCTTGACCATCGACGCGGCTCGGTCGATCCCTAGGGATTCGATAGGAACGAGCAAGTGTGCCCGCGGGCGCGTACGTCCGAGGGGGAGTCGCCTCGACGCACCGCAACCGTACCACCACCAGAGGGCTCTGGCGAGGCTGGATTTCACGTTGAGCAATGATTTCAAGACCTGCCGGCACATGCGATTGACAGGAAGGCTCCCCGCGGGGACACTGGGCCTCCTATCCACTCAGGAGGATCTCATGTCACGCCAGTCCCTGTCTTCCCTCACTATCACTCTGCTCGCCTTGGGGCTCTCACTAGGCCTCGGCGGCTGCTCCAGTAACCCCGAAAACGTGTCAATTGGCTCGATTCGCGGCAATCTGACTCCCGAGGTGCGGGGAACGACGGAAACACAGTACGACATCGATAACAACATGGCGATGGTCGGAAACATCAATCTCCGCCAGGCCTCTGATGATCTTGGCCGAATCTTCCTGATGGACCAGCCCAGCATCCTGAGCCCATATCCAATCGTTCCTACGGGCAAAGATCCCTGATCGGGGCTTCGACCCCTCAGTCCACATCAGACGTCCATATCGAAGCCGAGCATGCCGCTAGGCGGCTTGTGTTCTGTATACTGCTCGACTCACAACTCAGGGCCATCGAACCGGTTCCGGAATCTAATGACTGACGCATGGTGCGTCTGATCCGAGTACCTCGATGCAGTTCCATTGCGTGCGGCCGCGGCCCGCATGACCCCGCCCTGACGCCGCATATTCCACCCATGGTTGATTTTAATCTCATCGCCGATCTCGGCGTAGACGATGCCGAAATTACAGCGCTTCTTCGAACCGGATCAGGCGAAGCCGTCTGCGACGGCAATCTTGAAACGCTCCTTGCCGGAGATATTCAGCAGGTTTCCCGCGGAAGAATCCTCAAGGGCAAAGTTGCCGGTCGAGCTGGCGACGAAGCCGTTGTTGATGTTGGTTTGAAGTCTGAAGGGCTCATCCACAAGAGTGAATTCGACGACTTCGACGCCTTGCAGCCCGGTGATGAAATCGAGGTCCTTCTTGAGGAGTTCGACGATGGCACTGGCATCGTCAAGCTTTCCAAGCGAAAAGCCGACCGCATCCGCGGTTGGGAACGTGTACTTGAATCCAAGAATGAAGGCGATCTGGTCGAAGGCCGCGGCATGCGGAAGATCAAGGGCGGCTTGCTGGTAGACATCGGCGTGCCGGTATTCCTGCCAGCTTCGCAGATCGACGTCCGCCGACCTGGTGACGTCAGCGAGTTCATCGGTCGTACGATTCGAGCGGAGATTCTCAAGATCGATGAGGACCGCCGCAACATCGTCATCAGTCGCCGACGAGTTCTCGAGCGTGAGCGAGCTGAAGCCAAGGACAAGATCCTCGGCAGCATCGATGAGGGCGAGCTGATCAAGGGCGTAGTCACGAACATCGCTGACTTCGGTGCCTTCATCGACCTCGGTGGAATCGATGGCCTTCTCCACATCACTGACATGAGCTGGGGCCGGGTCAATCATCCAAGTGAAATCTGCAAACCGGGCGATGAGCTCGAAGTCAAGGTCCTTCGAATCGATCGAGAGAAAGAGAAGATCGCCCTTGGCCTCAAGCAGAAAGAGCCCTCGCCATGGGATGACATTGAAGCTCGCTTCCCGATCAACAACCGCATCAGCGGCAAGGTCGTCAGCTTGGTCAGTTACGGTGCATTCATTGAGTTGATGGAAGGCATCGAGGGACTGGTACACGTCTCAGAAATGTCATGGACGCGCCGCATCAACCATCCAAGTGAGATGGTGTCTATCGGTGATGAGATTGAAGTTGTTGTTCTGGACATCAATCGAGACAAGCAAGAGATCTCACTCGGTATCAAGCAGACCGAGTTGAATCCATGGGAGCTCGTTGCCGAGCGTTACCCAACTGGAACCATCGTCGAGGGAACTGTCAGGAACCTCACCAACTACGGTGCCTTCATCGAAATCGAGCCCGGCATCGATGGCTTGCTGCACGTCTCGGACATGTCGTGGACAGAGAAAATCTCCCACGCCAACGAGAAGTACAAGAAGGGCGATCCAGTCGAGTGCGTCGTACTCGAGATCGATCAGGAAAAGCAGCGAGTCGGACTCGGTGTCAAGCAACTCACTGAAGACCCCTGGGTCAGCGCCATCCCAGACGCGTACCACCCCGGCATGGTTGTTCATGGCAAAGTCACCAAGATCACCAACTTTGGTGTGTTTGTTGAACTTGAAGAAGGCCTCGAAGGCCTGCTTCACATCTCGGAACTCTCCGATGAGAAGGTTGACAATCCACAGGATGTCGTCAAGCCGGAGCAAGAGGTTGACGTCAAGATTCTTCGCGTCGACACCGACGAGCGGAAGATCGGCCTCAGCCTCAAGCGTGCCCAGTGGGGCGACGCTGCTCGAGGCGAAGAGGAAGGTTCGGGTTCGGCTTCGGATGACGACGGATCGTCGCCCACACCGAAGGCGGCTCCGACTCGTGGCGGCATGGACGACCATGGCGCACTCGGCACCGACAAGATCGAGCTCTGATCTCAATCAGGGTTCATTGACCGATGACGCAGACGGCTTCCTGTCTCTCCCGGCAGGAAGCCGTCAGCACATCGCGACAAAGGTAAGCAGCGTTAACACAGCCATCTTTCGGCGGTTCGCTGTCCAATTCATGAGCGTCGCAAGCGTCACGGCGCATCCTCCTCATCTCTTCAGCACTGGGGACATTGCAGGCAATCAAGCCAGCCTCGCATACCATGGCCCATACTGCGGGCCGGGCAAGTCATAGTGCCAGAATTGGCGAAGGAGCGGGTTCCATGAACGTACGAGAGGCATGGCTGGGGGGCGCGTGCGGTCTGTACGGGATGGCTGCTGCCGCTTCGGTGACAATCCCCGACCCTGGCCACGCTGTCCAGAGTTGGTATCGAATCCGACAAATCGTTGACTCGGGGCAGCTCACTCCCGCAGAGGCGTCGATTCCTCCCCCAGCCGCGATTCACGCCGTCCTTCGTCACCACGGACGCCCAATCGCCTCAGCATGGTCAATTCGAGCGGATGGCGACGACGATCCCGTAGGAACTGCAGGGCTGGAACTGTTCACAGAAGCACGATCTGACTCCGGTCTCGTGAATCTGCCGGACACACTGGCCGAGGCCGGGCTGAAGACCGCCACGTTGGAAGTCGAGTTAGCAGGCGACTTCACTCCGTTGACCGCTCCGACACTTCAGATCATTGCTGACCAGTTGAGCCCCGCGAAGCACGGCCTAGCACTCCGTGCAGGATCCGAATGGATTGTGAAATCCCCCTCGGCCCTTCGACTCACGGGCTCTGCCGCCACGCTTGCAACGCTCAATGAACTCGCGACTGTGTCCGGATACACGCCCACATCGCTCGATGCAGCCCGCAAAACCGGCCGTGCCACACTGTATGCCTTCGAGACAATCGACTTGGTTCAGTATGCCACTGGCGATGCGCCATGCTTGTTTGAACGAGGTGCCAGAGACAGCTCTCGCAGTATGGATCGGAATGCAGTTCTCGATCGACTTCGCCGTGTGGGTTCACACCTCCTAACCCATACATGGACCGATGAGAAGGGCAACGTCAACCTCTTGGGTACGTACAACCCTATGTCCAACCGATATCGTCCAATGCAGGCAAACGATCGTGACATCGCACTTGGTGCACTCGCCCTTGACCGGCTAGCAAAAACAGAATCCCTGCCAGATTTGTCACTCGCCGCCTCCGCCGCCAAGGACGCCATCATTGCCCAACTCAGCACAAGTGATCCGATCGTCGCAGCCATTGTTGTTGCGATTGCTGAACCAGATCCAGCAACGGTGGAGGTCGTCGCTGCAGCCCTTGACAACAAAGAAGAACCACTGATCAATCGTGCTGTTGCCGCGTGGTCACTCTCTCGCTATCCGATGTACCGAAGCCAAGTGCGGTCGTTCCTTCAAGAGTCATCGGCCCTATCGCAAAGGGACATCGATGCTCTGCTCCCATGGATCGGATGGGCAGACATGCTCACAAGCAGTACTGATCAAGCCGAACCCGTGCTTCGATCACACTGGGAAGCGCTACCAGAACGCTTCTCAAGGGCGATCACCGCGACGCAACTTCCCGGACCGGCTCGCTTGACCAGCGAACTCCTGCGACAGGCGGCATTCATCCCCGCCGCCGCATCAGTTGGCGACAACTCGCCATCATCGTCAGGTAGTCTTGAGGACGTGCGGTTTCTTCTGGCCTCGCTCATCATGAGCCAACGAGAGGCGAGCCTTACGATGGATCCCACAAAAGCGGCTGGGGGCGTGCGCTCGGCGGCTTGGGACGAGCGAATGTCTGTTCAATCCCAGGCTTTTGCCATTTTGGCATTGGATGATATCGTAAGGCGAATACAGCCCGGTACTACCGATGGCCTCACGGAGGTGAGACGATGACACGAGCCATGCTTCGCTCTTTGGGATTGATCGCCATCGCCCTACTGGTTGGCTCGGCTACAGCAGGTCCGACCGAACCGCAATCTGCAGATCCCCGCAATGGCGGCGTCCTCTCGAAGATGATCTACACCGACATCGATGTGCCTTTGGAAGCGGTCCCAGTCTCTGAGGTCGTTGAACTCATCGCAGCCCAGACTGGTGTGACTGTTCGACTCTTGAAACGGACAGAGAGTCGCCCCAATGGAATCGATCCCGCGCTTCTGGTCACGCTTCCCGCGTCACATCGTCCTGCGCTGAATCTCCTGCAGGATGCTTTGGCACAGTGCAGCAAGCCGGAGCCCTGTACATGGCAGGTACGCCATGGGTCGATTGAGGTCTCAACCAAAGAAGCCTTGGGAACCACCTCGATGCAAACAGTGCGTGTGCTTCCCATCGAAGATCAACTGATACCCATTCCTGATTACAACGATCCACCGAATCTCAATCTTGGAGGTGGTTCTGGTGGTGGTTCTGGTGGTGGTTCCGGCGGTGGCGGAGCGATGCCTGGCGATGATCTTGAGACACGGCGGGCAGAGCTCATGGAGGTTCTCACCAGAAATATCGAGCCAAAAGCATGGAAGCGATATGGAGGAAACTGGGCGGAGATGCAGCCCTTCAATCGCTCATTGGTGATTCGCGCACCGCGTTGGATTCACCGCCAGATCAATGGCTTCGACTTCCGGATTCCGGTTCCGCAGGGCAATACTCCGCGAGTACTGCGATTCGAAGGATCGGATGTCCGTGTTGAAATTCCACTCACCGAACGACTGCGATACGAATCAGAGTCTCATTCGTGACGCAACGCTTCGATTGGATCCTGACGACTGGCCAGTATTGCAGGGTAGATACCAAACGCAATTCCAGTCCCAGCAGCCACTGCGAATGACACCACCACAGACCAGGGTGTGATCGCAGCTTCAAAATTAATCTGAGTTTCAATATGCCGCTGAACAAACGGGAGCGCGAGTATCCATGGCAGCAGTTTGTCCACAGCCAGTGAGAGTCCTACGCCGAAAAAAATCCCGAGGGTTCCGCCCGCAGCGGAAAGTGTCCCGGTTTCAACCAGGAACTGTGAGACGATGTGGGTTCGGGTTGCCCCCATTGCTCGCCGAATTCCAATTTCTCGCGTGCGCTCGATCACCGACGCCAGCATGATATTCATGATGCCAATACCACCCACCAGAAGACTGATGGCAGCTATCGCCGTCAAGAGTAGATTCATTGCAAAGGTCGTTCGCTCCACGTTGGCGAGTAGTTCCCACGGCACAATAATGGTCACATCCGAGGTGTCCTTGTGGCCAACATCAATCACACGACGAACACGATGCGACATCGGCATTACATCGTTCGGATTCCGTGACTCGATATATATTTCTGAATACCGTGTTTCCTCGCCCGAAAATGAACCACTCACACGCCGGTAGACAGCGTCGCTGAATTCCATGCGTCCTGTTGAGATTGGAATGTGTACGTCAAGATTCAAGTCGCGGCCAACCAGCGCTCCGCCAGCTCCACCTGAGAGTCCAACAGGTTCCAGCACACCTACCACGGAGAAAATACGGTCGTCGATGCGAATGGATTCCCCCAGTGCAGTTCTGAGCGGAAAGAACTGCTCGGCAACCGCCGATCCGATCACTGCCACTCGGTTGTATCCCTCTTCATCCTCTGGAACGAGATACCGACCTCCGGACTCCAAGCTGAGGTTCAAGATCTCCAGAAGTGCCGGAGTCGTCCCGAAGACCTGGCTGACAGTTCGCCGCGAACCCCGCGATATCTCGGCGCCAAAGGCTTTGAGTGGAACGAGCCTTGAGGCGTCTGGAAGCGCTGACTCCAATCGATTCCAGTCGGAGTCTGTCAGGCCGAACTTCGCTACGAAACTCCGCCGCTGCGTTCCCACCGAGGACGACTCGGGTGGTCTTTGAGAGCGAACGATGATATTTCTCGCCCCCAGAGCTTGGATATCACGAATGGCCGCCCGTTTGTTTCCTTCTCCAATGGCCACCATCAGGATAACCGCCGCAACACCAAGGATGATTCCGAGGCTGGTTAGCACAGATCGCAGCATGTGAAGCCGCAGATTGGTCAAACCCAGACGAACTGTCTCTAGAAGGAATTGCATGGGTGGGGTGATGCCTCGAGCCAGCATGGTACGCTCGATGGATGGGTTCCCATGATTCCATTGAAATTATCGAGGAGACCGTCATGGCCAGGGGCTGGTCATTTCGGTGTGTTCTCGACGACGGCAGCCATGCCACGATCCGACTGAACTGGGCTGACTACGACTACTGGTGCCCAAGCGGACACATTTCACCCGAAGGCATTGCCAAAGCGGTCATCCTCACGATGTTCGAGCATGGACAGGCATTGCCCGATTCATTCGACGCTGCTCGGGTTCGCCACGTGGTTCCAGGGGCCGACGATCACATCTCGGCACTGACTGGCAGATAGCATTTGGGCAGCGCTTAGATCTGCCCGTAGTGGCTCGCCCCTGATAGGCTGCCCACGAAATGTCACGCGGAATCAGTCTCGCTAACAAATGCCTGATTCTCTTCGGGTGCGCCATCGTTGCAATTCTTGTCGGTGCCCTTCTGGTTCCATGGGTTGGGGTGCGAACTCTCATCCATGAGAATCAGGTGGAGGTTGCCGAACAGGTTTCCGATGCGTGGCTCGCTGGTAAAATCGAGCTTGGTGGCTTGCACCATCTTCGCCGCACAGATCTTGCGATCGCAGGACCTGAAGGTGGAATGCATGTCTCATGGGTTCCAATTGACGACATTGATCTGAAGTCCGATCCCAATGCTTTTGTAAGTCGCGCGCTGGCGGCGTTTACGGGAAATTCGGACCAGCCCTGGTTCACAGCGACCCAGCTTCAGGACGATCATGAATTGATCTCATTCGCCAAGCCAGTCACGGCTTCCCGCTTGAGAACGCTTGGGAATCAACAGCACGCCGACTACAGTCCGGGCGTCGCCACACCAACTGTGATTGATCCGATCCGAGGACTGCTCGTGGTCTCTCGAAGCACCCAGTTTGGTGAAAGGCAGCTTGATCGAAGCCGAGCGGTAATCGTGTTGACGGGGCTGGCCGCCGGCGTTCTCTCGGTCATCGTCTTCTGGTTCATCTTGTTCCGATTAATTTTCTCTCCGGTTCGTCGGCTTCGCCGCCTCGTGGACCGCGTCGGGGAAGGGCAGATCGATGCTCGGGCCGATATCCATACAGGAGATGAGTTCCAAGAGCTCTCCGAGGGCATCAACCACATGCTGGACGGGCTCGGTGAGGCTCGCGACCGACTTCAATCAATGAACGAGAACTTGGACCTTAAAGTCTCGGAACTCGCTGAGGCCAACATTGGACTTTGGGAGTCTTCGCGATTCAAGAGTGAATTTCTCGCCAACGTGAGCCATGAACTGAGAACCCCTTTGAATTCGATTATTGGCTTCGCTGATCTACTACTGGAAGAGCTCGCAGACTCGACGGTGCCTACAGAAAAGCACCGTCGATACCTCTCCAACATCACAAGCAGCGGCAGATCTTTGCTTGAGATGATCAATGAACTGCTCAACATGGCGAAAATTGAAGCAGGCCGTATGGAGGTAGCTATTGAGCCGACCAGCATCACCGATCTCGTCGAAGGGATTGCCGGCATTATGTCGCCACAGGCAACAGCCAAGTCCATTCGCATTGACGCGGTTGTGCCATCTACGCTTCCATCAGTCGAGACCGATCCCGGAAAGGTCCAACAGGTGCTCTACAACCTGGTGTCGAACGCAATCAAGTTCACGCCGGAGGAGGGTATTGTCTCAATTACGGCGTCCAAGGTGATCGACGAAGGCACGACAACACACATCATCCTCACTGTCGCAGATACAGGGCCGGGTATCCCTGCGGATATGCGGGATGTCATCTTCGAGAAATTCCGCCAAGTCGATGCCAGTCATACAAGGCAACACTCAGGCACCGGCTTGGGTCTGGCTATCTGCCGAGAGCTTGCCGAGATGCTGCAAGCGACATTGTCATTGGAACCAGAATCGTCGGGTGCGGCGTTCTCACTGACACTACCCGTGACCTATCAGTCCCCAAAGCCGCGATCGCTCATGGACCAGTAAGGCGTTGTTCCGAAGAACGGCAGAAGCCTTAGACGACGCGTCGAATCAGGCCGGTCGATTCCAATTCCAATCCTTCGACTTACTCAATACGCCCGCAGCCTGTTTCATGCACCGCTTACAGATTCCGGCCTCGTTGAACTCGTGCCGCCATAGTCCCCCATCAGATTCCTGAAGGCACAACACGCACAACGAGACAATCGCATTGTCGGTTTGATCGGAGTCATATACTGAAGATGCACACGCCAACTCAAGGCAATCACCACAGATCAAACTGCCGCGATGCCCCTCGACACACGGAATATCTTCTGCCCATGCGGCCCGTCCACAGAAGTCGCACAAGACGTCCTGCGGCTGTACGTCGTCGGGATTGCAACCTGGGCGATGCATGGTGCTACACCTCTCCGTCAAGACGTTTCAGGGTCATGGCATGAAAGGGTCGACCTTCTCGGCGGTACTTCCGTTCAAAGTTCGTTCCAATCACTTCTCCAGCCCCCGCGGACTTCGGCGAATCAAATGGAACTCTTTGGAAGAGTGACGTTGCTCTCGCAGCGTGGTCCTCATACCAAGACCACAGTTCGTCGTGATCCGTCACCAAGTGCACGCACCCCCCAGGCCTCAGGATCACGTGCATTCGGCGCAGCACATCATCCTGCACAACGCGGCGTTTGTGATGCCGCTTCTTGGGCCACGGATCTGTGAAGTACAAATGCAGCACATCAGCCACGCCATCACAACAGCGGTGTGTGAAGAACTCACTCGCGTCGTCCCTAAGTAGGCGGACATTGTGCAGCGCATGCCTGCGAGCCCTATCAGCCGCATAGCGAAAGAACTCACCAGCCCACTCGATTCCGAGAAAGTTCGACTCGGACTGCAGGGTCGCCTGCTGCACGAGAAAAGTTCCTTTCCCGGATCCGATCTCGATTTCCAGCGACCGGTCGGACGTTTGAAACAAGGACCGTGGATCGAGTCTTCCATCATCTCGCAGTGGTAGATCATCCCGCTCAATGCCGAACCCGATGACGTCAATTTCTCGTCCTCGTGACAGGCCAAAGCTCATGGGTGGCCTTCCTCCGAACGGGGATCTCGATTGGAACGGCCGATTGTGTTCTGAAGCCACAGCGTGACCTGATCCAGCACGATCGGATCGGGAGTGGTGCGGGGCGTCCCTGCAACTTCTTCGGACTCCGACAATGGTTCCAAGAGATGGGTCATCCCTGGAACAAGGCGGGATTCGATCAACCCACCCCGACTCTTGTTCGCGTCGACCAATGCCGCAAGATTCTTCGGGCCATCAAATCGAGCGTCTGCATCGCCTTGAATCGCAAGAATTGGCATTTTCGAGAG
>PVBE010887938.1_pt1 | contig 30874 bp, 26 predicted proteins | sample 1631181 | NCBI WGS metagenome assembly PVBE01 (sample SAMN08397723, study PRJNA350692) | Marine metagenome, whole genome shotgun sequencing project. | isolation source: water | place: Pacific Ocean | collected 2012-04
CGACCGAGGTCATGAAGAGGCCTCCCGCTTCGGCTGGTGCACTCTTGATGAGTTTTAAACTGACTATCGGGAGAGTTTGCCGAGTTGGCCGACCGACATATTTCAATGAAGCGATCATTGAAATCGAGACACCGAGAGAAGTCACGAAAGAATTCCTGTTCCGCACTCTTCCTCTGTTGGCACAGGGAGGGGCGAGCAAGGCAGCCGTAAAGGGCAAGACTCTCAACAAGCGGTCGCTCACGAACATCGCCGTTCCGTTTCCGTCTCTAGCTGAGCAAGCACGCATCGTCGCGAAGATTGACGAACTCTTCCAGCTCTGCGATGAGCTTGAAGCTCGTCAGGAGGCCGGCCAGAGCATCACCACACGCCTGCGCACCTCGTCCTTCGGTGCTCTAACGGGTGCCGCGACCGATGATGACTTCCACATCGCATGGTCTCGGATCTATTTCAACTGGGAAGCGCTCACTGATCAGCCTAACTGTGCTGACGACCTCCGCCGCGCCATCCTCTCACTGGCGGTGAGCGGAACCCTGGTTCCAAGCGATGATGTTCTCAAAACCGAGCGGTTGGTGAACGTCACCACGAAGATCGGGAGCGGAGCTACCCCTAAAGGCGGGAGGAAGGTGTATCAAGATGCCGGCATTCCTCTCATCCGTTCGATGAACGTGTACTTCAGTGGATTCGTTCACGCTGGCCTCGTGTTTCTTAGTGACGACCGGGCCTCAAGGTTGAACAGCGTCACCGTGCAGACCGGCGATGTTCTCCTCAACATCACTGGTGCGTCCATAGGCCGGGTGACCGTCGCACCTGACGATATGGATGGCGCGCGTGTTAACCAGCACGTCTCGATCCTTCGCCCGTCTTCGGCCTTGTTGCCAGGGTACTTGGCCTTATTCCTCGCGAGCCCTCAGACGCAGCAGTTGATCGACGAGATTCAGGTGGGTGCGACTCGCCAAGCGCTAACGAAGAAGACGATTCAGCAGTTCGAGATGATCGTCCCGCCGCTTTCTCAGCAGCTTCGGATTGTTCGAACAGTCGAGGGGCTCATGTTTCGTATCGATGAATTAGAGGGCAAACTCCAAGCGTCTCAAGATATCGGTGCTGAGTTGCTTGGCACGTGTGTTAACGAACTTGTGACTGGCGTCTAGCGATGCCAGAAGAGCACAAGCCGATATTCGATCACGAAACCTCTCTCGAAGACCTGACGAGGGTCGGCGGGAACCGCCGGTTCGACGATTTCATCGACGACCAAGAGGATGAACAGGTTCGGGTCGTCTGTAGGAGCGGCGGAGATGAGATCGCCGTAGCGAAGCCCAGCCGTGCTGTCTACTGTAGTGCCGCCACCTCCGCCTCCCCCTACGTGCGCGAGGATTCGCAGGTAATCTGCCTGGGAACGCCTGTTCATCCTCGGTCTGGCGTTTCGATGACGGAGGCGGCCCTCGGTGACCCCAGCTTTACCAAGACTCACATCAAGTCGTCAGGCGGTATGTCAGGGCATTGAAGCTTGGCCCTCAGACTGCCATGAGCCCTCCGCCTCGCAGAAAAGTCACTGTTGCCAAGCGACTGGAGATTTATCACAGCGGAACACTTATCCCGATGTTCGTTCAGTGGTGATAAATAGCGCCCGTACTGCACGTGGTCTGTGGGCTGGCTAGGTGCCGTGGTGATAGCACTTGAGGCCTACGTCGACGAGTTCGGCGACCCTGGCACTGCTGGAAGCGGGTCACGGTCGTTCGCATGGTGCGCGGTCGCTGAACCCCGGGCTGCGCCGCTTCAAGGCCCACATCAGGCGGGCGGCACGTCGCCGGCACCGCTGATTACCTCGCCACCGTCGAAGATGAAATTCGCGCCCGTTGCGAAGGTGCCGGCCGGGCTGGCAAGGAGCAGCGCCAACCCGGCGATCTCCTCGGGCTCCCCTATCCGGCGCTGGATGTTGATGTGCTGACCGGTCGACTCGACGTCCTCGATGAGGCGGGCTGCCAGTTCCGTGCGGATTAGCCCGGGCGCGATGGACGTGACGCGGATGCCGTCCTCCGCCCACTCCTTGGCGCAGAGCTTGGAGAGGTTGATCAGCGCGGCATCCAGGCCCAGTTCGCCGACTCCGATGTCCCGATCCGCCTCCGCATCGGCATCAACGCGGGGGAGCCGATCGCGGAGGACGACGACCTGCACGGCATCTCCGTCAACATCGCCAAGCGGCTGGAGTCGGCGGCGGAGACGAACGGGATTCTGGTCTCGGACGTGGTCAAGGCGGCGGTCGCGGGGAAGGACTTCGACTTCGGGGATCAGGGGGAGGTGTCGTTGAAGGGGTTCGAGGAGCCGGTGCGGGCCTGGTCGGTGGGGTGAGCTCAAGAGCAGTAGGGAGCGAGGAGCAGTCAGATGACGACTGAGAGTACGCACGGAGACCCCGCGGACAACGGGCCCGACGCGGAGAATATCGCGCTCGTGGATCAATTGTGGCGGGCGATTGAGAATGCCGACATCGACGCCCTCGCCGCCCTCCTGACGGAGGACTTTCTGTTTCATTCACTTTTCGGGGACGTCGCCCTTGCCGCGTACAAAGACCTTGCACGGCAGGCACCCGCGTCGAGAGAGGCGAGATTCGCTGTCCTGGATCGGGCAGTCGCAGGGGACGTGGTCTGGAGTCGATACGTGAACCACATGAAGCATGTGCCCTCTGGGCGAGAAGTGGACGTTCCGGGGCTGGAGCTCACGCGGATCGCAGGCGGACGCCTCGCTGAGGTGTGGGACTACTGGGATGAGTCGAAACGGCTGTTGCTGCTGGGCGACGGCTGATGCACGGAATTCGAGGAACCGGCGCGACTGTTCGAGGTGGGGTGGGGAGAAGACCGATGAGTGAAGCCAGCGGACCGGCATGGGACTTTGCTCAGCAGATCGTCGAGGCCGATAACGCGATTGACCACCCCCGCAGGCAGGCGCTCATGGCCGACGATTGCGGGTGTAGCCTTCGTTGTTCATGTTGGAACCGGGAGAGACGGTGAATGCAGAGAGCTTGTCCCCGGACGCGCGAGCCATCGACGCGCTCCACCAAGCCGACCGCGGGCGGCTTCTCAGTCGCGGCGTCCTCCGGCTGCGAGGCCCCTAGAGGGGCGGCTGCGGCCCAACGAGGCATGCTGCCCGAGTCACGAGAGATGGAACCGATTGATACTTCGCCCGAATCGTGGTGAGATCCTCCCACCTACAGGCCATCCACCGGGAGGGGCGCCACAGCCCCCGAGGCGGTAGGCATCCGGAGGCGGTGACGAGATGGACTTTTCGAACGACCTAACCCCAGAGCAGATCGAGTTTGGCAAGGAGGTCAGCGCCTGGCTCGATGAGAACCTACCGGCTGACATGCAGCCGTGCCGCGATGCTCAAAGGATGACCTACGAGCAGTTCCAGATCCGCCGTGACTTCTCCCGAAAGCTTGGCGAGAAGGGCTGGCTCTTCCCAGGCTATCCCCAGGAGTATGGCGGCGGTGGACTCGGGCCCCTGAGCGGCGCCATCTCGCGAGAGCTCGCCAAGAGAAAGGAGTCACTGCCACCGGTGATGGACTGGACCGTCCTGGCGGCACCGGCCATCCTCGCCTGCGGCTCCGATGAGCAGAAGAAGCGCTTCCTCCAGCCGATGCTCACCGGCAACGCCCTGACCTGGCAGCTGATGACAGAGCCCGATACCGGCACCGATGTCGCCAGCCAGAAGACAAACGCCCTCCGCTCCCATCGCGAAGGCGACTATTTCGTCATTAATGGAGCCAAGACGTTCGTCGGCGGACTGCACCATCCGCCGGACCAGTTCTATCTCCTCACGCGCAGCGACCTCGAGGCCCCGCGGCACGAGAACCTCTCCAGCTTCATCATTCCAGCGGATCTGCCCGGGATCACGATCGCGCCCCTCGACCTCTTCCCGCTCTCCACGCTGGCCGCCTCCTGCGGACCGTCCGGCGCGAGCCAGGAAGCGGTCAAGAACTCGGTCTTCTTCGACGACGTTCGCGTCCACGAGTCGTATCTCCTTGGTGGAGAGGGCGAGGGCTGGCAGGTGACGATGGCGACCTTCGCCGTCGAGCATGGCGGTGGCGCCAACATCATGCGCAACGACATGTCGGAGAAGTTCTTCGAGCTGTGCCGGACGAACCCGCATGTCGCCAGGAGGCTGGAGGACAATCCCCAACTCCTCGGTAAGCTCGTCGACGTCTACATCTACACCCAGACTGAACGCCTCCTTTCGATCCGGAACGCGGGCGGCAAGGGCGGCGCCTACGGTGGGCCCCACTTCGCCATGTACCAGAAGGTGTATGGAAGCAAGTACGCCGCCGACATGGCCGAAATTCTGGGGCCCTACTCCTTTGTCAACGACGGCGACTCACGCCTCGACGACGGTCGCTTCGAAGTCGGCCAGCGAAACAGCATCGCCAAGGCGCCCGGCGGCACGCCGGAGGCGATGAAGATACAGATCGCCCGGGGCCTGAAGATCGGGCGCTGACGACGGTGCTCCGTCTCCACACCGACCAAAACACAATCACGGGAGCACCCCATGCCTATCGATCTTGAACTGAACGAAAGCGAAGAGATGCTCAGGAACACGGCGCTGGACTTCCTGCGCCGCGACACCCCCAAGATCGTCATCCAGCACCTGCTCGACACTGACACGGGGACCAACGATGACCTATGGAAAACGGCGGCAGACATGGGCTGGCTCGGGATCGTCATCCCCGAGGAGTACGGCGGCAGCGGCCTCCCCCTCACCAGCTCCGGCGTCCTCTTCGAGGTCCTCGGCAGCGGGCCCCTCCCGGGACCCTACTTCTCGTCCGCCATCCTCGGCACCCTGGTCGTCCTCCACGCAGGCAGCGAGGCTCAGAAACAGCAGCTTCTTCCCGCCCTTGCCAGGGGCGACGAGGTTCTGGCACTGGCCCTGACCGAGGCCGACTACGGCTGGGACCCGGCGTCCATCAGAACTACCGCGTCCACCGTCGATGGTGGGTTCGTCCTCGAGGGAACGAAATCCTTCACCGTGGATGCGGGAGCAGCGTCCAAGCTCATCGTCGTTGCCCGGACCGAACGGACGGCCGACCCGGCTGGCGGGATCTCGCTGTTCGTGATCGACAGCGATGCCCAGGGCCTATCCGTGACTCGGCAGCCGGGCTTCCTCGCGGGGCGGAATTTCGAGATCAAACTGGAGGGTGTGAGGGTGCCCGGCTCGGCCCTTCTGGGGACCCAGAACGCCGGGTGGACGCCTCTCGCCAGGGCCATTACCGAGGCCACCCCCGTCCTGTGTGCCTACAAGGCCGGCGCCTCGCAGGCGGTCATCGAGATGACCCTCGAGTACAGCCGCATCAGGGAGCAGTTCGGGCAGGCGATCGGCCGCTTCCAACGGGTCCAGGACATGATCATCGACCAGGTGACACACACGGACGCCGCCAGGTGGGCCGCCTACGAAGCGCTCTGGAAGCTCGACACGGGTCAGCCCGCGGCGGAGAGCGTGCACCTGGCCAAGGCGCTCGGGAGCCAAGGCTACTGGGAAGTCGTCACGCTTGGCCACCAGGTCTTCAGCGGCGTCGGTTACTCTATGGAGAGCCCGATCAGCTTCCACACCAGGACCTCCCGCTCCCTTCACCACTACCTCGGCGAGCCCTCATACCACCGACAGCAGCTGGCCCGGATTCTGACCACAGCTTAAGGCCCGCTACGCCGTCCTGTGGTGTCTCAGAATCCCGTCGGCCTTGAGTGAGTGGCGTCCGTCGCAGAGCCTCCCTGGGGAGGCGGATGTCTGTGGTTCTCTTGTCGACTCTTTCTCGTCGGGTTAGGGATCCTCGGTCGACGCCGGCGCGATCTCGGTGATCGAGAACCTGGTCCTGCGTCAGCAACTGGCGTGTGGGAGCGATCAGAACGGCGCCCGTGAACCCGACCTGGCGTATCCGTCGGATCGCGGCGCAGCTTGTCGTGCTCGGGCACCCGGTCAGCGCGACCCCGGTGTACCGCCATCGCGGGACGCCAGCGCCGTCACCCTCCTGGCGCACCTTCCTGCAGTTGCCCGCGCCTGACAGCTGGGCTGGGCGGCGGACTTCTTCACGGTCCAGGCGCTGTCGTTCTAGTCGTTCTCCGCGTTCTTCGTGATCAGCCACGACCGCCGCCGCATCCTGCACGGGAACGTCACGTGCCATCCGAACGCCCGGTCGGTCCTGGTCGACTCCGAAGTGAGCCGCGAACCGCTGACCCACAACAGTGACATCGCGGCAGGCTCATCGAGGTGGACCGCCCAACGCTCACCTTCGCCGCGAGACCGTCGCTCGAGGCGGCTGCCAGCTAATGATGCGGATCATGGTGGCTGCGGTGTTCCGTCGCGACGGTTGCGCGAGTTGTCGCCTCTCATCCGGGACCGCGCCGGCAGGGATCCAGACCAAGTAAGCTTTGACTCGTTGGTCGCGGACTGTGACGACGGAGGAGGCTCGTGCCCGAGACCCGATCATCTATCGAAAGCCCGGACCCGATACGCGGCTCGCCCAGCGCGACGCCGGGCTGGAGGCGACTCGTCGACGACATGTTCGCCGGATCTCCGTCCCAGCCGCTGAGTTGGCTGTCCCTGACCCCGTCGTTGTCGATCGCGGTCTTCCTGATCGTGGCCATCTTCACCATCGACGCGAACGGCAGCTCCCTCGTTGTGATCGCGGTGATCGCCGGCGTGCTCATTGGGCCGCTGGCCTCGTATCTCCTCGACAAGTACTGGCCTCGGATTCCGAGACACGTGGCGCCTGTCTCCGCCACGGTCGTCGACCCGCCGCTCTCCGGAACGACGCTCCAGGAGACGCCATCAGCAGTATCCACTCATCGCGCGACGGTCATTACCGCCCCGGATCGGTCAACCATTCGGCTGGGGGGGCGCACATACCCTGTCCTACTCCCCAAGCTCAGCGACCCGCGCTTCAAGATCGCCGCCACCGTGATCTCGGTGCACATCCTCGGTCAGGTCGGCCTCGATTTCCGGCTCTCGATCGCCCAGATCCTGGTGGCGATGCTCACCTGCGCGGTGCTTGAGGTCGGCGTGCTCTTCTTGCGCAAGCGCGCGATCGAATGGCCGGCAAGCGCCCTGCTGACGGGTGCCGGGGTCGCACTCATCCTGCGGGTGGTCGACACTCGGCACGGCGACTGGTGGAGCATGGAGGGCTGGTACATCTTCGCGGGAGTAGCAGCGGCCTCACTGCTGTCAAAGTATGTCATTCGCCCGCGCAACACGCAGATCTTCAACCCGAACAACCTCGGTTTGACCGTCGCCTTTCTGGTGCTCGGCATCACGCTTGTCGAGCCGCTCGACTTCTGGTGGGGCCCGATGTCGCCGAGCCTGGCCGCCACCGTGATCGTCCTCATGATCGGCGGGCTTGCGGTCACCGGGCAGGTGCGCATGCTGGCGATGCCCGTGGTGTTCTGGGTTACCTTCGCGGCGTTCCTCGGGATCCTCGCCGGCAGCGGACACTGTTTCACCGCCCGCTGGTCCCTGGATCCGGTGTGCGGCAGGTCGTTCTGGTGGGTCGTCGTCAGTTCGCCCGAACTTCTGGTCTTCATCTTCTTCATGATCACTGATCCCAAGGCGATCCCGGGGGGGCATGTCGCGCGAGTAGCGTTCGCGGTCGTCGTGGCGCTGTTGGCCGTGCTGTTCATCGCTCCGCAGCAGACGGAGTTCGGCGCCAAGATAGGGCTGCTCGGCTCCCTGACCATCCTCTGTGCTATCCACAAGTACTTCGCACGGTCCTTCCCCGCCGCTGGTGCGGAGGACGACCACCTCGGGGTGTGGATCAAGACGGTGACTCCGGCGCGGGGATTCCTCGTCGCGGGGAGCGTCGGTGTCCTCGTCATCGCCATCCTGCTCGTCGGGGGGGTGGCGCGGTCTCCATCAGCGGGGTCGGTGCTGGACATCGCCGCGAGCGAGCGTCCGGACGTGCAGATCGACACGGCGGTGCTGCCACCGGTGACGATCAGCGACGAGGCAGAGAAACTCCACGGGGGGATCAGCGGTCAAGACGTCCTGACGATGGCGCGAGACCTTGTCGCCGGCCTGGAGGTGGAGGCCCAGGCCCTACGAACTCGCGATCCGTTGCTCGCCGCGACCGTCGCGTTCGACGCCCGGCTTTGGACCCTTGAACGGCAGATCGCCGCCGCCGATCAGAGCGGCGAGATCGTTGTCCCGTCCTACAGCTTCGACGCCATGGAGGTCGTTCTCATCTACGCCGGCGGAAACAAGCCCCCGGTCCTGGGCATCGAGGTCCATGGCGCCGTTCGTGAGGTGACGTACGGCGGGCCCGGCGGCACGACCGAGATCAGCGAGAGCGAGGCGCCCTTCGCGTCTGTCTTTGCCATCGCGGAGAGCGAGGATGGGCACTACGTCCTCATCAGCGAGGTTTCGGTGTCGTCCTCGTCGCCCGCGACCGGACCGCCGCCTTCGGGCGGGCGTTGACGCGCGCGGGCAGTAATGACGGGAATGGCGATGGCATCCCCGCGTGCGAATCTCTTGAGCTTCTCACTCAAGGCCGATGGTATCGAGACATCCCAGCGGTACTACGAGACTCTCTGCACCAGGGTGCCGGTGCCGAGACCGCCACCGCAGCACATGCTGATGAGCCCGTACTCGCCGCCGCTGCGCACCAGCTCGTGCACCGCCTTCCCGATCAAGAAGCAGCCGGTGGCGCCGAGGGGGTGACCCAAGGCGATGGCGCCGCCGTTGGGATTCACTTTCGTCATGTCCGCGTCCAGCGTCTTGGCCCAGGCCAACACCACGGAGGCGAAGGCCTCGTTGATCTCGAAGACGTCGATATCGCGCATGGCGATGCCCTGCGCGTTGAGGAGCTTCTCGGTGGCCGGGATCGGTCCTTCGAGCATCAAGACCGGATCGCAACCGACCAGCGCGGTCTGCACGACGCGGGCCATCGGTTTCAGCCCCAATTCCTCAGCCTTGCCGGCCGTCATCATCAGAATCGCGGCGCCGCCGTCGGCGATCTGAGACGAGTTCCCGGCTGTATGCACACCGTCCTCGCGGGCGACGGGCTTCAGTCCCGCCAGGGCCTGGCGGCTGGTGTCCCGTGGAACCTCGTCGGTATCGAAGACCGTGGTGTCGTCGGTGCGCTTGCCATCCTCGTCAAAGATCGGAACTTCGAGGGGGACGATCTGGCTCGCGAAGCGCCCCTCGGTGCGCGCCGTGGCCGCCCGGAGTTGGGACTCCAGCCCCAGCCCATCGGTCTCGTCGCGCGTGATGTTGTATTTCTCGGCGATCCGCTCGGCGCCTTCAAACTGACTGGTGAACTCGTAGTTCCCGAAGTAGCTGCGCGCCACCGGCTTCCCGAGGTCGGGGCTGAGCCCGACCGAGTCGGAGCCGATGGGCAGTCTGGACATGTTCTCCACGCCGCAGGCCACGACGATGTCCGCCATACCCGCAGCGAGCACGCCGGTCGCCAGCGTGGATGCCTCCTGGGAGGAGCCGCACTGGGAGTCGATCGTGATGCAGGGCGTGGATTCCACACCGCCGTGAGCGAGCCAGGCGGTTCGGACCACGTTCATGCCCTGGGCGCCCAACTTGTTAATGCAGCCCCCCAAGACCTGGTCGACCTGGTGCGACTCCAGGCCGTTGCGCTCCAAGAGCTTCATCAGGATCGGGCCGAGCACGTCGGTGGGATGGACTCTGCCGAGGGTTCCGTTCTTGCGGCCGACGGCGGAACGTACTACGTCGACGATGACTACTTCTTGCATGTTTCCCTCACGAAGATGCGCGACTACCGCGCTCCGAGTCTGTGGACGAACTCGTGGACCGTGGCAGTATCTCACAACGATGCGCCTGGTCCGTTCCGGGAATCTGCTGGCGCCGGGGTTCGGTCGTCGACCTCGACCGGGGCGGATTGCAGGTGCACCGGATCCGCAAGTCCGGCCGGGTGGGGGCTATGTCGTTCAAACGTGGAGCGGAGTATGGGAGGATGAGACCCGCGAGAGATGGGAGGTCCGAGCCGATGACGACGAATGAAGCACCGCTGGCGGGCGTGCGGGTCGTGGATCTGACGATCTGGGTACAGGGGCCGATCGCCGCCACCATGCTGGCCGACTTGGGGGCGGACGTCGTCAAGGTAGAGCGGACCGGCGACGGGGACTTCAGCCGCGGCCTGGCTTCTCTGCATGGAGTCGATCTGCATCGGGAAGATGCGCCGCATCTTCTCTGGGCTACCTGCAACCGAAACAAGCGCGCGATCACGCTTGATCTTCGCCGCGAGGAGGCGGCGCCGGTCTTCCGGCGGCTGTTGGCTACCGCCGACGTGTTCATCACCAATCTTCACCCCACAGCGCTGACGGAACTTGGCGCGGATGAGTCGTCCGTGAAGGCTGCGAATCCCGCCATCGTCTACGCCTGCGGGACGGGTCTGGGGTCTGCCGGGCCGCGGGCGCTGGATCCGTGCCAAGACACCGTGGGTATGGCTTACTCCGGGTTCATGTTCACCTCATCCAACTCGCCGGACGAGCCGAACTATCCGCCGGGCGCGCTCAGCGACGTGCTCGCGGGGACGATGCTGGCCTTCGGGGTTCTGGCCGCCATGCGCGAACGGGATCGGACCGGGCGAGGTCAGACGGTGACGTCCTCGCAATTGCAGGCCTTGCTCTGGCTGCAGTCGTTGAATCTGGCGGCGGCCGCGAACCTCCAGGAGACCCTGGTTCCCTTCGACCGGACCCATCCCGCGAGTCCCTACATGTCGGTCTACCGCTGCGGGGACGACCGCTGGATCGCGCTGGGCCTCGTCCGCAGCGACCAGTGGTCGACCCTGCTGGGAGCGATCGGGCTCGACGAGTACCGATCCAATCTCCACTTCACGAGAGCGCGCGACGTTCGCAAGAACGCGGCCGCGGTGATCCGCGTCCTCACTGCCCGATTCGCCACCGCATCCGCCGAGCACTGGCTCGACCGAATCCGCGGCGCGGGACTCTGGGTTTCGCCGGTCAACCGGGCCGCCGAACTGCCGAACGACCCACAGACCGTCGCCAATGGCTACCTGACCTCGCTGGATGATGGCTGGCAGACGCCGGGACTGCCATTCTCCTTGGACGGCTATCAGCCTCCGACACGTTCGGCCCCGGCCTACGGCGAACACACGACGGAGGTCTTGGAGGAGCTGGGCTACGGCGAGGCGGACATCCTGAGCTTGAAAGTCGTTGACGCAGCATGGTAAGGCGGCGACGTGTCCGTGCCGTCATCTCGGATCGGAGTGGAGTATGACTGCGAGGCCAGAGCGTGAGGCTGAGAGCGCGGTTGAGCGGGACTATCGCGAGCGGCTGCAGCGGGAGTACCCCAATCTGGAAGCGAGCTGGACGAGTTCCGGGATCGAACGTCGGCCGGTCTACTCTCCTTCCGACATCGCCGATCTCGATCACGACCGGGACCTGGGCTTTCCCGGCGGCTACCCCTTCACCCGGGGCAGCCGGACGCTGGGCTATCGGGGACGGGCCTGGACGGTGCGACAAGTCATGGGCGTGGGGACGGCGACGGAGACGAACGCCCGTCTCCAGCATTTGCTGCGTGAAGGCCAGACTGGGATCAGCCTCACCGGCCTGGGCTACGCGCCGTACGAATCATCCGATCCACAGGCCGAGGGTCTGGTGGGGCGCGGCGGGGTCTGGGTGGACACGCTTGACGACATGGAGGAGATCTTCCGGGGCATCCCGATTGAGAATGTGAGCATCAATCAGACGGGCAACTCGATTCCGGCGCTCGCCATGATCCTGGCGGTCGCGCGCCGCCGCAACGTCCCCCTGGAGCAGCTGAGCGGCACGGTCCAGAACTACGTGCTTCCGTGGGGAGAGGCCCCGCGCTACGACGGCAACCACTACATCGACATCATCGAATACTGCGCCAAGAACCTTCCGCGTTGGAACCACACGTCGATCTCGGTGCGGAACACGCGGGAAGCGGGCATCAGCGCGGCACAGGAGATCGCCTTCGGCCTCTACGAAGGCTGGTACGCCGCGGAGACGGCTCTTCAGCGAGGGGCGGAGATCAATCGCGTCGCCAAACGGCTGACGTTCTTTCTCAACGCGGAGAACGATCTCCTGGAAGAGGTGGCCAAGTTCCGGGCGATGCGCCGGATGTGGGCGCGGCTCATGCGCGAGGAGATGGGCGCCAGCGATGACCGTGCCTGCCAGCTCCGCTTCCACGTGCAGACTTCCGGCGTGAGTCTGACTGCGCAGCAGCCCTTCAACAACATCGTTCGCTCCACACTCCACGCGCTGGCGGCCGCTCTGGGCGGTGCGCAGTCGCTTTCCGTCAACGGCTTTGATGAGGCCGTTTCGATTCCGTCCGAGTTCGCGCAGACGCTCTCGATCCGGACGCAACAGATCATCCAACTGGAGTCCGGGCTGGCGCACATCGTGGATCCGCTGGGCGGGTCGTATGCGATTGAGAGCTTGACCGACTCGGTGGAGGCCGAGGCCCGCGAGATCATGGCGACGTTGAAGGCCCTTCCGGCCAAGGCCGCCTGGGAACATATCTCCCTGGCTTCACGCGAAGCGGCCTACGCGCGGCAACTGGCGATCGATTCGGGAGAACGGCCGGTGGTAGGGGTCAACACCTTCGTCGACGAGGACGAGGACGAGATTGGCTTCGGGGGGCAGAGCCGTGCCGCGCCCGACTACAACCCCGCCTGGCGCGACGAACAGATCGAACGGCTCCAGCGCGTCAAGGCCGAGCGCGACGGCGCTCGCTGGGGGGCGGCGCGCGAGCGCCTGATCAGCGCCTACCGCGATCGTGAGAACATCGTGGAGCCGACGATTCAGGCGGCGGAGGCGTTGATGAGCATCGGCGAGATGGTGGAGGCACTGTCCGAGGTGCATGGATCACAGGAGCTGCGGCAGCGCGGCGGCTTCGTTTTGCGCTTGTACTGACGCGCCGGAGCACGTTGGGAAGAAGGACCCCGATGCCCTCAGATTCTCCGCCCCCCGATCCCCGCCCGCCTCGCCGCATCCTCTTCGCCACCGACACATCCGGCCACAGCATGGGCTACCACGTGGTGGCCCGCGCTCTCCGGGATGCGGGCTTCGAGGTGATCATGACCGGGCGACAGCTCCCCAATGAGGCGATCGCTGCAGCGTCGCAGGAGGATGCAGACTTGATCGCCCTGCGAACCATGGACCGTGACCCCGTCGTGGTCGGCCAGGCGCTCCTGGACGCGCGCCATCGCGAGGGCCTGGACGATCGCCCGGTGCTGATGGGAGGCATCATCAACCGGAAGGAGGCCGAGACGCTGCGGGAGGCGGGGGTGGCGGGGGTGTTTGGACCGGGTTCGAAGCTGGAGGATATCATTGCCTGCGCGCGATCGTCCCTGCCTCAGGACTGAGCGCGGAAGGATGAGCGCGCCGTGCCCCGTGGGATTAAGGAGCCGCTGCCACTTGATCCCAGGTGACGGTCAGGGTGGCGTTGGTCTCATTGAAGATCAACAGCCCTGATAGGCGGTCGACGGTGGTAAAGCCGTTGAGGAACACGGGACCGGCCGGGTTGAACGCGAGCCAGGCCTGGCTGCCAGCGGTGAAGCGGAAGGCGGAACCGATGCCCGGTCCGGCGGAGGCAAGGAGAGTCGCCACGTCTGTGCCGTCGGCGCCGGTGTAGGCGACTGCAGTCCAGCCCGGAACGAGCGACACCGCGCGTGGACCCGCCGGGAGGGGATCGGATTACCGGAGGACGACTGGATCTCCGGGTTCCATCTGGAGGAAGAGCACCATGCCGTGGCTGAGTGAGGTCAAGGTGCTGGTGAGAGCGCCGAGCGGGCCGCCACGATAGACGAGCCAGGCCTGGGTGGCTGGATCGAAGGCCCAGATGCTGCCGAGGGTCGGGAGGTCCGCGGCGAGCGTGGCCGGGTTGGCGCCATCCGCGCCGAGGAAGACGATGGAGTTCCAGCCGGTGACGAGGGCCACATCGGAGTCCTCGGCGTCGGGGACGACCTCAATGGGGTCGGAGGGGTCGTTGGGATCGAGCGGGTCCGTGCCGGCGGCGACCTCGTCGCCATCGCGGAAGCCATCGCCGTCGGTGTCGGGATCGAGGGGGTCGCTGCCCAGGTCGAGCAGTTCGAAGTTGTCGAGGAGGCCGTCGGAGTCGGTGTCCCAATCGGAGGGGTCCGTGCCGTGGATGCGGACCTCGTCGCCGTCGCTGAGATCGTCGCCGTCAGTGTCAGCGTTGAGAGGGTCGCTGGTGTAACCGCCGGGCAGGAGTCCGAGGACCTCTTCCCCATCGCCGAGGCGCTCTCCCTGCACCCCGAGCAACGTGCCCCGCGCCGCGGTCTCCAGACCTCCAATCGTGACGAAACTCCTGAACGTCGCGGCCGACGCAGCCACATCCTCACGCTCCTTGAGCGGCGCCAAGGCATCTGCCGCACTGCCGGCGACATGCTGGCCAATGCCGCTGACGCGAAGATTCGCCCCGACTTCGTATTCGACGCGAGCCTGGTCACTACGTGTGATGCTCTCGCCGTAGGTGGCCGCAACCGCCCCAACTGCGGCAACGAGCAATATGAACACAAGCAGATGCGTGCTTGTGCCGGAGCGGCGAGCGGGAGCCAGCAGTCCGAGCGCTAGCCAGGATGGCCCGCCTCGCCAAGCCACGCCCGCCAGGCGGGTGAGAGTCGGCGGGAAAATCCGTGCCAGAACAAGGGCCGCCCCCAACACGAGCAAGCCGGGACTGAGCAGCAATAGGGAATTGCCGCCACCCTGCAGCGACGAGGTAGCCCCCGAGCGGACGTCGTCGACGAAGCGGCGAAGAGCACGGCCGCTACCAGCAGCAAGACGAGATCGAAGCCGTACCGGTGCATCGTGGACCCCGTCGGGCGTTGCGCGCCCCGGACACCCGCTTCCCCGAACGTACGACGCTCCTCCAGCAATGCCGGCAGAATCGCGCAGGCGGAGCCGAGTAGGGCGCCTCCGGCACCCAGAAGCCACGCCTCCAGGGTGAGGCGTGTGACGAGTGGCGACGAGTCCGCCAGGCCGAGGAGCCCCAGCCTGCTCGCCGCCTCCAGAACCTCCGCCGCAAAGGGGGCCGCCAGCGCCGCCGCCGGAACGCAGATTGCGAGGCTCAGCAGCGCGTGCGGCGCGACGACCTGCCAGCGCGAGGCCCCACGCGTGCGGAGCTTGCTCCGATCCCGGCGGGAGCGCTTCGCCAAATGGCTTCCCACCAGGACGAGGGCGAAGACCGCGACGGCCGCGACCTGCACCGTCACCAGCAGGACCTGGCTTGAGTGAAAGCCGGAGGCCGTCGCGAAATCGCGCAGAACGGAGGAGAAGGGAGTCGCAGCACGCGTCGCCGGTTGGCGCTGCATCTCGCGGTCAAAGGCCAACAGACCCGCACGCGCCTCGTCTACTTCGTCGCTGGTCAGCGCTTCTGGACGCAGGCCGATTGCGACATGGTGATTGAGCCGCAGCGCGGGGAAGCGCTTCGCCAGTTCGGAGAGAGCCTCGTCGCCGCCGACAAACAGACCGAGGCGCGGTGGCAACGGACCGGCGCCCGCCTGGGCGAGTTCGAACCAGAAGTTCGTCCCCTGCCAGGCTCCCGCCGCTGGATCCAGCGCCTCAAGGACGCCCACGATCTCCAGGTCGGTCGTACCGCCCCCAGGCTCATTCAACGCGAAGCTCAGAGAGTCGCCCAGGCCAAGGCCGGTCTCCTCCGCGGCCGCCCGCCCAATCGCGATTGGGAAGGGCTCGCTCGCGGGGACCGCGCTGGGCGGGAGCATCCCCGCGACCACGCGTGCGTCCCGGGCGAACGTCGGGACACTCTGGAAGACACCGAGCATCAGCGACGACGTCGCGCCGGTTGGTCCCGTCGGCCGCAGATTCCCATTGGATGTCGTGGTGATGCGGAACCGATCTCCGCCCAAGTGCCCCAGTCGCGCCGCCGCCTCCCCGATGGCGGAATCGAGAACTTCGGCGCGGCCCTGTTGGAACGGTAGCCGGATCTGTTGCACGCGCAGCTCGAACGTCGAGGCCGGCTCCTCGCGGAGGATCCGCTGCAGCGACCGGTCCCCCATCGCATTTTCGAAGAGCGGCGGGACCGCAACTAACGCCGCGGCGAGAAGAACGCAGACTCCGAAGACTGGAAGAAGCCGGGCACTTCGACGGGCCTGCCGGATCGCCACGAGCCGGAGCAAGGTCAGCACGCGGCCTCCCGCCGCGCTGAGGCCTCGATCCGCCTCGCGAGTTCCTTCGCCGATAGGGCCGCCGGACCGCTTGGTGGGATCGTGAACTCACCCTCGACCGTGTAGTCCCGATCGATGGCTCCCGATTCCTCGCGCTTTGTGGCCTGGGACGGCGGCTGCCCCTGACCCCGCGCCAACTGGAACGCCGCACGAGCGAGGACGGCGCCGATGAGGCCCGTGACCGGGACGAGCAAGTCGCGCCGCCGTATGCGTTGCATCGCCGCAGCCTACTTCCTTGATTGATGCACGGACCCTATTGGTTCTCAGGCCCGTCGACTACGCGGCCCGCGGCGGAGACTACCGCATCAAAGCTTTCCAGCCTTCTCGGGGTTTGCTTCCTGGAGCGTGGGTCCATCGGTGCGGATTCGGAAGGAGACCGGGAACCTGTTGCGCTGCTCGACCTCGACCACGCCCCTATCCTGTTCGAGCGAACAAGCCTAGCCATCGAAGGAGCGTGAGACGTGGTCGACCAAATTGTGGTGCTGGACGGCTACACCTTGAACCCCGGGGACATCAGCTGGTCCGGGTTGGAAGAGTTCGGCGATCTCGTGGTGCATGATCGCTCGCCGGAGGACGCTACGCTCGATCGAGCCGCGGGTTGTCGCTTCGTGTTAACCAACAAAGTGCCGCTGAGCGACGCGACGATGGAACAACTCCCCGACCTGCAGTACATCGGGGTCTTGGCGACGGGGTACAACGTGGTGGATGTGGAAGCGGCGAAACGGCGGGGGATTGTGGTCACCAACGTGCCGACATACGGGACGGACTCCGTGGCCCAGCATGCCACGGCCCTGCTGTTGGAACTGGTGCGGCAACCCGCCTTGCACGCGGCAGCCGTGCGGGACGGCGCCTGGTCCGAGAGCATCGACTGGTGCTTTTCGTTGGCGCCCATCACGGAGCTATCCGGCAAGACGCTGGGCATCGTGGGAATCGGGCGTATCGGACGCGCCTTGGCGCGGATCGGGGCCGCCATGGGCATGTCGATCCTGGCCCACGATGAGTACCCGCCGGACGCCGCGACGCTGGCCGGACTCGACGTGGAATTTACGGAGATGGACGATCTCTTTCGCCGGGCCGATGCGATCAGCCTGCATTGCCCACTGACGTCGGCGACCGAACACCTCGTCAACGCCGAGCGCCTGGCGCTGATGAAGCCCACCGCGGTTCTGCTGAACACGAGTCGGGGGCCGTTGGTGGACAACCAAGCGTTGGCCGAAGCGCTGGAAGCGGGGCAGATCGCGGGGGCAGGCCTGGACGTCCTGGATGTCGAGCCGCCGCCCATCGACAACCCCCTACTGCGGGCCCCCCACTGCATCATTACGCCCCACGTGGCCTGGTACGCGCAGGCATCGCGGCAACGCCTGATGGATATCGCCGTGGAAAACGTCCGCGCGTTCGTAGCCGGGACGCCGGAGAACACGGTGGGATAACGTGCCCCGCTGATCCCACAGCCTTTTAGGCTGTGTGGATTCCCCGAGGTCGGCCAGTCGCTCCTAGGCCTGCTGCACCGGGTTCACGCCCGTCTCGGATCGCGCGGCCGACAGCTCCGACCTGGCCAGCCTGGACATGAAGCCGATATCGGCGCCCAGGTTCACCATCTGGAACCCCGCCTCGAGCCACTTCGTCGTGTATTCCAAGCTGCTGGTGTGCGCGCCCGGAGCCACGCCATGCTTCTTGCAGGCGTCGCGAATCTTGAGGACGGTCTCTTGGTGCCTGGGATCGGCGTTGTCGCCGGTGGGCGTCATCCCGAGCGCGTAGGCGAGATCAGAGGGGCCGATGTAGGCGCAGTCGACCCCGTCGACCGACAGGATCTCGTCCAAGTTGGCGAGCGCCTCGGCGGTTTCGATCATGCAGATCACGGCGATCTCGTCGTTGGCCTCGGCCGGGTAGTTGGCACCCCCGTACATGCCGGCGCGGGCCGGGCCGAACGAGCGCCCCCCGCTCGGCGGGTACTTGCAGGACCATACGGCCTGCTCCGCCTCCGCCTTCGTGTTGACTAATGGCACGACGACCCCGTAGGCACCCGCGTCGAGCGCCTTCATGATCGTGGGCGGATCGTTCCACGGGACGCGGACGAACGGCACGGTCTCCGTTGTGGAGATGGCGCGCAACATCCCCACCATGTCCGCGTAGTCGACTATGCCGTGCTGCATGTCCACGCAGAGCCAGTCGAAGCCGATGTGGGCCATCGCTTCGGCGGCGTGGCCCGAGGGGTCGCCCAGCCAGGCGCCGATGGCTTGACCGCCGCGGCGCCACGACTGCAGAACGTGATTCGGTCGCATGGTTTCGTCCTTCCGATCCGCGCCGTCCGCATGTCTGCGAAACAGATCTCTTCCGCTCGGCGACGGCTGGCCCCGGCCGCTAGGCTCCGGTTTTTGGGACGTTGACGCAATGCGTAGCCTCGCACCGAATCCGTCCGTGAGTCGTCATATTTGCGGATGCCCTGCGCTAACGAGTTCGCATGTGCCGACGCTTCAGGAAGCACCAAAAGCAACGAGAAATCTAAGGCGAAATCGCAGATGCACCTCGCTACACCGGCTGATACGGTGCCCTGAACCCAGAGTGAAGAAGTGTGGAAGCGAGAAGATTCATGTCCGTTTACCTGATAGCTCAAGGGACGATCAATGACCGGGAGATGCTGAACCAGTACATGGAGAAGGTCGTCCCGACGATCCCGAGCGATGCGAAGGTTCTCTCCATCGACGAGAACGCCGAGGTGGTTGAAGGAGAGGTTGGGGTTCGGACCGTTCTGATCGAATTCCCCGACAGAGCCGCCTTCCGTGCTTGGTACGATTCGCCGGAATACCAAGCGATTGTCCACCTGCGCTTGGACTCAGTGGCCGGGCACCTGGCAGTGGCCGAGGGCCTTCCTGGGTAGCCGCGCTCACGGGGATCGCTAGAAGAAACGAATACCTCCCACAGAAGGGAGGTATTCGTTTGTGAGGACTCGGGTTCCACAATCGCTTTGGACCACAGCCGTCCGCCCCGTCCGGGGGGCGGCTGGCTCCATCCGTCTCCTGTGCGGGGCGGCTCAGCCAAGCAGCTCGGCGCGGCCGTGGGCGAAGGCATCTGCGCCATGCTCGCGGTCCGGAAGTATCTCGAGGACGATGGCCACGTCCGTCACCCCAACGGCAACGACTAGCGGCACCACGACCCAGCAAGGCTTGGGACGGCGGAGCGGTACGCAGCCGACGCTGCGACGATGGCTTCCGCGGCTCGGATCGTCTCCGGAAGCCATCACGAAAGCTTACATACAGCTAATGATAAAGCTTCGTAAGAATGATACAGTCGCCGCTGTCGATCTAGCCCTTCGGTTCGATCCGCGGGTTTGATTGGCCGATCCCGCCGAGAGACATCGCGGTCTCGCGTGGAGCGGTCTCGGACTTAACCTCAGCCCCCTAGGCGTCGATGATCAGTCATGAATGTGTGGTCTTCCCAACGCCGCTTCGGTAGCGCTCTGCGAGTGCTGATCGTCGCGCTCGTGCTCCTGAGCATCGGTGCGCTCGGAGGCCCGAACGCGGCGGCGGAAGAGCCTTCCGCTGAACGTCTGCTCCCGCGGCGATCGGCGGCCGTCGTTCCGATCGAGGCACCCTTGCGGGGTATCGTTTTAGCGCGTCAAGGAACAGAGATCGTCCGGGTTCCGGGCGCGCATGTCGGTACCGGCGTCACCTCTATCCAGGCCGACGCGGCGGGGCGGTTCACTCTCTCCGCGGAGATCCGGACCAACCAACTCACGGTCGTAGCCGCCGGGTACCGGCCCAGTGTGCAGGAGACGACGGCCGACTACGTCGTCGTCTACCTGGAGCCGCTGGATGTGCGCGGCATCTATCTGCCCATGGATCAGCTCAAACGGGCAGATACCCTCGATTGGGTCCTGGGCCTGGCCAGGGCCGGGACGATCTCCGCGCTGGTCGTCGATGTGAAGGACGAAGGCGGTTCGGTCCTCCCCTTCCTGGCAACCGGAACAGCGCGGGAGATTGGCGCCGCTTGGTATCCCGGGCAGGACCTCGAGGCGTTTCTCGCGGAGTTAGGCGACCTGGGGATCTATCGCATCGCGAGGGTCGTGACATTCCTCGATAGCCGATTCGCCTATGCCTTCCCGGAAGACGCGATCCGGGGTCAGGACGGCGCAATCTTCGTGGGTGCGCAGGGGGCCGCGTGGACGAGCGCCTTTAGCCCCGCCGCGCAGCGCTACAACGTGGAGATCGGGGTGGAAGCTGCCGGCTGGTTCAAGGAGGTCCAGGACGACTACGTCCGGCTCCCCACCGAACCGGGGATCCGAGTCCGGGATGGGTTCACTTCCGCCGAACGGTCCGCCGCGATCACGCAGTTCGCCCAAGACGCCGCCGAAGCGCTGCATGCCGTGGGTGCTGCACTGGCCTTCGACACCTTCGGCCAGACGACGATGATCGAGCACGATGGCGGAATCGGACAGATCTTGGAGGACCTCGGACCTCACCTCGACTATTTCTCCCCGATGGTCTATCCCAGCACCTGGGCCTCCGGTTGGTTCGGACTGCTGAATCCGGCGACGGACCCCGGCCTTGTGGTCGAGGCCAGCGTCGCGCGATCGGTCGAACGCTTGTCAGAATTTCCCGGGATCGTCGTGCGCCCGTGGTTGCAGGACTTCCCCGACTACCAAGCTGGACGGCAGCCGTATGGCCCCACCGAGGTCCGTGCCCAGATCGACGCGAACAAAGCGGCGGGTGGGTCCGGCTTCATGCTGTGGGATCCTTCGCTCGACTACCGATTCGAGGCCTTGCACGTCGAGCCAATCTACCCCCCTCGAAGCGCGCAGTCGGAACGTTTGAACTTCGCCAGCGCCTGGCCGTCACTGCCTTTCGAGGCCGCTCGCTTCGTTGCGCGTGGCAGCCATCTTCCTGAGCAGGATCGTGTTGGTGCCACCCTGAGTGCTGGCGTCAGCGCCGATCGCTCCAACACTGCGGACGCCCGCGGCGATGCCGGGGTGGTCGGTCGAGATTCCCGAGGCAAGGATGACCCCAGCGCCCTCACCACGGCCGCCGAGGCGCCGGACTTGCGGGCGACGCCGGCCGTCTTGGATGCGGACGCGCTTGGTGACGTCGTAGACCGGGGCATTCCTCCCCTTCTCGCGATCGGTGACTCGATCATGCTGAGCGCCCAGAGCCTCCTCTTGGACGCGTTTGATCAGCAGATCGTGATCGACGGGGTGGAGGGCCGCAGCTTCGCCGAGGGAATTCCCATCCTTGAAGCGCGGGCCGCGCACGACGAAATTCCGGACACGGTGATCGTGCACCTGGGGACCAACAACCTGGTCTACGACGATCAGTTCGAAGCGATGATGTCGATTCTGCGCGACGTGCCCCACGTCTTGTTCGTCAACGTCCGGATGCCGTGGAGCTGGGAGGCGATCAGCAACGCGACCCTCCGCGCGGGAGTGGCGCGCTGGCCCAACGCCTCACTGCTGGACTGGCATCAGCTCGTGGTCGACGCCGACTATCTCTTCGCGCCCGATGGCGTGCACATCGGAGCGACCGGTACGGAGGTCTACACACAGCTGCTGCGCGATGGCGTCGACCAGCTGGGGCTTCCCGCCACCGATGGGAGCGACGCCGACCTGGTGGAGATCCAGACCGCCCAGTCTGAGTGAGCGCGTTTCTCTCCGGCGCCTGACTCGAACCCCGTCCGAGTGCCTTACGCGCTTCCTCGCTGCGCCGTTCACCCCGTCCGATTTGCAAGCGGCCCACGCAGCAGTTGCCCTGGCAGGGCCCCTGTGTGGTCCCCCTTGCGCAAGAGCACTTCGCCGTTGACGACGGTGGCCAAGATCCCATCGGCCTTCTGCGTTAGCCGCTTGGCTTCAGCCGGCAGATCGGTCGCGACCTCCGGCATGAGCGGCGCGATCCGTTCCGGATCGAAGATGCAGACATCGGCAGCCCAGCCCTCACGCAAGAGCCCGCGATTGCGAATTCCCCAATTCGAGGCGGGCTCGAACGTGACCATACGCACGGCCTCCTCCAACATCAGGGCGGCCTGGTCCCGTACCCAGTGCGAGAAGACATGCGTCTGCAGAGACGAATCCATGATCTGCGAGACGTGCGCGCCCGAGTCCGAGAAGGTCACCGCCGACCGTGGGTGGCGCATCATCTCCAGGACCGCACCATCATCCTCATTGGCGACGGGCTGCGCGAAGAACTGATCAAAGTCCGTCTCCAGCCCCAGGTCGATCATGGTTTCGACGGGTTCCTGCTCGCGTTGCCGCGCCACTTCAGCCACCGTCGGGTTCTGTTCGGTGACACTGTCCAGCACGAACACCCAGTCGTAGTCCGGACGGCGTGCCTCCGCGCCGGTGGCGCCGTCGGGTCCGTTGCCATTGGCGCTGGACCAACTGCTCCCGGATCACGGGGTCGCGGAACTTAGCGGCCTGCTCTTCCAGGGGCAGCTCGCGAATCTCCGACCACACCGGCAACCGGTCGAACGGCAACTGCGTCTTGAAGGAGAGCAGCACGTTCAGCGCCCGGCTGTGAACTTGCGCGAACATGCGGCCTCCGGCGGCGGCGGTCTCATCGAGGAGATCGAAGTAACCACGCCAGAGGTCGGGCGCTCGACGGCTGGCAAACATCCCCCAGGTCATCGGTCGGCCCGACTCCACGGCGAGATCGCGCAGGCGGTCGAGGTACTCACGCTGTCGCTCTGGGTCGCGTCCCGTGTTCTTGCCGGCGATCTCGAAGATCCCGGCGCCCATCTCGCCCATCGTGTGGACGAGATCGCTGACCTCTTCCCACGGCGCGACACGGCTCGCGACCGGCCGCCCGTCCATCGTCATGTGGTTGGGAGTGCGGGAGGTCGTGAAGCCCATGGCGCCGGCGTGGATGGCATCGCGCAGCTCGCGGCGCATCGCGGCCATCTCATCCTCGGTCGCCACCTCGCTAAACGCGCGCTCGCCCATCGCGTAGGTGCGCAGCGCCGAGTGCCCGACGTAGCCGCTGTAGTTGATGCCCTTGGGCAGCGCCTCCACGGCATCCAGATATTCGGCGTATGTTTCCCACGACCAGTCGATCCCCGCCTCCATCGCGGCGCCGGAGATATCCTCCGCCCGCTCCAGGTTGCGCACCACCAGCTCTTTCTCGGATTCTCGCCCCGGGGCCACAGTGAATCCGCAGTTCCCCATCACCACCGTCGTGATTCCATGCCAGCAGGAGCAGGTGCCCAAGGGGTCCCAGAGCACCTGGGCGTCCATGTGCGTATGCCCGTCGACGAACCCCGGCGCCACAATGTGCCCCTCGGCGTCGATCACCTCGGCCGCCTCGTCGCGGATCCGTCCTATCTCGACGATCTTGCCGTGCTTGATCCCCACGTCGGCGCGGTAACGCGCCATCCCCGAACCGTCGATCACCGTCCCATTGCGTATCACCAAGTCAAGTCGCATTGTGGCCCCCATGTCGCGTTCGCGGGCACGCTCGACATGAGTTTGAGAAAAAGTTCACAAGTCCGTCCGCGCCTGGCCCAGCCAAGGGGTTCGGTGGCCAGGCTTTGGTCGTGTTCGCCCAGCTGAAAGTGCCCCAGGACCAAGGCCCGCTGATATTCGCTCTGTGCGCACACAATCGGGGGCAACTTGGGCGGCTGAACTGACCTGGGTCATTTGGAGGCCGCATCCGGAAGCCTAAGTTCGTAGCACGAGCCACCCCCTATCGGTTCGGCACTGTTCTCTAGGGAAAAGTAACCATGGTCCAGCACGAAGTCTCCGGCACCATCCCGTCCGATCTCCAAAAGAAGGCCCGCGACCACGAGTGGCCGCTCTCTGAAGTCGAGAAGATGCTTGAGCACTTCTCGCCCTACCAGATACAGATCGCCATGGATCGCATGAACCTTGAGCAGGCTCAGAAGATCCTCTCGGGGGCGCGGCCCAGCGAAGAAATGCCGCTCTACACCGAGGACCAAGAGGCCTACATCGACGAGATCCGGGCCGGGCGCTATAGCCTCAAATGGCTCAAGGACGATCGCCCCACCTGGGGCGTACGGGCTCCGCTCAGTGCCCGCGGCCTCACCTTGATGGACATCAACAAGGCCTATGCGGGCGAGCCAGAGCTGGTGGCGCCCACCGACAGCATGGCACCCCGTGGTGCCAGCCTCGATGACGAGTACCCCGGTATGGGCTACACGATGAACAGTAAGTATGAGGTCTGGGCGGACAACGTCGTTCCGCTCTACGAGGAGGCGGTCTCACGCCAATGGAGCGCCACGCGCGACATCCCGTGGGAGGAATTGCGGCCCCTCCCGGAGGACCTGGAGCGCGCTCAGTGTGAGTTCTGCACCTTCCTCACCGAGGTGGAGATGATCGCCAGCGACTTCCCGGCGAAGTGGCTCTGGCGCATGAACCAGCACTACCACGAAGTCAAGATGTTCCTCTGCACCCAGGCCATGGATGAGGCCCGGCACTTGGAAGTCTTTCGCAAGCGCGCTCTCGCCAACGGCGGCGGCCTGCTGCATGCGCGCGCCGAGAGCGAGCTGGGCTTGGCCGCCATCCTCCAGGCGCCCACCTACATTCAAGGCTCATTCCTCATGCACGTCGTGGGCGAGGGATTGGTCCTGGACATCTTCCGCGCCGGTGAGTTCCTGGCGCAGAACAAGGTGGAGAAGGAGATCTACCGGCTCTGCATGCAGGACGAAGCCCGGCACGTCTCCTACGGCACGATGCATCTCAAGCACTTCCTGGAGAACCACCCGGACCGCGCCGCGGCGGAGGCCGAACTCCATGCCGTTGCCGACATCGCCGAGCGCTCGTTCACGTCGTTCCTGGTCAATCCCTATCTCGTGGAGCCGCTCGCGGTGCTCGCCGGCGGCGGCATCAAGCACATCGACAAGGGGATGGATGCCGTCAAGATCGTCTGGCGTCGAATTTGCGACGAGTACCTCAACCGCTGCGACATCGCGGGTCTCGACCGTCGCTCGCGTATCCAGCTTCCGGCGGAGCCGCCCTACTAGGGTCGGCTCTGTCAACCCGCCGGGCCGCGCAGCTCAGCGCGGCCTAGATAGAGAGCAGGAGAGCAACCATGCGGTTCGCTTCGGTGGAGTACTTCCAGGCTTTGCAGGCACAGGCCGACCGGGATCCGGACACCTTCCGGCGGCTCGGCTTCTGCGACAGCCGAGTCCGGGTGGGCGTCGAGGGCGACGTCCCGCAGAGCTTCGTCCTTACCTTCAACGACTATGGCTGTAGCGACGTGGAGGAGGTCGATCCGGCGGTCGATGTCGATGTCGATTTCGGCCTCTGCGCCGCGCCCGGAGTCTGGCGCGAGATGATCGAGAACATCCGGGAACACGGAGAGGCCGATCTCCAGCACACGCTCAACTATTTGCAGCTGCCCGGCATCCTCCGCCTGGAGGCGGAGGACCAGCAACGCGCTGACGTCTTCTATCGCTTTAATCAGACGTTCCAGGCCTTCTTCGACCAAGCCGCTGAAGTGGAGGTCGAGTTCGACAGTGCGCCCGCCCCGGCGAGCTAGTCCATGCCACCAAGCGACGCGGCCAGCGATGCGCAACCGCCCGGCACCTACATCATCAGCACGGACTGCATGCGCTGCGGGGTTTGCGAGCATATGTGTCCGATGGAGGCGATCGTTGAGGCCAAGCGGCAGCTGATCATTCTGAAACGCGTCTGTAACGGTTGCGGAGAGTGCACGCCGTATTGCCCTGTCAACGCCATCGTCCCGTCGGGGGAGTTCAAGGATCGGCAGGCCTTGACCGTCTCAGCGGAGCTGCGGCACCTGCTGCGCCGCGACTGAGCGGCTCGTGCCACGGAGAAGCGGCATTCGATCAGTTGTATCGGAGGAATGGTCATGAAGTTTGTATCGGAGGAATGGTCATGAAGTTCGGCATGTTGCACCTCTTCGAGAGTCCGGAAGGTCGCACGGAACAGGAGATCGTTGGCGAGCAGCTTGATCTCATGCAAGCGGCGGAGGATGTCGGCTTCGATTCCATTTGGCCGGCGGAACATCACTTCACCGAGTACGGTTATTGCGTTTCGCCCGCTCTGACGCTGGCCGCGATCGCCCGCGTCACCAAACGGATCCGATTGGGGACCGGCGTCGTGGTGCTCCCCTTCCACGATCCCATCCGCGCCGCGGAGGAGTACGCCTTTCTCGACGTCATGAGCGGCGGTCGCCTCGACTTCGGCGTGGGGCGGGGTTACCAACCAGGGGAGTTCAAGGGTTTCCGCCTGGACCCCACGGAGTCTCGGGATCGTTTCAAGGAGACGCTGGAGATCATCATTCAGGCGTGGACGCAAGACCGCGTCAACTATCGCGGTAAGCACTTCACGATCGAGGACCAACCGGTCCGGCCCAAGCCCCTCCAGAAGCCACATCCACCGGTCTGGGTTGCGGCACTCAGTCCTTCGACGTTCGAGTTGATCGGGAAGCTGGGGACGAATCTTCTGTACTCCCCGACGTTTACTCCCGAGAGCCAACCGATCACCCAGCGCCTCGACGAGTACCGGCAGGCGATCGTCGATGGCGGCGGCGACCCGGCCGAGAAACGCATCGGAGCCCTGCGGATGATCTATGTCGCGGATTCGATGGAGGAAGCGCGGCGCGACTTCGCCGATCCGGTGATCTGGTACTACCGAACCATCGGCCGCTACGTCTCCCCGCCCGCCGGGCAAGAGGCCATCGCAAGCTACGAGACCTATACCGCGACCCGAGACCTCGCACTCAATGTGCAGTTCGAAGACCTCGTGGCCGGGGGCGGCGTCATCGCCGGCGACCCCGACTACTGCTGTCGGGAGATCGAGCGCCTCGAGGAAGAGTTCGGCTTCACGGACCTGCTCTGCTGGACGCGCATGGGTGGTATGGATTCGGCCAAGGTCATGCGCTCCATGGAGCTCATGGACAAGCACGTGATCCCGCACTTCAAAGATAAAGTCAGCGCCGGCGCCGCCGGCTAGGCTCCACGCCTCGCGATCGGGAAGGTTCGATCTCACCAGCCGCCGGTACTGCGGTCGATGCCAAGCAGGACGCGCCCACCCGCCGCGAGCTGGGCGGGTGCGCTCGCCACATGCTGGGCGGCGACGTGGATGTCGCGGAACGCCCGCTCCACTCGGTTCCGCGTATACACCGCGTTGGATCCGGCTGCTGCGAAGCACAGATCGACGGCGCGGACGGACTCATGAATGGCGTGTGCAATGGCCAGCCGCAGGTGCGCCTCTTGCAGGGCGATGTCCGCGTCCCGTTGCGCGCGCTCCCAGCAGCTTGAGACCGTATCCAGCAGGTAGGTACGGGCGGCCCGAACGATCGTCGTGGCCTGGCCCAGCGTCTCCTGCACCGGCGGGCGGTCGCGCAGCAAGACCGGCGACATCGTGGAGGCGCGCTGTGACGCCAGCTCCGTGAGCGCGTCCAGCGCACCTTGCGCGATCCCGAGCGAGTTCGCGGCGTTGGCTACCCAGATCCAGCTGGTGACCACGCGAGGATCGAAGAGGGGACCTCCGTATTGGGACGGGCCCGCCATCCGTAACCCCTGGTCGGACGGAATGAACGCGTCCTCCACAAAGACATCGTGGCTCCCCGTTCCCCGCAGCCCCACCACGTCCCATGTCTCTTCGACCCGGAGGGACTCCACTGGTATCACCATCATCCGCGTCTCTGGTGCGCCCGCGGGAGAGAGGATCGGGCCGTCGTCATTTATGAGCCGGCAGGTGCCCCCGTAGAAGGTCGCGTGAGAGATGCCGCTAGCGAAGTCCCAATGCCCGTTGACGCGATAGCCGCCCTCGACAACTCTGGCAACGCCCTCCGGCCGAGCCGACGCCGCCAGGCGCGCATGGCCGGGAGTCGGGAACATCGCTTGGCCCGTCTCGGTCGGCAGCCAGCCCGTGAACATGGAACCCGCGGCACCCAGCATGGCGCACCAACCGACGGATCCGTCGGCGCGCGACAGCGCCTCGACCGCTTCCGCCGCTGCCACCGGATCCGATTCCCGGCCACCAAGGGCTCGCGGCAGATAGAGTTGCAACAGCCCGGAGTCGCTGAGCTTCTTGACCAGCGCATCGGGGATGCGCTGTGTCCGCTCAATCTCATCCGCCGCCGCCGCGACATCGGGCTGCAGCTCGAGCGCCGCCTCAAGAGCGGGTTGCACGGTCATGCGCGGCCTCCTGGCGTCGTTCCCACTTCGCGAGCCCCTCGTGATTCTTGCGTGTTGGCTACGCCGCGTCACTATCTCGGAACGGGCGCGGTGTCGGTCTGCGGGGGACCCTCACGAGCTGCCGCCCGACGGGAGGCCGTTCTCTACTGACCATAGGTTCGCGTTCCTCGCTGATGTGTCCGCGTGGTCTCGACTAGTCTGCAAACAAGCTAGGATCTGAACGGAGCCATTCGCATGTACGAAAAGCCAAGCTGGCTGGGCGCGCACATCTTCAATCCCATGGTCTCGATTCCCGCTCGCTTGGGGCTCAGCATTCGTGGCGCGCAAGTCCTGACCGTCACCGGTCGCACGACGGGTAAGGCGCGCAGCGCCCCCGTCAATCCGCTCGCGCACGATGGCGCGACCTATCTGGTCGCTCCGCGTGGCGACACTCAATGGGCCCGCAATCTCCGTGCCGCGGGCGAGGCCGATCTGCGCTTGGGGCGCAAGCTGCGTCGAATTCGAGCGACGGAGGTTGGCGACGCCGAGAAACCTCCGCTGCTGCACGCCTATCTCGAACGCTGGAGCCGCGAGACGTCCGGCCATTTCAAAGCGGACGCCTCCACCCCACTCGAGGAGCTGGCGGTGATCGCGCCGGATCATCCGGTCTTCGTCATCGACGACGCATAGCGGCCGGGCTTAGTCGAAGTCCAAGTTGTAGACGCGGATCATGTTGTCACGCAGCATCGCGCGCTTTTCGTCTTCCGGGATTCCGGCGAAGTTCTCCGCGATCACTGCCTGCGAGTTCGGCCAAGTGGAGTCCCCGTGCGGATAGTCCGAGGCCCACATCAGCGTCTCGACGCCCACGAGATCCCGGGTCCGGACCGCGGGGACATCATCTTGCCAGGTCGAGAACACCTGGCGACGCCAGTACCCGGTTGCGGGGCGCAGCATCTCTGGGTAGCGATGTCCCCATCGCCAGGTGGAGTGATCCAGTCGCTTCATCCACCAGGCCAGCCAACCGGCGTCGTTTTCCGCTGAGATGATCTTGAGTCGCGGGTGCCGCTCCATCACCCCGGCGCAGATCATCTCCAAAATCGTTGTGGAGATCTCGCGGGGCAGGTTCATATAGCTGGGGATGATGTCGGCGGTGAGGCCGGTGCCATGTGCGCCCGTCAAGATGTGAAGGCTGACGGGCATGTCGAGCTTCTCAGCCTCGGCCCAGAAGGGCTCCCAGACCGGATTGTCGTAGCGCAGTTCCGCCGGTGGGTTGGCCGACATCAAGACGCCGCGCAAGCCGAGGTCTCGCGATCGGGACATCTCCTTGATCGCCTCGTCCACGTCCCAGACGGAGATCGAAGCGATGCCGAGCAGGCGCTTGGGATCGTGAGCTTGATACTCCGCCACCCAGTCGTTGTAGGCGCGGAAGGCGTCGCGCTGGAAGGCGGGGTCCGGGTGTCCGTAGAACAGCATCGTCATGCCGCCGTAGAGGACCTCGGCATCCACGCCGTCCATCTCCATGTCCTTGATCCGCTCCGCCGGATCCCAGCCACCCGGGCGGCAAGCGTCGTAGCCGCGCGCGGTGAACTCCGCGTACTTCGTGGGATCCACACCAGCCGTGCCCAGGCTTGTGACGTCGAAGGGACGCAGCGCGGCGATAGAGACGAATTCGCCCTTCTGCCCCTCAAACTCGGTCAGCAGTTCCACACGATCGCGGAAGGCCGGAGACATGTGGTTCTTCCACAGGTCGCCCGGCTCCAACGTGTGTGAGTGGGCGGAGATGATTCGGATCTGATCGGCATCGGTTGTCACGGGGCCCCCTCCCAGGTTCCGGACAGGCTAGTGGCCGAGCCCATCGCGTCGCTACCTCGGAGCCGGAGAGTCCCGTCACGGTCGCCCCCCGGAAATGTGAAACGGCCCGGCGCTCGCCCGCCGGGCCGTTCCGTTCCAGATCTGAGTGCTTCTAGCTCTTGGGCTGCGGGGTCGTGCGCAGGTAGGGCTTGACGGTGGTGTAGCCGGGGAATTTCTTGGCGGCGTCCTCGTCAGAGACGCCGGGCAGAATCACGACATCGTCGCCCTGCTGCCAGTCGGCCGGCGTGGCCACGCTCTGGTAGGCGGTCAGTTGCAGGGAATCGATCACGCGCAGGATCTCGTCGAAGTTGCGCCCGGTCGAGGGCGGGTAGGTCAGCGTGATCTTCAGCGTCTTGTCGGGGCCAATGACAAAGACCGAGCGCACCGTCACCTTGTTGTCGGCGTTGGGGTGGATCATGTCGTAGGCCTCGGCCACGGCGCGGTCGTGGTCGGCGATGATCGGGAAGTTAACCGTGGTGCCCTGGGTCTCGTTGATGTCCGCGATCCACTCTGTGTGGGAGCCCAAGGGGTCCACGCTGAGGCCGATCACCTTCGTGTTGCGCTTGTCGAACTCCGGCTTCAGCTTGGCCACGGTGCCCAGCTCCGTGGTGCAGACCGGGGTGAAGTCCGCTGGGTGCGAGAAGAGCACGCCCCAGCCATCGCCCAAGTAGTCGTAGAGGCTTAGCGTCCCCTCACTCGTCTCTGCCGTGAAATCCGGAACCGTGTCGCCGAGTCGTAATGCCA